>WNFS01011165.1_pt1 | contig 19171 bp, 22 predicted proteins | sample 5400141 | NCBI WGS metagenome assembly WNFS01 (sample SAMN13153358, study PRJNA577476) | soil metagenome | isolation source: 60 cm saprolite under Madrone tree | place: USA:California | collected 2016-06-14
AGTCCCTTTTTCACGCCGTTCGCGCACATACCGAGCTCCATCTCCGCCGCTGAACGCGAACGCCTGATCGACGCCGGAAAGACGGCGATATCCGCGGTGGTGCTGCCGGCATTTGCGCGCTTCGATCGGTTTTTCAATGAGACGTACCTGCCGGCCTGTCGCGACGGCGTCGGCCTGTCCGAGACTCCCGAAGGTCTTGCCTATTATCGCGCGCTCATCCGCTATCACACGACGACTGATCTCAGCGCCGACGACATCCATCGCATCGGCCTCGACGAGGTCAAGCGCATTCGCGCCGAGATGGATAAAATCATCGCCGCCGTCGGCTTCAAGGGCAGTTTCCAGGAATTTGCGCACTACCTGCGCACGGATCCGAAGTTCTTCTACACCGATCCGACCGAATTGCTGCACGGGTACATGGTCATTGCCAAGGGCATCGATCCGAATCTCGTCACGCTCTTCGGCAAGCTGCCGCGCACACCCTACGGCGTCCGCGCCATACCGGACACCAGTGCGCCGAATTCGACGACGGCGTACTACCAGCCCCCGGCCGCCGACGGATCGCGCCCCGGGTACTACTACGTCAACTTGTACAAACCGGAGGCGCGGCCGAAATGGGAAATGGCGGTGCTCACCAGTCATGAAGCGGTGCCCGGCCATCATCTGCAAATCGCCCTGCAGTACGAGAACGCTGCCGGTGTCCCGATGATCCGGCGTATGGCCGATTTCACCGCCTATGCCGAGGGGTGGGGCCTGTACGCCGAAAGTTTGGGCGATCAGCTCGGTCTGTATTCGGATGCCTACGGCAAATTCGGTCAACTTACCTATGACATGTGGCGCGCCGTGCGCCTGGTAGTGGACACAGGGCTGCACGTCAAGGGATGGACTCGTCAGCAGGCTATCGAGTATTTCATGGCCAACGCGCCGAAAAGCGAACTGGATATCACCAACGAGATCGACCGCTACATCGCCTGGCCGGGCCAGGCCCTGGCCTACAAAGTCGGACAAATGAAAATCCTCGAACTGCGCGCGACGGCGCAGCAGACGCTGGGGCCGAAGTTCGATATCCGCGAGTTCCACGACGTCGTACTGTCGACGGGCGCGGTGCCGCTGTCGGTGCTGGAGCGGGTGGTTCAAAGATGGCTCGCCGCCAAGCAGGCGACAAGCACCAAGCCGTAGACACCGCGGCTATCCGCCCGACTTTTTCGCCGGCCACCCCAATTTGACCAGCTCCGCGACAATCACGTCACGATGATCGCCCTGAATTTCAATGACACCCTCGCGGACCGTGCCCCCGGAGCCACAGCGCTTCTTGAGTTTGGTGGCCAAGGATTCGATGTCGGTCAGCGACATCGGCAGGCCGCTGATCGTCGTGACACCCTTGCCTGCCCTCCCCTTGATCTCCCGGCCCACTCGCACGGCTGCGGGTTTGGCGGCGCCGGGGGCGCCCTTCGGGCACACACATTCACGCACCGGTCTGCGACAATTGGGACAGAGACTTCCCACTCCGGTCGAGTAAATGATGCGCGCGGTCATTTCTGTATTATGCCGATTAGCTTTCGCGGACCGCCATCCCCCAGCTTCGAAGATTCACCAGGACTTCCCATGGGCTTTGCAGATCCTGTTTCATTGCACGGGCGGCACGTATCGCTCGTGCCGCTTTCTCATTCGCATCACCACGACCTCGTGGAGGCGGTGAAGGACGGCGAGCTGTGGACCTTGTGGTACACCAAGATTCCCACGCCCGAAGGATTGCGGGTGGAGATCGACCGGCGCTTGGAGCTTCAACGCCAAGGTTCGATGATTGCATTTGCCGTCATCGAACAGTCAACCCGCGAAGCCGTGGGCATGACGACGTTCATGAACATCGATGCGGTCAATCGGCGCGTGGAAATCGGCTCCACGTGGTATCGAAAGCGCGTTCAGCGCAGTGCCTTGAACACCGAGTGCAAGCTGCTGCTGTTGACTCATGCGTTCGAACAGCTAAATTGCATTGCCGTGGAATTCAGAACCCACTTCTTCAACATGCAAAGCCGTGCTGCCATTGAACGACTGGGCGCGAAATTGGACGGCGTGTTGCGGCAGCACCAGATCGCAAGCAACGGCACTTTGCGCGATTCCTGCGTGTACAGCATTCTCGATCGCGAGTGGCCGACGGTGAAGACCCATCTCACTCATCGGCTGAACCCGGCCTAGGGACATCCTGCGCTAGGCGGGTTTCCAGAAGGTGATGATTGCCCCTCCCGCGATCACCAGCCCGCCACCGACCAGGATGGGCATCGTCGGGAGAGTGCGGAAGGCGATGAAGTTGATCACCTGCCAAACCACGAAGAGAGTCGCAAGGTAGAGCCCAACCACGCGGCCGAACTCGATCGGCGCAAGGTTTAAAAACGATCCATAACCGAATAGCAGCGCCGCGCCGGCCAGAAACAGTGCGATACGGCCCACGCCCACATGATTGTAGATCGCCATTCGCACCACGGCGTCGCCGCTCACTTCCAGCGTCGTTGCGATCACCAGTAGAATCAAGGGGTGCACACTTTGAAAAATCTTCAGCATTGTACTTTCGCCTTCGGTGAATCTGCGCGATAGATTCCGTCAACAACCTCAGCCTATCTTAAGACCGGTGCTGCCCTGCCGCATCGCAGCTTTGCAACTTTATCCGGTCAGCGGTGTTCTGGGTCTAAACGAACACACTCCAGTGCGCCATCCACCTACCGGGCCAGACCACTCGACCGAGTTCACGACCTTCATGCGTGCTTATCAGGATATGGTTTTTTCGACCGCCTCCCGCCTGGCAGGCAATGACCGGCAGGCCGAGGACATTGCGCAGGAGGTTTTCCTGAGAGCCTATGAACATTTCGCGCACCTCCGCAGCAGTCTGACGGCGGGGGGCTGGCTCAAGACGGTGACCACCAATTTGACGCTCAATCATTTGAGCCGGTATCGCAGGCGTTGGCGCCTGTTCTCGGAACTGAGACCGGCAGCCGCCGAAGAGGACTCGCCGGGACCGGATCTGGGGGAGCAGCCGGACACGCTGCTTGCAGACCTCGGTGCGGAGCAGCGCCGCGTACTGATCGACGGCGCGCTGCGTAAGCTCCCCGAGCATCAGCGGCTGGCACTGGTGCTGTATCACTTTGAGGATCTCTCCTACGAGGAGATCGCCGTCAAGCTCGGCGCTTCGCTTGCCAAGATCAAAACCGATATACGCCGCGCCCGCGCGGCGCTGCTGCCCGTCCTGCAATCGAGCGGCATCGCCGCCGGCACCCTGGAAGACTGAAATGACCACGAATGAATCCCGGGAGGCGCTGGAACGGCTGCTCGATCGCGCGCTGCGTGAGCTGCCCTTGCGGCGCGCGCCCCGGGCGCTCGAGACACGCGTGATCCGCGAACTGGAGCGCCGTGCCGCGCTTCCTTGGTGGCGGCGCAGCTTCGCCCACTGGCCGCTGCTCGCACGAGCGGGCTTTCTCGTGATCTGCGGCGCGCTGATCAGCGCGGCGTTCCTGGGGGGCGCCACCGCGGTCACTGGTATCCGTTCCCTATCCTGGGTACGCGAGCTTGGGGGGCTCACGGCCTCGGCCGCAAATCTCCTCGCCGTGCTCGCACGCATCCAGCCGCCGACCTGGGCTTACGCAGCCATGGCCGTATGCGCGGTGCTGTACGCGATTTTGTTCGGACTGGGCGCCGCCGTGTACCGCACGCTTTACCTTCAGCCTATGAACGGCAGTGAGTCAATCCCATGAATACTTTTCTGTTGCAGCGGCTGGCATTTCTGGCGGTGCTGCCGCTCTGCACCCTGATGGTCGTCGCGGGAGCCCGCGCGGCAGAGCCGGTGGCGACACCCGACGCACCGGCCTCCGCTGCACCGGCTCCCGAAGCTGCGGAGGAGGGTGCGCACCGGCATCACCGCTTCGATTGGCATCACCACCGAGACTCGGACGGCCACCACCCTCACGGCAACGATCTCGTCAACATCGGCCACGATTCAAATCTGCCTCGCGGGGAAACCGCCAACTCGGTCGTGTCCATCTTCGGTTCGTCGACCAGCGACGGCGAAGCGGGAGACGTGGTCTCGATCATCGGCGACACCCGCATCACTGGGGAAGTGAGCGCCAGTGCCGTCGCCATTCTCGGCAATGCCTATATCGACGGCAAGGTCGATGGCGACGCCGTCACCGTGCTCGGGAATATGGAGCTCGGACCCCATGCGGAGATCGACGGCGATGTCGTTGCCGTCGGCGGCACCGTACAGCGCGACCCGGCTGCGGTCGTTCACGGCGATGTCCACAACGTTTTAGGCAGCGTCGGCGGCGTTGACTGGCTGCGCGCCTGGGTCCGGCATTGCCTGCTGTACGCACGCCCGCTGGCCCTGGCGCCCGGGCTGGGTTGGGCCTGGGGATTGGCGTTCGCCTTTCTCGCGCTGTATACGGGGCTTGCGCTGCTGTTTCGCGAGGGTGTCACGCGATGTGTGCACACATTCGAAACGCAGCCCGGCCGGTCGGTGCTGGCTGCGCTGATCACGATGCTGCTGACTCCCGTGCTGGTGACGTTGTTATTCGTCACGGTGATCGGTATTGCGGCGGTACCGTTCGTGGTGTTCGCGCTATTTTGCGCCGGCCTATTCGGCAAGGCGGTGATGCTGGCCTGGCTGGGCGGGCGTGTCACCGGCAGACAAGGCGTGGGGCCGATGAGCCATCCAGCGGTTGCCGTGCTGATCGGCGGGGCACTGGTGCTGGTTTTGTACTTGGTACCGGTCCTCGGATTCCTCGTCTACAAGCTTCTCGGCTTGCTCGGGTTGGGCGCCGTGGTCTACACCGTGATTCTGGCCGCGCGCGCGCATCAAGCCGCCAAAGAAGCTCCTATTAGCTCAACCGCACCGCCCGACTCAACCGCATCGCCCGGCTCGGTCGCATCGCCCGGCCTGGCCAACGCGCCGTCGATGGGCCGCGAGGCGCCCTTGACCGGCGCGGCGGCGCCCATTGACGCCGCCCAGACAACCGGCGGCGCGCCGGCATCGAGCGCCACCGAGGCGCCCGATCCGCGCGGTCCGGCGCCGACGACTGCAGCGCCGCACGCTCCGGCACCCCCACCCGTCACCGCGGCCTTGCCCCGCGCAGGCTTCTGGATTCGCATGGCGGCGCTGCTGCTCGATGCCCTCCTGGTGGGCTTTCTCATGGGTGTACTCCACGTGTATCACCTCGAATTGCCGGTGCTCGCGGCCTACGGGGCGATGATGTGGAAATTGCGCGGTTCGACGATCGGCGGCATCGTGTTCGACCTCCGGGTCGTCCGATTGGACGGGCGGCAGATCGACTGGGAGACGGCAATCGTCCGTGCGCTTGCCTGTTTCCTGTCCTTGGCGGTCGCCGGGCTTGGATTTTTCTGGATCGCGTTCGACGATCACAAGCAAGCCTGGCACGACAAAATCGCCGGTACCGTGGTCGTGCGCGTGGCGAAAGGCACACCCCTGGTATAATCGGGGGCATGATTTCCCGTAGAACGTCCCTAGGCGTAAAAGTAGGAGCGGTGACCATCGGCGGCAAGGCCCCGATCGTCGTGCAGTCCATGACCAATACCGATACCGCGGACATCGACGGTACGGTGGCGCAAGTCAAGGCGCTGGCGCGCGCCGGGTCCGAATTGGTGCGGATCACCGTCAACAATGACGAGTCGGCTGCTGCCGTGCCCCATATCCGCGACCGCCTGGATGCCTCGAACGTCCACACACCCTTGGTGGGCGATTTTCACTTCAACGGCCACAAGCTGCTGAAGGCGCATCCCGCCTGCGCACAGGCGCTCTCCAAACTGCGCATCAATCCGGGCAATGTCGGCCGCGGCAGCAAGCGGGATCCGCAATTTGCGGAAATGATCGAAACCGCCTGCAAGTACGAGAAGCCCGTGCGTATCGGCGTGAACTGGGGCAGTCTCGATCAAGACCTGCTCACCCGCATGATGGATGAAAACTCGAAGCTGGCGACGCCGCTGGCGGCCATCGACGTGATGCGCGAGGCCATTGTGGTGTCCGCGCTGGACAGCGCCAAGCGCGCGGAGAGTTTAGGACTAAAGTCCGACATGATCGTAATAAGCGCAAAGGTCAGCGGCGTGCAGGATTTGATCTCCGTCTATAGCAATCTGGCCGCGCGCTGCAACTTTCCCCTGCATCTGGGGTTGACCGAAGCCGGCATGGGCAGCAAGGGGATCGTGGCCTCCACCGCGGCGATGGGCGTGCTGTTGCAGCAGGGCATCGGCGATACGATTCGCGTGTCCTTGACGCCGGAACCCGGCGGCGACCGCACTCAGGAAGTGATCGTGGCCCAGGAAATACTCCAGACCATGGGCCTGCGCGCCTTCACTCCCATGGTGATCGCCTGCCCCGGCTGCGGCCGCACCACCAGCACGTATTTCCAGGAGCTGGCGCAGAAAATCCAAAGCCACATCCGCCACCGCATGCCGGAGTGGCGCAAGCGGCACTCGGGTGTCGAAGACATGTCGGTCGCGGTAATGGGCTGCGTCGTCAACGGTCCGGGCGAGAGCAAGCACGCCAACATCGGCATCAGCCTGCCCGGCACGGGTGAAAATCCGGTCGCACCGGTTTACGAGGACGGCGCAAAGACGGTGACCCTCAAAGGGGATCGGATCGCCGAAGAGTTTCAGGAACTGGTCGAACGCTACATCGAGCGCACGTACGCCAGGAATTAGCCGTGAAGGAATTGTCCGCCAGGAAATGCGCGCCCTGCGAGGGCGGCGTACCGCCGTTGACGCCGGCTCAGGCAAAACTCTTGCGCAAGCAATTGCACGACGATTGGCAGATTGCCGAAGATTCAAAGAGCCTGAAGCGCTCGCTCAAATTCAAAGACTTCTACCGCACCATGAGCTTCGTCAACGCGCTCGCGCACATCGCGAACACCGAAGACCACCACCCGGACTTGGAGCTGGGCTATAACTATTGCCGCGTCACGTTCTCGACGCATTCCATCGGCGGGCTGTCCGAGAATGATTTCATTTGTGCGGCCAAGCTCGACCTTCTTACGGGGCCGCGACGGCCCCGTCCTTTAACCGCTCGCTGCGCGAGCGTGGATGAGCCCGGACACTAAACCGGGTCTATCCTTGCATCCGCCTTCAGAAAACTCGGAAGATCGCCGGTTAAGCCGAGGGCTCGCCGCGCGAGGCGGCGCTTGACGAACGGCAGCTTGTCGGCCGCGCTCAAACCCGCGGAGCGCAATGCCGCGCTCAAGGGATCGGCGCTCGCGAACAATCGCTCCAACCCGTCCAGAGCGCCGGCGGCCAACAGGTTCTCGCTGCGGCGCCAGCGTTCGTAGCGCCGCAGCAGCCGGTGTTCGCCGAAATAGCCGGCGCCTCCCGCTTGCCCGAGAACATCCGCGAGCGCAGCGCAGTCCAGCAACCCCAAATTCAGACCTTGACCGGCCAGAGGGTGCACCACATGCGCCGCGTCGCCGAGCAGCACGGCGCGCGGCCGTGCGTACTCCAGGGCATACTGCAGTTTGAGCGGAAAACTGGCCAGCGCGGTCGACAGTTCGCAATCGCCCAGTGCCTCGCCGCTGGCCGCGGTCAAGGCGGCGCCGAAGGCCGCAGGGTCGAGCGCGCGGAGGCGTGCGGCCTCGTCAAGCGGGCAGCTCCATACGATGGATGAGCGGCCGTCCGGCAGCGGCAGGAAGGCGAGCGGTCCTCCCCTGAGGAATCGTTGCCACGCGGTGTTGCCATGGGACTTGGCAGTGCGCACATGCGCCACCAGGGCATCTTGACGGTAGCTATGGCCGGCGGTTTCGATGCCGAGAAGCTCTCGGGTCTTGGACTCCGGTCCATCGGCCGCGATCACCAACTGGCTGCGCAGCGTTCGGCCATCGCTCAGGCTGATCGAGGCATCGGCATCCGTGGCGGCTAGACTTGCGAGCCCGGCCTCGAGCAGCACCGCGCCCGCGCTCCGCGCGGCCTGTAAGCAATGCCATTGCAGGGCGCGCCCGTCGACGATGAATCCTAGATTCGGTTCCCCGATTTCCGCGCTGTCGAAGCTCAAGGAACTCGTTCCGTGCGGTTCGCCGCGCGCATCCCAGACGCACATGCGCTCGTACGCGAATACACGCCCGGCCGGCAGCGAATCCCACACACCGCACGTTTCGAGCACCCGCTCCGATGCGCGGCTCAGGGCAAACACGCGCAGATCCCAATCGGCATCCGCCGGCGCCGCAGTGGCGAAGCGATCCGCGATGATGGCCACGCGTGAGCTCAATTTGCGCGCCATGAGGAGGCTCGCCATGGACGCGCCGATCACACCGGCGCCCACGATGATCACGTCGAAGTCGCGGGCTTGGGGGGCGCTCATCGCAACGCGACGCCGCGCGCGAGCTTCGGGATTCGCGTGCGACCACCGGAGCCGGCGCCGGTACTCAAGCGGGACAAGGCAGCCTTGGCAGGAGGCAACAAGTCGAACGCCAAGAGTCCGACATTGCGCAGCCGCTGCACCACGCTGGACGGATTGGCAAACATCCGCACGAGACCATCGGTGAAGGCGATGACGCCGCCGCGGTCCGCTGCGCGCCATGCATCGTACTCGGCCAGCACATTTGCCGCCCCGGCGTCGAAGTGGGACTCATGGCGGCGTTCGGCGATGAGTTCGGCCAAACTGGCGACGTCCCGCAGCCCTAGGTTGAATCCCATGCCGGCAACCGGGTGCAGCCCCTGTGCGGCATTGCCGACGATCACGCAGCGCCCCGCGCTGGTGCGTGCGGCGCGGGTGAGCGACAACGGGTACGGGCTGCGCCGGCCGACTTTGAGGAAACGCCCGAGGCGAAATCCAAATCGCCGCTGCACCTCTTCGAGAAACTCCTGATCCGACCACGCCATGGCCGACTCAGCCGTCGCCCGGCTCAAGGTCAAGACCAAGGTGCATCGGCCGCCCTCGAGCGGCAGCAGCGCCAGCGGTCCGCTGGCGGTAAATCTCTCGTACGCCACATGATCATGGAAGCGCTGCGGCAGCACCGTGGTGATGACGGCAGTCTGCTGATAGTCCCGGGATTCCGCGTCGACGCCAAACGCGCTGCGCACGGCCGATTGCACGCCATCGGCGGCAACCACCAGCCGGGTGTCGAGACTGGCCGTGGCGCCGTTTCCTGCGATCTCCAGCGTGACCGCGTGCTCGCCCGCCGTGATGCGCGATACCTTTGCCGGACAGAAGACCTGAACGTCGGCATTCGCCTGAAGGCGCGACCACAATGCCGCCCCCAGCGCGCGATTGGGCACCACGTAGCCCATTGCCGCGAGGCCCAGTTCGGCCGCATCGATACGCGCGAAGCCGAAGTGTCCCTGATCCGATACGTGGATCTTGCGTATCGGCGTCGCCAGCGACGACACGCCGGGCCACACACCGAGAGTCTCGAGAATTCGGCGGCTGCCGTTCGACAGCGCCGTGGTGCGCTCATCGAAGCTGGGCTGCGATGCGGAATCGTGCGGAACGGCTTCCACGAGCGCGATCTTCAACCCCAGCGGCGCCAGCGCCGCGGCGAGGCTGGCTCCCACCATGCCGCCGCCCACGATGGCGACGTCGACCGCGTGCGTCGTCGCCTGAGCCGTCATGCGGCCTGCACCAGCGACTCGATCTCTTCCGGGGTCTTCTCCAGAGCGCTCGTCAGCACCTCGGCGGCATCGGGGGTGACCAGCACCTCATCCTCGATGCGAATGCCGATGTTCCAGAACTCCTTCGGTATCCGCGGCGACGGTCGAATGTAGATTCCCGGCTCGACGGTCAGCACCATTCCCGGCTCCAGCACCCGCCACTCGCCGCCGACCTTGTAATCGCCGACGTCATGCACGTCGAGGCCGAGCCAATGTCCCGTACGATGGCTGAAAAACCGCAGGTACTCCTGGTCCTTGATGAGTGCGGCGACCTTGCCCTTGAGCAGCCCCAGCTTGACCAGACCCTGGGTAATCGCGCGCACCGCAGCTTCGTGCGGATGATTCCAGTGGTTCCCGGAACGCACCTTGTCGATGGCAGCGAGCTGAGCCTCCAACACGACGTCGTAGATCGCGCGTTGCGGCGGCGTGAACCGGCCGCTGACCGGAAACGTGCGCGTGATGTCCGATGCGTACAGTTCGTGCTCGCAGCCCGCGTCGAGCAGCAGCAAATCGCCATCGCACAGCGGCTGATCGTTGTCTCGGTAATGCATGACACAGGCGTTGGCTCCCCCGCCGACGATGGGGTAGTAGGACATATCCGCATTGTGCGAACGAAACTCATGCAGCACCTCGGCCATGACCTCGTACTCCATGCGCCCGGGGCGTGCAAAGCGCATCGCGCGGCGGTGAGCACCCACGGCGATCTGCGCGGCGCGCCGCAGACTGACCGTTTCGGCGCGGCTCTTGTAGAGCCGCATGTCGTCGAGAACGTGCCTCAGCGCAACAAACTCGTGGGGCGCGCCGGCTGCCTGGCGGGTCTGCACCCGCAGACCATTGACCCAACTCAAAACATGAGAATCGAAGTCCGTGTGCGCGCCCATGGAGTAATAGACCTGCGGGCGCGTTTCCATCAATCCGGGCAAGATTTCATCGATGTCCGCGATCGGAAAGGCATCGTCCGCCCCGTAGCGCTCGACCGCGCCGTCGGTTCCGGCGCGCGCGCCGTCCCAAGATTCGCGCAGGGCGTCGCGCTCACGGACGAACAGCAGATATTCCGCCTGGGGGCGCCCCGGTACGAGCACCGCGACGGCATCCGGTTCCGGAAATCCGCAAAGGTAGTGGAAGTGGCTGTCTTGCCGATACGCATACTCGACGTCGCCGTTGCGATGGCGCACGGGCGCCGCCGGCAGGATCGCGATGGCGTCCTTGCCGATGATGCGCATGAATTGGCGCCGCCGGCGCGCGAATTCCTTGCGGTCCATCGCTGATCTCAATGCAGCCGCTGCTGCGCCGGATAGACCTGTTGGCGAAGCGGCAGCAGTTCTTCGAACACGACTTGAGCTGCGACCCGAATGAACTCGACTAGTTCCGCATAGGCCTGCTCGTTGGATTCATCCGCCTCCGCGTCATCTCCGGTGGCCCGCGAGATCTCGGTGAAATCGCGCACAATCTCTCCGACGTCGCCGTTCAGCGCTTCGAGATCGGAAATATGTCCAGTCCCCAGGCCATAGAGAAACCCGGTGCACCACAGGGCCAACGCGTTGGCGCGGCCGTTGAGGGGCGATTCGTCGTCCGGCAGCAACGGTTCGAATGCCATGCCTTGCTCGCCAAAGGACGTCGCGGTGGCCGTAAACACCTTTTCAATCATGGCAGCCGATTCATCGGAGAGCGCCGCGCCGTCGGGCAGGATCTCATTGACCCAGTCTTGCATCTTATAGGGCGACATCGAACACAGCGCGCCGCACAACGAACCATGCGCCTCCGCGGCATCGGCCAGGCTGCCGGCCGTCACCAAAGCGTCTTCAAAGTCCTCGAATCGAATATCCGACATCATGATTGCTACAATAATACCGCAGTAAGGGTCTGCACCGCCCTTTGCATTGCGCTAATTCGCGCTCTATATTGGAGGCCTATGAACGAAGCCAACCCTAAGTCAGCGGTCGAATTGGAGCTGAAACGGCTCGAGAAACGGCTCGAGGACCTCATCGTGACCGTCACGCAGATCAAGGAAGAGAATCGTGCCTTGCGCCAGCGTCAGGAAACCTTGACCTCCGAGCGCGCGAGTCTCCTGCAAAAGAACGAACAGGTTCGAGCGCGGGTCGAAGCCATGATCGGTCGATTGAAGTCGATGGAGCAAGCATGAGCGACAATCAAGCGAGAGTCAGCGTGCGCATACTCGAGAAGGAGTATCACATTACCTGTCCGATCGAAGAGCGCTCCGACCTCTTGGATTCGGCCGAATTCCTGAACATGAAAATGCGCGAGATCCGCGACAGCGGAAAGGTCGTCGGTCTGGATCGCATCGCCGTGATCGCCGCGCTCAACATGGCCAACGAGTTGATTCGATTTCGCAACCGTGACACCAATCTCGAATCCGACGTTGGGGGACGCTTGCGAATCCTGCGCGAGCGCGTAGAGTCGGCTCTGGAGAAGGGCCAACAGCTCGAGCTTTGAGATGCCTGCGGGGACTCCCGTAGGAGGCGCCCCAGCCGGGGTGCCGGCAGAGGGCCCTGCTCTGACGATTAAATTTGGCGCTGCCTGCGGTGTTCGATGCGGATCGGGTTACCTCTCGACCCTAAGTTTGAAACCCCAGGGGCCATTGCTTGCTGGCAACATTGTGCAAGTCCGCCTCGAGCGGAAAGCCTTAAGTGCCGCAGTTAGCCCCACCTGTTGCGAAAGGCATCGGGAGCAACGGTCCAAAACGGCATCTGCGGGTAGCGCCATCCCCATTCGATGAAAGTCCCGCTACGAAAACATCTGCGCGCCCAGCGGCGCTCCTTGGGCACTGCCGATCACCGGTACCGCTCGAGGCTGGCCGCCAAGGCCGTGGCCGGAATGTCCATGTTCAGATCCGGCAAACGCGTCGCGCTGTATCTGCCTTTCGATCGGGAGGCGGACACTGCGGCGTTGATCGCGGCGGCGCGCCGCCGCGGCGTGCGCTTGTTCGTGCCGGTCATCGTCGACCGGCGCCACAGCCGCATACGCTTCTATCCCCTCGAAGGTAAAACGCGGCGCGGCGTGTTCGGGATAGCCGTCCCCTCCTCGCAGGCGTTGCCCACGGCGTCTCGATGGTTGAACCTCATCGTCATACCCTTGGTGGGCGTCGATGCCTTGGGGAGGCGATTGGGCATGGGCGGCGGGTTCTATGATCGAGCGCTGGAGTTTCGCCGCCGCAGGCGGAACTGGCCGGGTCCGCGCTTGGTCGGACTCGCGTTCGATTGTCAGCGGACCGAATCGAGTTTCGCCGAACCCTGGGACGTGAGTTTGGATTCGCTGGCGACGGAATCGGGACTGCAGCACTACTCGAAAGGTGCCCTATGAACCATTGGCTACTGAAATCGGAACCGGACAGCTTCAGCATCGATGCTTTGAGCAAAAGGCCCAAACAGACCACGGCGTGGGATGGAGTGCGCAATTTCCAGGCGCGCAACATGCTGCGGGACTCCATGAAAAAGGGCGATCAAGCGTTCTTCTATCACTCCAGCTGCGACGTTCCCGGTATAGCGGGCATCGTCAGCATCGTGAAGGAGGGCTACCCGGACAAGACGGCCTTCGACCCCAAGGATCATCACTACGACGCCGACTCCCGGGAGGATGCGCCTCGCTGGTTCGTCGTGGACGTGAAGTTGGTCCGCAAGCTCGACCGCATCATCACGCTCGATGAGCTGCGGCAACACGCGGCAAAGTCGCTCGAGGATTTCGTTCTGCTGCGTCGTGGGAATCGTCTGTCAGTGATGCCGGTATCGAAGAAGGATTGGGATTTCGTTCTCACTCTCGAGTGACGTCGCCTGAGTGAAGTCGCTCACATGGCTACCACATTGGCGAGGAAGAAGCGCGACGGCGCTTGTAAATTAATTATTCGTGTATATACTCGGACCCCGGACTAACCCGATAACGGAGTTTCTATCATGGCAGCGAAAGCAAAGAAGGCGAAGAAGAAGGTAGCTAAGAAAAAGGCCGCTAAGAAAAAGTAAGCCTTCGAGAAACGTCGCGCCGCGCAAGCCGCTCTTGCATACATAGAACCGGGAATGGTGCTGGGTGTCGGCACCGGATCCACGGTGGCCCAGCTCATAGAAGCGCTGAAAGACCGTAAAATACAGCTCGAGGGCGCTGTATCGAGCTCGCGCCAAACCTCGCAGGCCCTGGCTGAAGCGCGCATTCCGGAACTGGATCTCAATTCGGCGGGCGACCTCGCTCTCTACATCGACGGCGCCGATGAGGCGACCGCCGGCGGCGCGCTGATCAAGGGCGGCGGCGCCGCGCTCACCCGCGAGAAGGTCGTCGCCGCCGCCTCCGCGAAGTTCGTCTGCATCATCGACGACACCAAGCTGGTCGAGGCGCTGGGCAAGTTCCCCCTCCCCGTCGAGGTGATTCCGATGGCGCGCTCCTATGTCGCGCGCCAACTCGTGAAGTTGGGGGGACAGCCGGTTTGGCGCGAGGGCGTGGTCACCGACAACGGCAATGCCATCCTCGACGTCCACAACCTGCGGCTCGACGACCCGGCGGCCTTCGAATCCGCCGTGAATCAAATCGCGGGGGTGGTGACGGTCGGCCTGTTCGCCCTGCGACGCGCCGACGTGCTGATCGTGGCGGGCGACGACTATGTCAAAACCCTGAATTGCAGGGCCTCGGAGCCTTAGATTTCCAGGCGGGTACCGATTTCAACCACCCGGCTGGGCGGCAGACCATAGTAGTCCGCGATTACCTGTGCACTCCGCGCCATTTGCATGAACGCTCTACGCCGCAGCGGGGGTAGATCGGAACGCTGTCCCGGCAGCAACTCTTCGCGGCTCAAGAAGAAGGTGGTTTGCTCCGGCTCGTAAGGCACGCCACGAGCTTCAGCCTCTCTCAAGATCTCGGTGATGTTCGGTTTCTCCATGAACCCGAACTGCACCACCACCCGCACGATACCCTCGCACACCGGAGTCACGGTCAAGCGCTTGGACGACGCGATCCGCGGCTGCTCACGGGTCACCACCGTCAACAGGACCACCCGCTCGTGGATCACGCGGTTGAACTTGATGTTGTTGAGCAGTGCGCGCGGTATGCCGGACGCCTTCGCATCCAGGAAAATCGCGGTACCCGCGACCCGCACCGGCGGATCGCGCTTCAATTCCTCGACGAAATCGCGCACCGGCTTCTGTTCGCGCAGCAGGCGCGCCATGACCGAGGCGCGCCCGCTCTGCCACGTCTGCATCAGCCAATAGATGGTCAGCCCGGATGCCAGCGGCAGCCAGCCGCCTTCCTCGAGCTTGGTCAGATTGGCGAGCAAGAAGGCGATATCGACGACGAACAGCAGCGACAAGCCGGCGCGCAGCGCGCGGCTTTGCTTGCCTGTTCGGGATTTTATGAGGCTCAAGGTCAACGGCGTCACGATCGTCATCGCGCCGGAAACCGCCAGGCCGTATGCGCCCGCCAATGCCGCCGAGCTGCCGAAACCCATCACCAACGCCAGCGAGGCGACCATCAGGATCCAATTCATGGTCGGCACGTAGATCTGGCCTGCGTGTTCCGCGGACGAATGCTCCACTCGCAGGCGCGGCAGCAACCCCAAGCTCACGGCCTGCGTGGTCACCGAGAAGACGCCCGAAATCACCGCCTGCGATGCGATGACGGTGGCCGCGGTGGCGATGATGACCAGGAGCCACAACGACCACTGAGGCGCCATCAAGTAGAAGGGATTGCTGATGGCCGCCGGGTTCTCGATCAGCATCGCGCCTTGACCGAAATAATTGAGGACCAGCGCCGGCATGACGATGCAAATCCAACTGAGACGAATGGGCGCTTTGCCGAAATGACCCATGTCGGCGTACAAGGCCTCGCCCCCCGTCACGGTCAAGAAGACGCCGGCAAGCACGGCGAGCGAGCTGACCTGATGTTGCGTCAGCAACCGTAGTGCATGCGAGGGATCGAGGGCGAAAAGCACCCCCGGCTCCCGCACGATCCAGCTGACACCCATCACCGCCAATATCGCGAACCAGCCCAGCATCACGGGGCCGAAAACCCTGCCGACCGAACCGGTGCCATGCCGTTGAATCAAGAACAATCCCACCAACACCAGAACGGTGATCGGCAGGATCGGGATCTGCGCGTCCGGCGCTGCCACATGCAGGCCTTCCACGGCACTCAACACCGAAATCGCCGGCGTGATGGCGCCGTCCGCGAAGAACAACGAAGCGCCCAAGATGCCGAGCAGCCCATACACTCTGCGGCGCGGACTTTCCCGCGCGGTGTTGACCACCAACGCAGTCAATGCCAGCACCCCGCCCTCACCCTTGTTGTCGGCGTTCAATACCACGCTGACATATTTGAGCAGGATGACAAGGACCAGAGACCAGAAAATCAGCGACAGCACACCGAGCACATGTTCAGGCGTGACGGCGATCGCGGGGCCGGTGAAACAGGCCGACATGGCATAGAGGGGGCTGGTGCCGATGTCGCCGAACACGACACCGAGCGCCGCAAGCGCCAATGGCGCGAGCCGTCCACCCGAGTTGCGTTCGACCGACATGTTTGCCCGTTGTTCAAGATAAAGGGCCCACCGTTGGGCCCTGTTTGGCTGGGGGACTAGGATTCGAACCTAGGTAAACGGTGTCAGAGACCGTTGTCCTACCGCTAGACGATCCCCCAAAATCTTTTTCGATGCGCTACGCGCGGATCTACGGGGTCGAGGCGCATTGCGCCCCGCAGTCCCTGCTTCGCGCAAGCCCTGGGTGACCATTGCGCTACGCAATCCTGCTGCGCGCAAGCCCTGGGTGGCCTTCCCTGGCCACCCGCGCGACGCCATGCGTCGCGCCCCTGGTCACCCGTGCGACGCATGCGTCGCACCCGTCCGAAAGGTTCGCTGCGCGAGCGATCGGCCAACCGAAACTCATCTGTACCGGCTGACGGAAAGCCCTTTCCGTTTAGCGTTTGGAGAACTGCGTGCCGCGACGCGCCTTGCGACGACCGACTTTCTTGCGTTCGACTTCACGCGCATCGCGGGTGACGAATCCTGCCTTGCGTAGCGGCGACCTCAAGGTCTCGTCGTATGCCATGAGCGCGCGCGTGATGCCGTGGCGAATCGCACCGGCTTGGCCGGTGATTCCGCCGCCGGCGACGTGCGCGTCGACATCGAATTTCCCATCGAGCTGTGCCGCGCCGAAAGGCTGCTGCACGATCATGCGGCCGGTCTCTCTGCCGAAGAACTCATCGAGAGTCCGGCCATTGATCGAAACCTTGCCCGTGCCTTGACGCAGGTAAACCCGCGCGCTCGACGTCTTGCGGCGGCCGGTGCCGTAAAAGGAATTGACGGCTGTCTTTGATGCCATTGTTGTCTGTCCTTCAGAACTCTTAGATTTCCAGCGCTTTGGGCTGCTGAGCTTGGTGGGGATGGTCCTTGCCGCCGAACACATGAAGCTTCTTGTACATGCGGCGGCCCAGCGGCCCCTTCGGCAGCATACCCTTCACCGCGAACTCGATCGCGCGCTCCGGATGCTCTTTCAATAATTTGTCGAGCGAAATACTCTTCAAGTTACCGACGTACCCTGTGTGCTGGTGGTAAAACTTGTCCGTGAGCTTGGCTCCCGTGACGCGCACGGTGCCCGCGTTGATCACCACGATGTGATCGCCAAGGTCTTGATGGGGAGCGTAGTTCGGCTTGTGCTTGCCCTTCAGACGATGCGCAATCTCCGAGGCCAATCGGCCCAGAGTTTTGCCTGCCGCGTCGACCAGGAACCAGTCGCCACGGGTCTCTTCAGGCTTCGAGAATACGGTATACATGAAAATACTCAGCTGTTTCAGGTCGTTAACGAAAGGCGCGAAAGTGTACAGAACGCAGGGCAGAGATGCCAGCCCCGCGCGACACCGCCGCACCTATAATATAGTGTTGCTGTGGATACTCGCCGTTTCAGCTTAATTGACTTGACCGTGGGCGAAATTGATAAGGCAATCAAGGTCTTAAGTGGACCGGCCCATGCGTCTCGCGAAGCGCCCGCAGCCCCGGAGGGCGAAGCCCTGCCGGCGCCGCAGCGCGCGGAGTCGGTCCGGCTCATGCGAGTCAATCACTCGGGAGAGGTGGCGGCGCAGGCCCTGTACCGAGGACAGGCGCTGACGTCCCGCGATACCGCCGTATCGGCCGCCTTGTACCATGCCGCGGCCGAGGAAACCGACCATCTTGCCTGGTGCGAGGGACGCCTGCACGAACTCGAGGGCCGTACCAGCGTCCTGAACCCCCTGTGGTACGCCGGTTCTTTCGCGATCGGCGCCCTCGCGGGCGCACTGGGACGCAGCACCGGCCTAGGGTTCGTGGCCGAGACGGAGCGCCAGGTAGAATCGCATTTGCGCGGCCATATGGAACGTTTGGGATCGGCCGACCCGCGCAGCCGTGCCATACTCGAGCGAATGACGCACGATGAAATGCAACATGGCGCCCAAGCGGCCTCGCTGGGAGGCCAAGAGCTGCCGTTTCCGGTCGGGATGGCGATGCGCTTGACCGCCCGGCTCATGACTTTGGGTTCGTATTGGCTGTAGCCTTAACCCGTTATGCTTGCGATTCCGGGACTTATGTAATAAAACGTGCGCCAGCACGGGCTGTTTAACAGACGACAATAACCAGGGAGAGACCATGGAAGAAGGGGCAAAAGCCTTAAGCGATATCCCAGCGATCAATCGTTTCTTGAGCTACTGCCGGATTCGGACAGTCCCTTCCAAGACCGTGATCATCCACGCCGGCGATTTGCCGGACATTTTGTACTACATCATCTCGGGCTCGGTCGAAGTCATGATCGAAGACGAAGATGGCAACGAAATGGTGCTGGCATACCTCAATAAGGGCCAGTTTTTCGGGGAAATGGGCTTATTCTACGAGCAGCCCACCCGCAGCGCCTGGGTGCGCACCCGCCAGCAGTCCGAGCTCGCTGAAATGACCTATCCGCGATTTCGGCAAATCGCCGCCGAAAGTCCCGGTTTGATCTTCGAACTGGCCACGCAGTTGGCAACGCGGCTCGACCGCACGAATCGCAAATTGGGCGATCTCGCCTTCGTCGACGTCACCGGCCGCGTTGCACACGCCATCATGGATCTATGCGGCGAGCCGGATGCGATGACGCATCCGGAGGGCATGCAAATCAAAGTGAGCCGGCAGGAGCTCTCCCGGCTGGTCGGCTGCTCGCGGGAGATGGCGGGACGCGTACTCAAGGTATTGGAAGAACAAGGCCTGCTGCGTGCGACCGGGAAAACCATCGTGGTGTTCAACGCCCGGCCGAAAGTAAAGACGCGGCCGCTGATCGTGCCCGTGAAAGCCGGTGCGGGCGGCGGCGCGGCGTCCGCCAAGAGCACGCGTCCGGAATCTCACGATGATGACGACGATGAGGATGACGAGGACGACGAATAGCGTCGACGCCTGTCAGCGGTAGTACTCGCTGGGCGGGGTAAGGCGCCTCAAGGCAACGGGGGAAGCAGTTGCCTTGAGGCGCCTTACCCCACCCGGCGAGTGTTCGAACCGATATACATCACAGTGCCTAAGTGGCGGGCGGTAGTCGAAACTCGATCTCGCCGTCGA
>WNFS01001730.1_pt1 | contig 19156 bp, 12 predicted proteins | sample 5400141 | NCBI WGS metagenome assembly WNFS01 (sample SAMN13153358, study PRJNA577476) | soil metagenome | isolation source: 60 cm saprolite under Madrone tree | place: USA:California | collected 2016-06-14
GCCGCGGCAGCGGGCATTACGCTCGCGCTGCTGTCGCCCGTGCAGGCGCAATTCTGGGATTCTTGGGGCAATCGTCCGCAGCGCCAGCAGCAGCAGCAATGGAACAACAACTGGGGCGGCTGGGGGGGTGGGGGCGGCGGCTGGTTTGACCGCCGCAATGATGAGCGGCGCTATTACGATCCGTACCGACAGGAACGCGAGGCGCCCGTCGATTATTCGCGCGCGCCGCCGTCATCACAGAAGAAGCCGGAGGCGACGACTCCCATCGTCGTCATGGGCGATGCCAATGCGGATTGGCTGGCCTATGGGCTTGAGGATGCCTTCTCGGAAAACCCGGAGATCGCCGTCGTGCGCAAGCACCGCACCGATTCCGGTCTGATCCGCTATGACCAGCGCCGCGACCTCGAATGGCCGCAAGTGGCGCGCGAGATCATCGCCGCCGAGAAACCGAAATTCATCGTCGTGATGGTCGGAAACAACGATCGTCAAACGATCCGCGAAAAGGCCCCGCCTGCGCCTCGCCCGGGCACGCCCAAGCCGAATGCACAGGCGAGCCAGCCCGCGCCCGCGGCGACGCCGCCGATTCCGGCACCCCCGCCCGACCCGGAGCAACAACCGCTCGCGCCAGCTGAAGCCGCCGAACACGCGAACATGACGCCCGAGCAGGCGCGTCAAGCATCCTACGGGCCCTGGGAGTTCCACACGGAGAAATGGGAGCTTGCCTACGTCAGGCGCATCGACGCGATGATCGCAGCCCTCAAGAGCGCCGGCGTTCCGGTGCTCTGGGTCGGTTTGTCATCGCAACGCAATACGAAGCCCAGCGCGGATTCCTCGTACCTGAACGAGCTCTACCGCAGCCGGGCCGAGAAGGCGGGAATCATCTACGTCGACATCTGGGACGGTTTCGTCGACGAGGGCGGCCGCTACTCGGCGCAGGGCCCGGATTACGAAGGGCAGATCCGTCGGTTGCGCTCCGGCGACGGCGTCTATTTCACCAAGTTCGGTGCCCGCAAGCTCGCGCACTATGTGGAGCGCGAAATCCAGCGCAGCATCACGAACCGAGGTGTGCCGGTGGCGTTGCCGGTGCCGACGGACTCGGGTGCGCAGGCACCCAATGCGAAGACGGGCGCCCCCGCCCAGCGGCCCGCGGCCGGACCGGTGATGCCGCTGACTGCCATGCAAGTGGCGCCGGAGGAGCTGATTGGCGGCGGCCGCGCGAACCCGTCGGCCGTTGACGCAAGCGCCTCGCGCGTGCTGACCAAAGGTGATCCGATCGCGGCCCCAACCGGACGCGCCGATGACTTCAGTTGGCCGCGCGGCAGTGCGCTCAACACCCGGCCTGCAGCTCCCGATACGACCGCGGCGCCGGCCGCCCCGGCGATGGCGCCGGATGACGCGAGCGCGCCGGCGAAAGGCGCATCCGGGAAAGGCGCAGCGACGGCCGATTCGGGCCAAGTCAGCGCGACGACGGAGCAGAAGCCGGCCGCGCAGCGGCGCCCGCGCCGGCCCAATGCGCAGCGGCCGTTCTTCTTTCGGTTGTCGATCCCATCAAGAACTTGTCGACGGCATGCGCTGCTTGGCGGCCCTCGCGAATAGCCCACACCACGAGCGACTGGCCGCGCCGCATGTCGCCGGCTGCGAACACTTTCGGATTGGAGCTCTGGTAGGCAACGGTATCGGCCTTGACATTGCCGCGCTGGTCGAGCTCGAGCCCGAGCTCTTCGATCATGCCTTTGTGCACGGGATGCGTGAAGCCCATGGCGAGCAGAACGAGATCCGCGTCAATTTCGAACTCGGTGCCTGCAACGGGCTTGATCTTCTCGTCGACGCGCACGCAATGCAGCTTCTTCACTTCACCATTCTCGCCGGAGAACTTGGTGGTCAGCACGGCAAAATCGCGCTGGGCCCCTTCTTCGTGACTCGCTGACGTGCGCAGCTTCAGCGGCCAATCGGGCCAGGTCAGCATTTTGTTCTCGCGCAAAGGCGGCTGCGGCAGAATCTCGAAGTTCGTGACTGAGCGCGCGCCTTGGCGGAACGCGGTGCCGATGCAGTCGGAGCCGGTGTCGCCGCCACCGATCACGACCACATGCTTGTCTGCGGCGAGGATCGGCTCGCCTTCCTGCGGTTCGCCGCTCACGCGCCGGTTCTGCTGCGGCAGGAAGTCCATGGCGAAATGGATGCCCTTGAGCTCGCGGCCGGGAATCGGTAGATCGCGCGCCTCTTCCGCCCCGCCGGTGAGCACGAGGGCGTCATAGTCGCGGAGCAAAGCCTCGGCGGGCACGTTCATGCCGACGTGGGCGTTGTAGTGGAAGGTGACTCCTTCCGCCTCCATCTGCGCAGCGCGCCGCGCGACGATGTGCTTCTCCATCTTGAAATCGGGGATACCGTAGGTCAGCAGGCCGCCAGCCTTGGCGAGCTTCTCGAACACGTGCACGTCGTGGCCGACCCGGGCGAGCTGCTGGGCACACGCCATCCCCGCCGGCCCCGAGCCGACGATCGCAACCTTTTTCCCGGTCCTGAGCGAGGGCGGTTCCGGCTTGACCCATCCCTGCTCGAAGGCACGATCGGCGATCGCGCATTCGATGGTTTTGATGGTGACCGGGTTGTCGTCGATGTTCAGCGTGCAGGCGGCCTCGCACGGTGCGGGGCAGACGCGGCCGGTCACTTCGGGAAAATTATTGGTGGAATGGAGGTTGCGCGCCGCCTCCTCCCACTCGCCGCGATAGACGAGATCGTTCCAGTCCGGGATCTGATTGTTGACCGGGCAACCGGTGTGGCAATAGGGAATGCCACAGTCCATGCAGCGTGCCGCTTGCTTCTTGTTCTCCGCCTCCGGCAGGGGATGGATGAACTCGCGCCAATGCTTGATGCGCTCTTCGACCGGCTCGTAGTGGCGGTCCTCGCGCTCGTATTCCAGAAAACCGGTAATCTTGCCCATTCGCGCTCAGGCGGCGGACGCCGCTATTCCGCCGCTTCCACGGGCAATATTTCTTCCACTCGGCCAGAATCCGCTCCGCGACCGCCGAGCCGGTGAAGCGCGCGTGCCTCGAGATCAGGAGGTTAAGGCGCTCCAGATCGTGTTGGGTCATATCGTCCATGACGTCGACCCGGCCATGCGATCCAAGATCATGAGCTTGATGATAGATGAGCTCGCTGGCCTCTTCTTCCTCCGGCAGCGGTTCGAGCTCGACCATGGCGAGATTGCAGCGCGAAGCGAAGCTGCCGTCCTCGTCCAGCACATAGGCGATGCCGCCGGACATACCGGCAGCAAAATTGCGGCCGGTGCGGCCGAGTACGACGACGATGCCGCCGGTCATGTATTCGCAGCAATGGTCGCCAGCGCCCTCGATCACGGCGACGGCGCCGGAATTGCGCACCGCAAACCGCTCCCCGGCGATGCCCCGGAAATAGCATTCGCCTTCGATTGCGCCATAAAGCACGGTATTGCCGACGATGATCGATTCCTCCGGCACGATGCCGGCATCGGCGGTCGGGCGCGCGATGATGCGGCCACCCGAGAGTCCCTTGCCGACGTAATCGTTGGCGTCTCCTTCGAGTTCGAAAGTCACCCCGCGCGCGAGCCAAGCACCGAAGCTCTGCCCGGCGGTACCGGTGAACTTCACGCTGATCGTATCGTCGGGCAGCCCCTCGTGCCCATATCGCTTGGCGATCTCGCCGGAAAGCATGGCGCCGACCGCGCGATCGGTGTTCTTGATGGCGCTTTCGATCCGCACCGGCGCACCTCGATCGAGCGCGCTCTGCGCCTGCGCGATCAGCCTGCGGTCGAGGATGTCATGGATCTTGTGATCCTGCGGCTCGCAGTTACAGATCGCCACGCCTCGCGGCGCCTCCGGCTTCAGGAACAGCCTGGAGAAGTCGAGCCCCTTGGCCTTCCAGTGCGCGACAACCTGGCGCCTGTCGAGCATCTGCATCTGCCCGATCATTTCGTTGAAGGTGCGATAGCCCAGTACGGCCATCAGCTCGCGCACCTCCTCGGCGACGAAGAAGAAATAGTTGATCACGTGCTCGGGCGCGCCGTTGAAGCGCTTGCGCAGCACGGGATCTTGAGTGGCCACGCCAACCGGGCAGGTATTGAGGTGACATACCCGCATCATGATGCAGCCAGCTGCGATCAAGGGCGCCGTCGAGAAGCCGAATTCATCGGCGCCGAGCAGCGCGCCGACCACGACATCGCGGCCCGTGCGCATGCCTCCGTCGACCTGTACGGAGATGCGCCCGCGCAGTCGGTTGGCCACCAGCGTCTGGTGTGTCTCGGCCAGGCCGATCTCCCAGGGCGAGCCGGCGTGTTTGATCGACGTCAGCGGCGAGGCGCCGGTGCCGCCTTCGAAGCCGGCGATGGTTACGTGATCGGCGCGCGCCTTGGAAACCCCCGCCGCGACGGTGCCGACGCCGACCTCGGAGACGAGCTTCACGGATACGAGCCCCTCCGGATTGACGTTTTTGAGATCGAAGATCAGCTGCGCCAGGTCCTCGATCGAATAGATGTCGTGGTGCGGTGGTGGCGAGATCAGCCCGACGCCGGGAGTCGAGTGCCGCACCTTGGCGATGATCTTGTCGACCTTGTACCCGGGAAGTTGGCCCCCTTCGCCGGGCTTGGCCCCTTGCGCCATCTTGATCTGCATCATGTCCGAGTTGACGAGATATTCCGTCGTCACGCCGAAGCGGCCGGAGGCGACCTGCTTGATGGCCGAGCGCATGGAATCGCCGTTCGGCAACGGCTTGAAGCGATCCGCCTCCTCGCCGCCTTCGCCGGTATTGGACTTTCCGCCGATGCGGTTCATGGCGATGGCGAGCGTGGTATGCGCTTCGCGCGAGATCGAGCCGAACGACATGGCGCCCGTAGAGAAGCGGCGCACGATGCGCTCGGCCGGCTCGACCTCCTCGATCGGCACCGGCTTGCGGCCGTCCTCTTGCGCAGATTTAAGCTGGAAAAGGCCGCGGATCGTGAGCAGCCGCTCTGATTGTTCGTTGCAGACCTCGGCGTAGGCGCGATACTCGTCGGGAAGGTTGCCGCGGACCGCGTGCTGAAGCGCCGAGACGGTGGCTGCGCTCCACGCGTGATCCTCGCCGCGCACGCGAAACTGGTACTCGCCGCCGACGTCGAGAGCATCTCGGTAAATCGGCGCATCGCTGAAGGCTTCGCGGTGCCGCCGCACCGATTCCTCGGCGATCTCGGCAAGCGCCACCCCTTCGATCCGAGTCGCGGTGCCGGTGAAGTACTCGGCGACAAACTCCGACTTGAGGCCGACTGCATCGAAAATCTGCGCGCCGCAATATGACTGGTACGTGGAGATGCCCATCTTGGACATCACCTTGAGAATGCCCTTGTCGATCGATTTGATGTAGCGCTTGACGATCTCTTTCTCGTCGAGCTTTTGCGGCAGATTCTCTTTCATCGCGCGCAACGTCTCGAAAGCGAGATACGGATTGATCGCCTCCGCGCCGTACCCGGCGAGACAGCAGAAGTGATGGACTTCGCGAGGTTCACCCGACTCGACCACGAGGCCGACCGAGGTGCGCAGGCCCTGCCGGATCAGGTGATGATGGACGGCCGCGCAGGCGAGCAGCGAAGGTATGGGAACATTGTCCGGTCCCGCGCGGCGATCGGAGAGAATGATAATGTTGATGCCTTCGCGCACGGCCGACTCCGCGCGGACGCACAGCGTGTCGAGTGCATCCTTCAGACCGGCGGCGCCATACTCGGCCGGCCAGGTCGTGTCGAGGGTGCGCGATTTGAAGTGGCCGTCACCAACCTCCGAGATGGCGCGGATCTTCTCGAGATCCGCATCCGTGAGAATCGGCTGGCGCACCTCGAGGCGCTTGAGACGCGAGGTGCCCTCGAGATCGAACAGGTTCGGCCGCGGGCCGATGATCGAGACGAGGCTCATGACCAGTTCCTCACGGATCGGGTCGATCGGGGGATTGGTCACCTGCGCAAAGTTCTGCTTGAAATAGGTGAACAGCAGCTTCGGCTTGTCCGACAGCGCCGAGATCGGCGTGTCGTTGCCCATCGAGCCGACCGCCTCCTCGCCCTGGATCGCCATCGGCGACATCAGGATGCGCAAATCTTCCTGGGTGTAGCCAAAGGCCTGCTGGCGATCGAGCAGCGTAAGGTTCGATAATGCCGCCTGGCCGGGCGCAGGAGGCAGATCCTCGAGCACGATCTGGGTGCGCTCGAGCCACTCCTTGTAGGGATGGCTCTTGGCCAGCGTCGCCTTGAGCTCTTCGTCCGGGATGAGCCGGCCTTCGTCGAGGTCTACGAGCAGCATCTTACCGGGCTGCAGCCGCCACTTGGTGACGATATCCTGTTCCGGGATCGGCAGCACGCCCATCTCGGAGGCCATGATGATGCGCTCGTCGCGCGTGACGAAGTAGCGCGCAGGGCGCAAGCCGTTGCGGTCGAGGGTTGCGCCGATTTGCCGCCCATTGGTGAAAGCGATCGCGGCGGGGCCGTCCCAGGGCTCCATCAGCGCGGCGTTGTACTCGTAAAAGGCGCGTCGCTCCTCGTCCATGAGCGGATTTCCGGCCCAGGCCTCCGGAATCATCATCATGACCGCGTGCGCGAGCGGATAGCCGCCTTGGACGAGAAATTCGAGCGCGTTGTCGAAGCAAGCGGTATCGGACTGACCCTCGTACGAGATCGGCCACAGCTTGTTGATGTCCTCGCCGAACAGGTCGGAGGACACCGATGCTTGGCGCGCCGCCATCCAGTTGACGTTGCCGCGCAACGTGTTGATCTCCCCGTTGTGCGCGATCATCCGGTAGGGATGCGCGAGCGACCACGTCGGGAATGTGTTCGTGGAGAAGCGCTGGTGCACGAGCGCGAACGCGCTCTCGAAATCCTTATCGTGCAGATCGGGATAATAGGTGCAGAGTTGATCGGCGAGGAACATGCCCTTGTAGATGACGGTGCGGCACGAGATGGATACCGGGTAATAACCGGAAAGCCTGCGCTCCTTGCGCGTATAGATCGCGTGCGACATTGATTTGCGCAGGATGTAGAGGCGCCGCTCGAACTCGGTCTCGGTCTTGATCTTCTTGCCGCGGCCGATGAAGACCTGCAAATGCACGGGCTCGGTCGGCTTCACCGATTCACCGAGCGTCGAATTGTCAGTGGGCACCTGACGCCAGCCCAAGAGAGTCATGCCCTCGCGCTTGATCATCTGCGAGTAGATGTCGCAGATCACCTGCCGCCAGTCCTGATCGCGCGGCATGAACAGCGCGCCGACCGCATATTCCCCGGCCTTCGGCAAGCGAAAGCCCAGGCGGTCCGCCTTCTTGGCAAAGAACTTGTGCGGGGTTTGCACCAGAATGCCCGCGCCGTCGCCCGCGCGCGGGTCGGCGCCAACCGCTCCGCGATGCTCAAGATTGCAGAGGATGGCGAGCGCATCCTCGATCAGCTTGTGCGATTTTCTGCCCTTGATGTCGGCGATAAAACCGACCCCGCACGAATCCTTCTCGAGGGCGGGATCGTAAAGCCCATGCGCGGGCGGTAGCCCCGCGGTGTTCCCGAAGCCGATCGCAGGGTTGCGCTGGGCAGTCCCCTGACCGGCTCCCGTTGTGCGCCTGCCTGCCGCGCCCATGTCGTCCTCGCGTCTCACCCTGGCACAACCCCGAACCGGTGTGCATCTTGGCGCATCGTTCGCTACCGCAGCGCCGATCGGCGTCACGGCCTCAAGGGCACCGCTGGTCATTGGCGGCCTTTTCGCTATCGCGCTTGGCTGAGGCGCACGGCCGCTCGTGTTAGGCAGCCCCGCGAACGCGCGATGGCCCGCTTCTCACCGTCCGATGTGGGCCATATGACAAACCGGCCAAAAACAGTCGGACGGTCGCCAACTGGGACAGCAATACTGACCTAGTTTACCTTGCCAAATTCTAATCATGAAGGCAAGGGTTCGCCTATCGAGAAAATCGTTTTTTGCGCGAAAGTTTCGCCGCCGAGCGCAAAAACTCCGCGACATGTTTACGGTCGACATTCTCGGGCGACTTGCGCTCCGGTGGCGCTCGACTGTGACTTTGCGCTTGGCTTGTCGCCCCAGCATGATGGGCCCCTACGACTGAAAGCGGCGCGCGCGCCTTCTTCAACGCGGCGTGCACGCCGAGAAACGCATGAACTTCGCAAGCGACAACGCGGCCGGCATCGCGCCCGAAATCCTCGCGGCAATTTCACAGGCCAATGAAGGCGTGGCGCTGGCCTACGGAGGCGATGCCTGGACGAGGCGGGTCGAGGAGCGATTGGCCGATATTTTTGAGCATGAGCTTGCGGTGTTCCTGGTGTCGAGCGGAACCGCGGCCAACGCGCTCGCACTCGCGCAGCTGACTGAGCCCTGGGGCGCTGTGCTCTGCCATCGGGAGGCGCACATCGCCGCGGACGAATGCGGCGCGCCTGAATTCTACGGCGGCGGGATCAAGCTCGTGGGCTTGCCGGGCGAAGCAGGTAAGCTCGCGCCCGCGACGTTGCAGCGCGCGCTCGGCGCGATCTCGTGGGGTGGTCCGCATCACGTCAGTCCGAGCGTGCTGTCGCTGTCGCAGGCGACTGAAGGGGGCACGGTCTACCGGCCGGACGAAATCCGCGAGCTTGCCGAAATCGCGCACGCGCGCGGAATGTCGGTACACGTGGACGGCGCGCGCCTCGGCAACGCGCTCGCGCGCCTCAATGCCTCGCCGGCGCAAGCGACCTGGATGGCGGGCGTCGACGTTCTCTCATTCGGCGCCACGAAGGGCGGCGCGTTGGCCGCGGAAACGGTGATATTTTTCGATCCGGACCGTGCCGCAAACATGCCGGAGCGGCGTAAGCGCGGCGGGCATCTTATCTCCAAACATCGCTTCCTTGCCGCTCAGGTCGAGGCTTATCTCGCCGACGATTTGTGGCTCAAACTTGCGCGGCATGCCAACGCGATGGCCGATCGGCTGGCAGCCGGACTTGCCGCCGCGCAGTTCGTCCCAGTGTGGCCGGTGCAGGCCAACGAGGTGTTCGTCGCGCTGCCCATGCGGTTGGATCAGCGGCTCAGGGCCGCCGGCGCGAGCTATTATCCGTGGACGACGAATTCCCTGCCGAAAGACGTTGCAATGGATGGCGATGCCACCCTCGTGCGCCTCGTCACCTCGTTTGCGACCAGCGTCGAGGAGGTGGATCGATTTGTGGCGCTCGCCGGTACGTCTTGATGCCACGCCCATGCCCAAGCTACGCCCCATTCCTTGCTATCGTAGCGGCAGACAATTCGCTTGCCGGATCGTCGCTCGACGCTGGTAATCGGGGGATCACATCGTGAAACATCGAGTTCTACTTTGCGCGAGTCTTGCCGCATTCGCGCTGCTGGCGTCGCGACCGGGATGGACGCAGGCGCCTCCATACCCCGGCACCATCTACCGCGGCGATGGGGCATTGCCGTCTTATGAGGTCGTGACCATCGTGCGCTCGACCGGACTTGAGCCGCACGGGCGCCCCGTGCGCCAGGGTCCGGTCTATGCCTTGCGGGCCGTCGATCCCGCGGGAGAAGAGGTCCGAGTCGTTGTCGATGCCTATGATGGCCGCATCGTCAAAGTGATCCCGCTCACGGAGCCTCGTTACGCCATGCCGCTGATGCGGCCGCCGTTTGGGCCCGCGCCGCGGCCGATGGCAATGATCCCCGATGAGGGCCTTGACGATTTCACGCCTGCCAGTCCGGGCGGCCGCCCCTTGCCGCCCGGCTCTCCGGGGATCGTCCCGCGCGAGACCGCCGCGCAGGCCAGACCGCCGCTGCCGCGGCCCCGACCGAAGCTGGCGTCTGGTGACTCGCCTGCGCCGGCACCCGCCGGCCAGTATGAGTACGACGAATGATGCCAAAAAACGAAAGCGCCCCGGAAACCGGGGCGCTCCCTTGGATCGAACTGACGGCTTACGCAGCCTTGGCTTCGACCACCTTGGTCTCGCCGTTGCCGATCGGGATCTGGCGCGGCTTCTTCGCCTCGGGGATCTCGCGCACGAGATCGACGTGCAGAAGTCCGTTCTCGAGGGTCGCACCCTTGACCTGGACGTAATCGGCAAGCTGGAAGACGCGCTCGAACGCACGCGCCGCGATGCCCTGATAGAGCACCTCACCGTCGTTCTTCTCGTCCTTCGTCTGTTTCTCGCCTTTGATCGTCAGCGTGTTTTCCTTCGCTTCGATCGAAAGCTCGTTCTCGCCAAAGCCAGCCACAGCCACCGAGATGCGGTAGGCGTTGTCGCCGGTCCGCTCGATGTTGTAGGGCGGATAGCCCGGAGCAGCTTCGAAGCCGTCCAGCATAGAGAACAGCCGGTCGAAACCGACGGTCGAACGATAGAGGGGAGCAAGATCGAAAGTTCGCATGGCATAACCTCGTTGTTGAGCGAAATGCAGATGGTCCGCCCAGTGGGCCGGACCGCTTGTGCTTGTTGCGCAGCCCCATAAGGCCTGCGCAGGACGCATATGGGGAGGGTTGCGCGCAACCGCAAGGGGGCTAAAGGCTTGACGCAGCAAGGATTTTCCTGAAGTTCCCGCAACGCCACGAGCCTCGGGCTGCTCCCTGCCTGGGGCAGATTGAGACCACCCCGTGCCCTGCTATAAGGCGACCGCGCGAGCCTCCCGTCCATGACTCTCGTTTCGATCCCCGCCAACCCGGTGCCGGACGACGTCGTCACCGGAACCCTCAAGACGCCGGACGGAATCGCGCTGCGTTTTGCGCGATGGGCGCCCCCACGGGGGCGCAAAGGGACCGTCTGCTTGTTTCAGGGACGGTCGGAATTTATCGAGAAATATTTCGAGACCGTGCGCGACTTGCGCGCGCGAGGTTTCGCAGTAGCTACGCTCGATTGGCGCGGACAAGGGCTGTCGGACCGGACGCTGCGCAACGCACGCAAAGGCTATGTGCGGAACTTTGCTCAATACCAGATCGATCTCGAGACTTTCATCAACGAGATCGTGCTACCGGACTGTCCGCCGCCGTTGTTTGCGCTTGGTCAATCCATGGGCGCGACGATCCTGTTGCGGGCCGCCTATGCCGGCCATCGCTGGTTCGACCGCATGGTTCTGCTGGCGCCAATGATCGCGTTGCCGGGAATGCGCCGGTCCGGCGCGAACCGCATCATCGTCAAGGCCCTGCGCTCGATCGGCCTCGGCTCGCTCTACGTCCCGGGCGGCAGTGCGGCGGCCATCATCCAGCGTCCATTCAAAGGCAACCTGCTCAGCTCCGACCCGGTGCGCTACGCCCGCAATGTCGCCGTCGTCGAGGCGGAGCCGGCGCTCGCGATCGGTTCGCCGACGGTCGCCTGGTGCGATGCCGCCTTTCGCGTCATGGCCGATCTGTCCGAACCCGGCTATCCGGGGCGGATCCGGCAGCCGATCCTCATCATTGCCGCAGGAATGGACGGAATCGTCTCGACCCCGGCTATCGCCGAGTTTGCGGTCCGGCTGCGCGGCGGCTCGCATCTGATTGTGCCGGGCGCGCGCCATGAGCTGTTGATGGAGCAGGATCGGTTTCGCAAGCAAGCATTGGCGGCGTTCGATGCATTCGTGCCCGGCTCGCCGCTGTTCAAGTGATCCAGGAATGAATGATCAGCAGTCGAAGCCCATGGACTGGTTCGCACGCGATGTTGGCCACTCCTTCCCCAGTACCTCCATCGCCGCGGCGTGCACGCGCTTGTCGCCCGCCGCGATGATGCGTCCGCCCGCGTGGGGGGCGCTGCCTTCCCAGGTGGTGACGACGCCTCCAGCGCCGGCGATGATCGGCACAAGTGGAAGCACGTCGTACGACTTAAGCTCCGTCTCGATCACCAGATCGACATGGCCCGCCGCCAGCATGCAATAGGCGTAGCAATCCCCTCCATAGCGCGACAGGCGCACGGCTTTCTCAACCTGGGCGAAAATCTCGCGATCGTGCGCATTCATCAGCAGCGGGCTCGTGGTGAACAAAACCGCGCTGGCGAGATCGGGGCATGTGCGCACCCGCAGGTCCCGCTTCCCGTTGGGGCCGCGATAATGCGCGCGTCCGCCGTCGCCGCTGAACCGCTCGCGAGTGAACGGTTGATTCATCATACCGAACACCGGCTCGCCCGATCGCAGCAACGCGATCAGCGTGCCCCAGGCCGGCATGCCGGAGATGAAAGACTTCGTCCCATCGATGGGATCGAGCACCCAGACGTATTCCGCGTCGGGTCGTTCCTCGCCGAATTCCTCTCCAATAATGCCGTGGTCCGGGAAGGTGCGGCGAATGAGTGCGCGCATCGCCGTTTCGGCCGCGTGGTCAGCGGTGGTGACGGGATCGAATCCGCCGGGGCGACCCTTGTCCTCGATGCTCAGCGCCGTGCGGAAGAATGGCAGGATGGTCTCGCCCGACACCGATGCGAGCTCGTCGACGAAAGCGGAAAAGTCGATCGCGGTCATGTTGCGCCCCTCAGAGCAACGCCACGCCAGCGTCCGCGCTCCCGGATTGGAACCGCCATTGGCCCGCAGGCACTGCCTTTAATGGCTGGGCGAGCTTGGGTTTTTCGATTTTCAGCGGCCTCTGCACCCGCCCCAAAGGCCCCGCCTCTGCATTGCGGGAAGGCCACCTATGCCCAGAAAACGGTCACCGCCACCTTGCTTTCCCCTTGCCATTTGTGCGCTGCACTGTATGTTGTTGCGGTGCGGTAGCGCCTCGCGTTACCGCCGCCCTCCTTGGGCGTTTCCTCCCTAGACTTGGGCCGCTTGCAGTCGCAAGCGGCCCTTTTTTATTGGCATCGTGAACCAACGGTTATTCGGCTGCCGCGCGGTACGGCCGTAGCTCTTGGATCGGGAGCGCCGCGAGCGCATCAGCGAGCATCTCGAGGTCTGTGGCCAGCCGGCCGAAGGAGGCCGAGTGCTCGAACCGCCGCTCGTCCATGTAAAGCGCGCGGTTGAGCTCGAGCTGGATGGCATGCAGGCCGGCAGCCGGATTGCCGTAATGCTCGGTGATGAAGCCACCCGCATAAGGCTTGTTGCGGCTTACCGAATAGCCTTGCGCGCGCAGCGTCGATTCGACGGTCTCGGCGACCGCAGCGACGCAACTCGTGCCGTAACGATCACCTAGCACGACATCGGCGCGCGGGCGCTCGTCTTTGCTGCCAGCGCTCGACGGCATGGAATGACAGTCGATCAGGATCGCGGCTCCGAAATCCCTGTGCACGCGCGTGAACAGGCGACGCAGAGCGCGGTGATAAGGCTTGTACAGTCCCTCGATGCGCCTGATCGCCTCGTCGACCGGAATGCGCTGGTGATAGATTTCTTGGGCGTCGCCAACGACCCTCGCAACCGTGCCCAATCCTCCCGCGACGCGCATCGAACGGGTATTGGCGAATGACGGCAGCCGGCCTTCGAACATGCGTGGATCGAGTTCATAAGGTTCGCGGTTGACGTCGACGTAGCAGCGAGGAAAGTGCGCCCGCATCAACGGATAGCCCCGCCGCACGACGCCCAGGTTGAGTTCGTCGACAAAGCTGTCCTCTGAGCGCCGCAGCGTCGCGAGCTCGAGGCGTGAGGCGGTCAGGAACGCGCGCGGATACACGCTTCCGCTGTGCGGTGAATTTAACACGACCGGTCCTCGCCACTCGGCCGGTTCGAGGATCTCAAAGGGAGGGTCGAGCTCGTCTTTCACGTCGGACATGACAAATGGGCGAGTTTAACCTGGGAGCAACGACCACCGCACGCTTTTGGCACCACTATGGCGGGAAACAGGCTATTGTCCATGGGCTAAAACCGAGGACGCAGTCGGGGTTAGCTTTGGGTCAACCTTGCCGGCGGTCCCCGGCGCGGTTTCACTCGTTATTTACCCGCCATCGCGCTTTATGGGTGGGGGAAGAATATCAAAGGGGCAGGCGTTACCTCATCATTTTGAGTGGGCGGGACCATGGCGAAGATCATTCTTGCCGAGGACGATAGCGCTATGCGGCGCTTTTTGGTGAAGGCGCTGCAGAACGCCGGCTACGACGTGATCTCGTTCGACAATGGGCTGTCCGCTTACCAAAGACTGCGGGAAGAGCCGTTCGAGCTTCTGCTTACGGACATCGTGATGCCGGAGATGGATGGCATCGAGTTGGCGCGTCGCGCTTCCGAGCTCGACCCCGACATCAAGATCATGTTCATCACCGGCTTTGCTGCGGTTGCGCTGAATTCCGATGCGGCGGCGTCGAGAAACGCCAAAGTCCTCTCGAAGCCGGTGCATCTGCGCGAGCTCGTGAACGAGGTTCAGAAGATGCTCGCCGCTTGAGACGCTCCTTGCCTCGTCTCGAACCAGCCGATAAGAGGAGGGCGGGCTCGGGCGCGTAGCTCAGCGGAAGAGCACTACCTTGACATGGTAGGGGTCACAGGTTCGATCCCTGTCGCGCCCACCAGTATCTACAAAGCCTTACATAACAACCGATCGCTAGAGAATTTGCCTAGCAAGCGCATAGCTAGCAGCGATGGGCCAGTTCGTATGCTGCTAAGCGTGAGAGAACGATGATCAATCGGAAATTCCCGATCACGAGCACCCGAAGCTTCGAGCGTCCTCCCTGTCTCGCTCACTCGGTCTCGACTCGATTGGTCCGCGGGGCCGCTCCTATGGCTGGGCGCTGGGGACACGGCGCAGGGAAGGTCGAGGCATCTCGTGCTGCCCGCCCCCCGTTCGCAAGAGAACGCTGTTTAGGGTGGGCCAAATTCACGGCCGCAATATCTCCCAGACCGTGGGGGTCCTGGCGTGCTAACCGTTCTTGAAAATATTGAAAATATGGGCCTCAGCGCGGGACGGGAGTTGGCATGAAGCGACGCAGTCACCCTTCTCGCCGGCGAAACCGAACTTGCCATCTCGCCGCACCAGATCGATCGCCTAGCCGTCGATCGTCGCCGACCGCACGCGGGGGCGTCCACTGGCTCACGAACGAGCCGCTGTCACCCAGTCGATTTGACCCGAGGTCATGTAAACGATCGCACCACGCTGGGCTCCAGTAACATGAAGGTATTGACCTAGCTGGCGTGCATAAGCTTCTCGCTCCGAATCCTTCGGGGCGACATCGCTTTTCCAATCGAACACAACCTTGCTCCCGTCATCTAGATATCCAATCGCATCCGCCCGCCCTGCAATGAGTTCGTCCAAATTCCTCGAGGCTGATCCATAAACAGGCACTTCCGGCACCAGACGATCACGATACGTGGTAAGCTCCCGAAGGCAAAGCGTCCGCAGAGCGGTTCCTGCCAATTCCTCCGGATCAGGCAGACCACTGTTGGTCTCCGGACCCATTAGCTGATCGAGCAGCAACTTGGCTCGTTCCCGCACTATGGGCGCGATGGCTTCGAGCTCGTGCGTCAAGAGCTCCTCCATCAATTTGTGCAGGATTACGCCTCGCATGCGGCTGCCCTCGATGGAAACTGGGGCCTGGAGCGGTTCATCCTCGCCTTGCAAGAAGGGTAACTGAAACTGCAACACGTCTGGATCGCTGTCACTGGGTCGAATCCAACGAACGACCTGAAAGGCGCTTTGCAATCGCGATTTCTCTTCCGCGAAAATCTTCGCGCTTTGTTGGTTTTCAATCGTAGGCGGTGGGACGTAGGTGCCGCGCCGTAGATGCATCAACTGCAGTTCCGGGATGTCAGCCAGCTTGAAATCAATTTTCTTGGCCCAGGAGGCATCCTTGCTCCATGTCAGGCCAGGAATTACGAGTAATTCCATGGCGCCGGTGCATGCGACGTACAGAAGGCGAAGATCCTCATCGCGCTTCTCGTGGGTCTCGCCCTGCAGAGCACCCGCAAGGGTCGGCGGCGTCACCTTGCCGAGCGCCCAATGCAAGGTTTCATCGCTCCGCCGATAGACAAATGATTCAGCCTTGCGGGGCATGGATGGGCGATTGATCGGGATGACGACTGGCCACTCCAGCCCCTTGGAGCTGTGAATGGTAACAATCTCGATGGATTGGCCATCTGCTTCGACTGTCCCCTCGGTGCATCCCGTGTCGCTTGCCCAGTCGTTGTCCAGGTCGCGCCCGAACTGAATAAAGCCCCGAACCCCATACTCGCGCGCCCGCTCCAGCAGGCCGTCAATATTGGCCAAAGCCCGCGACGCCTGATCGGCGCTCCGTGCGAGAACGATCGCGCAAACCCTTAAGCGCTCGATCGCCTCCGAAAGAAGGAGCGCAGGCGTTGTGCTGCGGACGCGCCGCCGCAGCTCGCGCAAGATCGTCAGCGTTTCACGAGCTACATCGTGCTGAATGACGGAGGGATCGGTCCGGAGCGAGAGGCGAGCAAAATCCGCACCGCCTTCGGGTACTGGTAGGACCTCAGTGATGCTAAGCAACTCTTGCTCCGTGAGACCGACCAGCGGTCCACGCAACAGAGCACCCAACGCCAATGTGTCGCGCGGATCAGAAAGAGTTCGCACGAGTGCAACCAAATCCTGCGCTTCCTGTCGCCGGAAGAGATTCTTTCCGGCCTGTGAAGCAAACGGAAGGCCTGCTTCTTCCAGCGCCCTCTCATAGCGCCAAAGGCCCGTCGATACGGGTGCCAGAAGCGCAATATCTCCTGGAGCCAAGCGCCGCGTCGCACCATCATTGAGCCGCAGTTCGACATTGCCGATCAGCCGTCCGCAGATCTGGGCGACAATCCGCGCCTCTTCATCGCGGCTCCCATCGACATCTGTGCCTGGCGGCAAATCCACGGTGACCTTGGCAACACAGGGAAAGCCGTGCGATGCCGCGTCCCGTGTTCCGCTCAAAGCACCATAGCCCGTACCTTGCGCGGTCAGCCGCTCCGCAAAGCACAAGTTGATGTGGTCCAGGATGGCAGTCCTTGCCCGGAAATTTGAGGTTACGCGTAGGATGTTACCTGGGAATTGCGCCTCGACCGCACGCCGCACCTGAATATACGTGGCTAGATCAGCGCCCCGGAAACGGTAAATCGCCTGCTTGGGATCCCCAACCATGAACAGATGGCCCGGCACCAAATGGCGCTTGAACCACGCCTCGGCCTGAGCGGCAGTCGTGCTCAGTAGGAAAATAATTTCCGCCTGCACAGGGTCCGTGTCTTGAAACTCATCTACAAGAATCCGCGCAAAGCGCTCAGCCGCCGCCCCGCGCACATGAGGGTGAGTGCGAAGCACGTCGCGGCAGGTGAAGAGAAGATCATCGAAGTCGAGAACCGCCGCCCGCTGCTTGAAGGCTTCGTATTCAGCAAGAAGTGCATCCAGTTCCGCCGAAAACACGCTCACAATCCCAGATGCAATGCGGCCCATTAACGTGCCGTAGGCTTCGCGGCATCGCTCGTAATGCGCTTCAGCGGGGTCATTTATGCGCTGCCGAGCAACGTGATGAACTCACGACGCTTCATTCGATCACCTCGTCCGCGCGAGCGAGCACGGTCGGCGGAATTTCGAGGTGTGCTCCTGCAAAAAGACCTACATCAAATGGACCATTCAGGCCGTGTTCGTTACTGGACCCGACGGCAGGCCAAAGCTGCTCGATAACGGAGTGTGGCAGGTTGTGAGCGGGACGGGCAAATTCGAGAGGCTCAAGGGAGCTGGCACCGTCTCGCTACCGACCCCTAATGGGCACCGGATTGAAGGAACAATGTCCGAGCGCAATTTTGCCTCTGAGCGGGGAGCGAGAGTAGACGTGAGGTTATGCCAAATTGGCAATATCTCAGGAGTGGCATGAACGATCCGCTCGCCCGTACCCGGCACAATGGCCCAGGGCACGCTACCCGGGAAGCAATTAAAAGATTCGCTATTGTAGTGTGAGAGGGGCATACTTGCGCATCACCGACAGGGCTTCCCCTGGGGCGTTGGTGACTGAGAGACCGGTTGCGCTCCCGCCTGTATGGCTAGAGGAGGGCAGCATGTCCAAGACCGACGAATACCGCCAGCTTGCCAATGACTGCATCGTGTGGGCGCGCATCGCGACCTCTGACGATCAGCGCGAACAATTTCTCGAACTCGCCGAAAAGTGGATGAGCGACGCGGAGAGCATTGATCAGGGCATAGAGCTGCGACATAGCGAAGCTGCCAAAGCATCAGAAATGGCGGGTGAGGAAATAGATCGTCTGGGTGACCCGTTAGCAACCCACGAAGAACGGCAACTCCGCAAGCGGAGGCTTATCAAGGGACCGCAAGAGTTCCGAGATATTCGCAGCAATCGCGCGAAGATTAAACTGGGATTCCCCCGGATGACTCCCGAACTGGGGTGAATACTCGCGTTTTTCTGTGGGCTTCCTGCAAGACAGACGCGAGGCAGCCGCGTTCATTTGATCGCGCCTGACTCGCTTCAGATAAAATCGTCAGGTCGAGCCTGCGCGCGTATTGCCGTCCACTCGGCACGATGGCGCAGGGCGCGACCCTACGGGCTTCGCCAAGGCACGCGGCGAGCGCTATGTCGTCGAATGAATGAGGGGCAGGGCTGAGGCTGCCCCTATCGAGTCCGATTACTTTGTCGGCGTCACTTTCGCAATAAGCCCTCGTATGGCTTGAAGGCTTCTTTGGCCAGATTGGTGTAGAGCTCTCCGAGCTTGCTCGCGTGGGTGACATAACCCTCGTACGCCGTCTTGGCGTATTCGCTCTGCACCTCGATCGCTTTATCCGGCGACTTCACGCCGAGCAGATTCTCCATCGTCTTGGTGCCGTGCTCGAATGAACGCTTCGAGTAATCCGTAATCTCGGTCACGATCGCTTGCGTGGCCTTTGTCACGCGTTCAAACGAGTGCATTGTCGCATCCAGGTTGGCGTTGCTTGCCTTCTGTATGTCGTCCTTCAGGTTGGCAGTGCTTGTCTTCTGCATGTCGTCTTTCAACATCGGAACCTTCATCTTCCTCCCGTCGCTTTGCGACCAGGACATTGCAGGGGTTTGGGTTGATTTCGGCGCAGCGTAACCGTGCGCCGACGCACCGTATATGGTGTTGCAAAATCAATCATCAAGGGAAATGTTGCGCTTGATGGAACCGAAGTTCCTTTTGATTTCACTTCTGTTTTCGCGACATTATCCGATGCTAAATTGGAAATATGAGCCACTCCGGTATTATTTGGTAAATCGCCAAGTGGCCAATATCTGATTGAGCCACGGCTCGAATTCTTTGTACGTGGGGACTTCGTAAAGAAAATGATTATGGATGAAACCATATCTCGCGCGTCTGTCCCACCCTTGCGTCGAAACCGAAGAAGGTGATCG
>WNFS01002283.1_pt1 | contig 19153 bp, 21 predicted proteins | sample 5400141 | NCBI WGS metagenome assembly WNFS01 (sample SAMN13153358, study PRJNA577476) | soil metagenome | isolation source: 60 cm saprolite under Madrone tree | place: USA:California | collected 2016-06-14
GTGGACGGCGATCCGCTGGCTGATTTGAAAGTTCTACAGGACCCCGCTCGGATCCGCCTCGTGCTGAAGGACGGAGTGACCGAGGCGCAACGGTGAACCCGTTTCAGCCGCGCGACGCCTTTTCCTCGCCTCGCTTCGCCCAGATCTCCACGTTCATGCGGCTGCCGCACCACCGCGCGGCGTCGGACCTGGACGTGGCGCTGGTCGGCATCCCGTTCGATGGCGGGACATCTTATAGGTCGGGAGCGCGATTCGGGCCGCGAGAGATCAGGTCGCAGTCATCCATGATCCGGCCCTTCAACCCCGTGCTGCGCGTGTCGCCGTTCGAGGCGCTCCGGATCGCCGACTACGGCGACATCGACATCTCGCCGGTCTCGATCGAGCGGACCAATGCGATCGTTGAACAAGAGATCGCCGCCATTCTCGACGCCGGCTGCATTCCGGTCTCGGTGGGCGGCGACCACTCCGTCGTGCTGCCGATCCTGCGCGCGCTGGCCAAGCGCCACGGGCCCGTCGCCGTCGTGCACTTCGACTCGCACCCCGACACCTGGGACCAGTACTTCGGTTCGCCCTACTTCCACGGCACCATGTTCCGCCGCGCGGTGGAGGAGCACCTGATCGACCCGCGCCGGACCTTTCAGGTCGCGATCCGCGGCCCGCTCTACGGCCCCAACGACTTCGACTTCCAGGCCGAGCACGGCTTCACGGTGCAGCGGGTCGAGAGCGTGAAGGAGCGCGGGGTGGACTGGGCCATCGAGCAGTACGCGCGCCTGCGTGGCGGGAAGGTCTACGTCTCTTTCGACATCGACGCGGTGGACCCTGCGTACGCCCCGGGGACCGGAACGCCCGAGGTGGGTGGCCTGACTTCTTACGAAGCCCTCGCGCTGGTTCGGGGCCTGCGCGGATTGGATCTCGTCGGCTTCGATCTGGTCGAGGTGGCGCCGCAGTACGACGGCCCGGGGCAGATCACGTCGCTCCTTGCCGCCAACCTGATCTTCGAGTTCCTCTCGCTCCTCGCCCTCAACCGCTGATCCGCTCCTTCACCGCCCGTCAGAGCCGCTACTCGCGGAACTTGTTGACGATCGGGAGGCGCCAGTCCTTGCCGAAAGCGCGCGGCGTGATCTTGATCCCGATGGCGCCCTGGCGGCGCTTGTACTCGTTCCTGTCCACCATCGCGATGACGCGCCTGACCGTGGGCGCGTCGAAGCCTCGGGTGACGATGTCGGCCACGCTCTGGTCGCCCTCGACATAGCATTCCAGGATGGCGTCGAGCTCAGCGTACGGCGGCAGCGTGTCCTGGTCGGTCTGGTCCAGCCGGAGCTCGGCCGAAGGCGGACGCGTGAAGACGGCCTTCGGGATCAGCTCCCGCCCAGCCCGCGCGTTGGCGTGCTCTGACAGCCTGTAGACCAGCATCTTCGGGCAGTCCTTGATGACCGCGAAGCCGCCCGCCATGTCGCCGTAGAGCGTCGTGTACCCGACCGAGATCTCGCTCTTGTTGCCGGTATTGAGGACGAGCCAGCCGAACTTGTTCGACAGCGCCATCAGGTAGTTGCCCCTGATCCGCGCCTGGAGGTTTTCCTCGGTCACGTCTTCCTTCAGCCCCTTGAAGGCGCCGGCGAGCGCGCCCTTGTAGGCCTTGAGCACGCGCGTGATCGGCACGCGCAGCAGATCGATGCCGAGGTTCTTGGCGAGCAGGACGGCGTCCCGCCGGGTCCCGGCGGAGGAGTACGGCGACGGCATCGTCACCCCCGTGACGTTGGCCGCGCCGAGGGCCTCCACGGCGATGGCGGCGACGATCGACGAGTCGATGCCGCCCGACAGGCCGATGACGACGTGCTTGAAGCCGTTCTTGGTGACGTAGTCGCGGGTGCCGAGCACGAGCGCGCGGTAGACCTCCTCGAGAGCGTCGAGGGCCTCGATCTCGCGCACGGGCAGCTTGCGCTTATCCTTGGGCGCCAGGGGGGGCAGCGAGATGCGCTTCGCCCCGGGCTCGCTGCGCAGCTTCTCCTTCCGGCGCCGCGAGTCGTGCAGGCGGGCGCGGAAGACCTGGTCGAGGTCGACGTCGGCCACCACGAGGTCTTCCTCGAAGGCGCGTCCCCGGGCGAGCACCTCCCCCTTCTCGTTGAAGATGAAGGAGTGGCCGTCGAAGACCAGCTCGTCCTGTCCCCCGACGGTGTTCACGAAAGCCAGGCACACGATGTCGTCGGAGGCCCGCGTGGCGAGCATCTTCTCCCGGAACTGCGCCTTGCCTGCGTGGTACGGCGAGGCGTTGATCGTCACGACCAGCTCCGCCCCCGAGAGCGCCTGGAGCGTCGTCGGCCCGGTCGGGTACCAGATGTCCTCGCAGATATTGGCGGCTATCGTCGTCTCTCCCAGCGTGAAGACGGGCGACTCGGTGCCGGACTGGAAGTAGCGGTTCTCGTCGAAGACGCCGTAGTTCGGCAGGTACTGCTTGTGGTAGGTGCCCGCGTGCGCGCCGTCGTGCAGCAGCGCCGCGGCGTTGAAGATGTCGTCGCGCTTGTCCACGAATCCGAGGATCGCCGTCATTCCCCGGCTCTGCTTCGAGACCTCCGCCAGGGCCCGCAGGTTGGCTTCGATGAATGCCGGCTTGAAGAGGAGGTCCTCGGGCGGGTAGCCGGTCAGCGTCAACTCCGGGAAGGCGACGATGTCGCAGCCGGCGAGACGGGCGCGCGCCATCCAGTCCACGACCATGCGCGCGTTGGCCTCGATGGCGCCCACCGTCGGGTTGACCTGGGCCAGCCCCACCCGCACCCGTCGCATGGCCGTATTCTAGCCTATGATGCGCGTTTGGACCGCCTCGCCAGGACCGCGACGTGAACGCCCAGCAGGATGAGCAGTCCGCCTGCCACCGTGTACACCGTGAGTGCCTCGTGGAGCAGGAGCACGCCCAAGAGCGCGCCGACCAGCGGCTGGATATTGACGAAGACGGCCAGGCGCGGCGCCTCCATGCGCTCGAGGGCCCAATTCCAGAGCAGGTAGCCGAGGGCCGTGATGACGAGGCCGAGGTACAAGCCGGCGAGGACTGCGGTCCGGGTCCACACGGGGCGGTCTCCCGCCAGCCACTCGGCGGCCGCGAAGGGAACCATGGCCGCGGTGCCCCAGAGGATGGACCAGGCGGTCACGGGAACGGCGGGATGCCGCGCCAGCACGTCGCGGCCGAAGAGCGAGTAGGCGACGTAGGACAGGCCAGAGAGCACCAGCAGGATGTCGCCGCGCCAGTGCGGGACGAGGGCCACGCTCACCCCCGGGATTCCGTTGACCACGATCACGGCGGCGCCCAGCACGGTGAGCGCGGCGCCAACGGCCTCGCGCCGCGTCAGCCGCTCACCCAGAACGAGAGGAGAGAACAGGATCAGCGCGACCGGCTCGACGGTGATCAGCAGCGCCGCGTTCGTTGCCGTGGAATGGGCGATCCCCCAGTTGCCGAAGGCGAACGCGGCGGCGAAGCCGATCAACCCCATCCAGAAGATGTTCCAGCGATCCGCTCGCGACAAGCGGACCCCGTCCCGCCGCTGGGCCAGCGCCGCCGGCACCAGCACGAGCGAGCCGATGAGAAGGCGCAGGAGCGCCAGCGTGGCCGGACCCATGTATTCGAGCGCGATCCGGCTGACGACATAGCTCGAGCCGTAGACCACGTTGCCGAGGATTACCGCAATGTAAGCGGCGATCACGCCGGGAGTTTACGCTACAATCCATGCATGAGAACGCGTTGAAGCTGCCTTGGCGTCCCTCGGAGCTGCACCCGGGTCAGAAAGCGGAGCGCTGTCCCCGCTGCGGCGCCATCGCGCTCATCCCGTGGACCCTGCACCGCGATCCCAGGAAGGCCACGGCCGTGCGGACGTGGGTGTGCACGTCGTGCCAGACTACGGAAGAGCGACCCGAGCCGGACTAGGCGGCGTTGACGAAGTCGATCAGAGCGCGGAGCCGGGCGAAGCCGCTCCGGTTGAACGGAAGGACGAGACGCGGCAGGTCCTGGAATTCTCCCCGCTCGCCGTCGAGGGCCTGCGCAACCTGCTCGGCCGGGCCCTTCAGGATGTCCGAGAAGCGCACGGAGATCTCGGCGACCGCCGCCGGCGGCAGGGCGCGGCGCAGCCGAAGCACGAGGCTCTCGCCCAGGTAGCGGTGGGAGTGGAAGACCCGGTAGAAGCCCTCGATCTCCGCCACCGCAGCGTCCACGCTGTCGACGACGCGGAAGAGGTCCACGTCGTCCGGCGAGACCATCCCCGTCCCCACCATCTCCTCCTGCACGAACTCCCCCCACCGGCGCCAGTAGCTCCCGCCGGGGGCATCCACGAGCACGACGGGGACGATCTCCGCCTTGCCCGTCTGGATCAGCGTCAGCGTTTCGAACACCTCGTCGCCGGTCCCGAAGCCGCCGGGGAAAAAGGCCATCGCCCAGGCTTCCCGGACCAGGAAGAGCTTGCGGGTGAAGAAGTACTTGAAGGAGATCAGCTTGGGATCGTCCGCTATCCACGGGTTGGCATCCTGCTCGAATGGCAGGCGGATGTTCATGCCGAACGAGCGCTCGCGTCCCGCGCCCTCCTGGGCGGCCCCCATGACCCCGCTCCCCGCCCCGGTAATGACCATCCATCCGGCCTCGGTCATCCGCTTCCCGAAGGCCCGAGCCTGCCGCGACACGGGGTGGTCTGCGGCGGTGCGCGCGGACCCGAAGACGGTGACCTTCGGCACGTCGCGGTAAGGGGCGAAGACCTTGAACCCGTAGCGGATCTCTTTGAGCGCCGCGCTGGCGATCTTCAGGTCGGCGACCTGCGCGCCGTCCTCGAAGAGCTTGAGCGCCGTGGTGACGAGCTCGGACTCGTAGCGCCACTTCTGCCCGGGCACGTGGAGGCCCTCGAGGAGAGCGTCGATCTGCCGGTTCGCGTCCTGGTTCTGGAGCTGGTAGCGTCGCTCGGGGCTCACACCGCCAGCATACACCCGGGGCTTCAGGCGAGCGTGTGGCGGACCATCTTCGCGTCCACGAGGTAGATCACCATCTCGGCGACGTTGGTCGCGTGGTCGGCCACCCGCTCCAGGAAGCGCGAGATCAGGATCAGCCGGATCGCCCTCGGGATCGTCCGTGCGTCCTCCATCATGAACGTCAGCAGCTCGCGGAAGATCTGCTCCTTGAGCGCGTCCACCTCGGCGTCCTCGCCACAGACCCGCCGGGCCAATTCCGTGTCGCGGGCGACGAAGGCGTCCAGGCTCTGCTTGACCATCAACTGGGCCTTCTCCGCCATCCGCGGCAAATCGATATAGGGCTTGAGCTGCGGCTCGCGGTTGAGCTCCAGCACCCGCTGGGCGATGTTGACGGCCTGGTCGCCCATCCGCTCGAGGTCCGTGACGATCTTCATGGCCGTCGTGATGAAGCGGAGATCGCCCGCGGTCGGCTGGTGGAGGGCGAGCAGGCTGACGCACGTTTCGTCCACCTCGACGTCGTAGGCGTTGACCTGCTGGTCGCGCTCGATGACCTCCTGCGCGAGCGCGTCGTCGCGCTCGACCAGCGCGCGCATCACGCGGCGGATCTGATCCTCGACCAGACCGCCCATGGCGAGCAGCGTCTGCTTGAGGGCTTCCAGCTCTTCGTGGAAGTGCCGTTGCATGAGGGCTCCTAGCCGAATCGGCCGGTAATGTAGTCTTCCGTCTTCTTGTCCTGCGGCGCGGTGAACAGGTCCCGCGTCACGCCGAACTCGATCATCTCACCCATGAGGAAGAATCCGGTCCATTCCGAAACCCGGGCCGCCTGCTGCATGTTGTGGGTGACGATGATGATGGTGAGGTCTTTCTTGAGGTCGAGGATGAGCTCCTCGATCTTCGCCGTGGCGATCGGATCGAGCGCGGAGCACGGCTCGTCCATGAGGAGGACCTCGGGCTGGACGGCGACCGCCCGCGCGATGCACAGCCGCTGCTGCTGCCCGCCGGACAGGCTGGAGCCGGGCGCGTTGAGCTCGTCCTTGACCTCGTCCCAGAGCGCGGCCTGGCGGAGCGCGCGCTCGACGACGTCATTCAGGGTGTCCTTGGCCCTGATGCCGGCCAGCCGGAGGCCGGCCGCGACATTGTCGAAGACGGTCATCGTGGGGAAGGGGTTCGGCTTCTGGAACACCATGCCGATGCGCCTGCGAATCACCACCGGGTCGACGCCGGGACCGTAGACGTCCTCCCCGTCCAGCAGCACCTGTCCCGTCGCCCTCGCGCCCGGCACGACCTCGTGCATACGGTTCAAGCATCGCACGAACGTCGACTTGCCGCAGCCTGACGGGCCGATCAGGGCCGTCACACCGTTCGCCGGAGCGCGGAGGCCGATGTTCTTCAGCACCTGCTTGGCTCCAAACCACGCGTTGAGATCGGAGACCTGAAGGCCGTCGGCCATGTTCACCTCGTCCGGCGCTGGAGGCCACTCGTGGCGAGCCGCGCCGCCAGGCTCACGAGAAAGACCATGGAGATCAATACCAGGGCGCCCGCCCACGCTTGCCGGTGCCAGTCGTCGAAGGGCGAGATCGCATAGGCGAAGACCTGCAGGGCGAGCGCGGCGATCGGCTGATCGAGGCGGCTGTGCCAGAAGCGGTTGCCGAACGCGGTGAAGAGAAGCGGCGCCGTTTCACCGGCGATCCGGGCGATCGCCACCATGACGCCCGTCACGATGCCGGCGCGTGCCGTCACCAGGACGATCCGCACCGTCACCTTCCAGTTCGGCAGCCCGAGGGCCAGCCCCGCCTCCCGCAGCGATGCGGGCACGAGCCGCACGATCTCCTCGGTCGTACGCAGCACGATCGGGATCATGATCACGCCGAGCGCCACCCCGCCGGCCAGCGCCGAAAAGCGCCTCATCGGCAGGACCACGAGCGTGTACGCGAAGATGCCGATCACGATCGACGGAACGCCGTTCAGCACGTCGGCGAGGAAACGGACGACCCATGGCAGCCTCGGGTCACGAGATTCGGCGAGATAGAGACCGCCCAGGATCCCGATCGGCAAGCCGACGCAGCAGGCCAGGCCGATGAGGATCAGAGTGCCCACGATAGCATTGGCCATACCGCCGCCCGCCTCGCCGACGGGCTTGGGCATCTGGGTGAAGAAGGCCAGGTTGAGCGACGAGCCACCCTGATAGACGAGGAAGCCGAAGACGAGCACGAGCGGGAGGATGACTAGCAGCGCCGCGGCTCCGGAAAGGAAATTCATGAGCCCGTTGACGATCACCCGCTTCTGGAGCGGCTTCACTCGCGAATCCCCTTCACGCTGCCGCCCACGGTCCACACGAGCAGCCGGGCGGCCGAATTGACCATCACCGTGACGGCGAGCAGGAGAAGCCCGACATAGACCAGCGCCGACAGGTACACATCGGACGTCGCCTCGGTGAACTCGTTGGCGAGAACGCTCGCCATCGTGTAGCCGGGAGCGAAGAGCGACACGGCGATCTCAGGGCGGTTTCCAATGACCATGGTCACGGCCATCGTCTCGCCCAGAGCGCGCCCGAGCCCGAGAAGCACGGCGCCGACGAGCCCGGAGCGCCCATAGCGGAGCACGGCTATCCAGGTCGTCTCCCATCGCGTCGCGCCCAGGGCCAGGGCGGCTTCCCGCTGGGTGTTCGGAACCGCGAGCAGCACCTCGCGGCTCACGGTCGCGATGAAGGGCACCGTCATGATGGACAGGATGAGCCCGGCCGCCAACATGCCGACGCCGTACGGCGGACCCTGGAACAGGGGCAGGAACCCGAGCGTGCTGCCGAGAAGCGGCTCGACCCAGTTACGGAGGAACGGGGCCAGCACGAAGATGCCCCACAGCCCGTACACCACGCTGGGGACGGCGGCGAGCAGCTCGATGAGAAAGCCGATGGGGGACCGGGCCCAGAACGGCGCCAGCTCGGCCAAGTAGATGGCCGCCCCGATGCCGAGCGGGACCGCGATGGCCATGCCGACGAGCGAGGAGAGCAGCGGGGCATAGATGAAGGGCAGCGCGCCGAAGGCTTCCTTGACCGGATCCCACTCCTGTCCCGTCACGAAGGACAGCCCAAAGCGGCGTATGGCCGGCATCGATTCGACCACGAGCGCCAGCACGATGCCGGTCATGACAAGGGCAAAGAGCCCAACGGCCACGTAGACGATCCCCTGGAAGATCCGATCGCCCCAGAGGCTTCCGCGCGGGGTCAGGAAAAATGCGCGAGGGAGGGGCGTCCCCTGGACGCTCCCTCCCCTGTTCGCATCGACTCCGATCATGTCAACGAGTGGCCACGAGCGGCTTCCCTTTGAAGGTGATCTGCTTCACCTTTTCCTCGATCTGCTTGACGACAGGCGCCGGCAGGGGCGCGTAGAGAAGGTCCTGCGGATACCGCTGCCCGTCGTGAATGGCCCACCACAGGAACTTCGCGAGCAGCTTTCCCTTCGCTTCATCCGGCTGATCCTTGTAGACGAGGAGCCACGTGAAGCTCGCGATCGGATAGGCCGCGTCGCCCGGCGCGTTGGTCAGCGAGACGCGGAAGTCGGCGGGCATATTGTTCGCGGCCCCCGCCGCCGCGGCGGTCGTCGATGCGATCGTCGGCTCGATGAACTTCCCCGCGGCGTTCTTGACCGAGGCTACCGGCAGCTTGTTCGTGATGGCGTACGCCAGCTCGACGTAGCCGAGCGCGCCCGGCGTGTTCTTGATCTGCCCGGCCACGCCCTCGTTGCCCTTGCCGCCGAGCCCTGCAGGCCACTTGACAGAGGTGCCGCGGCCGACCTTTTCCTCCCATTCCTTGCTGATCTTGGAGAGGTAGTCGACCCAGATGAAGGTCGTTCCGCTGCCGTCGGAGCGGTGCACGAGGACGATGGGCGCCTTCGGCAGGCTGACTCCGGGGTTGAGCGACTTGATCTTCCCATCGTCCCAGCTCGTGATCTTGCCGAGGAAGATGTCCGCCAGGACCTCGCCGCTGAAGTGAAGCGCCGGGTTGCCGGGCAGGTTGTACGTGGCGACGACCGCTCCTAGAACGGTCGGAATGTGGAAAAGCTCGGCCGGCGCCTTCTTGAGCTGCTCATCGGTCATCGGCCCATCGGAGGCTCCGAAGTCGACCGTGCGCTCGCTGATCTGGCGGATGCCGCCTCCGCTCCCGATGGACTGGTAGTTGAATCGGACGCTCGGATCCACCTTGGTGTACTCGTCGAACCACTTCGAGTAGAGCGGGTACGGAAAGGTCGCCCCGGCCCCGTTCATCAGGGTCTGCGCCAGGCCCGCGGCGGGAAGCGCTCCCACGCCGAGCCAGGAGACCACGAGGACGAGCCCGATCGTTCGCAGAACTGCGACCATCGACTGCCTCATCTTGTCTTCTCCTTCGTTGCGAGGTTCGAAGCAAGGATGCGTCACCCATGTTTCGGCTGCATAGCCGGCGTGTTACGTTTGCGTTAACTTCGTCCGGCGCCGCCGCCGGCCTCAGGCTCCTTGAACCGGTAGCCCACCCCCCGGACCGTCTCGACGCCGGGGAGCGGTGTCCGAGCGGCCGCGAACTTGGCCCTGAGCCTCGCCATGTGCACGTCGACGGTCCGGGGCTCGACGAAGCCGTCCTTCCCCCAGACGATGTCGAGGAGCTCTTCCCGGCCGAACACGCGCCCGGGTGTCCCGACCATGGCCGCCAGCAATTCGAACTCCTTTGGGGTCAGTCCCACGCGCTGGCCTTTCATCGTCACCTCGAATCGGTGGCGATCGATCTCGAGGTCGCCCGCCCTGAGGTGGTGCTTGCGCTCGGCTGCTTCCGGGGTCTTGCCGCGCCGCACCACGGCCCGGATACGCGCGATCAGCTCGCGGGGGGAGAACGGCTTGGTCACGTAGTCGTCGGCTCCCATCTCGAAGCCCAGGACTTTGTCGCCTTCGTCCACACGACCCGTCACCATAATCACCGGCAGGGCGCGGGTTTCGGGATCCTGCTTGAGCCGGCGGCAGACTTCCCAGCCGTTGAGCTGGGGAACCATGATGTCGAGCAGGATGACTTCGGGCTTGGCCTCGCGCGCGCGCTTGAGGGCCTCCGCACCGTTGTCGGCCACGACGACGTCGTAGCCCTCCTTGGCTAGGTTGTAGCGGAGGAGCTCGGCGACATCCTGCTCGTCTTCGACCACCAACACGCGATGGGCGGACTTCCGTGAGCCTGCGGGAGCCGAGGTCAATGTCATGCCGGCAGTCTCGCCGCGTGGGGTTACAGCAGGATGACGGAACCGTAAATCATGGGTAAAGCCTGAGCGCGCTAGACGAGCTCTCCCGCGCGCGTCTCCTGATCCAGCGCAGGCGATGCCGGGTGCCGTCCCTCGAGAAGGCCCCAGCGGTAGGTGACGCGATCGGCCTGGACGAACCCGCGCGCGAGGAGGAAACCCCGCCGGTGAGACTCGCGCTCGCGCGCGACCACGGATTCCAGGCGCACCCAGCCGCGCTCTGACGCCAGCCCTTTCGCGTACTGGAGCATCCGCTCACCGAACCCCCGGTACCGGGCCTCCGGCCGCACGACGAGCTCCTCGATCGTCCCGACCCAGCCCTGCAGCCTCAGCACGGGCCTCGATGACAGCGAGATGAAGGCGACCATGCCAAGGTCGTCCGCCAAGCCCTTTAAGAGGATATTCCTGCGGTCTTCCAGCATGGGGCCGAGCATCGCGAGCAGGCCATCTCGCCTGGCCGCATACCCAAGCTCGCCGATGAAGACACCGATGGCAGGCAGGTCCGTTGCGGTTACGGGGCGGATCACGAGACTCGCCCGCATGGGCGCAGTTTCGCGCGGCGATATCTCGAAGCGATGACGTCGGGATGAAGTCTCCGCTACAACAGCATCGACCCATCCGATGGCTGGGATAGGGCGCCATCGAAAGATCCGATTTGGACTCCGCGCCTTTCGCTATTAGGATTCGGTGGCGATTTCCAATTCACGGCGCGTCGACAAAGGGGGACTTGCTTGATGGACCGGCGGACATTCCTGAAAGCAGGTGTCGGGGCGGCGGCAGCCGCGGGGCTCAGGCTGCCGCAAATCTCCATAGCGGCGGAGCCTTCGGGCGAGGCCAAGTGGCGGACCTTCGAGGTCACGAGCCGGATCGAGATCGTCAAGCCTTCGGGTGTCACGCGCGCATGGGTGCCCATGCCGCTGATGCCGGATACCGACTACCAGAAGAGCCTGGGGCAGAGCTGGACCGGCAACGCGGTTCAGACGCGCATATACCGGGATGAGAAATACGGCGCGGCCATCTTCTACGCGGAGTGGCCTGCGGGAGAGGGGGCGCCCGTCGCAGAGGTCGTGACACGCTTCTCCACCCGGGATCGCGCCGTCGATCTCTCGAAGCCAGGCTCGGCGCCTCCGGAAGACAAGAAGGTCCTCGCGCTGGAGCTCGCGCCGACCAGGTTCATCACCACGGACGGCGTGGTGCGCCAGACGGCCCGGGAAGTCACGAAGAATACCCGCACCGACGTCGAGAAGGCCCGCGCCATCTATGAGTGGATCGTCGAAAATACCTTCCGCGATCCGAAGACGCGCGGGTGCGGCATCGGTGACATCAAGGGCATGCTCGAGACCAGGAACTTCGGCGGCAAGTGCGCCGACCTCAATGCTCTTTTCGTCGGCATGGCCCGCTCGGTCGGGATTCCCGCCCGCGACGTGTACGGCGTGCGCGTGGCCGATTCCACCGTCTACAAGAGCCTTGGCAAGGCCGGCGACATCACCAAGGCCCAGCACTGCAGGGCGGAGTTCTACCTGGCCGGTTACGGCTGGGTGCCGGTCGACCCCGCCGACGTGCGCAAGCTCGTCCTCGAAGAAAACGGCGGCACGCCGCTGACGGACCCCAAGGTGCAGGCCGCGCGGGTCAAGCTCTTCGGCGCGTGGGAGATGAACTGGCTGGCGTACAACATGGCGGCGGACGTCAAGCTGCCCAACTCCTCTGGCGATCCCCTCGCCTTCTTCATGTATCCGCAGGCCGAGGCGGCCAACGAGCGGCGGGACCCGCTTGATCCCGACTCCGTCCGCTACAAGCTGACCTCGCGCGAGATCACTTAGTTAAGTTAACTCAGACTGTTAATACAGACTTGTCAAAGGCTGCCCCCGCCTGAGGGGGCGGCGTCGTTTAAGCGGCGGGGAGGGTGAAGCGGACCGTCGTGCCCTGCCAGAGCTCGCTCTCGATGGTGAGCTCACCGCCGTGGGCCAGCACGAGGTGCTTGACGATGGCGAGCCCGAGTCCCGTCCCGCCCAGGTCCCGCGAGCGCGCCTTGTCGACCCGGTAGAACCGCTCGGTCAGGCGCGGCAAATCAGCCTTCGGGATACCGACGCCCGTGTCGCGCACCGTCACCTCGACCCGTCCGTCCTCCGCCGCATGCCCTTCGACCCAGACGTGCCCGCCCTTGGGCGTGTACTTGACGGCATTGTCCACGAGGTTGATGAGGATCTGCGCCAGGCGGTCGCGGTCCACGACGACCTGCGGCAGGTCAGGCGGTAGCTTCGCCTCCACCGTGACCTGTCCCGATGTTGCGTGGGGCGCGATGATCGCCAGGACCGAATCGGCCACCTCCGCCACGGCCGTCGGCTCGAGGCGCAGCGAGATCCGCCCCAGCTCGATGTTCGACAGGTCCGTCAGGTCGTCCGTCAGGCGCCCGAGCCGCTCGGTGTGCCGGAACACGATCTCGAGGAACTTCCTCGCGTTCTCGGGCTCCTCGAGAGCGCCGTCGAGCAGGGTCTCGAGGTAGCCGTGGATCGACGTGAGCGGGGTCCGGAGCTCGTGAGAGACATTGGCGACGAACTCGGTGCGCATCTGCTCGAGGCGTCGGAGCTGCGTGATGTCGTGAAGCACCATGACGACGCCGCGCGCCTCGCCGGTGAAGCGGAGCGGCACCGCGTGCACCTGTAGCACGCGGTCCTGCGGCTCGGCGACCTTGATCTCCCGGCTCACGACGGTTCCATCAGCGGCCAGGCGGCTCTCGCCGAGCACGTCGTGAAGATCAACGTTGCGAATCACCTCGAGCAGCGGCAGGCGCTCGGCGCGGGCCCGGCCAAGGCCGAAGAGTGCCCGGGCGCGCTCGTTGATGAGGATGATGTGGTCGTGGCCGTCGGTGGCGATGACCCCTTCGACCATCGCGTCGAGGACCGCTGTCGCCTTCGCCTGCTCCCGCTCGAGATCGCCGATTTTTTCCCGGAGATGGTCCGCCATCGCGTTCAGCGAGCGTCCAAGCGTCCCGATCTCGTCGGGCGAGCGCACGGACGCGCGCACGTCGAAGTTGCCCGCGCTCATCTGCCGGGCGACATCCTGCATCTCGACCACGGGCCTCGTAACGCGGCCGGCCACGAAGAGCCCGATGCACAGCGCCACCAAGAGAGCGATGGCGCCTCCCGACAGCATCACGGCGCGCAGGGACTCGTAGGCCGGCGTCGCGGCCTCGACGGGCGCGGAGAGCCGGAGCACAGCCCTGACAGATCCCGCATCGGTGACGGGCGCGGCGACATAGATGAGCAGCGCCCCGAGCGTAGCCGAGCTGCGAATGTCGCGGCTCGTGCCGCCTCCGAGCGCCGCGCGGACCTCGGGACGGTCGGCGTAGTTCTCCACGGACGCCAGGGTGTCCTCGGTCCGCTCGGAGTCGGCGACGACGCGCCCGTCCGGCGCGATCAGCGTGACGTGCGCCGACGCGGTCCCGGCCGCCCGCTCCGCGAAGGCCTGCGCGGTGCCCGCCCGCAGCGCCGCGCGGGCCTCGTCCTGAAGCACGGCGGCCGCCGTCGCCAGCCGCGCCTCGACCGACTCCACCGCGACGCGCTCGAGGCCGCGCCTGAGGTAGAGGCCGGCCACGAGCGTGGTGACCGCCACGAAGCCCACGAGCGTCAGCGTGAGCTTGAGCGCGATCCGACTGCGGAGCAGGTGGATGGCGCGAGCGAGCATCACGCGCCCGTATCCAGCCGGTAGCCGACGCTTTTGACCGTGAGGACCCTTCGCCCCTCGGAGCCGAGCTTCACGCGCAGTCTTCGGACGTGCACGTCAACCGTCCGCGATTCGATCTCGCCTGAGCTCGCATAGCCCCAGACGCGGTCGAGCAGAAAATCGCGCGAGAGGACGCGCCCGCGCGCCTCCACCAGGGCGCGCAGGAGATCGAACTCCTTGGGCGTGAGCGTCACCGCTAGGCCACCCACGGACACGGTGTGCTCTCCCCGGTCGATCGTCAGGGCGCCGACCGTGGTCGAAGCCGGGCCGGTCGCGTTCCGGCTGCGCCGCAGCACGGCCCGTACCCTCGCCAGAAGCTCCTTGGGGGAGAAAGGCTTGACGACATAGTCGTCGGCGCCGATCTCGAGGCCCAGCACGCGATCGACCTCGTCGCCCTTGGCGGTCAGCATGACGATCGGAAGCGTGGCCGTCGACGGGTCCTGGCGGAGGCGCCGGCAGACCTCGAGGCCGTCCATCGCCGGCATCATGAGATCGAGCAGGACGAGGTCGGGCGGCGCAGACAGGACCTGCCGGAGCGCCTCCTCGCCGCTGGCCGCAGCCGAGACCTGGTAGCCTTCGCGTCTTCCACCACCAGCACGCGGCTCGGCATGGCGCCGCTATCTTACCAGCCCGGCACCGGTGATGGCGGAAGCGCTCTAGGCGGTCTTGGCTCCGTGGAGGCTCGGTCGCGCTGAGGGCAACAGGCCCAGCAGGCGCAATCGCTTGCGCAACGTGTTCCGGTTGATCCCGAGCATGCGGGCCGCCTTCAGCTGGTTCCCGGCCGACAGCTCGAGCGCCAGGCGCAGCAGCGGCATCTCCACGCGCGACATCACGGTCCGGTACAGCCGCCCGTCACCCGACGCTGCGGCGCCGCGGACGACCCCCGGGAGGACGGTGTTCAGCAGCCGGTCGATCTCCTGCACGTCGACTCCGCCTTGCATGCCCGCTCCTTTCGAGACGCCTCCCCGTTGAAGCGAGTCTCACCGCTTTCGGCTAGAACTCCTTGTAGTGCAGAAACTTCGCGTCGATCGTGATGACGCCCCGCTCGCCCTTCTTCTCCATCGTCACCTTGCAGTCGATGGCTGAGAGAATGCCGTCGCCCCACAGCTCGTTCGAGCGCTCCCGGAGCGCGTCGCCGTACACCCCGACCAGCTCCATGAGGCGGTACTTGAACGGGTCGGTGGTCAGCGGATACTCGGTGCGCAGCGGCATGGCGGTGGTAGCCATCGCCGTCTCGGCGTCGATCCCGACGGCCTGCGCGAGCTTCTTGGCTTCTTCCGTGTTCAGGCGGTGCTGCCCGTGCAGCGCCGCCGCGATGTACATCGTGTCCTTGCTGCCGATCGCCTTGCCGAGGTCGTCGTACGAAAGCCCCTTGGCCTCCCGTGCCTGCCGGATCTTTTGAAGCGCCGCCGCGCGATCCATTCCCGGTCTCCTTTCAGTGTGTGCGGACGAGGTTCTGCCCCGCGAGCCCGCCCCCGGCCGCGGCCTGCTCCTGCAGGTGCCGGGAGCGCTCCACGAGGAAATGGATGATGTGGCTCCGAAGCCGCGCGTACTCCGGCTCGTCGATGATGTCCGCCCGGGAGCGCGGCCGCGGGAGCTTGACTTCGACGATCTCGGCCAGGCGCGCGTCGGGGCCGTTGGTCATCAGCGCGATGCGGTCCGAGAGCAGGATGGCCTCGTCCACGTCGTGCGTGACCATGAAGACGGTGTTGCGCGAGGCGGTCCACATCCTCACCAGCTCTTCCTGGATCACCCCGCGGGTGAGCGCGTCGATCTGGGCGAAGGGCTCGTCCAGGAGCAGCACCTTCGGCTCCGTCGCAAAGGCGCGCGCCAGTCCCACCCGCTGCTTCATGCCTCCCGAGAGCGCGGCCGGCCGCTTCCTCTCCGCGCCCGCGAGCCCGACCATGTCGATGTAACGCGTAACGCAGTCGTCCACCTGGCGGCCCGACCACGAGGGATAGGCGGAGCGCACAGCCAGCCGCACGTTCTGGGTCACCGTCATCCAGGGCATGAGGGAGAAGTTCTGGAAGACGACCATCCGGTCCATGCCCGGGCCGGAGATCTCCCGCCCCTCCAGGACGACTCCCCCAAGCGAAGCGGTCTCGAGGCCCGCGATGATGTTCAGGACCGTGCTCTTGCCGCAGCCCGAGTGGCCGACCATGGTCAGGAACTCGCCCTGCTCCACGCTGAAGGCGACGTCGCGGAAGACGCACACCTCGCCGGCCCCGTCCGGATCCGGAAAGAACTTGGTGATGTGGTCGATCTCGAGCAGCGCCATGCCGGGGCTATTCCGAGTACGCGACCAGCCTGGCCACGCGGCCGAGGCCGAAGTCGAGGACCACTCCCACGACTCCGATGGCGAGGATCGCGAACATCACGCTGTTGAGCGCGAGGTTGTTCCACTCGTTCCACACGAAGTAGCCCACGCCGGTGCCTCCGATGAGCATCTCGGCGGCCACGATGGCAACCCAGGCGCTGCCGATCGAGATGCGGAGGCCCGCCAGGATGGCGGGGGCCGCAGCCGGAAGGATGACCTGGAAGAAGCGCCGCGGCCACGACAGCTGGAGCAAGCGCGAGACGTTCAGGTAGTCCTTCTTGATGGTGGCGACGCCGAAGGCCGTGTTGGCCATGGTCGGCCAGAGCGACGACACGAAGATCACCAGCACCGCCGCCTGCCCGGCGTTCTTGAGCGTGTAGAGAAAGAGCGGCATCCAGGCCAGCGGAGAGACGGGCTTGAGGATCTGGATGAAAGGGTTGGCGGCCTTGAAGAGCGCCGGCGAGGACCCGAGCGCGACACCCACCATGATGGCGACCACGGAGGCCGCCAGGTAACCGCCCATCATGCGGGCGAGGCTGTAGCCCAGCTGGAGGCCGAAGCCCTTGTCGTTGGGTCCCCGGTCGTAGAACGGATCGGCGAGCATGTGCCACGCCGTCTCGGCGACGGCGACCGGGCCCGGGATACCTGAGCCCTTGCCGCCTTTGCCGCCGGCGCCCGCGAGGGTCTGCCACAGGGCGAGGAACACCACGAGCAGGACGAGACTGTACACCGTGGTCCGCAGGCGCTCGCGCCTCGCCGCCGTCATCGCGCTCAGCCCCGCTTGATCGGAAAGCCGGCCAGGTATTCCGCCGGCTTCGAGGGATCGAAGGTCTTCTGCTTGCCCAGCACGAAGGCGTGCGTGACGGAATTCTTGTCGGGAGCCTTGTAGCCGAGCGACTTCATCACCTCCCGGCACTGGTCGGCGAGGAAAACCTGCGATGCGACCTTCTGGTAGTCCACGTCCGTCTTGACGTACCCCCAGCGCTTCATCTGGGTCAGGATCCACACCGCCATCGACTGGTACGGGAATGGATCGAAGTCTACCCGGTCGGGCACGTTCATCTTCTGGCCGAGACCGTTGTCGAACTGCCCCGTCAGCACGGCTTCCACGACCTCCACCGGCTGGTTGAGATAGTTGCGTGGCGCGATCGCGGCGGAGATGTCCTTGCGGTTCTTCTTGTCGTGGGCGAATTCCGTCGCGTCCACGATGGCGCGGAAGAGGGCGCCGAAGGCGTTCGGCGCGCTCTCGGCGAAATCCCTCCTGGCCGCGAACGCGCAGCACGGATGCCCAGGCCAGATGTCTTTCGAGAGCATGAAGATGAAGCCCTCGTTCTCGTTACCACGTACCGAAGCAGGAAATTGTGCATGGAGTAGTCGAAGGGCACGCCGAACTTGAAGCCCTTGAACTCCGCCGCGCTCTTGACGGCCTTGTGCTTGTTCGCCAGCGTGATCGCCTGGCCGTTGATGTTCTCCACGGCCGGCATCACGTACGGCACCTCCTGCGAGCCGATCCCCATGCTGATGCTGAGCGGCATCGGGGAAAGCATGTGCGTGGCGTCGCTCTCCTTGTTGATGGAGAGATCGCGGATCATGGCCCAGCTCGACGCCTTCACGACCTGGGCGTTGAGCCCGTACTTCTTGTAGAAGCCCATCGGCTCGGCCATGATGATCGGTGTCGCGCAGGTGATGGGGATGAAGCCGATCTTGAGGTCCTTCTTCTCGGGCGGCCCGAGCTTGGACTGGGCCAGCGCCTTGGCGGCGGCCATCGGGAAGACCTCGGCGAGCGCCGCAGCCGCCGTGCCCGCGCCCACCAGTTTCAGGAAATCGCGCCGGCCCCCGAAGACCGCCTGCTGGACCGAGCGCTCCACGATCTGGTCGATCCGGGTCTCGGTACTCTCCGGCTTTTCAGCCATTCCGTCCTCCTGTGATTGGCCGTTCAGGGGCTTACTTCCCCCACACAGGCAGAGCAAAGCCCATGCCTCTGGGCCCCTCCAATCAAATCAAGGAGTTCAACAGGAAGAGCGCGGACGGGGAGAATGGGGTGCCCACGACGTGAGCAAGCCCGCCTCTATCGTGAGCAGATTCTAGCGCTGACGCTGCCTACGACATAGGCATGAACGAGACGTGAGCGCTGACGACCCGCCAGCCCTCGGGCATGCGAGCCCAGGTCTGGCTCTGGCGGCCGCGCCTGCCCGACTCGATGCGCTCGAACTCGGTATTGGCCGTCGCGAGATCGCGGCCGAAGGTCGTGATGACCGTATTCGAGATCGTCCGCCTCATGTCCGTCTTCGGGCGCGCGAGGCGGGAGGCATGGATCGCCTCGAAGCCGTAGGCATTGTCCGTGATCGAGTAGCGGATCACGCGCGGGTCGTTCCAGAAGGTCGCGTCGAGCACCTCGACGTCATTCGCACCGAGCGACTTCTCGTAGCGCTCGAACGCGGCCGTCACCTCTGCCACCACCTCCGGAATGTTGATGTCCACCACTCACACCCCCACGACGCCGTCCCGCTCGAGGGCGGCGGCCATCCGGAAGAGGGCGGGCTCGTTCCACGGCGCCGCAATCAACTGGACGCCGAGAGGGAGCGGCGCCGCGCCCGCGAGGGGCACGGTAATCACCGGCAGGCCGATGAAGGACAGGGGCTGCGTGTAGAGGCCGAGCATGGGACGCATCGGCACCCGGGTCCCCGCCACCTCTATGGTGTCCTCGCCTATCGGTGGAGCCGAAAACGGCGTCGTCGGCGCGAGCAGGACGTCCACGTCGCGGAAGATCTCGCCCACCTGCTGCCTATACCACGCGCGAAAGCGCTGCGCGCGAACATAGAGCGACGCGGGCAGAAGCGCTCCCGCCAGGAAGCGGTCGCGGGTCATCGCGTCGAAGTCCATCGGGCGACTCTTGAGATCGTCCATGTGGAGGCTGGCTCCTTCC
>WNFS01002068.1_pt1 | contig 19119 bp, 18 predicted proteins | sample 5400141 | NCBI WGS metagenome assembly WNFS01 (sample SAMN13153358, study PRJNA577476) | soil metagenome | isolation source: 60 cm saprolite under Madrone tree | place: USA:California | collected 2016-06-14
TCTCTTCCTTCTGCCCACTGAATCGGTCGCCTAGGCAGTAGAACTTCCTTCCTCTTTAAACAATCTGCTCGCTTCAGCCACTTCTCCTTCACTCTTTCTCCCCGCCCCCACTCCACTGTCTGAATTGCAGTGGATTCCTGGCGGTTCTTGCGCTTCGCCTGGCAGGTGCTGTTAGAATGGGCCGCTTTTCAAAAGTGTGTCCGGAGGCCAGCCATGTCGGCGATGAGCGATGCCATCGGAGTACTCCTCGCGGGGGGCCAGGGCGAGCGTTTGTGGCCGCTGACGCGCGACCGCGCCAAGCCCGCCGTCCCTTTCGGCGCTCTGTACCGCATCATCGACATCACCCTCTCAAACTGCATCAACTCCGATTTGCGGCGCGTGTTCGTCCTCACGCAATACAAAGCGCTCAGTCTTAACCGGCACGTTCGCGCCGGATGGTCCCCGCTGGCAGGGCTCGGCGATTATATAGAAGTGCTCACGCCGCAGATGCGCGTTTCGAAGGAGTGGTATCAGGGCACTGCTGACGCCGTCTATCAGAACATATATTCGATCGGCAGCGAGCGCTCGAAGTACGTGTTTATTCTTTCCGGCGACCACATATACAAAATGAACTACGCCAAGATGCTGAAGCAGCACGTGGACTCCGCCGCTGACGTGACGGTCGCTACCATCCAGATTCCCGCCGCGCAGGCCGCGCGGCAATTCGGAGTGATTGAAGTCGATAACGATTGGCGGATCATGGGATTCGAAGAAAAGCCAGCCGAGCCCAAGCACTCTCCGCATCGTCCGGGCCATTGCAACGCTTCGATGGGTATTTACATTTTCAATACGCAGCTCATGATCCCCATACTTCTGGCCGACTCCGAGGATCCCAAGTCGCACCACGATTTCGGCAAGGACATTCTTCCGCGCATTATTTCGAAGCACCGGGTGTTTGCTTATAACTTCGTGGACGAAAACCAAAAGGACGCATTGTATTGGCGCGACGTTGGAACCCTCGATGCCTACTACGAAGCGAACATGGATCTTGTGAGCGTGTCGCCCGTTTTCAACTTGTACGACAGCCATTGGCCGCTGCGAACCTGGCAGCACCAGTATCCGCCCGCGAAATTTGTCTTTGCCGATCCCGAGCGCATGGGCGTGGCACTTGATTCCATCGTCGCCGGCGGCTCGGTGATCTCCGGCGGACGGGTACAGAAGTCTGTGATCGGGAATAATGTCCGTGTGAACAGTTATTGCGAAGTCAGCGATTCCATCATCTACAATCACGTGAATATCGGCCGGCACTCGCGCATCCGGCGCGCCATCATCGACCGGCACGTCAGCCTTCCCGAGCGCACGGAGATCGGCTTTGACACCGAAGCCGATAAGCGGCGGTTCCATGTGACCGATTCGGGCATCGTCGTTGTCGTTCGTCAGGAATCTCTCATCGAAGAGCCCGAAACGGCATAAGGTACTCTTTTCTGGCGAAAATCCAACCTGCGTGACCGTTGTCAGTCGAGATGCGAAAATAGAAGTCTCGCCGTCTGATACAATCTCAAGTTCATTTCAACCCAGGAGATTGCCGGGACATGTCCACGAATATCACTCGCGTCAACGCCCGGCAGGTCATCGACTCGCGCGGGAATCCCACCGTCGAAGCCGACGTGTACGTCGGAACCGGCACGCGAGGCCGGGCTGCGGTGCCGTCAGGTGCGTCCACTGGGGAACATGAAGCGCTGGAGCTGCGCGACGGGGACAAGTCGCATTATCTCGGCAAGGGCGTGCTGAAGGCCGTGGCCAACGTCAATGGCGAAATTGCCAAAGCCGTTGTGGGCTTGGATTCGGCAGACCAGCGAGCGCTGGATAAGCGCATGATCGAGCTGGACGGCACGCCTACGAAGTCACGTCTCGGCGCTAATGCGATATTGGCTGTTTCCATGGCGGCAGCGCGTGGCGCCGCGGCTGCCGAGAATCTTCCTCTGTACAAATATCTTGCACGTTATTCCACGGATACAGGCGCGAATCTCCTGCCTGTTCCGATGATGAATATCCTGAATGGCGGCGCTCACGCAGACAGCTCTGTCGACTTCCAGGAATTTATGGTCATGCCCATTGGTGCGCCGAGCTTTTCGGAAGCGCTGCGATGGGGTGTGGAAGTATTTCATTCGCTGAAGTCAGCTTTGAAAAAGCATGGATATTCGACTGCCGTGGGTGACGAAGGCGGGTTCGCACCGAGCTGCAAATCCAACGAGGAGGCCATACAGATTGTGCTCGAAGCGATTGGAGCGGCGGGATACCAGGCGGGCCAGCAGGTAAGCATCGCGCTCGATCCAGCGTCGAGCGAGTTCTACGACAAGGCTAGCGGCAATTATGTTTTCAAGAAGTCGGATAAGTCCGTGCATTCCTCGGAGCAGATGGCGGCGTACTGGACGAGTTGGGTTCGAAAATATCCAATCGTTTCCATCGAAGACGGGATTGCGGAAGACGATTGGTCTGGTTGGAAAGCGCTCACGGAGTCAGTAGGCACGAAGTCTTCAAAGAAAAAAATTCAGCTCGTCGGCGACGACCTCTTCGTAACTAACACGACGCGGCTCTCGCGTGGAATCAAAGAGGGAATTGCCAATGCTATTCTCATCAAGCTAAATCAGATTGGCAGCGTGACTGAAACCATGGATGCCATTGAAATGGCGCGCAAGGCTGGTTACAACTCGATTATTTCGCATCGTTCGGGCGAAACCGAGGACACGTTTATCGCCGATCTCGCCGTCGCCACGGGGGCGGGCCAGATTAAGACGGGTTCTGCCTCGCGGACGGACCGAATCGCCAAATACAACCAATTACTTCGCATCGAAGAAGAGCTTGGTTCGGCCGCGCAGTTCCCAGGCCGCTCGATATTCTCGGCCTGAGGAGGGAATTACAACTCCAGGATCGCGCGCAGACCGTCTTCTACGGTTCTCAGCTGTTGGGTACTGACAGTTTCGATTCGCCGGAGGAAGCGTTCCTTCGTCACCGCGCGAACCTGGTCCACCACGGCTACCGAAGGCCGACCTTCGCACGTAAGGAGCACTTTAAGAGGAGGACTCGGCGTCGGTGCGCTGGAAAGCGGGATGACCACCACGGTCCGCCGCTGATCGTTTACGATGTTCGTCGTCATAACCAGGCAAGGCCGCGTCTTACGAATTTCTGCGCCGAGCGTGGGATCTAGTCTTACCCACCAAATTTCGCCGCGCCGGGGAGATACCCCACGATTCGGCGGCCTCGTCTGCGATCGCGTCGAACTCTTTTTCAATTTCTCGAACCTCCGGGTCGTCGTTCGCGGCTCGGCAAGATTCCACCAAAAGTCTGTCTCGTTCGGAGAGTTTCTCGCTGAGCGCACTAGCCAAATACTTAGAGCGCTCTCGGGCAGGAACTCGCCGCACAAATTGCAAGGCCAGATCTTCGGGAAACGTAAATGTCATTTTTCGTGTGGCCATACCGCCATATTACCATACTAGCTCTGGAGCGGCTGTCCGTTCGTTTGCACTCGCCGAAAATCCAAAAACCGCTATATAAGGTAGGCGAGAAGCTGGCATGAAAACCACAAGGCTCGTTATCGCGTTGATGGCACTTTCGACGGCACACCTAACAGGTTCACTGGCGCAAACCGAAAAGCCGGCGAGCGCAGCCACTGCGCCTCCGAAAATACTTCTGCTCGTCCACCACCAATTTAAGTTTGGCAGTGAAAGCGCGCGGCAGAGGCTCGAGGTGGGGATTTCGCGTGCGTGCGATCACTTCGCAGTTCCAAATTCTTGGATCGATCTCCAATCTATTACTGGACCGCCGGACGCGCTCTCCTTCGACCCCTTCGACTCCTTCGAGCAGGTGGAGACAGCCTTCCTTGTCTGGGAACAACTCTTTGCGTCCCACCCAAGACTCACGCAACTGCAGGAGCAAATCAGAGCACTGGAGACGAGTGAAAGTACCCTCATCGCTGTTCGGCGTGATGATCTCGGCTACCGCGTGAACCGCATCGATCTCCGAAAGGCGCGCTTTATGCGAGTTCAGGAAGTGCGCCTTGGCCCCGGCCATGAGACCGATTTCGTCGAGGCCTCGAAGCTCCTCAGCGCGGCGTACGAAAAAATCGACGCAGACATGCCTTGGGTCGTCTATCAAGCGAACGTTGGAATGCCTACGCCCTCCTTCCTCATTTTTGTTCCCATGCACGCGCTCAAGGAGAACGACAATTATCTCGCTCGTGCGCCGAAACTCCGTGAAGCGGAAGGCGAGGTGGGTTTCGATCGCATGCAACAAATCGCGCGCGATGCCTATCGAAGTACGGAGAGCAATTTGTACTACGTTAGCCCGGAGACGTCTCACGTCTTGAAGGAATTTGCTGCCGGCGAGCCTGCCTTCTGGTCTCGAAAGCCGTCCTCGGATGCGAAAACTTCGGCAACTAAAGGAACTCCCAAGGGCGCTCCTGGAAAGGGCGCGGAGGAAAAACAAAAACAGTAGCCCCGAAACTGTCACCCGAACGATTTTATGGCACCCGCAGCAAAATCTTCTCCGAACGATAAGAACATATCCATCCGCGTGGCAATGAGCGGCGACGTGCCCGCTCTTGTCCGGCTGATCAACGCGGCATTTATCGTGGAACAATTTGTCTTCGAAGGGGATCGTATCAACGCCGAGGAGACACAATCCTTCATGGAAACTGGCAAGTTCTTGGTGGCCGAAGACTCTACTGGGTTCGCCGGATGCGTTTATGTGGAAGCCCGTCAAGGCCGCGGCTATTTAGGTCTGCTGGCGGTGCATCCGACGCGACAGGGCGCAGGATTGGGCCGGAAGTTGGTTGCCGCCGCAGAAGACTATTTCCGCACCGCAGGTTGTAGCGCAGTCGATTTGCGGGTCATCAGCCAACGTACTCCGCTTCCACCCTTTTATCGTCGCTTGGGCTATATCGAGGTCGGTACCGCCCCGTTTTCTCCGTCACTGCGGCCAAGAGTGCCGGGCCACTACATCATCATGTCCAAACAGCTCACTTAATCCGCAGATTCAATTCCGGCGGGTTGAAGATTCAGTGAGTTTCTGGCGAAGGCGGTCCAAAATACCGGTAGTGCCCCGTAGTTTTCCAGCTGAACAGCACATCTTCCATCTTCGGTCCCTGCCCGATGTTGTGGACGATGAGGAGGCGCCCGCTCTCCCGGGACTTTACGTTGACCACGATCCCTATGTGTGGCACATCGCCGCCCAAATCCCACGTTACGATGTCGCCCGGCGAATAATCTTCGGCGCGCTCCGTGACCGGCAGGCTCTCTCCCTTGCGCGTGAAAAACACCATTAGATTCGGCACGCGGCGGTGGTCGATGCTGGGATCCGGATGCGCTTGACGCCACTTCGACTTCGGCGGGTATCGAGCCCAGTTCTTCACCATGTCTTCGTGAACTTCCTTTTGCAAATCCACGCCAACGGCTCTGTAGGCGCGAATAATCTCGTCGGAGCAGACTCCGGTGTCCGCGGGCACGTCTCCGCCTGGATAATCGAGATGGACGTACGCGGAAACGTACTTCACCGAGTGATTGGTGCGCTCGATCGCCGCAGCAACGAGCATGTCAAGAAAGTCCCGACGCGGATTTCCGCTCGCCGGTCTAGTTTGTGCGGCACCGAAGATTGCCGCAGCGCACGCGCAAAGCAACGCCAGGCAGCCTCTTTTTGACATAGACCTCTTCACAAGTCCATTTTATCAGTAGTTTCTCTTGCGTTTGCTTGCGGCTGGATGGTTGTGTGGGATGAGCAACAGAGTGCGCTACGGAATCGCTTCCAGAAGCGCCTCTACCGCAGCATTGTCGCCGAACGTTTGGCTGATGTGCGCGAATCGGTCCACATTTCCCGGCCCGAAGACGAAGCTGCCGCCAAGTTGAAACGGATTTTGCCCCAACTTGTGTTGATGATGGCCGGCAGCTCGGGCACGTTTTCTCGCTACGGCGTTTTCGCTTCGCAAGAGATGCCAGAGGTTTGCAGCCTTCAGCTCTGCCACGCGATAAGCCTGACGGGCTTCGTCGATTAGAAGAGGGAAAGTGATCCCCGTCTCTTCACGAAACATCCGAGCATAATTGCGGTCGCCTAATCCAACCGAGACAAGTGTTGCTCCTTTGTCTCGGAACGCTTGCTCGTGTTCGCGCAACTGCGCGACGTGCTCGCGGCAAAAGATTCATCCGTAGTGCCGGAGAAAAACCAGCACGGACGGCTGCTTGGCCCACAAAGAGCCGAGAAGAATCTCCCGCCCATCGCAATCGGGAAGAACGATCTCTCGGAGCTTGCTGCTTAGGGAATTTTCCACGGTTCGTCAATCTTGAGCAGAGCTTTTAACACTGTCAAGCCCTCCGCTTCTAGATTCGTTCCCGGCGCTCCCACGGCCTTCCGTCATTTCCGGGGAAAGCCGACTACGCACTAATCTCTGATTGCGCACAAGGGCGGCTCTTCCACAGGAATTGGCAGCGATTTCAAGCTATTTTGTAACTATACGCAATAGGGGGAAGCCTTGGCGGATCAGCCGATTCTTACGTCTTTGCCTGTACCCACCGAGCAGGAACGCATGATGGCGTTCCTTGGGCACCTGCTCCAGATTTTTACGGGTTTTATGGGGCCGCTAGTCATTCTGGTTATTAAGCAAAATTCGCCGTTTGTGAAATTTCACGCGCTACAAGCTCTTATGTGGCAGCTCTCCTACATGGCGCTCTTCCTTGGCGGCTTCGCGCTTTTCTTTTTTGCGGCGTTCGTGGGCGTCTTCCACGAAATATCCCGGCCTCACAATCCAACTACGCTGCCAGTCTTCTTCCTCTTCTTTCCTTTGCTCTGGCTTTTTGCGACGGGTGGCTGGGTTCTAAACGTCATCCTTGGTGTGGTGTACGGGATCAAGGCCAATCGCGGGGAGTGGGCTGGCTACCCAATTATTGGTAGGTGGTGTCTGCCCAAGCTAGCTCCCGGTGCGGCATCTCCGTCTCGGCCCTGGACGCCTTGATCTCCTCCGAGCCGCGTCCGTTCTTGCTGCGTGTATAATCCTGCTCCGCCATGAGCGACCAACCTCCGGTTTCACCGATACCATCCGGTACGCAGCGCCAGCAGCAAATCTATACGCTCGGTCTGACGGGCGGCGCGCTCTCGGTTCCGGTTTCTCTTTCCCTGCTGGAGCAGAAGGCAAAGGAAATACTCTCTCCGCCTGCGTTCGACTACGTCGCCGGCGGGGCAAGCGGCGAGGACACGGTGCGCGCCAATCGCGAGGCCTTTTATCGCTGGCGGATCGTGCCGCGCATGTTGCGCGACGTCTCAGAACGCGACTTGAGCGTCGAGCTCTTCGGCGGGCAACTGACTGCGCCGGTGATACTCGGTCCTGTGGGCGTTCAGGGCATTCTTCATGCGGAGGGCGAGCTCGCGTCGGCACGCGCCGGGGCGGCGCTTGGATTGCCGTTCACACTCAGCACTGCCTCCAGCCGTCCCATCGAGGAGGTTGCCGAGGCAGCCACTAGCGCGGGGAAAGGCGTCCGCTGGTTCCAGCTCTACTGGGGAAAGAATCCCGAGCTGACCGCCAGCATGCTCGAACGCGCCGAACGCGCCGGATACCAGGCTCTAGTGGTTACCCTCGACACAAGCATGCTGGCTTGGCGGGAACGCGATCTTCAGCACGCCTATTTGCCCTTCATACTAGGCCAGGGTCTCGGCAATTATTTCAGCGATCCGGTTTTTCGCTCGCTTCTTCCGCAGCCGCCGGAGCAGAATCCTGCTGCCGCCATTCAACTTTGGAGCACCCTGTTTTCCAATACCGCGCTCACCTGGCGCGACATTTCATTTCTTCAGAGGCACACGTCTCTTCCCATTATTTTGAAGGGCATTTTGCATCCGGAGGACGCCGCCCATGCTCTCGACGCCGGTGTTGATGGCCTGATTGTTTCGAATCACGGCGGTCGGCAAGTCGACGGCGCTATCGCGACGCTCGACGCTCTCCCCGCCGTCGTGCGCGAAGTAAACGGAGGGGTTCCCGTGTTATTTGACGGAGGCATTCGACGCGGGGCCGATGTTTTCAAAGCACTCGCTTTGGGTGCCCGGGCCGTTCTGCTTGGACGGCTTTATACCTGGGGACTCGCGCTTGCCGGCGAGCAAGGCGTGCGCGATGTGGTTCTGAATCTTCTAGCCGATCTCGACCTCACGCTGGCCCTCAGCGGCCACACATCTTGCCGGGCCTTGGATATTTCCGCCCTGGCTGAATCGAGGTAACTTTTTAATTGATCAGAGCTTCTCGAGCCACCAATGAGGCCATAGACAAAATTTCCCGAGTCGTGGCAATCCATACGGCCATTGGGCTTCAGCAGGTTTCGGGCGCCGGCAAAGAACTTCTCGTTGTTGGGATAATGCGAGATGGATTCCACCGACCAAACTACGTCGAAGGGTTTCATACTCACGCGCCGCGCAAGTTGCGGCACCCCTCCTCCGGTGCCATAATCCGAGCTTACAACGCAGAGTGGGTGGGACAAGAGAAGATTCTTGTTCCCCCGAGTCATTCGGCGCGGTCATTGAGGGGGCTCTATGGCGATACGCGAGAGTTGGATTCGATCGAGAGAAGCAAACGCCGCGACGGCAAATGGAAATCGCAACATGTCGCAGATGCACTTCGCGCGTCAAGGGGTCATTACCGAGGAGATGGAATACATCGCGAGGCGGGAGAAGTTGGAGCCGGAGCTGATTCGTAGCGAAGTGGCGCGCGGTCGCTGCATTATTCCGGCGAACGTGAACCACCGTAACTTGGAGCCGATGGCGATTGGCATCGCCACGAAATGCAAGATCAATGCGAACATCGGAAATTCCGCCACGAGTTCCAATATTGACGAAGAGTTGAAGAAGCTGCACCACGCTGTGCACTACGGCGCGGACACGGTGATGGATCTTTCGACAGGCGGAGATATTCCGGTGATCCGCAAGGCAATTATTGATGCTTCGCCTGTTCCCGTCGGCACCGTGCCCGTATATGAAGCGATTTCGCGTGTTCGGCGTCCTGAAGATTTGACGATTGATTTGATGCTTGAGGTGATTGAAGAGCAGGCCGAGCAGGGCGTGGATTATATGACCATTCACGCGGGCGTGCTGCGCGAGCATGTGCCCCTGGTGCGGAAACGGATTACTGGGATTGTCAGCCGCGGTGGTTCGCTGATGGCGCATTGGATGGAGCACCACAAGAAGCAGAACTTCTTGTACGAGAACATCGAGAAGATATGCAAGATTTTCAAGAAACACGACGTGAGCTTTTCTTTTGGCGACGGGCTGCGGCCAGGATGCATCGCGGACGCAAGCGATGAAGCGCAGTTCGCGGAGTTGAAAGTGCTGGGCGAGCTTACCAAGAAGGCGTGGGACCACGACGTTCAAGTGATGATCGAAGGCCCAGGACACGTGCCGATGGATAAGATCAAGGAGCAGGTCGACAAAGAGATGGAGTGGTGCCATGAAGCGCCGTTCTACACGCTGGGCCCCCTGGTGATTGACATTGCGCCGGGGTACGACCACATCACCAGCGCGATTGGCGCGGCGATGATCGGTTGGCACGGCGCCTCCATGCTCTGCTACGTAACACCGAAAGAGCACCTCGGCCTGCCGAACCCGGAAGACGTCAAGCAGGGCGTGATTGCTTACAAGATTGCGGCGCACGCAGCGGACGTGGCACGTCACCGACCCGGAGCGCGGGACCGCGACGATGCCTTGAGCTACGCGCGGTTTCTGTTTGACTGGAACAAGCAATTTGAGCTGTCTCTTGACCCGCCGACCGCGAAGGCCATGCACGACGAAAATTTGCCGGATGATTTTTACAAAGAAGCGAAGTTCTGCTCAATGTGCGGGCCAAAATTCTGTTCGATGAACATTACCCAGCTTGCCGAAGCCGAAGGCGGCCACGACCAGACGGAACGCAAACAAAAATTCGTAGAGCTCCTAGCAAGAGTTCAGGGCGCATAAGTGTCGTTTCTAGGCGACGGAGTCGCTGTGGTTACCGGCGCTGGGAGCGGGATTGGGCGCGCGCTCGCGCAGCAACTTGCCGCGGCAGGTTCCGCGCTGGCAATTGCGGATGTCGATCGAAAGGGCTTGGCGGAAACGGCTGCTTCGCTCCCAACGAAGGGAGCTGCAGTTTCAACGCACGTTGTCGATGTCTCCGATGAAGCGGGCGTTCGAAATTTTGCCGAAGACGCAGCTGCACGGCACGGTCGCGTAACGCTGCTGATCAACAATGCAGGTGTGGCGTTGATTGGCACTTTCGAAGAATTATCTCTCGATGACCTGCGCTGGCTGATGGGCATCAATTTTTGGGGAGTCGTTTACGGAGTAACTTATTTTCTGCCGATTTTGAAGCAGCAGCCGCGGGCCCAGATCGTCAATCTGTCGAGCGTATTTGGGATTGTCGCTCCGGTGGGACAGAGCGCATACTCTGCGAGCAAATTTGCCGTCCGGGGACTCACCGAAGCTTTAAGACACGAGCTGGAGGGCACCTCGGTTTACGTCTCTTGTGTCCATCCCGGCGGAATCCATACCCCGATCGCGAAACACGCGCGGCTCGGAGCACACGCATCCCCAAGCAAGCACAAGGCATCGATCGACTTTTTCGAGAAGGTAACGCCCACCTCTCCGGAAGCCGCTGCGGCCCGCATCCTGAAAGGTGTTGAGAGCCGCGAACCGCGCATCCTCATCGGGCGCGATGCCCGACAAATTGACATCGTGCAGAGGCTCCGCCCCGCTTCGTACTGGAAAATGATGGCAAAGAGAGCCAACGTGCCCGCCGCTACGAAGTGATCGGGGTATGCTTCTGTTTTGACCCGGGCATCGCGCGGAAGTTATACTTGGCGGCGAAAAACGACATTTCCCGGGAAAGTTGTGCATCGGGTTTTTCATTCACCTTCATTCATAAAGGAGCGAACATGCCGTTTGTGTCGGCCGCCAAGACTTCCGAAGTTCCACCAGGAGCCGTCCACGAGGTTCAAGTTGCGGGCCAAGCCGTAGCGCTCGCCAATGTAGCGGGTAAGTTCTACGCTATCAACAACACTTGCCTGCATAGGGGAGGTCCGCTGGGCCAAGGTGCACTCCAAGATAAGATTGTTACCTGTCCGTGGCACGGGTGGGAGTATGACGTAACCACCGGGAAGGTTGTCCAGAACCCTAGCATGGGAGTTGCTTGCTACCAAACGGAAGTCCGAGGGGATGAAGTCTTCATCGATATTGCTTGAAAGTTCGTCTAACACATTAAAAACAAACGAGATATGTGATATGGCGGGGTTTTCTCGAATCCTGAGCCGCATTCCTCCCTCAGGGCCCAAGTCTGGCTAAGCTCGATATTTTGTTTCGCTTTTTGGCCGTCCCCGTGTATATTGCTGCCGACTCGACGTCTCGATGGCAACTCCGACCTCGCAACGACACTACTGGATATTTAGCGCCGACCCGCACCACTACCACTGGGACACGCTCTTTGTGAAGGGCAAGGAAATGTGGCACGGTGCCGAGTCGAAGCCCGACGCCATTCGCGCGCTCAAACAGGTGCGCAAAGGTGACCGTGTGCTGTGTTACCACTCAGCGCCCGAGAGAACGCTCTATTCGATAGCGGAAATCACGCGCGACCCGTACCCTGATCCTCACGACCATAAAGAAAAAAACCTCGTGGCGGACCTGCGAGCCTTTGACCGCTTGCCGAGGCAAGTCGCGCTGGCCGAGTTGCGCGCCAACCCAGTCCTGAAAAAAATGAAGCTGCTGAAAAACGTGCGGGTGTTGGTTTCGCAGATCACCGAAGCCGAGTACCAGGAAATCCTACGCATGGCTGGCATTGTGGCTTCACCGGGGATCCCGCTCCCCTGACGCCATGCTCGATGGGATCGTCTCCGGAAAGACGCGAGTCTTGGACCTCGCCTACGCCATCAGCGACAGACTGGTCGCTTGGCCGGGCGATCAGCGTTGGTTTGAGGCCAAGGTCAATGCCAGCGTCGACAGGGACGGCTACTTCACGCGCAGCTTCTGGATGTTGGAGCATTACGGGACGCATCTGGACGCCCCGATCCAATTTCCTCCCGGGAAGACGCCCGTAGACCAGATTCCCGTAAGGCAATTTTTTGGGATGGCTGCGGTACTAGATGTGCGAGCGGAGGGCGTCCGGGATGCGGACTACCAGCTTCCGTCGGCACGAATCGATCAATGGGAAACGCGCCATGGGCAAATTCCAGAAGGAGCGATAGTGCTGCTCAGAACAGGCTGGTCGTCACGCTGGCCGGATGCCGGGACTTATCGCAATCAGGACGCAGCCGGGCGCATGCATTTCCCCGGGTTTTCCGTGGAGGCTGTGGAACGGTTGATCGAGCGCAAAGTAAGCGGCATTGGATGTGACACAATGAGTGTGGATTGCGGCGCTTCAGAGGACTTTGCGGTGCATCGTTTGGCGCTGGGAGCGGGACTCTACCACCTCGAGAATCTGTCGGACTTCGGCGAACTGCCGGAAACAGGTGCGTTCCTTGTCGTTGCGCCCATCAAGCTCGAAGGCGGTTCGGGCGGACCGGTCCGCGTGTTTGCTCTGCTGCCGTGAGGGGCCACGGAATAAACGCAAACATTTCCGAGTTCCCTTACGTCTTAAGAAGGAAGGGTTTGTCTGAGGGTGGCATCATGAAAACAATCAGGTACCGCAGGACGGCATTGCTGTTGTTGTCGACCTTGAGCGTTGCCACGCCGCTAGTGCGCGCGCAATCGCAAGAGTTTTCTGTCAGCAGTCGCACACTGAAGAACGGCATGAAGGTGTTGGTTCAGCCTGACCACAGCATTCCAAATGTGGCGCTGTACATTTTCTATCGGATAGGTTCGCGGAACGAGCATCCAGGGACGACAGGCCTTTCGCACTTTTTCGAGCACATGATGTTCAACGGCGCAAAGAAATACGGGCCGGGCGATCTCGACAAAGTAATGGAAGCCAACGGCGGTTCGAACAATGCCTATACCACGCAAAACGTTACCGTCTACCAGGACTGGTTTCCCCGTTCGGCGCTATCCCTGATTTACGACATAGAATCCGACCGCATCCGCGATCTAACATTCGATGCGAAGAAAATCGCTTCTGAGCGCGAGGTCGTAGCTTCCGAGAGGCGGCTGAGCGTCGACAACAATAATTTCGGCTTACTCGACGAGCAGCTTTGGGCCTCGGCGTTTATCGCCCACACCTATCAATGGCCGGTAGTCGGTTGGATGAGCGACATCGAGCACTGGACAATGGATGACCTGAAGCATCATTTCGAAATGGGCTATTCGCCCAGCAACGCGACGATGGTGGTCGTCGGAGATGTTTCGCCCGACGAGATTTTTCAGCTTTGCGAGAAATTTATCGAGCCGATTCCTTCTCACGCGCCGCCTCCACCGGTAACCACGGTCGAACCTGCGCAGCTTGGTGAGCGCAGGCTGGTGGTTCACAAGCCCGCCGAATTGCCCATCGTGATGATCGGTTATCACGTGGCACAAACCAACAATCCGGACTTCTACGCGTTGAATATTCTCCGCAGCGTGCTCTTTCAGGGAGAAAGCTCGCGAATGTACCAGCGGCTCGTGGACAAGGATCAGCTGGCGCTCGAAGTTTCCTCCGACCTGGAACCGGCGTTTGATCCCACGCTGGCCATCATCACGGCCCAGCCGCGGCAAGGAGTGGATCCGCAAGCCTGTGAAAAAGCAATTTACGAGGAACTCGAGAAAGTGAAGGGCGCGCCGATAAGCGATCAGGAACTCGAGAAAGCGAAGAACGGCCGCCTCGTTGAATTTTACCGGGAGATGCGGACGATCAGCGGGCGCGCGAACACGATTGGAACTTACGAAGTTTTCATGGGCGACTATAACAAGCTGTTCGATGCGGCGAAAAACTACTCTGCAGTGACGAAAGAGGACGTGCAACGCGCAGCGAAAAAATACTTCGGCCCCAACAACCGCACCGTTGCGACTCTGCTTCCCGAGAATGAAGAGAAGGCAAAACAATGACACGCAAAAGAAAAATGTCGCTTCTTTTCACGCTTTTCGGATTTCTGCTTGTGCTTTGCCCGGTCGCTCCCGCGCAATCGCTGCGTCTGCCTGCGCACGAGAAATTCGTGCTCAAAAACGGATTGACCGTGCTGCTGATGGAGAAGCGCGGCGTGCCGCTAATCAATGTTTTCGCTCTCGTAAAAACCGGAGCTGCTGCTGATCCCGCAGGGCAAGAAGGGCTCGCCTCCGTCACCGCCAGCCTCTTACGTAAAGGAACGAAGACGCGGACGGCCCAGCAGTTTTCCGCTGATTTCGATTACATGGGCGGCTCGTTTGGCACGGACGTCGGAGCGGACTTCACGGACATTAGCGCCGAATTCCTGACCAAGGATGTTGCCCGCGGGTTAGAGCTCTTTTCCGATGCTGTTCTGCATCCGACGTTTCCCCAAAGCGAGACCGACAAAATCCTGGCACAGAGTCTGGACGGCGTGAAATCCGCAAAGGACGAGCCGCAGGCCGTTTTGGGCTTGTACTACGAGGGATATCTCTACGGTTCGCATCCCTACGGGCGCCCATCGGATGGCGACGAGCTTTCGCTGAAGCGTATTCAGCGCGATGCCATCGTGAAATTCTATGAAGGGAACTACGCACCGGGTAACACCATTCTCGGAGTCGCCGGCGAGTTCGATGCCGCGGAAATGCGCAAGAAGCTCGAAGAAACGCTGGGCGCGTGGCCTGCGCGGACCGTAGCAACGACTTCCATCTCCGCCGTTGCGCCCGCAAAAGGAAAAAAACTGCTGCTGATCGACAAACCCGATGCGACGCAAACCTACTTCGCCATCGGCAACATCGGCACGGCCGTGAACGATCCCGATCGTGTCGCGATTCGCGTGGTCAATACCATTTTTGGCGGGCGATTTACATCCGAGCTGAATGAAGCATTGCGCGTGGAATCGGGTTACACCTATGGAGCACGGTCGTTTTTTGATTCGCGCAAAGCGCCCGGACCGTTCGAAATTGCCAGCTTCACAAAAAACGAAACAACTACTCCGGCGATTGATCTGGCGCTCCAGGTTTTAGACAAGCTTCATAAGAACGGCGTGACCGAGGACCAACTCAAGTCGGCGAAGAGTTACATAAAGGGGCAGTTTCCGCCGACTATGCAAACTTCGGGCCAGCTTGTCCGGCGGATCGTGGTCAGGTCAACGAGTATTACGGGCTTGGCGACGACGAAGTGAACCAGTTGGAGGCGAGAATCGACGCGGTAACGCTGCCGATCGCCAAGCAGGTCATCGAGAAGCATTTCCCACTGGATAATCTGGTCTTTGTGTTGATTGGGAAGGCTTCTGCAATCGGGCCTGCTGTAAAAAAGTACGCCGACAAAATGGACCAGCGTCCCATCAATGATCCCGGCTTCTGGCCACCACCGGCGGGCGCCCAGAAATAGCCAAGAGCCGCGCAATTCAAGCGGCTTAAAAGGTTTGTTCGGAGTTCTTCAGGAGGAATGATGCGTTTTCGAATCTTCATAATAATGGAGGCCCTGTTGCTTGCGTTTTTGGGCATCGTGAGCCGGTCTGCGGCTGCAGAAGAAAATCCGCTGCTCGCGCAAGCGCCCACGATCAGCAAGACGCAACTCGTATTCGTCTACGGCGGATACCTTTGGAGCGTGCCACGGGAAGGCGGCGAAGCGCGCCAGCTCACCACCGGCGGCCACGAGGCCAGACCGAGATTTTCTCCCGATGGAAATTGGATCGCCTTCACGGGCCAGTACGACGGCAACATCGACGCTTACTTCATGGCCGCCGACGGGGGCGAGCCAAAACGCCTAACGTGGCATCCCGATCCCGACGTCGTTGTTGGATGGACTCCGGATGGCAAGAATGTGCTGATTAGTTCAGGCCGCGAAGCGTACGCGGACTTTGACCGCTTGTACACTGTGCCGGTTGAAGGCGGCGTTCCGGAAGTTCTGCCCATGTGGCGCGGAGAAGCGGCTTCCTATTCACCGGATGCCAGGCGCATCGCTTATGTGCCAAACCTGAAGTGGCAAACCGCTTGGAAGAGGTATCACGGCGGACAGACGACACCGATCTATGTGCTGCGGTTGAGCGATTTGCAACTCGAGAAAGTGCCCCGCGAAAACTCGAACGACGACGATCCTGTTTGGGTCGGAGATACAGTCTATTTTCTTTCCGACCGCAAGGGCCCGGTAACAATCTTTTCATACGATACGAGAACGAAGGGCGTGAAGCAGGTTATGGAAAACAAAGGGCTCGACTTGAAATCACTCTCTGCTGGGCCCGACGCGCTTGTCTATGAGCAGTTCGGCGGGATTTACACGCTCGATCCGAAAACTGAGAAAGCGAGCAAAGTCGAGATTCACATCTCTGGCGATTTACCGGCGACTCGTCCGCACTATGAAAAGGTGGGGGACAAAATTCAGAACGCCGCAATATCGCCGACAGGCGTACGCGCGGTGTTCGAAGCGCGCGGCGAAATTCTGACAGTTCCGGCGGAGAAGGGCGATGTGCGAAATCTCACTCGAACGACGGCGGTGGCGGAACGCGAGCCGGCCTGGTCGCCCGACGGGAAGTCGATCGCGTTTTTCTCCGACGAATCCGGCGAATACGCGCTGCACATCGTGGATCAAACGGGATTGGGCGCGGTGAAAAAAATCAATCTGGGGAATCCGCCTTCGTACTTCTACGGGCCACTGTGGTCTCCAGACAGCAAGAAAATTGCTTACACCGATAAGCGCCTGAATCTTTGGTACGTGGACGTGGAAAAAGGAACGCCGGTGAAGGTAACGTCGGACCGCTACGAGGATCCAAGCTCCACGATAAACCAAACATGGTCGCCGGACAGCAAGTGGCTAACCTATGCGAAGTATCTCGAAAACCACATGCGCAACATCTTCGTGTATTCGCTCGAAACGGGGAAAGAGTCGCAGATCACGGATGGCACCAGCGACGCGCGCTATCCGGTTTTCGACAAAAATGGAAAATCGCTCTATTTCGCTGCTAGCACGGATTTGGGACTCTCCATCGGCTGGCTCGATCTTTCGAGCTTTCAGCATCCCATATCGAGGAACATTTACGCTGTTGTGTTGAAGAAGGGTGATTCCTCGCCTGTCGAACCGCAGAGCGACGAGGAAAAAGCAGCGAGCGAGGAAAAAGGTAAGGACGCCGACAAGGCCAAAGAAGCCGATAAGAGCGCGGACAAAAGGAAAGAAGGCGAAAAGAAAGAGGGTGAAAAGAAGGAAGAAGTGAAAGTCACGATCGACCTCGATGGGATCGGCCAGAGGATCGTGGCGATGCCCATTAAGGCGTCGAACTACGTTGGCCTGGATGCGGGCAAGACTGGCGTTTTGTTTCTCAGCGAAATCCCGGGCGTGCCGAGCCTCAGTGAGCCAACGATGATCTCGGTTTCGAAATTTGACCTGAGCACACGCAAGACTGAGCCGTTCCTCAGCGGTGTGAGTGCGTTTCAGGTCTCGGCGAATGGCGAGAAGGTTCTTTATCGGCAAGGTCCTGGACCCACTGCGCCATGGTTCATCGCGGCGACAGCGGTTGTGCCCAAACCGGGAGATGGCGCGCTGAATCTTGATGGCATGGAGGTCTACACCGATCCGCGCGTCGAGTGGAATCAGATGTACCACGAAGTCTGGCGCATCGAGCGCGACTTCCTCTACGACCCGAATCACCACGGATTGAATATCGCGGCTGCGGAAAAGAAGTATGCCCCTTACCTGAAGGGTGCCGGTGGCCGAGCCGACGTCAATCATCTCTTCGACGAAATGCTTGGCGAAATTACCATCGGGCACATGTTCATTGCTGGCGGTGATGTGCCGCAACCGAAGAAGGTCAAAGGAGGACTCCTCGGGGCCGACTACAAAGTGGAAAATGGGCGCTACCGTTTTGCGCGCGTTTTCAACGGAGAAAATTGGAATCCTGAATTGCGCGCGCCGCTGACCCAGCCGGGCGTCGAAGTAAAGGTGGGAGACTATCTACTGGAGGTCACCGGTCGCGAGGTGCGCCCGCCCATCGACGTGTACAGCTACTTTGAAAATACGGCAGGCACGCAGATCAAAATCAAGGTGGGTCCCAATCCTGAGGGCAAGGACGCGCGCGAAGTGACCGTGGTGCCGCTGCCCAGCGAGTTTCCGTTGCGCAACCTCGCTTGGGAAGAAGACAATCGCCGTAAGGTCGATCAGTTGAGCGGCGGCAAAGTCGCTTATGTGCACGTTCCCGACACCGCCACCGGCGGCTTCCTCAATTTCAACCGCTATTACTTCGCGCAAGTGGGCAAACAAGCCGCCGTCATTGATGAACGCTACAACCACGGCGGCGAAATCGCCGACTACATCATCGACTTGCTCAAGCGGCCGCTGCGCAACTGCGACATCACTCGCGAGGGCGGGGAATTCTGCTCGCCGCTCGCGCAAATCTACGGACCAAAGACCATGGTCATCAACGAAATGTCCGGTTCCGGCGGCGATGCTTTGCCGTGGATGTTCAAGCAGGACAACGTAGGGCCGCTGGTCGGGACGCGCACGTGGGGCGGGCTCGTTGGCATTTATAATTACCCGCCGCTTATGGATGGGGGCTTCGTTACCGCTCCGCGCGTGGCCATCTTTGGTTTGCACAACGATTGGGAAGTGGAAAACCATGGAATTGCCCCGGACGTCGAAGTGGAAAACGATCCAGCGTCCGTCGCCGCGGGCCACGATCCGCAGCTCGAGAAGGCTGTCCAGGTGACGCTAGAAGCGTTGAAGGCCCATCCGGTTGTGATTCCCGGACCTCCGCCTTATCCGAACTATCAGAAGAAGTGAAGCGCAGAAATTTAGGCTGATCGCGGCTTTCTTGGGATCTCCATTGCCGGACTGCGTCCGGGCGAGGGCATGTGCTATTTTGATAGTGATCCCTTCATGCCGGAACTTCCTGAAGTCGAAACAGTAGCGCGAGGCCTGCGGCGAACGATCGTGGGCCGGCGCATTCTGTCCGTGCGGCTCGGGAAAACGGATTTTATCGACGACCCGGCGGCCCTCGAACAGCATCTTCCCGGCAGGCAAATCGAAGCCGTTGAGCGTTATGGCAAGTTCATGCTGTTGCGGCTCTCGCCGGCGAACTGCGGAGGCTGTTCGGCCGCAAACGGTGAGGC
>WNFS01002823.1_pt1 | contig 19100 bp, 12 predicted proteins | sample 5400141 | NCBI WGS metagenome assembly WNFS01 (sample SAMN13153358, study PRJNA577476) | soil metagenome | isolation source: 60 cm saprolite under Madrone tree | place: USA:California | collected 2016-06-14
TAGGGATGACCGAAAATGCGCTTCGCCAGGCGTTTTACCGATTTCGGCAGCGCTATCAATCGTTATTGCGAGAGGAGATCGCCCATACCGTGGCGACGCCCGGCGATATCGAAGATGAGCTGCGCCATCTCATTGCCGTGATCGAGGCGTAGACACGAATTACACGAATTGTCACGAATTTCATAAGACTTGAGTCAACCGTCGGATCAATTGGTGTGAATTGGTGAAATTCGTGTCTCGTAACGTATGGGAGAATTTTACGGAGTACCAAGGGAGAGTACGCGGGAGACTCCGACAATGCTTAGGGTAATCAGAATTTGCCGGAAGTGCGGCGCCAGAATTTTTGCCGACGCCCCTGAGGGGCTTTGCCCCAGATGCGTCTTGAAGACAGCGCTGGCGATGCCTCCAGAGGCATCTGTAGCCGAGGTCGCTGATCTCGGCGGCATCGATAAACCTTCACGCGGCGATGCAACAGCTGCGCCCGATGGGAAAAAAGGAACGCGTGCTGCCGAGCTGCTGGGAGAGTTAGGCGATTACGAATTGCTGGAAGAGGTCGGTCGCGGCGGTCAGGGCGTTGTGTTTCGTGCCCGGCAAAAGACTCTCAATCGCACAGTTGCGTTAAAAGTTATCAGCCTTGGCCAGTGGGCGAGCAAAGCCCACGTGAAGCGCTTTCGCCGCGAAGCCGAAGCCGCGGCGAGTTTGGAGCATCCCGGTATCGTTCCGATCCACGAGGTAGGCGAGCGTGATGGCTCCTGCTACTTCAGCATGCAGTTCATCGAAGGCGGACAACTCGACGAAGTGGTAAGGCGCGAGCCGATGCCGATTCGTCGCGCGGTGGAATTAATCGCGAAGGTCGCACGCACGGTGCATTACGCGCACGAACATGGGATTCTGCATCGCGACATCAAGCCAGGGAACATCCTGCTCGATCGAAAAGGCGAACCCCATCTTACCGACTTTGGTCTTGCGCGCTTGGTCGAAACGGAGAGTACGGTGACGCGCACGCTGGAGGTGTTGGGCACGCCGAGCTACATGGCACCAGAACAGGCTGCCGCTAATAACACCCAGCTAACAAGTGCAACAGATGTGTACGGACTTGGCGCGGTCCTTTACCAACTGCTTACCGGTCATCCGCCTTTTGCTGGCGGCACAACCTACGAGACTATCAAGCTACTCCTTGAGACTGATCCGAGGCAGCCGCGACAGTTAAATCCAAAGATCGACCGCGATCTGGCAATAATCTGTTTGAAGTGTCTTGAGAAAGATCCGCAAAGCCGATATCCGTCCGCACTGGCCCTGGCTGAAGATTTGGACCGCTGGTTAAAGCATGAACCGATTCAGGCGCGCCGCACTGGAATTTTCGCGCGAGGGAAGAAATGGGTGCAACGCAACCCAACCAGCGCGCTACTTACAGCGTCCCTGGTCGCGCTGGCGGCAGCTGCCGGCTGGATCATTTGGAAAAGTGAATTGATCCGGCAACCGCTAACAACTGGGATCGCGGTACTGCCATTTGAAAACCTGAACGACCAGAAAGAAAACTCCGTCTTCGCCGACGGTGTCCAGGACGACATTTTGACCAAGCTGGCGAAGATCGCGGATCTCAAAGTCATCAGCCGTACCAGCGTCATGGATTATCGCGGCAAACGAAATGTGCGTCAGATCGGCGATGCGCTTCGCGTGTCTCACGTGCTGGAAGGAAGCGCACGCAGGAGCGGTGATCGGATTCACTTGAATGCGCAGTTGATCGACACGCGCACCGACACCCACGTTTGGGCCGAGGAATACGACCGCGATTTGAATGATTTGTTCGCCATCCAAAGTGAGATCGCGCAAAAAGTTGCCGAGCGCCTTCACGCCAAACTGTCAGCCAGTGAGAAGGCGTCCATTGAAGAGCGACCAACTCAGGACTTGGTGGCCTATGATTTTTATGTCCGCGCGGTCTCCCTAATTTACAACGCCCAGCTGCCCTCCCAGGCGAATTTCGTGGATCGTTCCGAGGCTGTGGAACTGCTTAATAAAGCAGTTGCTCGTGATCCTAACTTCTTCCTCGCCTATTGCCAGTTAGCCTTTGTGCACGATTTGGTTTATCAGCAAGAGATTGACCACACCCCGGCTCGCTTGGCCCTGGCAAAGTCAGCCATAGATTCTGCATTTCGGTTGAGGCCAGATTCGGGGGAAGCGCATTTGGCGCTGGGCTGGCATCTCTATTGGGGATATTCCGATTACGCCCGCGCCCGCGCTGAAATTGCTGTTGCTCAACAGAGTTTACCCAATAACCCGCGAGCTTTTGAGTTAGCTGGATTGATTGACCGTCGAGAAGGTCGCTGGGCTGAGGCCACATACAACCTCGAACGCGCAGGTGAGCTCGATCCTCAAAATATCCCTTACCTGATTACCCTCGCAACGACCTACCTGCGGTTGCACGACTACGATCAAATGGCCCGAATTATGAATCGTATCATTTCACTTCAACCAGACCGCAACAAACCGCGGATCATTCGTGCTATCATCGAACAAGAACGGCGAGCGGACACACGGCCTTTGCGTGCTGCAATTGAAAAGGCCCTGGCCAATGAACCTGGGTCAGCGGAAGATCCATTTGTGGCGAGCATTCGCCTGGGTCTTGCTTTGTCTGATCGCGACTTCGACGATGCAAGTAGCATCGCGGCGGCGCTTCCCCTGAAGCAGACGCTCGACGCCGGCTTCAATCAAGGTAGCCGTGACTTTTCGCTAGGCGTAGTTGCTCGGTTGAAAGGAGACGCGATGGCTGCCCACGCTGCCTTTACGAAAGTGCGCACAAAGCTGGAGGAAGAGCTACGTATTCATCCTGATAATATGGACCTACTTTCTGATCTCGGGCTGATTGATGCATTCCTGGGAAGAAGAGAGGAGGCGCTGAGCGAAGGCCGGCGCGCGATGGAACTGCGCGCACGCGCGCTGCCCACCGCCCAAGACCCGATGTTCGGGTCATCTACTAATGAAACATCTCTGAAGATGTCGTTTGCCATGATCTGCGCCTGGGCGGGCGAACCTGACCTGGCGCTCGAGCAACTTGAAGCCGTCACTAAAATTCCAGGCGGTCCAAGTTATGGGGGGTTGCGCTTGGACCCGATGTGGGATCCCTTGCGCGGAAATCCGCGCTTCGAAAAAATCGTCGCCTCCTTAGCGCCCAAAGAAATGGTTTCCAAATAGCCCTCGTCCTCGGACCAGAAAGAGTGGTGGAACGGTCGCCGCGGCGACTCCCCAACGCGTTGGAAATGCGGCCATGCCGCCGGATTTTTGCTGCGTGCCACGCAAGGGAAAGCGGATTCTTGCGCCTTCGGCGATAGCCATCGTCTTAAGGACAAGACGATCCACCTTGACCAGCACTACCCACTAAGCCTGGCTATCCTCGATTTTAGCTTGCATGCAGGCGGCCCGCTAAGCCAGGCTCGTCGCGAGCCAGGAGAACTGGCAATGAAAGTTAGCATAATCTTACCCCCAGTAAGTCAAACGGCCTTCGCCGCGGCTGTCGGCATTAATCTGTTGATCGCCTCCGAGATTCCCGCTCAAGCGACTGTACCGGCGGCGGTGGCGTCGCCGCCTCCGGCGCAAGTGACAACGGCCGCAACGGGCGAAGTGGAACGAGTCATTGTCACTGGCTCGAACATTCCCACAGCTGAAGAGACCGGTCCTAATCCGGTGGATACGTATCGTCCGGCAGACATCGAAAAACTAGGCATCCGCAATGCAACGGACCTGACAACTTTTCTGCCACAGGAGGCGGGCGGAACCAAGAACCTGAACGCCCGCACTGGCGGGGACGGCACCGTTCAATTCAACCTGCGCGGCTTGTTGTCCAAAGAAACCCTGGTGCTCGTTGACGGAAAACGTGTCGCCCTTGGTTCGTTGAACGCCGTCGGGTTCAGCGGAGGTGTGGACATTAACCTCATTCCCTTCCCGATGATCGATCACATCGACATCCTGAAGGATGGCGCCTCGGCCGTGTATGGCTCCGACGCGATCGCCGGCGTGGTTAACTTCTTTTTGATCCACAAGTTCCGAGGGCTGGAGATCGGGGGCAGTTACGGAAACACAAACCTGGGAGCATCCAACGACATGGGTGAATGGGAGGCATGGATCAAGGCCGGCACTGGAGATGACAAGACCGACATTGTAGTCATTGCTGATTTCTGGCAACGTACTGGCGGCCTGTTTAGTCGTGACCGGGACCTGACGGCTAACGCGTTTTACATACCCTGGGGTGGATTCGATGGTCGCGACTTCGTTGGAACTGGGAGCGTAGCTGGACTCGGTTCTTTTTTTGGGTTTCGCTTGCTTCCGAGCATGTTTTTCGGCCCTGGCGGTACACCGTTACCCGGCGTAAACACGCCCCTTCCGCATTCGGCTCCGAACGCGCAAACTTCTCCGTTTTATAAGATCGACGTTGTGGTTAATCCCAACGCATACCCCGGCGCGCCCGGTATCATCGGCCCGCATGCGTTCCAATTCCGTCCACAGTTCGGCACTGATTATAAGGGAGGAGGCGATTACTTCTTCTATAACTTCGCGGCTATAACGCCAGAGCTTCCGCCGGCTGATCGCCAAAGTTTTTATGGCTCGTTCATTCGCGACATCTGCGACAAATACCTACAGGTGTTTTCCGATTTCAAGGTGGTCCGCTCATTCTTAGATTCGTCGTTCGCAGCGGTGCCGATTGTTCCCGATCCATTCAAGGTCCCAGGCACGAATGGGCCTTTTAGTCCGCGCGCCTTCAGTGTGCCACTTCAGAATCCGTTTAACCCCTTCACCGTTGCCGATGCGACCATTCCAAATTTCTTTCCCGATGGAAGCGGTCTCCCCGTAAATACCGGAGTTGGGTTTCGGGCCATTAACGATACCGGTCCGAGACACGATAGGTTCACTTACCACGATTATCTGTTCGATGTTGGCCTCCGCGGCGAAATGGGGGAGTTTGGCGATTATTTCAAGACGTGGAACTGGGAAACTGGTTTCCGTTATTCCCGGAACGAGGGCCAGAATTTGTCGACGGGCGCAGTCAGCGAGCCTGGATTGCGGGAAGCCCTTTTGGATACGAACCCATCTACGGCATTTGATCCGTTCCTCAATTTCAATGCTCACAATACCAGGGCGGCTAGAGCGAGAGTTTATGTTAACCTGCATAACTCAGGCGAATATGAGTTGCCCATTGACTATGCCACTGTTAACGGTGACCTCTTCAAACTTCCCGCAGGGCCGGTCTCATTTGCTCTTGGCGGTGAGTATGATGCACCGAGATGGACGCGCGATCGTGACGCGCTCGAGACAACCTTTCAAAGCATTGGCTCGACGAATGGTGGAAGCGCCAGAGTGAACCGAGATGTCTGGTCAATCTACCAGGAAGTACGCGTTCCCTTCACCAGCCCCACGTGGAACTTCCCCGGTTTCTACAGCTTCGAGGTTGACTTTGCCGAGCGCGAGGAATGGTTCAGCCAGAATACCTCTGCAGTTCTACCTTCTGCAGACTTCCCCTTTCAGCCGGCGGCACACAGCCAGTACAACGCGCAGAAGCCAAAGGTCTCGGTTCGCTGGCAGCCGCTTGATCCAAAATATGTTGGCGCGCTTACCTTACGTGGCAGTTATACCGAAGCGTTTCATGCTCCGGCTCTAACGGAGATTTCACCAGCTTCCACAGAAGGTCCGATAGGTATCCGCGATCCGCTTTTGCGCTCCTTCTATGGCGCGGAGGGACGCTTTATAGGAAATCCCAATCTACAGCCGGAAGTAGCCTATGAATGGTCTTATGGTGCTGTTTATAGCCCGAAATGGATCAAGGGCCTGACGCTCAGCGTTGATTGGTGGCATATCGATATGCGATCGATCACGTCGTTCCTGGGTGTGCAATTCATTGTCGACAATGATCTCCCCGGTCTGGTTATCCGTGGTCCTCCTGTGAGTCCTGGTGAACCTGGACGAATCATTTTGGTCATTGATCCGAACGAAAATCTTACGGGCGCGATCTTTGAAGGTCTCGACCACGAAGCGATCTATATTCTGGACTCTTCGATCTTGGGCCACGGAGATTTTGGGAAACTTACGGCAACGCTCAACGGCACCTGGCTATCGCGGGCTGAGCTTCAGATTTCGCCTGATACGAAACGGTTTGGTATCGCGGGCGAAGTTATACCACCGGGATTCACCCTGACCGGCTCACTGCCATGGAATCGCGCCAATTTCAGTCTGTTCTACGACGGCCCGTTTTACGCTTGGCGCGCGCGGAAAGTGCGGGAGTGGATCACGCTGGATCTGATTGCATCGTACACGTTCAACCTGCCGCCGTCTGCTCCGGTGCCAGTGCCTGGTTTTGCTAAGGATGGAGGTAAAAATTTCAAGGCGAAGGACGGCAAGGAGAAAAATGTCATGCCTGTACCCACGGCCGAATACAATCCCTGTGGATGGGGCGCTTGGTTGAATAACACCACGATTTCCCTTGGAATGCAGAACGTGTTCGACGAAGACCCGCCGTTTGCATTTGGCTCGGGTGGCTATGACGCATCGCTTGCCACGATCAAAGGCCGGTTCTGGTACGTCCAGCTTAAGAAAAAATTCTAACCAGGCTGGAACAACTTACCTGACCACAGATCACACGGATAACACTGATAGAAAACGGTAGGGCGTCCCGCGGTGGCCAGGCCCGGCGCTTCGAATCGGGCATCCAATTGTAGGGCGTCCGCCGCGGCGGACGCCAGCCAAGGAATACATCCGTGTCATCTGTGTGATCCGTGGTTTGCAAGTCTTCTGCACTTTCTGCGTAACGAACCGCCAAATCTTACGGAGTACATCAGTGAACGGCCCGAAATGAGTTCTTAATAACGAGGAGTCACGGAAGGCCAAAACAACGAAAGGAAATAGCACTTATGAGAATAAGCTTAGTTAAGAATGTAATGGCTCCCTTAGTGATCGCCTGTGCGTTACTCCCCATGGTTGCCGCAACGGCGTCCGGACAGGGCACGCAGGGCGGAAGACTTGAAGGGACTTGGGGTATGCAGATAACTCTGACCGATTGCTCCGGTCACGTGATAAGGAGCTTCCCGTCACTAGTAGTATTCATGGCCGGAGGCACCTTGACCGAGGCGAGCGGGGGTACAGCCCCGGCTCTGCAAACGGGGGGAAAAGGTGTTTGGAGCCATACCACTGACAATACCTATGCGTTTCGCTTCAAGGACTTCACGTTCAATGCTCAAAACGTCTTTACGGGCTGGGTGATCATTAACGGGGAAACAACCGTGGATGCGACAGGAAACGCCAATTCGGGGCCCGCAACCGTCGAGGTCTATAATCCAAACGGCGTCTTAGTTGCAAGTCTCTGCGCTGACGCTGTTGGCACGAGATTCGGGCTCTGAACGATTCCGGCTGAACGAGATTCGACCTCCAAGCGATTACTGGGTTTGGCGTGTCACATCCGCGCCAAACCCCAGCATGTTTTGGCGATTGCTGAAAAGCTGCGGCCTGCTGTTACTCAGAATTTGAATCAAGGCTGACTACCCGGATTTCGTGTTTCTTCTACTTGTATAAATCCGGTCGGCGATGAGCGAACGACTCGACCCGGCTGCGCACTGAGAGGACAAGCTCTTCTGATACGTCCGCCTGAATGAGTTCTTCGCGGTCGGCCGATGCGGCTGCAATTACGACTCCGCGAGGATCGATGATCGCGGAGCTACCGCAAAACCATAAGTCATCGTCTTTCCCGACGCGGTTCGATGCAACGACGTAGCTTTGGTTTTCGATCGCGCGCGCCATGGCGAGCGTTCGGAAATGTTCGACTCGCGGAAACGGCCAGGCAGAAGAGATAACAAAAGCACCGACCTTCTGTTCTGTCGCCAGTTTTCGGTACATCTCCGGAAAGCGAAGGTCGTAACAGATGCTGAAACCAAAACGCAGACCGCCGAGTGCAAAGGTCGCGAAGGCATCCCCCGAAGCAAAGCACGTCTGTTCTTCGACGGGCGCGACGGCATACAGATGCGTCTTGCGATATTTCGCAGCGATATCGCCATTTGAATCGATAAGAACCTGGGAATTGTAAATTGATGAATCAGCGCGTTCGGAAACCCCGCTGACGATTGTAATCGAAAGTTCTCTGGCGATTTCTTGAAGCCCAAGAACAAATCCGCTATTCCAAGAATTGGCGTGCGCCCGAATTACCGGCATTGAATAGCCGGTATCGGTCATCTCCGGAAAAACAATGAGCTCGGCACCCAGCTCTTTGGCGCGGCGGGCAAAGTCGCTAACCTTAAGAAGATTTGCCTCAGGATCGCCGAGCGAACACGAAATCTGAGCGACTGCAATTTTCATTCGATTGTAAAAAGAGACAGCGATCGTCGCCTAGGCTGCAATCGGTCTGCGGTAGCCGAAAAATTCGCGCTTCTTAATGATGTGCACCACTTCTGGTGGAACCATTCGCTCCCACTTGCTGTCCCCGGACTGCAATTTCGCCAACACGTCGGACGGATGAATTCGCAAATAGTCGGGATGATAGTCGGTAATCTCCTGGACGTATTGATTGTCGATCAAATATTGGAACAACGAACGAAGATTGGGTGCAGCCTTGACTTGTTTTGCGCTGATGATGTTTCCGGTTGCCTCATCAATCATCGGGTAAACGTAAAGTTTTAGTCCGTCTTTAAACATTCGGCCCAGCGCTTCGAGAATTCCTCCTTCGAGGTTCGTGTAATATTTTGCGTCGAAAATCTCGATCAAGCTTGGCACGCCCATCACCAGGCCGATACTTCCGTTCGTGTAACGAAAGAGATATCCCGCGAGTCGGTAATATTCGCGGAACCTCGAGATTAAAACAGTTCGTCCGAGTGCGCCGAGAATATCCACGCGGGCGAGGAAATCGGCGTGATCAAGCTGTCCGCCGGCAAGCAAATGTTCGAGCGTCATCTCCATGAGCACGACCACGTCGTCTTCTGAGCAATCGCAGTGCTTCAGAAATACGCGGCGCGCTCCGTCGAGCATATCGTTCGTGGCGTAGGTAACAGGTCGAAAACTCCCGCGCTCAACCAGGATTGCCTTCTTGTAGAAGACCTCGGCTGGCTGAACCGTCTCGCCATCGGCCTTGAACATTACCGCATTCGTCAAACCCTGGCTGACCAACTGCAAACTCATTAACCGGTTGTCGACGCTTTGAAATATCGGTCCGGAAAATTTGATCATGTCCACTTCGATTCTTCCGGGAGCGAGATTTTCCTGAAGGGACGAAATCAATTTCTCCGGCTGGCGATGGTAGAACGCGCCGAAAAGGAGATTCACGCCGATGACCCCGAGCGCTTCCTGTTGGTCGACGATGGGTTCGTCGAGCAAGCGAACGTGGATAATAATCTGGCTCGGTTGGCCGCGTGGTTCAGGTTGAAATCGAACACCCAGCCAGCCGTGAGATTCGCTGCGCTGTTTAAAACTCCGCGCTGCAACCGTGTCTGCAAAAGCGAAAAATGTTTTTTCTCGACCAAATTTTGCATCGAGCCGCTCGATCAGAAGATCGTACTCGTGATCGAGCATTGTTTGCAGACGGGCGCGACTGACATACCGCTGGGTCGGGCCATAGATTGCGTCGCTAAACGTCATGTCGTACGCCGACATCGTTTTGGCAATCGTGCCGGCTGCGCCGCCGATGCGAAAAAATCGGCGTGCGACTTCCTGGCCGGCGCCAATTTCTGCGAAGGTCCCATACTTGGTTGCATCTAGATTGATCTTCAGGGCCTTCTCGTCGGTGGCGATTTCCATCGCAGGATTCATACAATTTCTGTAGCGGCAATTTCAGATCGCCGCAAACACCGAGCGAACGCCCTATTGCAGTGCGTCTGTGTTAGACGCTCCCTCTTCAGCGCCAAAGGCGCTGTTCTAGTGCTAGCCTGGGGCATCGCCCCGGGGATCCCGATTAAAAAGTCAACGAAGCGCTGAAAGCGCGATTCAGATTGGCGGCTGAATCAGCCCCCCGAGTGAGTCGCGCTTTTAGCGCTGGCGTTTTGGGCCTCTACGAATCCTGGGACGTTGCCCCAGCTTGGCACTGAGTGCTGCGCCTTTGGCGCTAAATGAATGTGTGTCAGACGCCTGGGCGAAATCCAGTGTTACGGAAGCAGGCTACAATCGCACGAGTTCGGCGTTCTTCGCTGGGATCCAACCGCGCAGATTATTTGGTAGCGCTGCGTAGGTCCAATCGCCGCGCATGCTCAGAATTTTGACCTCACTGCCGGGAGGCAATGCCAGGACGCTATTCGCTGTGTCTGCGGTCGCCAGGCGCGCTTGTACGTCTTTGCCTACAACAACAGCAAGTGCGCTGCCTGTGCTGCCGCGCTCGAGTTGCCAGATAGCAAAGATCGCTCCGGCAAACACCAGAAGCATCACAAGCAGAAAGGCAACCCTCGCAGCCGACCGGCGACGCTTGAAAATCAACGCCGTCAAACAAAACGCTGCGATCCAAAAAGCGACGGCGGCGGTAATCGTGTACTGATTGACACTCGCAAACTGCAGATAGCGCTCCAGCCAGCTCGGCTGGATCTCCAGAGCATGCGCTTCGTCGCGTGCGATCTGCAAATTTGCCGTCGCTTCGGGATGATGCCGCTGCAAGGCAAGCGCGCGTTCGTAATTCAAAATCGCGCGTCCAAAGTCGCCCGTGCGGAAATAAGCGTTGCCGAGATCGTAAAACACGTTTGCGCTCCATTGTCCGGCGCGGATTAGCGCCTCGTAACCGGAGATCGCTTCTTTAAAATGGCCTTGGGCGAATTCTTCGTTTGCCTTTGCAAACTCGACGTCTGCTTGCGCCAATACTGGGGGAATCGCGAGCGCGCAGAAAAGAAAAGCAATCAGGGAAGCGCGTATCTTCATTTTAGATTTTCAATCAACTCCAGCACCTCGCGGCGGTTTTCCGGCGAGATCGTTGCCGGGCCATTGTGTGCTCCGCTGTATTGCCACTCGTCGCTCTGCTCGAATAGACGGCGCAACTGGTCGCGCGACTCGTTGTTGAGTTTGAAAGTGTCTGCCGCAGTTTCCGCATCTACCACGTTCGGATCGACTCCTCCGCCGCCGGACGCCAGCGCGGCTTTTACGCGAACGACTCTGGAGGCTTCGGCATAATATTCTCGCGGTGATGCGGCGTTACGACGCAATTTGTGCATCAGTTCAGCCGCTTCATGTTGCAGGGCAGAGATGCGCCTGGCCTCTCGATTGTCGATTCGCGCTCTTCGAATTTTCCAACCCGCGAATCCAATCAGCGCGAGGAACGGGACTAACTGGGCGGTCCAAAAAACCGGGCGCGTGTAGAGCGGCGTGAATGATTCCGCCGTTGCTGGCCGATCGGTCAATTGATACAAAATATCCTGCGGTTTCTGCGTTCCTTGTGGAGCGACAGCTATTGCCGGGCTGGGTGATGCCGGTTGGCTGGCCGCAACATTTTGCGTCGCAGCCGCTTCGCCTTGAACAGCGATCGCAATTGGGTCGCTGCGAAGTGTCACATATTGTTCTTTCGCTGGATCGAAATACGAGAATGCGAGCAGTGGCACAGTTTGCTTTTTCTCGTTGGGCGAAAGCACCGTCTCGAAAGTTTTTGTGCCACTGATACCGACTTCGTCATCCTGCTTGAACTTGGAAGACGGCGGATATTTGTGCCAGCCCCGGTCGTCTTCGAGCACTGGCGGATTGACGCGATCGAAATTGCCACGGCCCGAGATTGCACTTGTGACGGTGATGGGATCGCCCACCTGCACACTCTTGGGGTTTGCATCCGTCGTCATTACGAAATTCCCAATTGCGCCTGAAAAACTGGGCGGCGCATTTGGCGGCAAGGGCTTTACTTCGAGCGCTACGGAGTCGCTCTTGATCTCTACCTCGCGCCGCTCACCAACTTGGGCGAACGGATTACTAAAGAATGGATCAGAAAACGGGTCATCCAGATCGAACAGGTCGAACGGCGAGCGCGAACGAGATCGCGGCGCGCTTCGTGCTCGAGGAATTATGACTTGCGCCTTCGCCTTGACGGGCCCTAACTCGAATTTTCCGGCGCGCGCGGCAGCGATTGCAGTTTTATATGTGACCACGTCGTAAGGTCTGCCATTGATCGTTTCTGAACTTTGTCCGGATTGCTGTAATTTCTGGGCGGTGAATCCTTGTCCGGTGATTTCAGGTGGCTCGATGAGCCTTGGGCGAACGCGCGGGTCAAACCCCATCCGGATCTGAACAGGAACAATCTCGCCAACGTAGGCAATCTTCTTCGGCACAATCAATTCGGCGAAAAGCAGATCACCTGCTCTGGTTGGTTGGCTCTGCCGGCCACGACTCGGCCGGGCGCTAGATGAACCGCCAGACGAATCAGCGACGTTTAATATCAGTTCGGGACTCCGTAGCAACTTGCCTCCGGCGCGGACTATTTGCGGCGGGATCGTGAACCGGCCGGCCCTCAGCGGCAGGACGGTATAATTGTACGTCACGCTAGAATTGGTGTTGAAGTTGTGTATTTCGAACTGCCGCGATGTTCCAGTACCGTGAATCTCCAAGCCGTCGATTGAAATTTCTTCCGGCGGTCTCGCATCTCCAGGGCCGGTTACCTTGATCTGTAGCTCAACCGTTTCGCCAACAACCGCCTCCGAATTGCTCAACACTGCTGTGACACTCGGCGAATCGGCGCGCGCAAACTGCGCAGCCGCGATTGCGGCGAACGCTACAAATAAGATTCGACAGCGCATCGACATCTCCATCAGCTATTAACTCTCAACGATCCACCCTTGGCCCTCACCAGTCATTATAGACACGGCGCTTTACTTTGCGTTCATCAAGTTGAACTCGCGCCTCTTCGTCTTTCATCGATTCAAGCAGCGCGAGGGCCTGGCGTTCGCTCATCTGACCTTCTTTTTCTGATTCAGCTTCCGCAATCTGCGCGTTTTTATCGGGCGGCTTTTGCGATTTATCCCCTCCGGCCCCTTTCACTTCTCCGGCGAATTTTTTCTGCGGAGAGTCCGATGGAGTAGCAGACGGAGTCGAGTTTTCGTCACCACCTTCTCCCGGTGATGGCGAGGGCATCTCATTTTCTCCTTCGCCTGGGCTCGGTGATTGTTCAGCTTGCCGTTCCCCGGGTGACGGTGAAGGCTGATTGGCCTGCTGCTTTTCAGCGCCTGGCGACGGAGAAGGGCTCTCGCTGGGCTGTTGCTGTTGTTTCTTTTGTGGTTCGTTCTTAGCCTGAGATTGCTCGTTCTGCTTTTGTTCCTTTTGCTCTTTGTCGCTGCCGGATTCGTTTTGCGACTGTTGATCCTGTGACTGCTGATCCTTTTTCTCTTGCTGGCCCTGGCCCTGCTGCTGCTGCTGTTGTTGTTGTTGATTCTGCTGCTGCTGATCTTGCTGTTGCTGTTGTTGCTGCTGGTTCTGCTGTTGCTCTTTATTCTGCTGCTGCTGGTTTTGCTGCTTTTGGTCCTGATTTTGCTGTTGCCGCTGATCTTGCTTGTTCTGTTGATTCTGTTTGTTCTTTTGCTGCGGGGATGGGGAAGGGGAGGGCTGTTGTTGCGATTTCTTGTTTTTCAGCTCCTCGATCTTCTTTTTGACGTAATCGTAGTTGTCTTTGGCGTCCTTATCGTTCGGATCGAGCTTTAGTGTTTGTTGATAATGGTCGAGCGCATTTGTCCAATCGCTAAGCTTCTTTTCGTCCGTCTTCTCCGTTTCGCCGCGCTGATAAAGCGTGTTGCCGAGATTGTAATGGCCCTTTCCTTGCAAACCAGTATCGCGCGTGAGCAAGGCCTGACTGAACGATTCGAGCGCTTTATTATAATCCTTTAATTTGTAAGCCGCCGCACCCGAATCGAATTGGAGCTTGTCGTCAGCGCGGGATTCCGGATGCGATTTCAACGTCTGCTGAAATTGGCTGTACGCATCTTCGAATTTGCCCTCGCGATACGCGTCAATTCCCGGGGCGGCGGCAAACGCAAATGAACTGACAAAGATTAGGAGGGCGGCCGTCGCGCCCGCAGTCTTGACGGGAGCAGGAATGTAGCGTCGTTCGCGTGCGCGTTTGCGCTCCGGAATCAGGATCGACAACGCGAGAGCAATCAACGCCGCGCTCAGCGGCCATTCGTAACGCTCAATTGGACGGCGTGATAAACGCACATCCATTTCCGCAGCCTGCATTTTGGCCAACCCTTCACTTTGAACTTGCTGCATCGTGCGCGGACCGCTTTCCAGATGAACATAAAACCCGCCAGTAGCCTGCGCGATTTCGCGCAAACGTTTGTCGTCCAGCTTTGATTTCACGACCTGGCCGGCCGAGTCCTTCACGAAGGCTGTTTGGCCATCGTCACCAGTGACGGGAATGAGCGAGCCCTGCGGTGTTCCGACGCCTACCGTGAAGATTCGCACGCCCGCGTCAGCCGCTTCTTTTGCCGTCTTTACAGCATCACCGCTTAATTCCTCGCCATCGGTAAAGATAATCAGCGCTCGATTCCCCGTTGCGCTTTTGCCGAAACTTTGCGTGGCAAGAGAAATGGCGCTGGAGATGTTCGTGCCGCCTTCGGGAATCGTCTTCGTGTCCAGATCATTGATGGCCTCAACTACGGCATCGTAATCAATCGTAAGTGGTGCTTGCAAAAAAGCGCGGCCCGCAAAAGCAATCAGACCGACACGGTCGCCTTGGAGTTCGTTGATCAAATCTTGCATCGCAAGCTTGACGCGTTCGAGCCGGTTGGGCTGGACGTCATTGGAAAGCATGCTGCGCGATGTATCGACGGCGATCAGCAGATCGAGCCCTTTACGCTTTACATCCTCAAACGTGTAACCCCAACGGGGTTGCGCCAGACTCACAAGGGCCAGGGAGAGCCCAAGCAACTGGAGTGCAAATCTTATCATCCGCCGCGGCCGATTCACCGTTCCGGCAAGCTGCGGAAGCAAGCGCGCTGAAACGAACTCCTGCAGCCGCTGGTGTCCGCGACGCTCCGCGCGGACAAAAAGGACAATCAGGAGCGGGACGAGCAACAATCCCCAAAGCCATTCTGGTGCGCCGAAGCTCATGGAATTCGTTAAATCGTTGAATTGTTAAGACGTTGAAGCGGAGTGGTCATGGCAGCTTCTTCCAGGTCGTTTGGGATAACAAAATTTGCGCGAGCAACAGCCCGCATCCACCCATAAGGCACAACGGAAATAGATCGCGGTATTGCTGATATTTTTTTACGCTGACCGTCGATTTCTCCAGCTTGTCTATGTCGTTGTAAATTTGTTCGAGCGATTGCGTGTCAGTCGCTCGAAAGAATTTCCCGTCCGCAATTTTCGCAACCTCCCTCAGCCCGGTCTCGTTAAACTCTACGCGCTGGTTTTCGTAGAGAATATTACCTAGCGCATCGGTTAATGGTCCTCGGTTAGTGAAGATCGGCGCCGGTGCAATTCCGTTGATGCCAGCTCCAATGGCATAGAAATGAATTTTTAAGGCCTTCACTGCCTCGGCGGCAGTGTTTGGTGGAATTTTGCCGGCGTTGTTCTCTCCATCGGTCAACAGGACGAGCACGTTACTCTTTGAGCGTTTATCATTTAACCGATTGGCAGCCGCTGCCATGGCTGATCCAATCGCAGTGCCGTCTTCGACGAGGCCTATCCGCACTCGATCCAGGTTTTGCAGAAGCCAATCGTGATCCAGCGTCATCGGGCTTACGACGTACGGACGACCGGCGAACGCGATGATGCCGATCCGATCATTCGGCCGTTCCTCGATAAATTTCCGTGTGACTTCGCGGATCGCATCCACTCGCGTCGCTTCTTGTCCACCGATCGTGAAATCCTTCGTCAACATCGACCCGGACACATCGAGCACGAGCATAATGTCGATCCCGCTCGCCTCGATCTGGGTAAGACTCTTGCCGAGTTGCGGACGTGCGAGCCCAACTACGAAGATCGCCAGCGAAGCCAGCAACAGTGTTCGCAGAATTTTCCCTGCGCGCGCCGCGCTTTGTTTTCCGATTGCCCGAAGGCTTGCTGTCGATGAATAAGTGAGCGCCGCAGCCGGGCCGCGTTTTCCACGCAAATATGCCAGCAACGGGATTCCCAGGAGCAGCAGAAGCAGCCACGGGTGCGCGAACGTCAACGCGCTATTTGCTGGCCACCACTCAAACAGTCGCAAGTTGACCTCCTTTCACAAAACGAATCCCTTCTTGGAGTAGCAATTCGCTGTCCGAGATTGTCGCTTCGTACCGCGCGAACTTGATCAGGTCGCAGCGATTCAAAAAATCCTCGAGCAACGATTTGTCGTCAGTGGAGAATGGGGACGCTTTTGCCAGCGCAGTCAGAAACTCGATGGAAGTTTGTCGCGTCGCCGGCAGGCCGTACTGGTGCGTCACATATTTTCGCAAAATATCGGAGACGCGAATGCTGAATTGATACGGGGTCATCCTTTCAATTTCGCTACTGATTCGTTCGAGCTCTTCGAGTGCGATCTCGCGCGGCAACTTCGGCGGCGCGGGCGGTTTGCGGCGCCTCGCAAACAACCAGGCTACCAGGCCGAGAAGCGAGAGCGCGACGAAAACTCCGACAAAAACCAACCAGGGAGGAATTAGTGAATAGTCCACTGGTGGTGCAATGTCGTGGAATTCCTCGGCGGCGAGCAGTGATAACGATAACGTCGACATCTAGATTTCCCTTGAAGCGTTGAAGCGTTGAAGCGGCCGGATGACCACGCCCTTCAGTGGTTTACGCATTTACCCTTTCCTCATCGAACACCGATCCGGCGTTCGCGTTGTTTGAAAAACGAGCGAAGCGCCGGCAAATAGTCCTTTCCGGTTTGCAGCGTGATCGCATCAATATTATTCCGCCGAAGCGTGTGGGAAAGTTCTGTGTCGCGCCCTTGGACAAGGCCCATAAAGAGAGCGCGCGTTTTGCGATCAGCTGTGTTGATCTCGACCTGATCCCCGGTCTCGGCGTCCTCCAAGGTGATAATGCCGATGTTTGGCAACGCTTTTTCTCGTTCGTCGTTAATGTGGATGGCTACGAAATCGTGCCGTCGCCCGCTCACAGCTAGCGATCGCGAAAAATCGGGCGCCTGAAAATCCGAGATGAAAAAAACGACCGCGCGTCGGGTTACGATCTTGTTCAGGTAATCAAGTGCCAGCGCCGGTTCTGTGCCGCGACCCTGCGGTTGGAAAAACAGAATCTCGCGGATAAGTCGCAGCGTGTGAGACCGGCCTTTTTTTGGTGGAATAAAAAGCTCGACTCGATCAGTGAAAAGGATCAGGCCAACCTTGTCATTGTTCCTGATCGCGCTGAACGCGAGCAGACACGCAACCTCTGCCGCCAGCTCGCGTTTGGATTGTGTTGTGCTGCCAAAATTTCCAGAAGCGCTGACATCCACAACCAGCATCACTGTTAGTTCGCGCTCCTCGGTGAATTTTTTAACGAACGCGGTGCCCATTCGCGCCGTGACGTTCCAATCGATTGAACGGATCTCATCGCCCGGCTGATATTCGCGTACATCTTCAAAATTCATGCCGCGGCCCTTGAAGACGCTATGGTAATCGCCCGCAAAGGCAGTCTCGACCAGCCCGCGGGTCTTGATCTCGAGTGTCCTGATCTTTTTAAGAATCTCGGCGGCTTCCACGGGTGATCTGGATCACGGCACCGGCAAACCTGCGAAGATTCGCTCGACGATCGTCTCGCTGGTGACCGCTTCTGCCTCGGCCTCGTAACTGACAATGATTCGGTGCCGCAATACGTCGGGCCCAATGCTTTTTACGTCCTGGGGCGTAACGTAGCCGCGGCCGTTGAGGAACGCGTGAGCGCGCGCGCCAAGGGCAAGATAAATGGTCGCACGCGGTGAAGCGCCGTAACGAATGAGACCTTCCAGTCGCAGATTATACGCCGCCGGTTCTCGCGTCGCCCAGACGACGTCCACGATGTAGTCCTTCACCCGATCGTCGATGTAAATGCTGTTAACCACGTCGCGTGCGGCGATGATTTGCTGTGGCTCAATCACAGGATTAACTCGCAAATCCGGCGACGAGGTCGCCATTAGATCGAGGATGTTTCGCTCCTCGGATTTTTGCGGATAACCGATGTTCAACTTGAACATGAAGCGATCGAGCTGCGCCTCGGGCAACTGGTATGTTCCTTCCTGTTCAATCGGGTTTTGCGTCGCTAGAACAAGAAACGGATCGGAAAGGGGATAGGTTTGCTCTCCGATTGTGACCTGCCGTTCCTGCATCGCCTCGAGCAACGCGCTCTGAACTTTGGCGGGCGCGCGATTGATTTCGTCGGCGAGGATCAAGTTGGAAAAGATCGGTCCGAGTTTCGTTGTAAATTCGCCGGTGCGCGGATTGTAAATGAGGGTCCCAATCAAATCCGCCGGCAAAAGATCAGGCGTGAACTGCAATCTTTGAAACCCAGTTTGAATGCATGAGGCCATTGTTTTGACCGTGAGCGTTTTTGCCAGCCCAGGAACGCCTTCAAGCAGGAGGTGGCCATTCGCGAGCAGGCCCAGCACAAGGCGGTCGACCAGATATTTCTGGCCGACTACAACGTGAGCGACTTGATGTCGGAGAGCCGGAATCCATTGGCCCAGTTCTCGCACTTCCTGCGTAATTTCCTGCGTAGATTTCATACGGTCTGGTGAGACACGCAATGGTCGGAGAATGTTCGATCAAACGTACTGGCAAGTGATTCATGCACAACACCGGTCGTTCGGGCGCCGAGATGATCTAAAGCTCGGGTGTAACTTCCGCTAGAGAAACGTGCTAAAAGTTCCATCGGCAATGTTAGCTCTCCACAAACCGAGGTTTCGAGCGATTTTGATCTTCGCATTTGCAGCCGCAGTGATGTCGATCCTGGCGTGGATCGCGCGGAATGATCAGGCGATCAATTTTTTGCCGCGCGATCGAGGCGCAGAGTGGATCGTTTTTCCCGTTGCCCTTGATGCACGCGCGCATTGGTTCACCAGCCTCGACGCAACGTGCCGACGCGAGTTTGTTTTAACCAATCAGCCAGGGACAGCACATCTGGGCGTTCGTGCAATGCGGCGCGCCGAAGTGAAGGTTAACGGTGTTTCCATTCGGTTTGAGCCGAATCGCAACTGGAAACAGATTGTGAGCACCGATGTCGCCGAGCATTTGCAC
>WNFS01002358.1_pt1 | contig 19098 bp, 36 predicted proteins | sample 5400141 | NCBI WGS metagenome assembly WNFS01 (sample SAMN13153358, study PRJNA577476) | soil metagenome | isolation source: 60 cm saprolite under Madrone tree | place: USA:California | collected 2016-06-14
GAAACACCGAAGGAGAATAAAAACCATGACCAACATCAAACCGCTACACGAAGTAATCGAGCAGTTTCTTGACAGCAACTTTCAAGGCGAGTTTACGGTTGACCTTGACGCGAAACGGCAACGCGAGATGCAAGCAGACTTTACCAAGCACGATAACGCCGCGCTGCAAAAGTGTTGCAAGGCGGCGCTGGAAATTTACGAAATGGATTATCCCGGCCCCAACGTCTTAAATGTGGACGCGATTGCCGCGATCATCTACAAACACATGCGAAACGGGCGGGAATTATGAGCCGACCCAAGCGCCCGCCCACGATTGCCGACATGATAAGCGACAACACGAAGGCGCTGATTATATCGGCGGTTGAGTACGGGTTCCGCAGTTGCGAGGAAGGGTACAACCTTGACCGCACGCTGATCGAAGCCCGCAAGTTGTTAAACCAAACTTTATACGCCGATGCCATTAAGGCGGCGTTAGGAGATACCATCCAATGACCATCCCCGGAACCATCCGAAACACCGAAACACCGATTGTCGAGGCGCTGGAAGCCTACCTCAGCCGCTTCGTCCACTTCGCCGACAGCGATACCACTTTGCCGGTTGCGCTATGGATTCTGGCAACCTACGTATGGCCGGACTTCGACGCCTTCCCTTACGTGGTCATCACCTCGGCCACGAAGCGAAGCGGCAAGACCCGCCTCGCCGAGTTAATGGGCTTCACTTCCAATAACCCGGTGCAATCGGGGGCGCTCTCGCCCGCTGCGATCTACAAGACCATGGCCGACGACAAGCCCACCATCTTTTTCGACGAAGCGGAAACCCTCAACAGCGAGTCCGCCTCGGTTATGCGCTCGGTGCTCAACATGGGCTACCGGCGCGGGCAAGTTATACGCCGCATGCTCGGCAACGAAGCTAAGGACTACCAGACCTATTGCCCGAAGGTGTTTATCTTGATCGGCGATGTTTACGACACCTTGAAAGACCGCTCCATTATCGTCCGCATGCGGCGCGGCGAGCCGCGCGAGCGCTTCAGTTACGAAGTTGCGCGCGGCGAGGGGCAAGCCCTGCGGGATCGGGTTACGCGCCTGTTGATGGACGCGGGCTCGATTCCCACGGCTTCGGATAGTGTTCGATCAACCGCGATTACCTACAGCTTGCCCGATGCGGTTGCCGAAGCCTACGCCGACTTTAAGGGCATCGAGTTCCTAACCGACCGCGACGAAGAAATTTGGACGCCGCTGTTCCTCTTGTGCAAGTTCTTTGCCCCGGCCCGCATGACCGAATTAAGCCGCATTGCAACCGACATGGCGACCGAAAAGACCCAAGACGCAACCAAGTACCATAAGTTGCTCGGCGAGGGCGCGGAGCAACGCGAGCAAGACGATTACTACGCGAAGGTGCTGTTGCGCGACCTAGCGCGGGTAATCAACGGGGCTAAGGTACTATCTACCGCCGCCGCTATCGAAGCCTTGCGGGCGCTCCCAACCGCCCCGTGGCGCAAGTATCGCGGCGACGGGCTCTCGGTTCATTCCGCCGCCGACATGCTGGCCCGGTTCGGGGTGCGCCCGGTTACCTTCCGCCCTCCGGGCGGGCGGCACACCAAGACCATGCGCGGGTACCGGCTTGAACAGGTGCTTAAGGCGATGGAACGGGAGAAGGTGAAGCCATGAAGGGGCCAATTGCATTAGGATTGAAGCACGGGTTTAAGTTTGCCCTTTGGCTGCATCGCCTATACTTGAAGGAGAAGGAGAAGCAAACCATGAACGAAGACGTTCGTTTTTGTGCATGCAAGGAGTGCGGGCAGCACATGATTTTGGGCTTCGACAACGTACACAAGAATTACGTTGCGATCTGCGAAGCCTGCAAGACTTACCAGCCGATTCACGACGGCGACGATCCGCCGTTTACCAGTTAAGGGAAAATCCACCAGAGCGCGATCGCCAACTTGAGCGACCGCGACTTCTGGAGGATTACGAAGACGCCGAAGGCGACCAACCCGATCAGCACTACATTAAGCGCGGTTTCCGATCCGGCTAGCTTTGCTTCGACTTGATCGTAGACGCCCATATCAATGCACAATGATTTGCGTAGGCAGTTGCACTGGCACGTTTAGAATAATAATCGCTGCCGGAACAATTGCCATGGTTTCATTTGAGAGGGTGCTTTCTTTAATGACCGCGTTGCAATTTGCGACGTTCGATACTTTGTAAAAGTACGTTCCGGAGGCAACGTTCAGGTCTAAAGCAAAAGTGTCGGTTGCGTTAGCCGATTGCCCCGTGTTCACCGTGTTGGTGCTCTCCGTGCCGGACACCGTTACGCGGTAGAAGTTAACTTTCACGGGCGTACATCCGGTGCTCGGCGGAATCGGGTTCCACGACAACTTGACATCCGAAGCAAGCGCAGCGGTTGAAAACAGCAAGGCCAGCAGTAAGCTACGAAGTTTCATTGTGTTATCCTCCGTGGTCAATTATATACCGGGGCGCGTGAACCGGCAGGGGTGACCATGAACCCCGCACCCGCGCCCCGTTGGGGCGGGTACCACTCCTGACCTAGTGGACGCCCCAAAGTCGGACAAGGATATCCACCCCCTCGTTAACCTGATCCATTTGCCGGATGGCGAGCTGCGGGTTGTCGGGTATATTGATGGTCGCTTCGAGCGCCAACCGTTGCACCCGTTTAATTACTTCGGTGACCTTATTAGCGTCCGAAGACAACTCCTCCAACATGTTCCAGTGTTCGTCCGGTTGAAGCATGCCGACGCCTTGCACAAACCGCGCCCCGTTCTTTCCGTAACTTACCGGCACTCCGTTTTTGGTCAGCATCGATATTCTCCTTTTATGAACCGCAACATCGCAACATCTATTTGGGTTGCTCCCAATAACTAAACGACCACCCGAGGGCGATGGCGTTAGCAGTTCGCGCCTCAGCATAATTAACGATTGCAAGCCTAGTGGTCCCGGTCGGAAGGTTGCTGGAAATCGCTCCGACCAATACGCCATCAATGAAAAAGTTTATTGTTCCCAGAATCGTCTGAGATATCGCAAACACATGGCCAGCTCCCGAGATATCAACCGGCACTCCGGTATTAACGATGGTCTGGTGAGTGGAATCGGTTCCGACATAGCACGTCCAAGACGAATCACTGGCAGGATTAAAGCGAAACGCTACCACGTTAGACGGCAAGCCCGCAAAGGCGGGCGGGGTGCTGGTTTGGAGGTTGCCGGAATTGCCGCCGTCTGTGCAATCCATCATGCCAATCCACACCCGAATGTTGTTCGTTGACACCGCACCCGGCAAGTACACCCGAGTCTCAAAGTATGAAAAATTATTTAATTCAATCTTTACCAAGCTATCGGAAACCTGCGCACTATCGCCAGCAGCGGCTGGCGTCAAACCCTTGTAATATTGTGCCTCCGTGGGCGTAGATGATACATAGGAAAAGACCGGAGCGCCGATTCCGCCGTTAATAAAGTTTTGGGCATTTACTCCAGTAAATTGAATGGTCGCGTCGGCTCGCGCCATTTTAATAAACGACCAATCGGCAATCGAGGGGCGTGGCCCGGCTTTAGCCCCGCCGCTTGGCGGGGCCGAAAACATGTTTTGCAGTTGATGGTTAGGGGGCATTCGTGCGCCACTTCCATCGAACTTCAAAGGTTACCGAGACGGCGGCGGAAATAAAAATCGAAATCGCTTGTTGACGAAGCACGGTCAAGCCGGGGGCGCTCCACTTTTCATTTTGCGCAAGTGGGTAGTTAGCGCTGATCGGCGAAACCCCGTCGCGAAAAATCTGCAAGTTGGTTGCGCCGAGCGCGCAAAAGTTCATTTCCAGAACTTCGATATCGTTGGACAGTTGGGCAGCAAGGATGGTGACCATCCCCGGCCCGACCGCCGTTCCGATGCCCGGTACCCGGAATTCGTCTTGATCGATTTCCTCGGTCTTGACCGGCGACGGAAGCAAGCCGCTGAAACCCGCGCCGGGCGCGGGAACTGGCGGGGTATCGGGAAAGTTGGCGGTGGGCGCGCCGGGGCAACAGGGAATCTGGTTGCCCCATGCGTCAGTAACGATCCCTTCGGGGGTGGAGCCCGGCTTGAGTCCTACGCCCGACGAAAAGGGGAGCGCAACCTTGGGGCGGTAGGGCTTATTGATAGCCCGCGACATGGCGGCATCGTCCACAGGCCGGGGGCAGGGATGCGCCGAGATGCGGCAAAGGTAGTCGTGCCATATCGAAACTAGAAGGCTTTGCGCCATGCGCTATTGACGCGCCCCTAGATTGTCGCCCAACGCCCGAAAATCGTTTGCCCGCTTGCCCGCGAGTAGCGGCGTATTTGCCGGGCGCGCGTGCCCAAAGTATTCGTACTGGCTTTCGTAGTGCCATGACGGCTGCACGTCGGGCTCGGCGCGCTGCACGCGATCCCCGGCGTTTTCCGCGCCCGCGTTGCCCGGCCCGCCGCCGCCCGCAAAGGGCGTATCGCCCGGCCCGATCCGGTTGCCGATGTTTGGACGAACCGTAAACGCGCGACTCGGCGGAACCCGATAGGTAAGGTTGCCGATAGATTGCTGGTTTGGGCTACGCATGGGCGCAAGCCGCCCACCCGCCGACCGCGCGGCAATCGTGTTCGGCGTCATACTCGATTCGGCTTGTGCGGCGTTAGTTTGGTCACCGCGAAGCGCGATCCGAATCTTTTGCAGGATCGACATAGGAGCACCTCTTGTAAAATTCGGCGGGCCGCGCCTTGCAAAACGCTCGGCTTAAACGGCCCGCACTTGATCGGGGCAAGCCCCGATATCTTTTTTACGCTGCTGGTTTCACGTTCAAGGATCGCACCGCGCTTTGCGTTGCGGGCGAACTGTCGGTAACGGTTACTGTGACGGTGTATGGCGAGCCCGCAGCATCCCCGACGCTCGGCGTACCTTGCGCAAGAATGGTGAAAGTGCCGTCGAAGTTGTCCTTTTCGACGAAGCCGATCCCGTCCGGTTGCCCGGCAAAAACGTAGTTGTAAGGAGGCACGCCGCCGCTCACGATTGCAACCTTATCGCTGATCGCAACGCCCTCGGTTTCATCGGGTAACGCGCCCGTTGATGGCACAATCGAAACGGGAGCGGCCCCCGCTTTAACGTTTACAGAGAAACTGCCGGTCACTTGTCCCACGAAATCCTCCTCAATGCAAAATTTTACCAGCGTCATGAAAAACCTTTCCGCTAACCGATGCGACGAATTGCTGGTGAACCGGGCGCGGGGGATGACACGGCAAACGGCTTGCCGTAGTCCGCCTCAATCGTATAAACCGCATCGCAATTGATGCCGTCTTTTGTGATTGGGCAACGAATCTGCTGCCCAACCATAAACCCGGTCGGGGTTGGATGACCATTTGGACACTTAGACATAAAACCTTTCCTCCTTTCTCGGACGCTTACACTTTTTTCATTATGAACGGGAGGATCCACAAAAGTGAAGCGCCCGCGATCAGCAAAATTGTTCCGGGCTGAAAGGGCGTGGGGTTTGGAATTTTAGCTTCTATTTTTCCGACCGGGGTTTGTTCAAAAGGTACGCCGGTTGCTCCCACGTCCGAAATAGCAATGCCCTCAGCCAGCGAGAGCACGCCCCCTACGACCAACAAGCCCCATCCCCAATGATGCATTCGCATGCCCTACCCCTTCCCTACCTAATCTTGGTTTTCCTCCCGCCATTGTCGGGGAAAATCGAGATGATCGCGGATTTCTTCGATATCTCTCTCCGCATAATGGAGACGAGAGAAAACCCTTCGTAGGCGGCGTACGACAAGGCCGCCGACAGAAACAGCCGCGCCAGCCATAACAGTATTAAATAAACCGTTCCAGTCTGGAGCCATTCCATTACTCACCCGATTTTGCGCGAAGCTGGGGCCGTAACTGCTGCTGCGGGGAGAATCGGCACCACGCCGTGCCCACCACCCCAACCTTTGGTTGCATTGAATCCGGCCACGATCAAATCAATCGTGCCTGAAGCCAACGAGGTCGCCGCCTGAATTTCAGGAGCGAATTCGGGCAAAGCCGCGCCCGCCGCGCCCGCCGCGAGTCCTAGCGCATCCATTGCCATCTGTTTTTTGGTTGCGCCCGAGCCCGCCTCTTGATGAATTACCTCAATCCCCTGAAGAATGCCGGGGATCAGTGGAAGTTGAGCTAAAACTTTCTGAAGCCATCCCATGGTCGCCTCTTTCCATTTATGCGGTGTAGGTGAATTGATAAGTCGGACGATCCGTCGCGCCATACTTCGATCCGAAGACATGGCAAATTTCCGCCGATCCGCTCCGACCGCTTTGATATAGAGCTATGATATTTGCAATCGAGCCGTTAATGTTGCAACACCCAACGCAGCAAGCGCCGCCGATGCTTCCGCCGCACTTGCATTGCCCCGTGGTGCATCCCTTGCCGCCGACCTGTCCGCCCGGACACGCGGCTCCGCTCTGGCAACCGTTGCGACCGGGCTGAATATGCGGCGCTACCAGCGCCCAATAGTTAGCCTTGATCGTGGCCAGCAACGGCAAGGCTTGAACTATGGTGATTTGTTTGGCGTTGACCGCGCCGCCCACGCTGGCAATGTCGCGATCAAATCCGGCCACGCCCAGATTGACGGCGGAATTTTCGTCGGTTGCTTGCTTCAGGCGTTGCTCATGCGCCGCGAAAAGTGCGCCCGCAATCGCGCCCACGATTCCAATTCCCGCCACTGCCGCCGTAACCGCGCCCCCGCCGCCCCCGCCGCCGTCGCCCTGCTGCTGTTGCTGGCTGTACATGCTTAACCCGGTACTCGCCGCTGTCAAACCCGCCCCGGTCGCAACCAGCCCCACGCCCGGCCCGCTTACAAGCCCGCTAGGGGCGGGGTTTTGAGGGTACTGCGAGCCAATGACCGGAATTTGATTTGTAGGCACCCCGGTCGCTTGCGCCGAGCCCGGCGTCAAGGCTTTGTAGGCAACGAAGATCGTGGCGATTGCCGCCCCGACTATCAGGATTGGAATCATAACCCGCCCTTTCAGAGTAGTTGCGGAGGGGCCGCGTTGCGACAATTGAAGCTCCCCGCCCCGCCTGTACCGCCTTCGGGGTAGCCCGGTTGCAGCGGTCGCCCGTTCGTGCCGGGCGGCGGAAGCATCTGATCCGCGCCGAGCGCGCCGTCTTCCAGTGTGGTTTTGTTGGCTTCGTGAAAAGTCTGTAATGCGCCCTCGGAAGCAAGGTCGGGAACAAAACCCGCACCTCCGAAAGCGACCGGCTGAATCGAATGACCAACACCCATGGTCATGCGATAGTGAAGCGGAACTTTTTTCATCATGCGAAACCTTCCTCAATTACGCAAGTTGCGGGGCCAAGCGCGCCCAGACCCGAGACGCCGTACATTGGCCCTTCCCAATCAATAAAAATGAACGGAGTTGCCGCACCGTTTTTCCCGACCGGAATTCCGCCGATGTTTCCAAGGTTGTCCGGCTGCAAGAGTTGGGTACGTTCGTGCGCAAAAAACGCGGTCACGTTGACGGCGTTTTGAACGTGGATAATAATCGAACGTTTGACGCCCTTGCCGCGATTAGGCACGATTTGCACGGCGTCCCCGCCCACCGCGCCGGGCGCTTGCAACGTTTTAATTGTCGCCATGGCTGCTATCCTTTCGCGGACGTCGGGTTGATTAAAACTTTGATAATGGAAGGGAATCCATAGACCTTGGGTTGAATCGGCGCGGGCGCTCCGGTTCCCATGATGCCGCCGCCCGTAGGCGTGAGGACAACGCCGCCCCGAACAACTTGTTTCGGCAGTACCGGAAGTTTCATGCCTTCGTCCGACTTGCGGGGGCCGTTCACGCGCACGAAACTGGAGGCTTGCCCCTTGCCCCCGGAAATTCGTATGTCCGCGCCCGTGTTGGTGTCAACGATCCCGCCCGACTTCTGGGCGTTGCGACCTACCCCGTAATTATCAAAACTTCCGCCCCACGGCGTAATGCCCCGCCGCCGAATACGAATTGTGGAAGCGTTGGGCGTTTTGGTCGCGTCGAAGTTGCCCACTAAGTTGGACGTGGCATGATCGATCAGCGGGTTATTGCTTCCCCAATCCCACGGAGGCGAGTTCGGGTTTTGTACTTGCGGAGATTCAAGCGGCAAGCCCGCGCCCGACTTATACGCCCCTTGATCGAAGGTTCCGGTGTCAACGCCGGGAGCGGCGAATCTTACCGTGGGCAGCTTCATTTTTAACTCCGATCTTTCCACGTGACTATCGCGATCACGAACAGTTCCGCGATAATGATAATTTGCGCGCCCATGAGCGCGGCAAAGGCCAGTTGCAATTGTTGCTCGGTCTGGGTTACCTGATCGCTCAAATTCGGCGCGATCAAATTTCCAATCATACCGAAAAAACTTTGCGCGGCGCTTGGCTGCGGTATTGGCACGGTACTCATGCTTCCCTCTTTCTACGGCACGGTATGAATGGCAAGACAAAGCAACCCGGAAAAGTTAGACGCAGCGGCGGTTGACGTTTGCACGGAATAATTAACTCCCGATACTCCGTTGATGCTAATGCCGACCAGCACCGGGGTGCCCGCGTTGATCCCGGTAGGTTGACACCAAACATTGTAATTTGCGTCGGCAGTTGCCGTTGTCCAAGCAAAGGAACCGTTTGAGGTTGCGCCCGCCGCCGCCGCCGTGGCCGTGGTCAAACCAAAAAGCTGAATCTTGAAAGCATTCGCTGCCTGCCGTGCCGGAATAATGATCGATCCGTCCGGCAGAATACAGGCATTCTCGTGTACCACGCCCGCACTATCGGCGGCGCTCAAGGGGGTAAGGGTGGTCAAGCCCTTGCTCGCGCACTCCCGTTGCGCGAACACGGGGTAAGTCAAAAGCAAAAACGCGGCAATTAAAAAGTTTTTCATTGTGACCTATACCAATCTATCAGGCGTGTACTCGACGACACGCCTAGATCGTTCGAGACGTTGCTTGCCCAATTGTGCCAATCGGCGGCGTACTTTTGCGCCGCTTGCAGAATGGTGAGCGTATTCGGGTACGTGCTTGACTTCCCGGCAAAAATTCGCGCCCACTTAGTGTAGAGCGCCGCCCACCCGGTCGCGTCGTCCGGCATCTGCGAAACTACGGAACCGGAGTGCAGCTCGCCGGGGAAACCCGTGTCGCCGGGGCCGAGGTCGCCGGGGTTATGATGCGTAGTCGGCGCATTTCCGGCGTCGGCTCCGTAACCTTCGGCGTAGGCGACCGCCTGACAAAAACGCCAAACGGCGTCACTTGCGGGCCATGTGGACCGATCCATTGCGTCAATCACGCTGCCATCCCCTAGCGCCAAAGTTGAATCAACCGGAACGGGTGGGCTGGTCGTGGCGTCAATCGTTGCCCCGCTATCGGCGGCGGCAACGATTTGTTGCTCGGCAATCTTGTAACCCAAGAAAGCCAGAGCAACCACCGACCCGATAATAATAACCGGAATCAAACTTCCGCCTTGACCGCGATAAAAACCAGCAAGCCCACCACCACCAGACCGCCGACCACAAACCCGATGGAGCCCGCGCCCGCCTCCAGTTTTAATTTATCCCACCACGTACCGACGCCGCTTGATGAGGGCGAGGTAGGCACGGGGCCGGGCGCGCCCGTTGATCCCCCCGGATTGGCGGCGGGGGCGGTCGCCGGGGGCGTAATTGAGGTAACGTCCGACGCATCCGGGGCGCTTCCGTATTGCGCGAACAAATCGTTAACGTTGGAAAGAAGGTCGCTTGAGTCGTTCCGGTCTTGCGCGGAATAGAGGTCAAGCGTAATGGTTTCCGTGATTGTACCGACCGCAAGGGCGGGCGCTTGCACGTTGGAACGTTCCACCCGGCACTGATAAAGGTTCTGTAGATCGGCGGACACCTTGGCCAAAATATCCGAGACGCCCGAAACCCACAGCAAGATGCCGGTTTGGTTCCAAGTGCAAACCACGGTCAACCTAGTTCCCGCGTAAACGTACGACATAACGCGCCGCCCTTCTTACGCGACTTTCGCAATCACCACAAGCCCGACCACACCGAGGCCGATAAAAGCAAGCGCGCCCCACGAAAAGGGGCCGATCCCGCCGCCCGATCCGGCAACCGGGGGCTTGAACAGTTTCCCCAGCACGCTTTGGTTGGGAACAGCCGGCTTCGGAATCGCAACCGAAGGCGAGCCTTTTTCGTAGGCGGTAAACCCGGCTGTCGCCGCTTGCAGCGCTGAGGTGAGGGCGGTCATCCACCCGCCCGTTGGGTTCGGGTTCACGACGGGATTGGTGGAGATTGTAGCAATCCCGGCTGGATCGGAGGCGTAGGTAACGCCACTTGAAATTCCGCCGCCCGGAACGTCGTCAAGTTGACCCGCAAGGTCGATGTTGTAGACGCCGGGATCAACCAAGAAACCTTGATCGATCAGGGAATTCCTCGCAACCGTTTCTTCCGTAGGTTGCGGGCCGAAGGCAGTTGCCGCCATAAAGTTTTATCCTTTCGGGGTTACCGGGGATTCCTAATCGTCAACGACTTTCGGCCCATCCCCGGTTTCATCCACAACACCGAAACACTAGGACGAAGCCGCCGCCTGATAGACGTTGGGCTCGCCTTCAATCATTTCTTCCACCACTTCGCCGGATTGGTTTGCCGCCGCCGTCACATCCCCGGCAAGTTGCAGCTTGTTGGAGCGGTTCAACATGTCGCCTCGGAAAGCGGTGTTGAGGTCGTGGCCCTCCAAAAACTCCATCGGAAAATATCCGGTGTCGAGGGGCGCGCCGTGTTCCGACGCTGAATACGATCGCGCCTGCAAGGGCGAGATGGCGTCCTTAATCACCACGTTGTCAAGTTTGATCTTACAACGCGTAATGATCGCATCGGAAAGTGAAGCGTAAGAGTTGACGCCGCCCGTCACCGTGGTTTCAAGCGTGCCGGTCTTGACCAGATAAGCGCAAACCTTGAAGCCCACATCCAAATCCTGCAAGGGGGTATCGGTTCCCGCTGCGGAAGTTAGGATTGAGGTAAGCGGCAAGAACTGACGCCGGAAAATCGCGGGCTGAATCAGGCCGCGCGCTTCACCCAGAATCGAGCGAATTACCGAGAGGCGGGCGCGAGGCACGCCGGAAGCGGAAGCGAAGTCGGTAAAGGTAACCACCTGCCCGGCTCCGAATTTGGCGATGGCGGTTGCATCCCCAAACGTCACATACACATCGAAGGTTGCCCACTCATCGTTGCGAACCAGAAACAGCATTTGCTGTAGCTTGGGAACGCCGCGCGGTACGAACGGAATATACAGATTGAAGTTATTTCCGTAGGTGGTCGCCGCAACCGTCGCCACGCCCGTCGCCGGAAAAGCGGTCGTGTCTTGCACAACCGGCATGAAGTTGCCGAAGGTGTACTTCTTTTCCAACTCGAAAAGAGTTGTCCCGCGAAGGTTGACCAGTTCGCGGGTTCCGAAACGCTTGTGGGTTCCGACCACGCGCACCCGTTGAATAAAGTTCTGCTGCCCTTCCGCTTGCATGATGCCGGTAGCCGTCGCGCCCACCGCGAAGCGGTAACGAACCTCCAGCAACATTCCGAAAAGCGGTTTATCGAGCGGGATGCGGTTGACTAAGCCAACCTCTTGCGGCGCAATTACGCCGGTTGCCGCGATACCCCCGAGACTCATTAGGATATCCGCGACGTATTCGGGACGTGAACGCAAAGACATGATGAAATCCTTTCGCCCGTGTCGTTGCTGTACCCTAACGGGCCACGGCTAGACCGTGAGGCGCGAAGTTGATGAAACGTTATGCCGAGTAAGCGCGAACGGCCTTCGCCAGAACCACGCCGCCTGAAATCGCGAGAGCGAGCCAGAGAAAATACATAATCAACCTTTTCCTTTCTGGGATCGCGAGCGTAATCTCGCGATCCTCGGTTGCTTGTTCCACGATCCGCATGGCCTTAGACCACGCCGACCTTAGCCGCTACGGTCGGGGCAATCGCTTTCAAGATCGACTCAGCCAACGGTTCAATCACAAGAATCGCAACTGCCGTTGTCACCATGATGAAAAGAAATTCTTTTCCGTTCATGTCGTGTGCTCCTTTCCTTCGATCAATCGCGGGAGCGACCGCCGAATAATCCGCCCTTCTTTGAGGCGGGTTTTTCCCTCTGCTTGCGGCGATGCTCTAGGTACTCCTCTTTCAGCGCCGCCGCCTTGAGGTAGCTTTTGTCTTCGTCCGACTCAACCCCGTGCTCCTTGAAAAAATCGTCGTCGGGATCGGCGTCGGCTTTCGGTGGTTTTTCTTCTTTCGCCATGGTTTTTACCTTTCGCTTTTAGAGTTCACCGTACTGCTGTTGCAAATGATGGAAGCGCCAGCCGGGAGGTGGGCTGTCCCGCTCCGGCGTTTTGCGGATATCAATGTACCACGATTCGGGCTCGGAGATTATTTCCCAATCGCCGGTCTCGGCGTCGATCCGTAGTACTTCACGCCCCGGAGGCTCGCTCTTAGGCGTCTTGAGGTGAGCTACGGCTTGGGAAATTTCCTCGCCCCATTCCTTGGCGATCACTTCAAGGTCGCGCTGCTTGGTCATGTTGAAAATGTAATATTCATCCACCTGTGAAGCGACGATTCCATTCAGGTCTTGGGGCCGGTGAAAGGTTTGAATAGTTTCCACCGGGTTAACGTCGCCTCGTTCGCGGCGCGGGGCGCGACGAATGAAACGCATGAGCCACGGGTTGACGTAGGTAGGCGATTGCAGTTCGCTCGCTTCGTCGATAATCAGGGAATAGGATGCGCCGCCGTCGTGTCGCCCCGTAAAAGACCAGACAAGGTTAGCGAAATCGTTCCAGAATGGTTCAACTTGATCGGCGGTGGGATCGGGGCCAACGGGGGGAACGTAGGCGAGCGAAAGCGGCTCATCTTTCCAATCACGCTCGAATTCTTTGCGGACTTCTTCGAGGTCGGAAGTTCGCACCGCAAAGTCTTGGTACTGATCGCCGGGGTCGAAGGCGGCGCGATTCGGATTCAACTGCAACGCGATAAACTCCGCGAGCGTTGTTTTGCCTAGACCGCGCCGCCCCATAATTAAAACGTTCACAGGTTCCGCACCCCCGACGCTGTAGCGTCACTCGCCGTATCGGCGGGCGAGGCGTCGCGACCGTTGACCGGCTGTTGCCGGGGATCGGGCTCCAGTTCCTGCACATAATCCGACACGGCGCGTTGCGCCATGCCGCCGACCGCCTGCGCGACCGCATTGGCGAAGTTGATTTCAACGGCCCACTTCTTCAAGCCCGCGCCGTATTTGTCGATCATTTGCGCGGTGGGCTCAGTCAACTTTTCTTTTTCCTCCTTCGTGAATTCAATTCGCCTGGCAAGATCAGCAGGCCAAGCAAGCGCAATCCGGCCCACCATGCGCGTCATGGCGGCAATCGAATCCCAAATCGGCGGAACGAAGTCGCGGGGAAATTTTTCGGACTCGGACGTGGAGTTGGTTTCGCCTCGAAGATCGGGGTTGGAGGCGATGGCGGTTTTGAGTTTGGCGATGGTCGCGGGGCGGGTGCTGGAAAGGTCAATCGAGCCGTCCTCGTTCAAGGCGAACGACAGGCGCGACTTCCGTTCCTCTTGCGGCTCCGGCTCCGGTTCGGGGGCGGGTGCTGTTTTGGCTTTGGGCATAGGCTCCTTAAAGTGGAACACCGAAACACTGTTTTTCAAGGGTCACTATCCATGATACCCGCATGGAATCAGTTGTCAAATTCTAGCTATGTAGTTATTTGGGCCAATTAACTACCGACCTACAACCCCTTTGGACGTAGTTAATTGCGGCAAATAACTACATCCAAACTGCACCAGAAGCGGTGCAAAACGCCAAAATGGTAACAACGTACCAAAGTACCAAAGTTGAAAAGTCACCTCAAACCCGCATGGATACTGATGTTTTGAGTGTAGTAAAAAACACTTGACGCCGACACCCTCAACGCGTAAGCTTGCCGCCTATCGCCCATGAAGACCCGAAAAAGACCCTCCGAAGCCCTCATAGGGGTCGAAAACCTCTCCGAAATCGCTGAAACTGCCCTTTTTTCCGCTTATTTGACCAAAAATGTCCCTACTTCCCTTATCTTTATCGGGCCGTCCGGGGCCGGAAAATCGAAGCTGGTCATGCAGTATCAGAACGTCAACGGCTCGCACCTCACCAGCGACATTACCTCGATTGGACTGCAAGAATTGCTTGCCGGTGACCCACAGGATCGGATTCGGTTTCTGATCGTTCCCGACTTCAACGTCGTGCTCTCCCACCGCGCCTCAACCCTTCAATTGACCATCGCCAACCTTCTTTCCGTCACCTCGGAGGGGTATTCCATGTTCGCGCGTAAGTGGGCCGTGCTCGGTTTCAATCGGCGTTTCATCCCCATCTACTACGATTACAGCTTGCAGACCCGGCAAAAAATCAACACCGCGATTATGGGCGGCTACGTGACCTTGCTCCAACTTGCCCGCGCCGCGATTCCGATGCCGAAGAAGCTGCAAGAGGTGAACATCTCGAACGCCATGGGGCAACGCATTCAACTACTTTCCGATGAATTGGCCAACAACATCGGGTATATTCCTTCTAGAAGGGAAAAGGGGGTCAAGGGCTCGCACGGCGGCGCGCGGTTCATAGGCAAACAATTAGAGTTCACGCCGCACTTAGCCTTGCGATCTATGGGCCGGGCGCACGCTTTGCGCGAAGGCCGTTCGGAGGTCAAAGACGATGACCTAAATTTTCTGATGCGATTGATCGGGTTTACACGCTACGACCGGCCCGGTCAGTTATAGCCGTGTTCCGGTGTTGCGGTTCATTTCACCTAAAGGAGAAGAAAACCAATGAGTAAGCGCTTCAGTTCCACCACAGGCACCATTGACGAAACCACGGGCCGACTCGAAACCACCCCGATTTTAGGCGCACCTTTCTGGAGGGTAGGCGTCAAAGTTGCGGGCGTCTACGCCCGTAGTTTTACCACCGCCGTAGGCGAATGCTACGAGTTCATGGCTGCGAATACGTTCCATGTCATGATCGGGCCGGACGGCAAGGTAGCCGAGAAGGGAATCGAAAAAGCTGTTACGCGCTTCGCCATGGGCGCGTTGACCGGCTTCGAGATTGCCATGCAGCGGCTTGACGGTTTCGAAGGCTTCAAATACGGCGATCAAGTCGTGATTGAGTGCAACGGTTTCCAGAAAAGTCAGATCGAGGGTCAATCGGACATGCCGCTATTCAAGCTTGACGTTGTGCGCCCATAGCTGAAAGGGTGCACTGTCGGCGGCTAAACGCTCTAATGATGATGCCGCCGTGGAGGGGCGGGGTGTTTCGGCTGGATTCACCCCGCCTGAAAAAAGATTATGGCGAAAATCAGACATTGCGAAGATTGCGGCGAAGAGGTCAAGGGCAGGCGCTTTCGATGCAAGGATTGCCTTAAACTGGTTTGCTCTTGGTGCGCTGGTCACGTTCACAGGTGTTTCAATGCCTAAGCAAACAATTTTTCGCGGCGCTGGCGGTCGCTTCGTCAAAAGCGGCACCCCCGGCTCGCGCCGCGAAGTTGTTGAGGTTGAATCGGAGCGCGATCCCGAGACGGGCCGCTTCGTTGCCACCACCATTGAAATCGACGACGTTGAAGACCTTTACGACTACGAAGATTATCCCGACCTTGAAGACTACGACTACCACGGCACGGGCGATACAGGGAAAAGGGAATGAGCGAGAATGACACGGAAGATTGTTGCTATTACTGCGGCGAGCCATTAGAGGATGGATTGTGTTCCGCATCTTGCCACGAAAGCGAAGCGGACGAAGGGCGCGACTGCGAATGCGAGAAAGAGGAATGAAAGGCGGTGATTTATGGACGTATCCGACGTACTTGGCAACCAACACGGGCACACCGGGGCCGATGCCGACGAATGCCCCATCTGTGTTCAATTTGAAATCGACAAAATGAACACGATCAAAACAGTTGAACAGTTCGTGGTGAGCTTAGGTGTCACTTCGGCGGAAGCGGCGGTCTTGATGACTAGTATCGGGCGTTACGTTTCCATGAAGGGCCGTCCCGAAAACATCAAACAACTTGCGGGCGGGCTGATTAAACAGTTGGGCGACACCACGCAAGTGCTATTGATTGCCCGGAAGCTCGATGAAGAAAGCGACCAACCATGATCACCTCGGCGATCATCTCCCCTTGCGGGCTTTTTCGTTACACCCTAGAGCGCACTTGGGCGGCGATGCTGCCCCGGCTCGGCGTTTGCATGCTGAACCCAAGCACCGCCGACGCCGAAAGGAACGACCCCACAATTGCGCGCCTGATCGTCCGCGCCGGGCGTAGCGGCTTCGGCAGCCTAAGCGTAGTCAACTTGTTCGCCTATCGCACCGCGTACCCGGCTAACCTGTGGAACCGTTGGGCAAATGCACGCGAAATCATTGGCCCGGACAACGACCTGCACATCCGGCGCACGGCACGCATTTGCAACTCGTTCCTTGTGGCGTGGGGCTTGGTGGAACGCACGCAGCGAGACGCAACCGTCCTTGACTTATTGCATGAACATTTTGAAGACCGGGCGCGCATTCTTTGCTTGGGCTTGACCAAAAGTAAGCGCCCGTTACACCCTTTACACGTCGCCTATAACGTGGAGATGGTTCCCTATTCGGGACGGTACGCATGAGAAAAGGCAAAGACCCGCTCATGGTTCAGGTGTCGCTCAAGATCAGCCTTCCGCGCGGGCGCAAGGTCAAAGTTTCAAAGAAGGCGTTGCAGAGCATCCTTGACCGCATGATCGCGGGGAAGAAGCTGCCCAAGAACGTCGAAGTGCGGGGTATTTTCTGGCGGAACCCGGCCCGGCGCGGCAAGGGCGGCGCGTGGCGTTGGCACGCCGGGGCCGACATGGAAGCCGCCCCTTCGCCACTGGAGGCGCATCCAAGGGAGCCCAACTGGCAAGCAACAATTCCGAGTCTTGCGCCGTTCCTTGAAGTCGGGGGAGTTACGTTTTGAAAAGTTCGGACTCGTTGACCGTGCTTCCGATCATGCTCCCGGCTGGGCTGCTTTTGTGGACTATGACTCACCCCGTTTACTGTGGACGGTTCCACGTATTCATTCCGTACTCCGCGTGCTCGGGATACGGCCTTCTATTTTGGAGTTCGCGAAATCCCGGCGCGGCTGGCATCTCGTTATCTACCTTACTGAAAGACTTAAACCTATGGAATTAGTTGCGCTACAGGCGATCCTAGGCGACGATCCGATGCGAGCGGCGTTAAACTTCATTCGGGCTTCAAACCCGCGCCAGTTGCGGGGTTTCTGGGGGCAGCGATGGAACATCCTATACAGCCGGAAAGTAAAGTAATCGACAACCCTTACCGCCCCGGCAAGTGTTGGGCGGGCGTGGTCAACCGGCGCAGCGGGCCGCTGGAACACTGCGGCGATCCGCTAGCCCGGCACTACCTCGTCATCCGTCGCCACGATTACGCCGTGCTTCGCGCCTTTATGTGGCTTTGCAAGAAACATCGCAAGCGAATCGAGAGGGCGGGTTACACCTGTATGCCCGCATGAAACCACCACCGTTACGGCAACACGAATCGAGGTACTATTGCCATGCTTGCGGCCTTGAAGGATTTCGGGATTCTCTTAACGAGTGTCGTTGCGGTGGTCATTACTGCAACAGCTGTACTTCTAGTCACGAAAGGTTTGCGTGCTCTCTATTGGTACGTAAAGACGGAGAGGAGGCTAAAGGAATTTCAAAAGATTCCGCGCAAGCAAGATTATTCGACTCCGAGCACGCGGACGAATAAATGCCCGCAGTGCGGACAGCCTAAGTTATATCCCGGCATGGCATGTTACGGGAATGAAAATCAGTTTCATCGACTGTCATGAAAAAAGATATACACATCGACGACCGCCCCCGGCGCGGCGAGTTCGATAACGACATGCTTGGAAGGCGAATGTTTTTTATGTCGCTCCGTGAGTGGTGCATAGTGCGCGGGCTTTGCGTTTCATGCCGAAAGCGCCCCGCAGTGGAAGGGATACAGCTTTGCCGTGATTGCCGAAAACGCTACGCATGGAAGCCGAAACCATGAAACGTCCTAGTTATTTTCTCTGCCAGCCCGACCCGCGCATGTCGAAGCAACCGTTCTGGATTTGCACGCATTGCGGCGAGCCGACGTATAACATCGGCGACGCGTGCGCCCACTGGACGGAAAACCACATGCCGAAACGCCCAAAACGGGGGCGCGTCGGCGAAAAAAGCGAGAGCACGTTTTCCCGTGTAATGCAGTTATCGAAAGGCGATTACAAGCCATAAATGATTCCCCGCGTCGGTTGCGATCATTGCCAGTTTGACGCGGTTTTTTTATTGAACAACGCACCACTTTGTTACGACTGTTGCCGCCGCATAATTTTTGACCTTGTTCGGAACTACCAAGTAAAAATTTTTCGCCCTTGCCGTCGGGGACGATATTGGATTATCAACTATACGGAACAGGTGAAAGGAAAACAACATGAACAAAAAAGATAAACTGGCGTTGTCGGGTAACATGAAAGTTGCTGGCAGGGAGCTACTCAGTCTTGCCAAGGAACAGATGCGGTCTAACCTACGCGAGCGTTGCGTTGGTGAAGTCCAATTCTGCATGGACGCCGTCCTAAAAATGGACGCCAGCATCGAACATTGCCGCAACGTGAAAGCATTTTACAGCCGGCGACTCGCGGCAATTGAGGCGGGGGATTTTGTAGTTAAAATGCTTCCAACCTTACAAGGTGAACAGGTGGTTTACAACGAAAAAGAGCTTAACGAAAGGCGATGAGCGGCGTATAATGTTCTGGTTCGCGGTTAGAATCGGAATCGCGGTCGCTAAACTTGCAACAAAAGGAGAAAACCATGGCTAAGTCGCACGTGGAAAAGTTTTTAGACCGGCAAACCATCGCAGTGGTAAACGGCGAGGTTATCTTTACCCGCCTTCCGGCGCAACAATTGATCGATGCCATCAAAAAAGATCGATCCCCGAAGCGCCGCCTCAGTAAACCCGAGGTCGCGGAGCCCGCCAAGCGATCCCACAAGAAAATGTCCGCAATCAAGGAACAACGGCGCAGGGCGGCTCGGCGAAAAAAAGATGGCTCCGATTCTGGCGAGACCGCGTCACAAT
>WNFS01002447.1_pt1 | contig 19096 bp, 14 predicted proteins | sample 5400141 | NCBI WGS metagenome assembly WNFS01 (sample SAMN13153358, study PRJNA577476) | soil metagenome | isolation source: 60 cm saprolite under Madrone tree | place: USA:California | collected 2016-06-14
TGCGTTCGGGGTTGATCGTGAAACCTTTCGTGGTGTAGATGCCTGTTTTCGGACCGGAGATGATGGCCTTCGGGGCCACGTCGCCCTCGTCCGTCCGGTTGAAGATCAGAATGCCCTGGGGATCGCGGTTACCGACAGCAATGATATTGTTGACGGGATCCACCGCAATTCCGCGCGCGCGCTCAATCATGGTTTTTGGCCCGGCAATGATTCGGAGTGGAGCAACATCGCCGTTGGCTTGTGTGGAAAAGACGAGCAGCGCCTGGCGCGTGGGCACGATGACTTCTCCGTGAACACTGTCCAGGGCCAGTTCGTCATTGTCTTCCAGCAGTGTTCGCGGTCCCTGAATGGTGCGGACGGGAGCTTCGTCGCCGCTCGCAGCTCCGCGGAAGAAAAGAACCGCTTCGGCGAAAGGATTCGGAACGGCGATCTCATCTCTTTTCTCATCGAACGCGATGGCGTGGGACGTCCTCGACAGCCGCGTGCGTCCGCCTTCAATCACTCTTACCGGCGCTACGTTGCCATTCGCCAGCCTGGCGAATACCGCGATACGCGGATTGGCCACTCAGTTCGGCACCAGAATCTGTTCGCGCAGCGGGTCATAGGCAATGCCTCCCGGATTACCAATACCTGTCGCAGGAGTGCCCTGGGGCGCGCCGCGCAGAGTACGCAAGGGCGCGGCATTGCCTTGTGCAGTGCGCCTATAGACCGTGGCCGAATGTTCCTCGGGATTCGTTGCCCACACTTCGTCATTCTTTGTGTCGACGAACAATCCAACGGGCTTCCGGAGTCCGCTGCCAGGTCCCTGGATTTTCCGGATCGGCGCTGCATCGCCGTTGGCCGTCCTGCTGAAAACCAGGATGGAGTTCGTGCCGCTGTTGGCGACGAAGAGTTCGTTATGAACGGTATCGACGAAGATCTTCATCGGCAGGCTCAACTCGGTTTTCGGACCGCGGATCACCCGGCGCGGTATTGCGTTGCCTTGTGCGTTCCGGGCGTAAATAGTGATCGCTGGATCGACAAATTTTCCCCTCGAAGGACGAAGATTGAGAGTGGCCCTGGGCTGAGCTCCCGGCTCGAAAGTTCCGCGCGCGATCGTCGCGGCGTCAGCATTGCGCTCGCTTTCTCCGGTTAAAACTTCGTGATAGGAATCGTGGTTGGCAACGAACAGTTCGTTGTTCCGGGCATCGACGAATATTCCATGCGGATCGGAAAGACCTGTCTCCTGTCCCTGAATGATTCGGAGCGGTTTGTCATCGTCTTTGGCCTCCCGGCGATAGACTTCCACCTTATTGATGTGCTGGACCGTCACGGCCACTTCGTTGTTGGTCAAGTCCAGCGCCACGCCCCATGTGCCTGCGGAAGCCGTCCTCAGGGATCGCACAGGAGGTACATTGCCCTGCGCATCGTAGTTGAAGACCACCACGTCGGAGTCCGTGTCATTGTTGGCGGCGAAGATCTGTCTGTTCAGGAAATCGAGCGCCACTCCGCAAATGAAGTCGACTCCGGTTTTCGTCCCTGTCACCACCGTGCGGGGATCGGCAACCAGGTTGCTCGAAAGATCCCTGTCGTAGGTTCGCAGGCTGAACAGGTTCTCGTCCGTTACCGCCAAAACGTTCGCGTCCGGATCAACAGCAATGTCGGTGAAGACGGGATAGGGATCGTGGACGTGGCGCAGCGGTACGACGTTTCCACCCAACTGAGAGAAGACCAGAAGGGCCGCCGGACCGGACAAAATAAGTAGTGCTGTGAAGATTTTGGGAAACCGAGTTCGCATCGTGCTGGCAATTACAACAAACAGCAGGAGTACTGTCAAACTCCCTCTAGGACGGCGTAAAAAAAGGGGCGTAGCCGCGAATTACGCGGATTACGCGAATGGGCGCATCAAAGATTTCTTGACGCGCCCATTCGCGTAATCCGCGTAATTCGCGGCTACGACCTCATTTTTTACGCACGGTGGGCGCCGAGCTTGCCATTTTCGACGACAAACGAGGCGCGGGTCTCAACGGGAGCGCCGGGGCGGCTCACGAAGGGTACCACACGGTAGTCACTGGTCCAGAGCGAAGGCGTGACAGTCGCCCGCACGTAACCACGACGTGTGTTGAAGAATTTGATATGTGGATTCAACTCGAACAGCCCCTGGGGAACCGAGTCGTTCCCATCACCGCCGGAAGTGATGGACGTGCCAACGAATTCGGTTCCGACCGTGGCTGAAGATGGATTATCGAAGTCCAATTTCAAATCGGAAACCCAGTTGGAATGGATGTCGCCGGTAATGACGACCGGATTGGATGGCCGGGCCTGGCCCAGAAAATTCATCAGACGTTTTCGCGCTTCGACATAGCCTCCCCACGTGTCCATGGAATAGGTCCTGGCCCCATCCTGCGGCTGTGCGACGTCGGCAATCATGACCTGATTCGCCAGAACATTCCATCGTGCCTGCGACGAACGCAGCCCATTCATGAGCCAATTTTCCTGTTTCGCTCCCATCATTGTCTGGCTTGGAGCCAGAGCAGCCGCGCAGCGCGGCTTGCGCCCGTCACCGCAAGGCTGATCCGATCGATACTGGCGCGTATCGAGGACGTGGAAGTCGATCAGGTTTCCGAAGGATAGTTTGCGGAAAAGAGATATATCCGGTCCCGCCGGCATCGACGTCCTTCGCAGTGGCATGAATTCGTAATAAGCCTGGTAGGCAGCGGCTCGGCGGCGCAGGAATTCCTCCGGCGGAACCTCGTTTTTGGATATCGCACCGGCGTAGTTGTCCTGCACCTCGTGATCATCCGGCGTTACGATCCATGGAAATGCCGCATGTGCCGCCTGCAAGTCGGGATCGGAGCGATAAAGCGAATATCGCGCTCGATACTGGTCCAGGGTGAACACTTCTCCTGCTTCGTGCTGCCGGACAATGGTCGTTCCGAAGCGCGTTTCATAAATGTAGTCGCCGAGATGGACCACTACATCCAGATCTTCCGCGGCCAGATGGCGAAAAGCCGTGAAATAACCGTGCTCGTAGTTCTGGCAGGAAACGAATGCAAAGCGAAATGGATTCGCTGCGCCGGACGATGTGCGCGCCGTGCGCGTTTTTCCAACAGGACTGGCCTCGCCGCCCGCACTGAAACGGTACCAGTAGTCCCGACCGGGCTGAAGCCCGCCGACTTCCGCATGAATGGAATAGCCGAATTCCTTCAGCGCCAGACTCGATCCCTTCTTCGCGATACGCCGAAAGCGATCGTCCTCAGCGATCTCCCAGTCCACGGCAACACGCTGCGGATCAATGCCGGCAAGCCGGGTCCATAAAACGACTCCGCCCGGAGCGGGATCGCCCGAAGCGACACCCAGCGTGAAAGGATTCGAACGCAATCGTACCTGGCGCTCGCCGGGCATCGCCGCCATAGCGCCGAAGGCGAGAATAAAGTCACGGCGATTCATGCTCAGATTTTAGCCGACGGGAGAGGAACCAGAAAAGAATTAACCGCGAATTACGCTGATTACGCGAATGGGGCGCATCAAGAATTTGTTTTGCGCCCCATTCGCGTATCAGCGTAATTCGCGGCTAATTCTTTTCTGGTTCCTCTCCCGTCTCTGTACGAAGGGTCCGTCTATACTTTAGGGTCCCGATGATTCAGCTCTTCGCGCACGTCGGCGACAACGGATTGGCGGTTGCCTGCGCGCAATTCCTCGTTCATCCGGCGAAGCGCAACTCCGACCACATCGCGATGGTGAAGTTTGGAGCCGAAGTTCTCGCTGAGTTCGAGCCATATGTCGTGGACAAGATCGACATCTTCCGGCCATAGCCGCGGCGGGTGAGGGCCGAGGTTTACAAAGATGGACGGGCGTCCGGGCGCGATAATTTCGAGGGAAAAGGCGTGACGTGGCTCCGGCAATCTTTCCCAGGCTTGCCCAATACGGCGCGCAAGCTCCTCGGAGTCCATTCGAGCCGAAACGCCGCTCACGAGGCGCGATGCCTTTAGAGTCGCGGCGGTTTGAACCATGGCGTCAAACGGATTGACTCCGGGAACCGTGAGCAACTGCACAGGCTTCCCTTCTTTTTCCGCGAGCTTGACAACACGAGTGAAGAGTTCCCTCTCATAATCGGTGAACAACTGCTGTTCGTTCAATCCGTATTCGCCGGTGCCGGCAGTGGACACACCTCGAATCGTCATCACCACGATGTCGTGTTTACGGGTATTCGTTTTCTGGAGGACGGCTTTCAGGTGGTCCATTCGACTGTAGTCGCGGGCCGCCACCAGAACGCAACCGGGACGTACCTGTATCGAATCCGTTGAAATCTCCGGCCGCATGTCGAGATTGAACTGCTCCAGGCCGTTCTTCTTTTCTCTCTTCTTATGCCCACGGCGTTCGGAGATCGTGAAAATCGTGAACAGCACAAGCGTGAACGACACGCCGGAGATCGTCGCGATTTGCTTCGAGAACAGGTTCGCCACCGCGACGAAGAACAGGATCAGCGTGGTGATCGCCAGGCCGATCGGAATCTCGCGGCCGCCCACTCTGATGTTCAGGGGCATCTTGTATTCCTGGTCGTGCCGCTGAAAACGAAGGACCAGCACGCTCAGGGCTTTCAAAAAGAAACTCCAGACGATGCCGAAGGCATACGCTTCGCCCAGCAGGTACGTCTGGCCCCGGCTGGCGACGACAGTGATCAGTTGCAACAGGGTAATCAGATTGATGATCCGGAAAGTTGTGCCGTAGCGCCGATGCGGCTTCTGGAACCACGGATCGAGCACGCCGTCTTCGGCCACGCGATTCATCACGCCATTTGCGCCGATGATGGATGTATTTACCGCGCCGGAAAGGATCAACACTCCAATGATCACGACGAAGATGTGAAAGGCGAGCCGCAACAGCTCGGGCCCGACGAGGTGCATCGCAAGGCCGCCAAGCAGATTCTCCACATAGTTCTTCCGCACGTTGTCCGGGATGATCATTGCAGCGAGCAGCGTGATGCCACCGGTCGAGACCAGCGCATAGATGCAGACGATGTTGCTGGTGCGGTAGAGGTTCTTCAGCTTGGGCGAGGCGATCTCTCGATAGACCTGGGCGAGCGTTTCGAAGCCGCTCATGGACAGCAGGGAGTGGCCGAACGCGATGATGATGGCAACAACCGGGATGGTCGGCCACATTGTGCCCTTGAACCATCCCAGTCCCTCCTCGCTGAATTCCAGGCTTGAGGGAACGGGCGCCGGAGGTATTTGCGCCGGCCCTCGAACAAGCAGTGTCAGCCCGCACCAGACGAGAAAGATCACCACCATCACCGTGGTGACCTGCATGATGCGCAGGGCTTTGCCGCTCGACTCGTGGAGACCTTTGATGTTGCTCCACCAGAAATACACCGTCACCAGGACGGCGAAGAACACTGCAAACTGATTTGGAACTATGCGGAACTGATTACCGAGAAGCTCGCTGGCTTCGTTGACCAATCGTCCGAGATACTGGCCGGCGCTGACGCTGCTGATCGGACCGGTGAGAACGTAGTCGAACAGCAGGGCGGAAACCGAGAGCCGCGCGATGAAAGGTCCCATCGCGTCGCGCACGACCACGTACACGCCGCCGCGCACGAACATGCTGCTGCTTTCCATGTAAATCGAACGCACGGCAAAGCTGAACAACATCACGCCCATGATGAACCAGGGCGCACTCCTGCCGATGGCCTGCTCGGCAATACCGCCGGCGTAATAAACGCTCGAACCAAGGTCGTTCAGAACGATGGCGGCCGCCCTCCAGAACGAGATGAAGGAGAGCATGACCGTGCTGGCCACGACAACCTTGGTCGCACTGCTGCCCCGCTGTGGTTCAGATACTGAAGCTTCTTTTCTCATCTGTAGCGGCGGTCTGTGACCGCCGGTTTAAAAGGTTTTTGCTCACGGCCATCTCGCTAAAATCACGTCATGCCCGTTCTTGCACAGCGCTCTGGCCAGGCGCTCGTGCTGGGTCGGGAACCACCGCTTTTTGCTCCCAACGACGATTACAGAATGCGGCTCCAGAACCTGGAGCAGTGTTTGAAGCCTGTCGCGGCAGAAATAGATATAGATACTGGGTTGCACGCCAGCAGCCACGACGAGGCCGCGAAGCCGCTGTAATATGAACTCCGGAGGAACCGCCGGGCGCGCAAGTGGTAGTGGAAAGGGCACGATTTGAGGCACAACCAGATCGATGTCCGCCTCCAGCCCGGTCGATAAGCTCGCCGCAGCCTTCAGGGCTACTCTGGTGTTCTCAAAGTCCGTAAATACGACGCCGATATGGAGATCGCTTGGAGAGCCAACGCGCTGTGGTGTCAGTACCTGAAGGGCCGGTATTAGTGCATCGCGCACAACCTATCAGCCTAGCCGACAGGTCATAAATAAGTCATAAATGTTAGCTAAGTATTCTATTGAGGCAGGTTGAACCGATAGCCAACCCACGGCTCAGTAAGAAGATATTTCGGATCCGACGGATTCTTTTCGAGCTTCTTTCGGAGCTGATTAATGAACACTCTCAGATACTCCACCTCATCGCCGTAATCAGGACCCCAAACCGATTGAAGCAACTTTGTATGCGGGATCGGAACGTTGGGATGAGCGACCAGGTACTGCAACAGATCGAACTCCTTGGGAGTCAGCCGGACCTGCTGGGTCCCTGCAATGACTCGACGCGTTGAGAAATTGATTTCCATGTCGCCAACGCGAACCGTTTGCAATCCGCTTGTGGTTTGAGGCAGGCGTCTCAACGCTGCGCGGATTCGCGCCAGTAGTTCGGGAGAACCGAAGGGTTTGGTCATGTAATCGTCGGCTCCCGCATCCAGCGCCTCGACCTTATCGGCTTCGGTATCCCGCACAGTGAGCATGACGATGGCAACATCGGAGCTCGAACGGATCAGCCGGCAGGTCTCGATGCCGCTCATGCCGGGCATATTCATGTCGAGAATGAGGAGATCGACCCGATCTCCTCTCATACGTTCCAGCGCTTCCTCGCCGTTGCGCGCGTCGACGACTTCGTAGCCTTGCGCGATCAATGTTGTCCGCAACACTCGCCGGATCTGAGGATCATCGTCAACGACCAGAATCCGCGCTGAACTCATCGCAACCTCTCGCTTTCAATGGGCAACTTCAAGAGAAACTCCGTGCCACGATCGCTACTGCCGGCAAGACGAATGTCGCCGCCATGCGCGAGCAGAATCTCGCGCGCAATCGACAGCCCCATGCCGGTGCCCGCAACCTGGTGACGCACATTCATGCCGCGATAAAACTTGTCGAAGATGCGAACCTGTTCCGGCGCCGAAAGAGGCTCTCCGGAATTGTATACGCTAATGATGAGGCCATCCGAACGCACTCTTGCAGTGATACGGATCGGCGACTGCGGCGGCGAGTACTTGACCGCATTATCCAAAAGTTGCCGGATCGCCAGCTGCATCAAATCGAAGTCAACGAGAACCTGCGGCAGCTCCGAGGCGATCGACACTTCGATCGGACGGCCATCCAGGCGAGACTCGATCTCTTCCAGGGTGCTTTGCACCAAAGAATTGACGGATTGCAATTGCCGATTGAGCTGAATTTTTCCCGCTTCAATTCGAGCGAGGTGCGTCGCTTCCGTAACCAGACGGCTGAGTCTTTCCGCTTCCTGGTCCACGATCGTGAGCAGTTCGTGGCGTTGTTCCACGTCGGAGACGCTCGATGCGAGCAGGGCCGTGGTCGCGGCCCTGATTGATGTCAAAGGCGTCTTGAATTCATGCGCGAGGCCGTCAAGCAACGTCGACTTGAATTCTTCGCTCTGCCGCGCCGCTTGCGCGCGCACGGCAATCTCCCGGCTGCGGGCGTTCTCGAGGCTGATGGCCATCAGGTTCAGCAAGGCGTGAAGCGCCGTGTCCGAGAGCTCTCCGCCCTGAATGGCGAGGCTTCCGATGCACTGTCCTCCGAGACTCATCGGTGCAAACAATGTTCCTGTCTGCTCATCTTTCGATTGAGATCCGATCACGGCAGTTTCCTTGAGCCTGGCGACGGCATCGAACGATATTTCGGTGCGCCCGCCATAATAGAACGCCTCACTGCTTCGATCATAGATGCCAACAGCAGGTATTTCACAGATTCTCGCCAGTTCCTCCGCGAGGCGGGCGCCGACCGGTTGGTTGCCATCCATCAACATAATGGCTCGGCTCAAGGCATACAGACGCTCCATCTCGACCTGCCGGCTCCTGGCCTCGACAGTGCGGCGCCTTGCCCGGTCCGAAAGCTGGCTGGCAATAAGGGAGCTGATAAGAAATGTGAAGAGAGCGACCCAGTTCTCGGGATCCGCGATCGCCAATGTCCTGACCGGAGGCAGAAAGAAATAGCTGAAACAAATGGTGGCCGCCACGGATGTCACGATGGATTCCGCAAGCCCACAGGAAGCAGCAACCACCAGGATGGTGATCAGGTAGCCGAATCCCACGGTCAATGCATTCACACCGGGGATTGCCTGAAAGATCAGCGTAACCAGAACCACGGCCGCAAGCGCGGCCGCAAAGGCTAAATGGCGAGTAATTCTGCTGCCCACTGGCTCTAAGCATAGGGATCGACTGGCGCATCTTCAAGCTTGACGCCTTCTTAGCAACTCCTTAGCAACTTCTTTACGTCTCGGACGCTAGCCTGTTAACTTGATATGCAATACAAGCAAGCTCGCGAATCTCAAGTAGCGATTGGCCAACTCACTGAGCCGGCTGCAGTTCCTGTCGAGATCCAAATCGTCATTCCCCACAGGACACCCAGGCTGACCAAGGCCGCTTTGAAATATGCGGCGACATTTGCCGATGGCCTGAACATCCGCCTGCGGCTCATCGATGTTCACGTCGTGCCGTACGGAGTTCCCCTGGATGAACCCACCGTCGATCCGAAATATCTTGCGCGCAGGCTCAGAAGTCTCGCGCAGGAGAGCACGATTCCGGTTTCGGCCGAGCTGGTATACGCCAGGGACTGGGAGCAAGGATTTCGACGCGCCCTTGGCCCAGTATCCGTCGTGCTGATCGCCATCAAGCGATCCTGGTGGCGATCCAGCGAGAAGAGGCTGGCCGCGAGGCTGAGAAAACTTGGTCATCAAGTCATCTGGGTAGAGTGCTGATCAAAGGAGACATGCTGTGATTATGCAAGGACGGTCAGCGACCAAAGTCGTGGTCGCCAGCACCGTCATGCTTTCTTTCATTTCTTTCTGGCGAGCGGCTGCGATTGTTCTGAATGATCTGGGCTCTTCTGCATACTACGTGCCAGGTATTGCCGAACAGGCCGTTGGCAAAGCGGCGCCCTGGTTCATTCTTGCCATCATGCTCTTTTCGTATGCGGTCCGCGCCGTCTACATCGAGAGCTGTAGCATGTTTGTCCGGGGCGGCGTCTACCGCGTGGTCCACGAAGCGATGGGCGGAACGCTCGCGAAATTCTCGGTCTCGGCTCTGATGTTCGACTACGTCCTGACCGGCCCGATCAGCGGTGTCAGTGCGGGACTTTACTTTGCAGGTTTGATCAATGAATTCGGCGAGTACATACACCGGCCTGAACTGCAGGTTTCAACCAACTACTTTGCCGCCGGCTTTGCGATTCTCATAACCGCATACTTCTGGCGAAAGAACATCATCGGCATTCCGGAGTCGAGCGAAAAGGCCCTGCGCATCATGCAGATTACGACGTCCATGGTCGTGATCCTGATCGTCTGGTGCATTCTGACCATCGCCAGGATGGGTCACAACCCCGTTCCCTGGCCGACTCCTGATAACCTGCATCTCAGCGACGACGCGCTGGGATGGTTGAAGGGCACAGTTGCGCCATCCATCACGGCGATCGCAATTCTGATCGGGCTTGGCCATTCGCTGCTTGCGATGAGCGGCGAAGAGAGCATGGCTCAGGTGTATCGGGAAATCGCTGCGCCGAAGTTGAAGAATCTCGAACGTGCGGGATTCATCATCTTCCTGTACAGCCTGATCTTCACTGCTGGAGTCGCATTCCTGGCCGTGTGGATCATTCCTGACGCAGAACGGCTGAAGCACATCGACAACCTGATCGGTGGCTTGTCGATGTTTCTCGTAGGCCCGTTCGCGCTGCGTTTGGCGTTTCGTGTCTTCGTGGTTCTTGTCGGAACGCTGATCCTGGCGGGCGCGGTCAATACGGCGATCATTGGCTCCAACGGCGTGCTCAATCGCGTTGCTGAGGACGGCATCCTGCCGGACTGGTTCCGCCATCCTCACCGAAAGTTTGGCACGACTCACCGCCTCATCAATCTGATTGTCATCCTCCAGATCGCAACAATCCTCATCAGCCGGGGCGACATTTACGTGCTTGGTGAAGCGTACGCATTTGGCGTGGTGTGGAGTTTCGCGATGAAGGCTCTGTCTGTCCTGATCCTTCGATTCAAGCAGCCTGAAGCGCGCGAGTGGAAAGTGCCTCTGAATTTCCGGATAGGACGTATCGAGATCCCGCTTGGGCTCGCCCTGATCACTGTTGCCCTGTTTACGCTCGCGACTATTAACGTCCTGACAAAGAAGGCCGCGACCATCTCGGGTGTCAGCTTTACCGTGGCATTCTTCACAATATTTGCCCTTTCCGAACACTACAATCGAAAGCGTGCGGGAATTCACGCCGGCCAACAGGAAGAAAAGTTTCGCCTGTCCACCTCCGAAGCCGTCTCGGCGGAGAGCCTTCGCATCCGCCCCGGCTGTGTCATAGTTGGTGTGCGTAATCCGAACAGGCTGGAGCACCTCAAACAAGTACTTCAAAAGACCGATACGCACAAACTGGACGTGGTCGCGATGGCGATTCGCGGGGTTGGTGGTTTCGGAACAGGAGAATATGAACTGACCGAATCTCAGCTTTTTACGAATCAGGAGAACGAACTGTTCTCGCGCGTGGTCACAATGGCTGAAAAGGAGGGAAAGCCCGTCCAGTTACTCGTGGTGCCCGGAGTTAACCCCTTCGATGCGATGGTTCAAACAGCCGCCAGACTTGCTGCAACGCGTCTCGTGACCGGGGTTTCAGCCCGTATGGATTCTCAGGAACTTGCCCGCCGCATCGGCCAGTCCTGGGAAAGGCTGCCGCATCCGCGCCATCCATTTTCGCTGGAAATCATTTCCCCGGACCGGTCTTCCATTTTCGTGAACCTTGGTCCCCACCCGCCGCGCCTCTGGCCGGAAGACATTGATCTCGCTCACGAGATGTGGTTGGAACTCAGCGAGAGGTTTGGCGCAAGATTGCATCACAGAGATGTTGTAGGTCTGGCGTTGCGCCGTATGAAGGGAGCGTTAGACTCGCCAGGCGGGCGCAAACAGGTCATCGCCGAGGTGGAAGACGAACTCGACCATCGCGCCAAAATGGCAGTTCCGGCGGACGGCCATCAAAATGTCGAATCATTCGAGGAATAGGTCTCTGCCGCATCTGGGAGAAGGACGCAATCCATCAACTTGCGGTAGCGCCGGGGATCATAGACCGCCACTACAGTGGCATGGTAATCAGATTCATCGGTGTGTGAGTATAAGGGATGATTCGCCGCAACAAAATCGAGACCCTGGCCCGATTGTGCGCAAGTCTTCTGGTTGTGGCCGGAATCACGTTCTTTTACACCGTCATCTTTAGTGCGGCAAACAGCACTACCGTTGCCCTCACATTCTTGCTTGGGACTCTTGGTCTCGCGACCGGATGGGGATTGCTGGAAGGCATCGTCGCGTCCGTGGCCGGTATGCTTGCGTTCAATTTTTTCTTCCTCCCTCCCATCGGCACCTTCACTATTGCGGACACTCAGAACTGGGTTGCGCTGTTCGCATTTCTCATTACGGCTGTTGTTGCCAGCCAGCTTTCCGCGAGCGCCAGGAGGAGAGCCCTGGAAGCAACGAGGCGTCAGCAGGAGATGGAGCGCCTTTATGAGCTCAGCCGGGCCCTCATGCTCCTGGATAAAAGCTCTGCTACCGCCAGCCAGGTGTCACAACGAATTGCGCAGGTATTCGATCTACAGGGTGTGGCAGTTTTCGACCGCCGTGCAGATCAGGTTTACAGAACCGGAACAGAGGATCTTCCCATCTCCGACGGAAAGCTGAGAGACACGGCACTTCAGGGCACTGCCTTTCACGACCCGTCCCTGAACCTCTGGGTTTTGCCTCTCAGTCTCGGCGGGGATCCGGTGGGCAGCCTCGCGATTTATGGGAGCTCGATATCGGACACGGCTTTGCATGCCATCGCAAACCTCGCTGCGATCGCAACCGAAAGAGCGCGTGCGGAGGAAGCAGCCAACCGGATGGAGGCGGCCCGCCAGAACGAAGCGATGAAGGCCATGCTCCTGGATGCTCTCGCTCATGAATTCAAAACACCTCTGACCTCGATCAAGGCCGCGGCCTCCTCCATTCTTGACGAAGAACAGCCGGCGCAGAAGGAACTCGTAACAGTCATCGAGGAAGAAACCGACCGCCTGGATTCTCTGGTCACTGAAACCATTCGCATGGCGCGCATCGAGGCAGGCGACCTTCACCTCGAGATACGGCCCGAATCCGTCGCCACCCTGGTTGCTTCCGCACTCAACCAGCTAAAGATTCTTCTGGAGGACCGGGAAATCAAGATAGAGGTTCCTGCAAAGCTGCCCGAGGTTCTCGCCGACGCGGAACTTGCCGGCCTCACCCTGCGTCAACTGGTAACGAACGCGCTGAAGTACTCGAATCCGGAATCTCCGATTATCGTTCGCGCAGGTGCCAGAGACCACTACGTCACAATCAGTGTCAAGGATTCGGGGCCGGGCATTCCACAGAAAGAGCTATCGCGTGTCTTTGACAGATACTATCGCCTGGCCGAGAGCGGCGATCGCGTTCCAGGGACAGGAATTGGATTGACCATTGCGCGGGATATCGTTAAAGCACACGGCGGCGAGATCTGGGCGGAAAGTGCGGCCGGTGAAGGATCCGAATTCTTTTTCACGCTGCCCACTGCGGAGAAGATGCATGAGCTCAGGTAAGGTTCTCGTGGTTGACGACGAGCCCCAGATCCGTCGGGTCCTGCGCGTGATTCTTGCCGGCGAAAGGTATGAAGTCTTCGAGGCCCGCTCAGGCGAGAGCGCATTGATGCGGTTTCGCGAATTCCTTCCCGATCTGGTGCTTCTCGATCTGAACATGCCCGGTATGGGCGGATTGGAGACCTGCCGGTCGATTCGCGAAACGTCGGATGTACCGATCATTGTCCTGACCGTTCATGGCGGAGAAGAAGAAAAAGTTGAAGCGTTGGATGCGGGTGCCGATGACTATGTCACCAAGCCATTCGGCAAACAGGAACTGCTCGCCCGCATCCGGGCTGCCCTCCGGAGATCTCCCACGTCTTCAACGGCCGGGCCGCGCACATTTGTTTCCCGCGATCTCGAGATCGATTTTGAAGCCCGCCAAATTCGGGCCGGCAAGAAGAACGTCCGCCTGACTCCCAAGGAATTCGAACTGCTCCGGCATCTCGTCTCACAGGCTGGAAAACCCGTGCCTCACCGGGAATTGCTTCAGGCGGTCTGGGGGCCGGACTACGGCGATCAAACCGACTATTTGCGCGTCTTCATTACCCATCTTCGTAAGAAGATTGAACCCAATCCCGCCAAACCCCAATACATCCTGACCGAACCGTGGGTCGGCTATCGCTTTGCAGCATCGACTGAATAGAGAAGGCTTGAAGTTGGCGGACAGCCAATTGGAATTCGAGGCATCTTCAGCGGAGTAACAAAGGATTCCCCTCCTTGCAAAGGAGGGGTGGACGCGCCAGTAAAAAAAGGTCCCGTTCCGAAAAGGCGCGGACGGGGAAGGTGTGAATGAATTGCAGGAAAGGGTGTTCCCCTCCTCGGAGAGGAGGGGTGGCTGCGCCATCAAGAAGATGCTGCGAAGCCTCCTTATGAAGGCGCAGACGGGGTGGTCAGTCCCGAATAACGTTACAACGTCAACATGTACCATAATGACCACCCCGTCTGCGCCGCTTCGGAGGCTTCGCGTCTTTTTCTTACTGGCGCAGCCACCCCTCCTGTTCCAGGAGGGGAACACCATGTCCTGGCAATTCATTCACACCTTCAGCTACGTGCATTCCGGCTGATTTGGACAGTTCTGCCTTTGCAAGGAGGCAGCAAAACCTTAAGGACACTTTAGCGACTTCTTAATGGCGCGAAGGCTACTTTTACATAGTTGGAGGGCCATATGCGCAGCGAACAAGCAAGCGGCTTCAAAGCAAGAACTCGACAGGCTACCCATGAGAGGGCGGTCCTGTGGATCACTATTCCCTATACGACGCCGCAACTAACGAGGGAGGCGCTGCGTTATGCAGGGGTATGCACGGATGCGTTGGATGTTCATATACATCTCATCGATGTTCACACCGTACCGTTTCCATGCCCGATGGAATGCCCGCCGGTCAGCAAGGAACATTCAGAACGCCGATTGTTGGAATTGGCGCAGCAAAGCCGGCTTCCCGGACGAGCCCATGTGGTTTACGCCCGAGACCAGTTCCAGGGATTTCTTGGCGCACTCCAGCCAAAGTCTCTCGTCGTACTTGCCACGAAGAAACGATGGTGGCCAACAAGGGAAACCAAACTGGCTCGTTTCTTGACTCAGGCAGGCCACGAAGTCATGTTGTTAGTTGTGAGGTGAATCATGCTGGATCTCTTCTACATCGCTGTCCTGATTGTTTTCTTCGCCCTGATGTGGGGGTTTACCAAGGCGTCGGAACGCCTTTGAAAAGGAGGGTCAAATGGAATACGCAATTGCCGGAGTTACTGCGATCTTTCTTTTCATTTATCTGATGTACGCGTTGCTTCGTCCGGAACGTTTTTAGGCGTGGGGGTTTTCAGCGTGGGGGAACCGTCCGGTAGTAAGAAGGCCGCGAAGCGGTGTACCGAAGCGACCCGGACGGTGGGCCCGACGCTAATGGTTTTCAGCGTGGGGGAACCGTCCGGTGGTAAGAAGGCCGCGAAGCGGTGTACCGAAGCGACCCGGACGGTGGGCCCGACGCTAATAGAGGTGGCCCTATGACTTTGCTGGGTATTGCACAGATAGTGATCTTCTTCGCGCTCGTGCTCGCGGTTACGAAACCCGTTGGCATTTTCATGTTTCGAGTGTTTGAGGGACAGCGAACATTCCTTCATCCCGTGCTACGCCCTGTCGAGCGGCTGATCTATTGGCTGGGCGGTGTGCAGGAGAACGTGGAACAGACATGGGTGCGTTACACCGCCTCTCTGATTTCCTTGAGCACGTTCTGCGTTCTCTTTCCGTATGCGCTGCAACGTTTGCAAGGGCTATTGCCACTGAATCCCATGGGATTCTCGACAGGCCAGGCGCCAATGAACGCGACACCAATGAGCCCCGATCTCGCGTTCAATACGGCGGTCAGCTTCATGACGAATACGAACTGGCAGTCCTACTCGCCCGACACCACGATGAGCTACCTGGTTCAAATGGCCGGCCTCACCGTGCAGAACTTTGTTTCTGCCGCCGTGGGAATTGCGGTGGCCGTTGCGTTGATGCGGGGATTTGCACGGCATACGACGAAGACGATTGGGAATTTCTGGGCCGATGTGACGCGCTGCACGGTTTACATCCTGCTGCCGATTTCAATTGTCGCTGCGCTGTTCTTCGTGTCGCAGGGATCGATTCAAAACTTCAAGCCGCCTGCTGCCGTGCAGACACTGGAAGGCGGCTCTCAGACAATCGAACAGGGACCGCTCGCATCGCAGCTCTCCATCAAGATGCTGGGCACCAATGGCGGCGGATTCTTCAACGCCAATTCATCTCATCCCTATGAGAACGCCACGCCATTATCGAACCTGGTCCAAATGTTGCTGATCTTCGTTCTCGGCGCGGGATTGACTTACCAATTCGGCAAGATGATCCGCGACACGCGGCAGGGATGGGCATTATTTGCAACCATGTCGGTACTTTTCCTCGCCGGTGCGTTCATTTGTTATTGGGCCGAACAGAGAGGAAATCCAACGACCGCGAAGCTTGGGATCGAGACAGCCTATAACGGTGCTCAGCCCGGCGGCAACATGGAGGGCAAAGAAGTGCGCTTCGGCAACGCGATGACTGCGCTCTTCGCGACCGTTACGACCGATGCGAGTTGCGGAGCTGTCATCGGTATGCACGACAGCTTCACGCCGCTTGGGGGCCTTGTCCCGCTGTTCAACATACAGACCGACGAAGTCATTTTCGGCGGCGTGGGCGCGGGTTTCTACAGCATGTTGATCTATGTGGTCGTGGCCGTCTTTATCGGGGGACTGATGGTCGGGCGCACGCCGGAATATGTGGGCAAAAAGATCGAGCAGAAAGAAGTCAAGATGGCGATCATCGCGATACTCGCCACTTCAATGTGCATTCTGGGGTTCACTGCGGTCAGTTCGATCGCTCCGTTTGCCAAGGATGGTTACTGGAATCCACCTGGACCCGCTACGGCAAATACCAACAATGGTGGGCCTCACGGCTTCTCGGAAATCATGTACGCATATACAAGCGGCGCCGGCAATAACGGTAGCGCCTTTGCCGGAATCAACGCGAACACTCCCTGGTACAACCTGACGCTCGGCATCGACATGCTGATCGCGAGATTCCTTTTCATCATTCCTGCTCTTGCGATCGCGGGCAGTCTCGCCGCGAAGAAGCTCATCCCGGTGACGAGCGGCACTTTGCCGACGCACGGCTCGCTCTTCGTGATCCTGCTTGTTGGAACGATCGTGATTGTAGGCGCCCTCACGTATTTCCCGGCACTCTCGCTGGGACCGATAGTTGAGCATTTTCAAATGCTGAACGGGAAGGTGTTTTGATATGGCGATCGTTAATGCTCCTCCACGCGAAGTCAAAACAGAAACTAAAAACGAAGGCGCGCAGCTCATTTCCAAGGGTGTTCGAGCGCGTCCTCTCTTCGATCCCGAAATCGTGCGGCGGGCGACGAAAGAGTCTTTCGTAAAGCTCAATCCCAGAATGGTCGCGAAGAATCCCGTCATGTTCGTTGTCGAAGTGGGCGCCGCCTTGACCACAGTGTTTGTGATCAAAGATGCGGTAACCGGCGCCGGTGACCTTCTTTTCGGCATACAGATTGCTTTGTGGCTATGGTTCACCGTCCTGTTTGCCAATTTCGCCGAAGCGATGGCAGAAGCCCGCGGAAAAGCTCAGGCGGACAACCTGCGAAAGACAAAGACGGATACGATGGCGCGGAAGATTGTGTCCAACGGCAAATTCGAAATGGTGCCTGCATCCAAACTCCGAGCCGGGGATATCGTGTTTGTCGAAGCGGGAAACCTCATCCCCGGCGATGGCGAAGTCATCGAAGGGATCGCGAGCGTCGACGAATCGGTGATTACCGGAGAGAGTGCTCCCGTCATTCGTGAATCCGGCGGAGACCGCAGCGCAGTGACCGGCGGAACGAAAGTGCTCTCAGACCACATCAAGATCAAGATCACCTCGAATCCAGGAGAGACCTTCCTCGATCGTATGATTGCCCTCGTCGAAGGCGCCGTCCGGCAGAAGACTCCGAACGAGATTGCTCTGAACATTTTGATCGCAGGTCTAACTTTGATCTTCCTGCTGGCAGTAGCGACGCTGCCGCCGTATGCCAAATATGCGATACAGGCGGTTGGCAGCGGATCAGCGCCCACGGTTGCCGTGCTCGTTTCTTTGCTCGTGTGTCTTATTCCGACGACGATCGGCGGTTTGTTGTCTGCGATTGGTATTGCCGGGATGGATCGCGTTATGCAGCACAACGTGCTGGCTATGAGTGGAAAGGCCGTGGAGGCTTCCGGTGACGTCAACACGCTGCTTCTCGACAAGACTGGGACGATTACTCTAGGCAACCGCCAGGCTGTCGAATTCATCACAGTCGGCGGTGTGAGCGAAAGCGAGCTGGCAGACGCCGCTCAACTGTCGAGTCTTGCTGACGAAACTCCTGAGGGACGTTCCATCGTTGTCCTGGCAAAAGAAAAGTACAGGCTTCGTGGCCGCGAAGTTGCCGAGCACGAGGCGCGCTTCATCCCGTTCTCAGCGTATACGCGGATGAGCGGTGTAGACATGGACGGCCGCCAGCTACGTAAGGGCGCTACCGACGCAATCATCACTTTTGTCCAGGAACATCGGGGCAGTGTGCCGCCAACGCTTAAGGAATTGTCGGAACAGATCTCGAGAAACGGCGGTACCCCTCTGGCAGTTGCCGACGGTTCGAGAGTCCTCGGTCTGATCCACTTGAAAGACATCGTCAAAGGCGGAATGAAGGAACGCCTCGCGTCATTACGTGCAATGGGCATCCGCTCCGTCATGATCACGGGCGACAATCCGCTGACCGCCGCTGCCATTGCTACCGAGGCCGGCGTGGATGATTTTCTCGCACAGGCGACACCTAAAGAGAAACTTGAGTACATCAAGAAGGAACAGGCCGGAGGCCGCCTGGTTGCGATGACCGGAGATGGAACGAATGATGCGCCGGCGCTGGCTCAGGCCGATGTCGGCGTAGCCATGAATACGGGAACGATGGCTGCGAAAGAGGCCGGCAACATGGTGGATCTGGACAGCAATCCAACGAAGCTGATCGAGATCGTTGCCATCGGAAAACAGTTGCTGATCACTCGCGGCGCATTGACGACGTTTTCAATCGCGAACGACGTCGCAAAATATTTCGCAATCATTCCCGCAATGTTCATGTCCATGTATCCGGAACTCGGGGCACTGAACATCATGGGTCTGCATTCGCCTCAGAGCGCCGTGCTCTCCGCCGTAATCTTCAACGCTCTAATCATCATCGCGCTGGTTCCTCTGGCATTGCGCGGTGTGCAGTACAAGCCTGTCAGCGCGGGCCAGATGCTGAGCCGAAACCTTCTGATCTACGGGCTTGGCGGAATCATCGTTCCATTTCCCGGGATTTGGGCAATCGACAAGCTCATTGTCGCACTCGGCCTGGCGTGAGGGAGAAAGACATGCTTAAAGAACTTGGACCTGGATTTCGTTTGACTCTGGCTTTCACCATACTCACTGGATTCTTATATCCCGCTGTCATGACCGGTGTGTCTCAGCTCATTTTTCCCAAACAGGCTAAAGGCAGCCTTGTGACCGTAAACGGCAAAGTTGTTGCCTCCAGCCTTATCGGGCAACCCTTCTCCAAAGCCGAAT
>WNFS01001266.1_pt1 | contig 19093 bp, 16 predicted proteins | sample 5400141 | NCBI WGS metagenome assembly WNFS01 (sample SAMN13153358, study PRJNA577476) | soil metagenome | isolation source: 60 cm saprolite under Madrone tree | place: USA:California | collected 2016-06-14
TCGACAGCTCGGAGGTGAAAGTCCTCTACCCAGTCTGATGGAGACGAAGGGATAGCGAAGCGCAAGGGCGAAACAACACTCGCTGCGAGGCGGGGCCTGAAAGAAGCGTGGAGCAAAGACGCGAGCCGATGAACAAGAACCGGATAGGAGGCCTACGGTAGCGGGCGAGCGAGCATATGATTGCGAAGCCCATATCCATCAAGCTCACTGGTGGTAAATCCGGCAGTTGGGCGTCGAAGGCGGTCGAACTTAGCTTGGGAGATCTGCGGCATGTCACGGAATCGTGACGGAGGATGAAGCGATTCATCCGGACCGTGTCGCAGAAGTCAGCAGAGGGCAAAGTAGGTCATGCAGTCGGCAAGGCTTCCAAGGAACTCCCGCACTGCTGAAGGAGTTGGTTATGCAGCTTTGGGTTCGATGGGGACAAGTTCGTAGCCCAGTTGTTTGGCTTGCCGTTTGAGTTTTGCTTCGAACAGGGTCTCGTCATATTCGACTTGGTTTTTGACCATGGTGTAAAAGATCACTGCGATCTTGTGGGCAGTTGCCATGGTGGCAGCTTCGGGACCGAGCTTAGCTTTCATTCGGCGCAGGTAGTTGCCGAAGGGTGTGAGGGTGTGATGGAGGGAAAAGGCTGCCATGCGGAATAAATGGCCGGCCCGGTTTTTAACCCTTCGGGCTCCCCGCCACAATAGCTTCCCGCCGCTGATGTCGTTGTCCGGACAGAGTGCCAGCCAGGAGATAAAGTGTGCTGCGCTGGGCCAGCTCGACATGTCGCGGCCGACCTCACTGAACAATGGCAACGCGTTTTCCTCTAACCCTGGAATTTGAGTGACATCTACTCCGAAGAGTTTATAGGTTTCAGTACGCAGATCGAACTCTGGATGGGGATGGCCGTTTTTCCTTCTCCGTTTGCTCCCGGCTCGATTTCGTTTTCGGTCGGGTGGTAACGGTCGTTCGCGGCGTCAGTGCGGGGCTCGAACTGCTGCAGCATCTTCTCGATTTCCAGATCGCAGTTCACAATCTGTTGCTGATAGATGCGGTACAGATCTCGCGATTGACGGAGGGTAAACAGGTGCTCAGGCCGCCCGTTGCCTTCCAGCGATTTTCGGATGGTTTCGGTGTCGGCTTTGATTCCTGCGGCAGATGGTCAAACAGCTTGCGACCTATCTACGAGGATGGCTCGGGTACTTCGGTGACTGTCAAACGCCCTCGGTGTTGCAAACCCTTGCAACGTGGTTACGCCGCCGACTCCGGTCGGTGGTGTGGAAGCAATGGAAGCGCGGACGGACCAGGTTCCGCGAGCTTCGCAAACGGGGCGTCCGTAAGGACCTGGCGGCACAAACCGCCGGGAGTCCTCACGGTCCCTGGCGACTCGCGAACTCGCCCGCTCTGAACATTGCCTTACCCAATGCCTACTTTGCCGAGCTCGGGCTTCCGCCTATGGTTGTACGGTCCTAGCTTAATCCGCCGAACCGCCGTATGCGGACCCGCATGTATGGTGGTGTGGCAGGGGAGAGTGGGTGACCACTCCCCCTATGCCGATTGGTACGCCGAGCATGCTCGATAGCTTGGAGGTGAGAGTCCTCTTCACAACCTGATGAGGGTGAAGTGATAGCGAAGCGCAAGGGCGTTGCCGTGAGGCGGGGTCTGAAGGAAGCGTGGAGCAAACGCGCGAGCCGCCGTTGAACAGGACCTTGCCACGGTGGCAGTTGGGTCGAGTGGAACTGCCATTGGAGGACTTACATTCATCCCAGAATGGCGTGATCGAGCAAGAATGAGACGGTTGAAGCACCACTCAAATGATTGAGTAGCAACGAAATCAGCTCTGTCCCCCCAAGTTCGGGACCAGGGGGTCGGAGGTTCAAATCCTCCCTCCCCGACCATTTTTTCTCTCGCTGTTACAGTTGTTTAGGCAGCTATTGTCCCATCAGTTTTGGCGCAACGCCAGTAATTCTTTGACCTCGTTCAACGAGAAGCCCAGTTCCTGGGCATGCCGGACAAATGTGAGATCGCGAATCTGCTCTCCGTCGAACAGGCGATATCCGCCCGCGCTGCGACCCACACTCTTGATGAGTTCGAGTTTTTGATAGAAGCGGATCGTGTCCACGCTGACACCGGCCAGCTTTGCTGCCTTACCGATGTGAACGCACTCCGCTATGTCTGGAGGATAAACCCTGGAGTTGTGTCCAGAGTCAAGAAGAAATCGTGGGCTTGGAATTGGTCACGGGTGAACTTGAGCGAACGGTTACGGCAGAGTCGACGAGCGCGGCCGATACTGGGCCGAAGGTCTCAGCGTAGAGTTCTTTTGTTTTTGTCTGCTTTAGTCCAGGTTGCCAGTCCTTCGCGCTTCATTACTGTTGTTCAATCGACACATTGAGTTTAGCGAAATCGCGGAGAACATTAATAACGATGCGCTCCATCCTAGCTTGATCGCCCTTTGGTCGTCTACCGACCCTGGCGGATCAAAATACGATCCGCCCTCGCCGACAGGTTAGGCACGAACCACCGGAACAGGAAGGTCGCGGCCAAGGCCCCCGCCAGTCGTGCAACGATGAAGAGAGGAACGTCTGAAGGCTGAATCCTGCGAAGGTGTTCGACAGGGAACGAGCGATTGTTATGGCTGGATTTGCAAATGAGGTTGACGCGGTGAACCAGTAGGCAGCAGTAATGTAGCTCGCGACGGCAAATGGTACCGCACTCGACCGCGCGCGTGAACACCCCCAAATGACCGATAGAAGTCCGAACGTTGCTACGAACTCGCTTAAAACCAGCGACCATCCGTGTCGGGGATGCGTGGAAAGGGAATACCAGCGAAGTCCAAACATCAAGTGCGCGAGGATCGCTTCCGTGATTCCTCAGCGCATTGCACACCGATGTATGAAACTGCGTCAGGCCAAGCTATACCGTGCTCAATTGCGTCGGCGAGAGTTACAGCAGGATTCAAGTGTGCGCCAGAGATTGGCCCGAATGTCAGAATGAGAGCCACCAGTGCCGCGCCAGTCGCGATAGTATTCGCAAGCAAGGCAATAGCCACGTTCCCTCCCGCCAGCCGTTCGCCCATGATGCCAGAGCCGACCACGGCGGCAACAAGGAAGGCGGTACCAAGGAATTCCGCTAGTGAGCGGGCAGGCAGGCTGAATTTCGTTGGCGACCGATCTCATCGATCTTCTTCTTAATGGCGAGGTTGTCCAGAGCACCAAGAGGTAGATTCAGAAACAAACTGATCCGGCGGTCGAGCATGAAGAAAGCATCGCGGAAAGCCTTTTCTATCTGCTCCTCTGTCCCTTGAACTGCAGCAGGATCTGGAACACCCCAGTGTGCCGTCAGCGGCTGTCCGGGCCAAATTGGGCAAACTTCCTTTGCAGCGTTGTCGCAGACCGTAAAAACGAAATCGAGTTTAGGAGCGTCAGGCTTCGCGAACTCGTCCCCACTCTTGCTCCGCAGCCCACCCGTTGACAGACGAGCACTTTGTAGTTGGGCAATCGCCTCCGGTCGCACTCTTCCCGATGGATGGGAGCCAGCACTGTATGCAGTAAAGTTCGGTCGCCCTTTGTAATTCATGATCGCCTCTGCCATGACGGAGCGTGCCGAATTACCCGTGCACAGAAACAAAACGTTGTACCGTCCTTGCATATGGTTTCCTCACTGGCAGCAAGTTGGCCCACAGCACGCCGCAGCCTGCTGCGGCTTCACAGCCCGCACGAAGGCACTCATGAACTTCCCATCAACTTGGGGAGCGATGGCATCGAGATCGATGTTTTGTCCGGACAGAAACTCACGAGCGTCCTCTACCCGATAGACTCTGGTCGGCTCGACATCAATCTTCTCGAAACCAGCCGATGCAAGCTTGGTGCGATATTCGTTTTCTTCGAGAGCACCCGCAACGCAACCCACCCAGAGAAGCACATTCTTGCGAATCTCAGGCAGCATCTCCTCGCGAGTTACTACGTCGGAGACGGCGAAGCGTCCTCCTGGTTTCAGAACCCGAAAGGCTTCCCGCAAAACACGGTCTTTATCCGTGGACAGATTGATGACGCAGTTGGAAATGATTACATCAACAGAATTGTCGGGCAGTGGAATGTGCTCGATTTCACCCTTCAAGAACTCAACGTTCTCGACTCCGGCTTTGCGCTTGTTCTCGGTGGCCAGTGCGAGCATCTCATCCGTCATGTCAAGGCCATAGGCTTTACCAGTCGGCCCGACTCGTTTGGCGGAGAGTAAGACGTCGATGCCGCCACCTGAGCCCAAATCAAGGACAACTTCACCGGCATTCAATTGCGCCAGAGCGGTGGGATTTCCGCACCCGAGGGAGGCGAGCATAGCCTCTTCTGGAATCTGTCCAGCCTGCGATGAGTCATAGAGGTTCGACGTGATCGGATCGCAGCCCAGGCCGCTGGATGCTGTTGCTCCACAGCAGGAGCTACCGCCACTCTTCACGCGCAATGCTGCTTGTCCGTACTTCTCCTTCACCACTTCCTTGATGTCTGGGCTCATGTGGTCTCCTTATTTACAGATTTGAACGATCTGCTCAGGCTTGACTGCCTTGTTGCGGGTGCAACACTCCGCGTATAGGAACTGAAGCAGTTCCTGAAGTGCTTCGGTGTTCGCGGTGTAATGCAGGAAAGTGCTCTCACGCCGTACGTGTACGAGGTCTTCCGCCTTAAGCTTGTCGAGATGGTGAGACAGGGTTGAGTTTGGAATGTCCAGTTCTTCCTGAATCTCACCGACCACAAGGCCATTGGGATGGGCGGACAGTAGCAGCTGCATGATGCGCAGTCGAGATTCTGTGCCCATCGCCGAGAACATATCTGCGTACTTGGCCACCTTCTCTATCGACTTCTTGGACTGCGCTGCGGGCATGTTTCTATAATTGCAGAAATATGGATCACGCGTCAAGTTGGGGCACCGTGACAGAATTGTGTCCGTGCTAATTTTGGCCCTTGACCCCGTAGCATAGTACGGGGTTTAAACTGTTTTCCGACAGTAAGGTGAAGAAGCTATGGAGACGGTTCGTTATTACGAACGACCGGGTTTGCTCCCATAGCTCTCACCGCATCCGCCGCAAACGCTAGCGGCTCACTTCAAACGACCCTATCGAAACTGCCCCGACCGCACGACCTGTGGATCCCGGCATTTCTGATTCGGGGCAGTCCCGATAGGGATCTATCGTTTGTCGATACCGATCCAGTGAGTTGCGACGGCAGGTCATGATCACTATGGCGAATTGCTTTCCCTCCAGTCAATGTGATCCGAGGATGGCTAGCATGCGCCACCACGACAATGTCGAGCAGCATGAGATGGAGCTGCGTGAGGTTCTCGACCTCGCTCCGCAATTAGTCGGTGTATTCGGGCTCGACAGGGAACGTCTCTATGCCAACAGGCCCTCCCTCGACTTCTTCGGGCTGAGTCTTGAGGGGTGGCAGGCCATATCCGATCCGCTCTGGTTCTTTCATCCAGATGACCGGGAGCGCATGGCGAAGGATGTTTACAGCATCACGGTAAGTGGTGTTGCGCACGAGTTCGAAGCACGGATGCGGAGACACGATGGAGAATATCGATGGTTCCTGTTCCGTGATATTCCCTTGCGCGACGAACAGGGACGGATCAAGCGCTGGTACTTGTCTGCGACTGATATTGAAGATCGTAAACAGGCAGAGAACCGGCTACGCAGTACTGCCGATGAGTTGCAGCGAGTGATGAGCTCCATCTCCGACTGCCTGTGGAGCGCCGAGGTCGACGACGAGGGAAAGTGGAACTACCAATACTACTCGCCGGCGGTGGAAAAGATCACGGGCCGGCCGGCTTCGTTCTACATGCAGGGGCCCGACGCCTGGTTCGGGATCGTTCATCTGGACGACAGAGCGCGAGTGGCCATCGCTGCCGAGCGTCTGATAAGCGGGCAAGTGGAACAAGCGGAAGGCGAGTATCGCATCATTCATACGAATGGCGATTTCCGCTGGATTCGCGACTCTGGCGTGGCGACGCGCTCAGGGACGCGCCTTCGGATCGATGGGGTCGTCAGCGCCATCACCGAGCGTAAGCGGGCTGAAGATGCGTTACTTCGCAGTGAAGGTCACCTGGCCCTCGCGCAGAGATTGACCCACACGAGTAGTTTTGCACAACCGCGAGCCCCGTCGTAATCGATAAGCGTACCGGGTTTTGGGAACGGGACTGAGATCGTGATTGATTCGAGACGGTTACTGTTTTGTGAAGGAGGGAGATCACGAATACCGCGCTGCCGATTATCATGGAGGCCGGGCGCGCCATTGATACCACACTGGACAGAGCCGCGAGTTGGAGTAGCAGCGCGGCGAACGTCAGCGGCATGAGGCTTGTGCGTTGAGATAAATGCGTGATTTGGGGCTCGGCGCTCGCCGGGGAAATTTCATGCTCACCGATTGCCAGATGATGGCGATAGATCAAGCCAGATCCAAGAGCCCCCAACACAGGGGCTGTCGAGGCAGCCCACAACGAATCACGCATGTAGAACGCAACCACCGGCGTCATCCCAGCTGCTACGCTGCAAAAACGCGGCAACCTCCGCCGGAGGACCCTGGTGCCACTCTTTTCCAGATCCTCTCGCGCGCAAACAGGCAGCCGCGTTTCCGCATGGCACGGCGTATCAAGGGAGTGCCGGATGGGACGGTCCTCGTGGGACTCTGTCAGACTCGAATGACCCGGATGTCTTTACTCGTGAACGCCGCAACTACTTCATCAGAAGCGCCTGCATCCGTAACGAGCACGTCCACGTCTTCGATGGGGCAGATCAACGATGGAGTAACCACGCCGAGTTTAGTGGAATCGGCCACTACGATTACTTGCTTGGCTTGTTTGACCATGGTCCGGAAAGTGAGAGTTTCGTCCGATTCGTTGGTGGTGGCGCCGCGGATTGCATCGAGTCCCGATACACTCAGGAAAACCTTATCCACGAACATGTCGTTCAGGATCGCGATCGAGGCAGGGCCTATCAGTGAAAAGGACCACGGCCAACGAACGTAGCCACCGGTCAAATGGACTCTTAGGCCTGGCATGTTACAAAGCTCCATGCCGATGTTGACAGCGTTGGTGACAATGGTGATGTTGCTGCGATGACGCAAACTGCGTGCTACCCAAGTGGTCGTGGTACCCGCCGTGAGACTGATGGTTTCGTTTTCAGCAATCAATTCGGCAGCGGCCAGGCCGATGTGTCGCTTCTCCTTCACAAAGCGATGTTCTCGGGTTTGAAACGCGGTGTCGTAACGAAACGGCTCGTAAAGCAATTCCTGCACCAGGGCCGCGCCACCGTGGGTTCGCCGGATTAGTCCTTTGCCCTCAAGCCGGGTCAAGTCGCGGCGGATACTTGGCGCGGACGCCCCCAAGGCAGCGATCAACTCCTCAACGGTCACCGTGCCTTTGTGCAGCAGTAGCTTGAGGATCCGATCATCACGATGCTGTTGACGAACAGACATAGGTTATGTGCTTGTTCCACAATAGGATATAGAGGCTACGAACATTTCCCCGAGACTCCCAACTGTACGCAAGAGATTACCATTCCCGACCCAACCGAGCAGACCTGAGTCATTCTGGGGTAGTCAGCACAAACCCGCCCGCCCGATTGGAAGGCGCTCACAGAAATCCACTTTATCAGCCGTCAAAGAGTCGCAACATTGATCGTTTTAAACTATATCGATCATTTTCGCCTTGACAAGCATACAGTAGCAAGGCATAGATTCGTCGTTCCATCTATTGGGGTGCGGCTCCTAGCAGCTTACGGCGCTTTCCCCGGAAAGCGGTCAAGGCCAACAGAGAGCCGCGTCATCCAGAACAGCGGAGGTGGGGTGTCTTGAGAACCAAACTGTTCCGTTATTTCATCGGATGTTCACTCGCAGCTCTGCTGTGTCTGTCGTCGGCGTCGGGGCAAACAGTTACTGGCTCGATCACGGGGCAAGTGACGGACCCGAGCGGGGCGGTCGTCGTCAACGCAACTGTCACAGCCATCAACATGGCTACCGGTTTGAAAACGGTGGCGCAAACGAATGCATCGGGGGTATACACCCTGCGATTCTTGCCCGTCGGCACCTACACGCTGACCATCGAAGCGGCCGGGTTTACGACCGAGAAGGTTTCGCCCTTTGCGCTAGAGATCGACCAGACGGCAAAGATCAACGCGAGCCTGACAATTGGCGCCACCACCACTGTCGTCGTTCAGGAGGAAATCCATCCGATCCTCGACACAACTGATTCCTCACTGGGTAACACCCTTTCCGCCAATGAGATCGCGAACATTCCCTTAAACGGAAGAAACTTCTCATCGCTCACTCTTTTTCAGCCCGGCGCCGTGGATACAGATCCCACCGGGATGACAGGAAACAATGCGATCGAGCGCAACACCTACAACAACGGCCAGGTGGCGATCAACGGCAATCGCGAGCAGGAAAATAACTACATGATCGAAGGCGCCGATGACAATGAGCCGCAGAATAACCTTATCGGCTACAACCCGGCGCCCGACGCGATCGCCGAAGTGCGGGTGATCTCAGCCAACGCTGACGCGACCTACGGAAATGCGAATGGCGGCGCCATTGTCACGATTCTGAAGTCTGGGACGAATAACTTTCACGGCTCTCTTTACGACCTCCTGCAGAACGAGAAGTTCGATGCCAATTCGTGGGGCAACAAGCACTCCACGCCGATCATTCCCAAGAACTCGTACACGCAGAACATCTTTGGGGGAACATTTGGCGGGCCGATCGTGAAGAACAAACTCTTCTTCTTCGGCGACTATGAGGGGGTTCGCCGTCACACCGGCGGAAAGGCCTCAGCGAGCCTTCTCACCCCGGCGATGCTTCAGGGTGATTTTAGTCAGCTCCTGAGCGTCAAGGGCATTCAACTGTATGACACTCAGAACAACTTTGCCCCGTACGCGAACAACCGCGTGCCGATTGCGAATCCGGTGGCAAAATACCTCGCGGCACATCCCAACCTCTATCCTGCACCCAATGCGGCACCGACGGACGGACTTATACAGAATAACTACCAAGGCGCGCAGACCTCGTTCGTCTCGAACAATCAGGAGGATTTCAAGGTCGACTGGACACCGGATGACGCGAATAAAATCAACGGGTTTTACGCTCAGGGCACCGGGAGCGACTTCACCACTGCCCTGACCCGGGTGTTCTTCCCGGCACACAATACCTATCCGACCAAGATCGTTGGTGCTAGCTGGGTCCACAATTTCTCGCCGACCATCGTTAACGAAGGCCGCTTCGGCTTTACGCGTGTACGCTGGAATAACGGTGTTCCCAGCGATCCTTCTGGAGTCTTCGGCTACACCGGCAACCAACAAGTTGGGATTCCGTTTCGCACGCAGAAGTACGTGGGCTTTTCCGGGCAGAGCATCAACAACAACAGCAGCTACATTGGCACCAACGCGAACCCCCAGGTCTTTACCGACAATACTTTCAACTACTACGATCATCTCACCTGGCAACGCGGCCGGCACTTGCTGAGCATTGGTGGACAAGCGATCCGATATCAGCAAAACTATATCAATGCAGGAAACGTCGGGTTTTTGGGGCAGTTTACTTATAGCGGCATCTACTCGGCAAATTTAAACGCGACCAATGGTCCCGGCTACGGTCCGGCAGACTTTGTCCTCGATCGCATCTCTAACACTCAACTCGCGTCCCCTACGGGCCTGGTGGGTAACCGCCAGTGGCGAATCGCCGGATATTTTCAAGACGATTTCAAGCTGACGCCGAGGCTCACTCTCAATCTGGGACTTCGTTATGAGTACGATCAACCCTGGTATGAGCAAAACAACAAGACTGCGAACGTTTTGCCCGGGGGCACGGTGGAATACGCGGGCCACGTTCCTGCAGGGGCGGTGGCCGGATCGATTGTTTGCGCCACGCGCGCGTGCTATGACGCGACCTACAACCAATGGATGCCGCGAGTCGGTTTCGCGTACCAGGCGACGAACCGATTCGTGATTCGCGGGGGATACGGTGCTACCAGCTTTTTTGAAGGCTACTCGTTCAACCAGCGTCTGACTTCGAGCCCGCCTTTTTCTCTCGCGATCAACAACAATGCCCCCGTTCCGACAAACACTTCCGGAGGCGCGCCCTTCACCGTTGAAGAGGGCTTTGGCGGGCAATTTGGCGTCAATCCCAACTACAACCTCTATTCGGTGTGGCCGCAGCATACGCAGCCAGCCTACATTCATCAGTACAACCTCACCACGGAATTTGCGTTCACCAACGAACTGTCCCTGAGCCTCGGATATCACGGCCAGAACGGTTTTCACCTCGCAGACTACCGCGATGGCAATCAACTTACTCTGGCGCAGGCGCCGGGGGTCGCAGCCATCCTCAACGGTAACGGCAGCAACTGCAACGTGTCGTTTCCTGCCGCGCTCCAGCCGCCATACTATTCGCTGGTCGGGGAATGCGGAACCATTCTGACCACCGAGTCCGAAGCCAGGATGAACTACAACTCAGGCCAGGTGACTCTACGCCAGCGAACCCATCACGGTCTGGAATATACGCTCAACTACACGTGGGCAAAGTCCTTGACCGATTCTTCCGGGAATTACGCGGTTGCCAATACCAGCTGGAACGGATCGACATTCCAGAATGGGTACGATTTGCACGCCGACTGGGGTCCATCCGCGATGGACATTCGCCACAGCATGAACTTTGTGGGCGTGTACGAGCTGCCATTTGGTCACGGCAGGACTTACGGCGGGAATGCCAATGGATTCCTTGACGCGGTACTGGGAGGATGGAAAATTGCCGCCTCCGCCATCCTATATGCGGGATTCCCCGTCACCATCCTCGGCCCGAATAATAATGGTGCAAACAACCCGTTCGGGTTTAATCGCGCCAACCAGTACCACACGATGATCATTCACAATCAATCGATCAACAACTGGTGGGGAACGGATCCATCAGCTCAGCCCTGTCTCACAGCAGGAGTGGATAATGGAATCTGCGCCTACGGCGCCGAAGGTTCGTTTATGTTTGGCAGCGCGCATAACAGTACCGAGCGCGCGCCCGGTTATCGCCAGGTGGATACCTCCTTCTTCAAAGACTTTCACGTGTGGCGCGAACATGTGGTGGGCTTCCGGGCGGACCTCTTCAATGTCTTCAACATCGCCAGCTACGGGAACCCCGACAACGGAATCACGGACAGCAGCTTCGGCCAGATCACCAGTGTTCGCTCTCCTCCGCGGCAGATACAGCTTGCCTTACACTACAGCTTCTAGCAGCGGAGCCTTCGGGCAACGTCTGTCGGGGCTTACTGACTCTCGCTCTTTGACCGCTGTCGTCGATGGGCTCCTGGCGATACGCGGGTGGCCATGGTGAAATTGTGCAGCGGGCCGCTTATAACGTGCCTCACGGAAGATGGATGCGAACGTGAGCCAACACCGCGGTCGTTTTCAGGAGCCTTTGAATCTTCGGACCGTCAACCCATGCCCAATCATTTCGTACTGGAAATTTGTGTGGAGTCAGTGGACCACGCCCTCGCGGCGGAACGCGGGGGCGCTCATCGTATTGAACTCTGCAGCGACTTGTCGTCGGGGGGAATCACTCCCAGCGCGGGCCTGATGCAGGCCGTTCGAAGCCACGTAAGCGTTCCGATCCATGTTCTGATTCGCCCGCGCGCCGGCAATTTTTGTTATTCCGATCATGAGCTTGAAACCATGCGCAACGATATCCGGGCTGCGAAGCAGTTCCGCATAGACGGCGTTGTGCTGGGGGTACTGCATGAAAACACTCGAATCGACATCGAGCGCACCAAGGCTTTGGTGGAATTGGCGCAGCCTTTGCCCGTAACGTTCCATCGGGCGTTCGATGCCTTCGGGAACCTGGAAACATCACTCGAGGAAGTTATCCAGACCGGCGCTTCACGCATTCTCACCTCCGGCGGCCAAGAGCGAGCAACGGACGGGCTCTCCACGCTGGCACGGCTGGTGCAGGGGACCAAGGGGAGAATTCTCTTGATGCCTTGCGGGGGGATCAACTCCGAAAATGTTGTGCGCATTGTGCGGACAACGTTGGCGCAAGAGTTCCATACTTCCGTGGGCACATCACAGCCCGGCTCGACCGCTGAGAGCGGTCTCTTATCTCGCGCAACGGATGGAGCTGGACCCAATCTGCGGCCCGCGCTATTCGAACAGAGGGTGGCGCAGTTGGTAACTGTGCTGGCCAGTGCTTCCCGGGATGAATACGTAAGCTGACCGCCATATGGGAGTACGGGCAAAATGATCGGTGGTTCCTTTGCTTGCATACGAGCAATGATCGTGCTGTGGGCGACCTACTCGTGCGCGCAAAACTTTACAGACGTGAAGCCGGGTCCGCAACAAGTCGCCTGGCAGGATCTGGAGATTGGAGCGATCATCCATTTCGGGCCAAGCACATTTACGGATCGGGAGTGGGGTGACGGCACGGCGGATCCATCGGTCTTCAGCCCGGCTCATGTGGACCCCGCGCAGTGGATGCGTGCGGCGAAGTCTGCAGGGATTAAATATGTGGTGTTCGTTGCTAAACATCACGATGGTTTCTGCCTGTGGCCGACTGCAAAGAGCGATTACAGCGTCAAGTCCAGCCCTTGGGAAGGCGGCCACGGAGATCTGGTGCGGGAAGTTGCGGCGGCTGCCCGCAAGGAGGGCTTGAAGTTCGGCGTGTATCTTTCGCCATGGGATCGACACGAGCCGTCATACCAGGACAGTGCCGCCTATGACCGTTACTACCTTGCCTTGTTGACTGAATTGGCTTCCGGCTATGGCGACCTGGTCGAGTTCTGGCTGGACGGTGCGGGCAGCGCCGGGCACGTGTACGACTTCGATCGCTACGTCGATAACCTCCGGGTGTATCAACCCAACACGATGGTCTTTGCGGACGCTGCCCTGCTTAAGTATGGCGACATCCGCTGGGTTGGAAACGAAGATGGCAGTGTGCCCGAAGAGAACTGGAATGTGCTGGATCTGCGCGGCTATCTGCGCTATCGTCCCGCCGAAGCAGATGCTCCGCTGCGAAAGAACCACTGGTTTTGGCATCCCAACGACGAGTCGAGCCTTCGATCCGTCAGCGAGCTGTTGGACATCTACCACAAAACCGTGGGCCACGGAGCGCAACTCATGATTGGGCTTGCCCCTGACAACCGGGGCCTGCTGCCCGACTTGGATGTGAAACGCCTCGCGCAGTTCGGTGAGGCAATTGGCTCGATATACGCGTCGGAAAGAAATCGTTCTGCCCACGCCATTAATGCTGCCGCCTATCACGCGGCGCTCGATTCAGACCCGGACACGATATGGTCGGCGCCAGAAGGATCACATAGCGCGATGATCGACTTGGTTTTCTCGAATCCCGTTAGTTTCGATCGGGCTTTGACCATGGAGTGGCTAGTCGATGGGCAGAAGATACAGCAGTACGCGATCCAGGTCATGGACGGCGCGAAATGGAAGACGGTCTATTCGGGGTCCACGATCGGGCACAAGAAGATCGACTTGTTCCCGCGGACAAGTGCGCGGCGCGTGCGGCTCAATATCCTCTCTGCTTCCGGCACGCCTCGGATCCGGGAGTTCCAGATGTTCGACGGAGCGTCAACAGGCGCGACTAGCCAAAATCGCACAATCGGCCACAGTCGGCGACGTCTGGCCCCTGCTAACTCGATCGTGCCGTCGGTTTTGGGGGTGCCAGTCAACCGACCTCTTCGCGGGACAGAGGTCGTGCAGTTCCCAATCGGCTTCCATTAATGAAATTTGGGGCACCCACTCTGGGGCACCCATAAGGAAATGAATGGGAGCGACGAGCAGGAATGGCGTGAGTTTATGCGGTTGAAGCACCACTCACATGAATTTTAAAAATCAACACCTTGGCTATTTTTCTTTGTTTCGGGACCAGGGGGTCGGAGGTTCAAATCCTCTCTCCCCGACCAAATTTCCTCAATCCCGTTATTGAATTAGCGGACTTCCCGTTTTCCAGTTCTCTACAACTTGGGTCAACTTGGGTCGGATAAGCAGATCCTCGACCTTCTGCACCGCCGCCTGAGCATCCGCGGGGATCGAATGCAGGTAAACCTCTCGGGTGATTTCTGAAGACGAGTGCCCGAGAAGTGCCTGCACCGTACCCAGAGGTGCGCCGACCGTATTCAGCAGAGTCGCGTTCGCCTGCCGCAGCCAGTGCCAAGTCACGCCAAGCTACCCAACCTTCTTGCATGTCGGCTTGAGCTGGCGATTCGCGAGATTGTGGCGCTCGAACGGTGTCCCCATACCCGTGCTAAACACCAAAGAGTCGGGATCTGCCCCAGCTGGTTTGCGAGCTGAGAAAATCTCGACCGACTTTGCCCCCAGGGGAAGCGACCGCTTGCTGCGTTGACACTTGGGCTCATCGAAGTGACCTTCGTGGACGCTCTGAGTCACACGAAGCGCACCGGACTCCAGATCAACGTCCCTCCAGCGCAATGCCAGCAGTTCGCCGATCCGTATGCCCGTGAACACGAGCAATTGAACTAGGGAAGGAGAAGGCTCAGGCAATGCCGCCAACAGTTCCCGAATTTTCTCGGGAGCAATGACAGCTTTCTCCTTCACCAACCCACCCCGCGGGAACCGAGTCTTCCGAACTGGATTCGTCGGAATCAGATCATCTGACTCGGCGGCGGCCATCACTGTCCCAAACAGAGTCCGCAAGCCCTTTCACGGTTCTCCCACAACGACGTTCCTGGGCCTTGAGTAGCTACATGTCCAACCACACCCAAGTGGAGTCCGTGAACTGCTAGTGCGGCAATCGAGGCCCATTTTCCGTCCGAAACGAATTGGGGTGTTCGAGTCCGCGATCCGACCACCTTGATGTGGAAATGCCATTTTTGTGGTTGATATCTGAGGAACCATCTCGCGCAAAAGGAGTCCCGCCACTGCCGGCGGGGCCCCTTGAATTGGACACGATTGAATTCTTGCGTTTCCGTTAGTCTCACTGCGGACCGGGGCAGCTACGCTCCGATTCACTTTGAAGTAGGTGAACGCGTCTTAAATCCGTGAAGGAACCGCTGAAGTAGCTGCTGTTCCAATAGGCTTTCTTCGCGACCTCGGCCGCCACTTTTTTCGCGTTCCCTGCCGAATTGGCGAATACGACCACCCGAGTACCCTTGTCCCACTTAGGTAGTCTCCCGTCGTCATTCGCCGCTACGGCCTCGCCGGCTTGAATGTTTACGGCACAGTGAACCGTCTTCAATTTGAATTCCTCCGGTGTCCTCGCATCTACGAAGACCGCCGTGTGATCGCCGCCCACAATGTATGCAAATCCTGCGAGATCGGTCTGCACTGTGTTACCGAGTGCGCGCCACACCGGCATTCCAAGCTGATACCGCCTTACATTCACATATCCGTTGGCAACGAGTTGCTCCGAGGTCCGCTTGCTCTTTCCGCAGAACGGACCGTTACACGTCAGAATCATCTTCGTCTCACCGTGGGGGTAGAGCTCCATGATTTTGGCCACCTCCAACTCCGGAATGTTGATCGCTCCTGGGATGTGTGCGATCGCATACTCCAGTGGAGAGCGCACGTCCAAGATCGGCTCGCTGCCGTTCACGAGGATCTGTTGAAGTTGTTCGGTACTGATCTCCGGCGTGAGCTGATTTGGTTCCTCCAGAGTCGTCTGGAAAATCGTCGGAGTCGATTGCGCTTGTGCTGAGTGGGCGAATGCGCCCGTGCATATCAGTGAAATGGTAACCATCACCAGGCCACGCTTCACGAGTTCACAGAGAGTCTTCATAATCGGATTCCTTTCTTGGTTTCCAGGCGAAACGCGCTCGACCGTAGTCTTGCTGCTGCTCGGCGGGCAATGGACGTGGTATGAGGCTTCAGGGAGTTTTCTATGGACGCCCAAGTCATTGAAATCTATAGCATTACCCAGCCGAGTGGACGCACGCAGTTCGTTGTAGAATCACCCTCGTTGAGGGATCCGGTGTGGACCCATGACCGGCGGACCTGACAACACGGTCGTCAGATTTGGGACATTCGAGCTTGACCTCAAGAATGAACAGCTCCGAAAGAGCGGGCTCTTGGTCAAGTTACCGCCACAGCCACTCAAAATACTGGTCTCGCTCTCGACTCACGCAGGACAACTGGTGACCCGGCAAGAACTCCGGGACCAACTCTGGGGACCGGAAACCTTTGTCGATTTCGAGCAAGGACTCAACTACTGCATCAAGCAGATTCGCCTAGCGCTCGGCGATGATTCCGACAGCCCGCGTTTCATTGAAACAATTCCCAAGCGCGGCTATCGATTCATCGCTGCGGTTCACCTGCAAGCGAGCCCGACCGACGGAGGTGAGACGGCTCCGGTGTCAGAGAGCACTGTTCCCGACCTCGCGCTACCAGCTATTCGAACGCCCCACCCGCCGCGGGTCTTGCAACTGTTGGTTGTGGCGGCATCTCTTCTTGCAATCCTGCTGGCCGTCACGCATTTAACAAAGACAACGCGTGGAACTCGGCAGCAGACGGCACCGACGCCGGTCACGCTGGCCGTTCTACCCTTCGACGTACTCAATCGACAGGAAGATATTGGGCATCTAGCAATAGCTATCCCGGACGCGATCACAGCCCGTTTGGCCAGAGCCGGGCAGATCCGTGTGCGTCCCACCAGCGCCATCCTTCATTCTGATACTCGCAAGCGCGAGTTAGCCGACGTTGCCCGCGTGCTGTCGGCCGAATACCTGCTCACCGGCACCTTGCAAGAGATCGGTGACAATCTGCGGGTCAACGTGCAGTTGGTTCGAGCCACGGACATGGTTTCCCTCTGGGGTGAGCACTATGACCTGCCTAACGCGAACCTTCTAATCCTGGAGGATGCCATTTCCGAGAAGGTGGTGGGCGCCCTGAGAATTCCTGTGAGCACGACCGAACGAGCGCGGCTCCATCGCAGCTACACGTCGAATCCAGAGGCTTATGAATCTTATTTGAAGGGCAGGTCCGAACTCCTCCACTACACAAAGGACGGGACCTTGGCCGCCATAAAGTCTTTCGATAGAACATTACAGCTTGAACCCAACTATGTCCTTGCTCATGCAGGCCTGGCTTCCGCCAGCGCTCAGATGCATTTGCGCTTCGCCCCTGAGAACGAAGTTAACGTATGGCTGGAACGAGCGCAGCGAGAGGCCAGACTGGCCCTGGATTTAGACTCCGAATTGGCAGAGGTGCACGAGGCACTCGCGGCTGTTTACGGACAAACTGACTTCGACTGGCCACGAACGATTGACGAAAGCCGACGGGCGCTTGCCTTGAATCCCAGTCTTCCGATGCCGCACTACTACATTGCGCGCGCGTTTTATCATCTCGGGTTGCTTGAGATGGTGGAGGGGGAAGTCAGCGCTGGGCTCGACATTGATCCGGTAAATCGCATGGAGCCGTTTCGCCTACGCGGAACGGCGGCGCTCGTCGGCAGTCAATTTGATGACGCGAAACACTGGTTAGAGGAAGCCCGCAAATTGAGCGCTCCGACGGTCACAGACTGGTATCTCGCACAGGCGCTCTATTACTCTGGTGATTACCACGGAGCGGAGGAGATCCTGAGGACACTACACGGCAGTGCCCAAGCCGAGCAAAGAGCGAGAGCGACGCTGGCCAGCTTTCTCGCCGCACGCGGAGACACTGCAGAGGCAGAGTCGCTGGTCGATCGGGCCTTAACCACTGGATACATGGATCACCATGTCGCTTACTCTCTAGGAGCTGCTTATTCGCAGCTTGGACAAACTGAGCGAGCACTCACATGGCTTCGGAAAGCCACCGAAACTGGTTTTACTTGTTATCCGTGGTTTTCTCGCGACCCACTGCTCCAACCTCTCCGTAGCAACCGGGAATTCAATCGCCTCCTAGCTTCTCTGAAGGGCGACTTGGAAGCGGCAAGAACTCGCTACAAATGACGCAGCGCGGCCCCTCCGCTAGCGGGTGACAGGCAACTTGGAAGTTGACCGGAGCCCAGCCGACTTGACGATACCTAATCTCGTCATGGCGAGGCCAGATTCCTTCCGGGTCGGCAACACCTGTGAGCGGCCATGGGTGAATGAGTGCTTCTATGAGAAGGTCATAAAAGTCAAGGCCGACGTGGCGGCCTTCCTTCGTTAATTGCTTTCCATCTGCATAACCTCCGGTGGTGACGTGGGGAGCTGTCAAGGGCGTCCCGTAGGGGGCGTTCATCTTGACCCTTGACAGCTCCCCACGTCACTTACAATCGAGCTGGAAACGAAGCGCAACGCAGTTCAGTTGGGCTTCGTTCCTTAGTGGATTCGGTTTTCAGTTCGTATTGGCACGCCTTCCGCAACGCTTCCGAATTGTCTGCCTCGATCATTCCCGTTCGTTCACAGAAGTACATTGATCGGCGCTTCGCACCCATAGGTTTCTCAAAGTCCTGCCTGCAACCACCACTCCTACCCGGCTTCTATCCGCACTCTCAAGCAGCCACATGGGGCCCGGTGCACGTTGGGGTTCGATCTCAAACCTGGCCCCATCACAACCGCGACGGGACCTGGCTGGTTGGGTGCTGCCATCTGATTGGCGATCTCGATGGATCTGGCGATTACCCGCAGTCACCCGAACAAGGCGAGTGGATGTCGTTGCTGCAAACCTTTCCGATAACGAATCGGGCATCCGCGTCATCACAGTATCTTCTGTTCACTGGGTTCTGTCTTTCAGCGGTTGTGTCATTTAACTTTTATGGAACATTGTTAGGCCCGGCTTATGCAGCCGTTGCTTGTGCAGTCCCGGTTCCTGCCCCCGAGTGATGTAGCGGTTCATAGACATCCCCGGTCACCCACAGGTGATGCAGCAAGACGGCCAGCTTTCGTGCCACCGCCACCACGGCTCGCGCTTCTTCGCATTCTTTCCTCCGCGTTCACACAATCGCAGTCCGTACCGCCGTAAGTCGTCCGGTCCGAAGGCTCCCAACATGTATTGCGAACTCCCTACCAGCAACCGTTGTAACATTCGGTCTCCTGCCTTACTGATTCCTAACTGGGGTTGACTGTCCCCCGAATCCTCCTGCTTCGGCACCAGCCCTAGATACGGCCCTACCTCGCGACTGCTGGCAAATCGTTGCGGATCCTCCAGGGTCAATAC
>WNFS01001218.1_pt1 | contig 19087 bp, 19 predicted proteins | sample 5400141 | NCBI WGS metagenome assembly WNFS01 (sample SAMN13153358, study PRJNA577476) | soil metagenome | isolation source: 60 cm saprolite under Madrone tree | place: USA:California | collected 2016-06-14
CGACCGAGTCCATCATCCGCTTGCGCTTGACGATGAGGCCAAGATCGAGGTCGGCGACCAGGATGCCTTCGCCCTGGGTCAGCGGCGGCACCACATGGGCGCCCTCCGGCGACACAATCGCGGTCATGCAGCCGCCGCGTAACGCGCGGCGAAGCTTCTCGTCGGGCGAGATTTTCGCGATCTGCTCCTCGTTCAGCCAGCCGGTGGCGTTGACGACGAAACAGCCGCTTTCGAGCGCGTGATGACGGATCGTCACCTCGATCTGATCGGCGAAAATCGGCCCCACCATGGAGCCCGGAAACTGGGCGACATGAATTTCCTCATGCTGCGCCATCAAGGCGTAACGGGCGAGCGGATTGTAATGCTCCCAGCAGGCGAGCGCCCCGACGCGCCCGATGGCGGTGTCGACCACCCTCAGCCCCGACCCGTCGCCCTGCCCCCAGATCATGCGCTCGTGAAAAGTCGGCGTAATCTTGCGCCGCTTGAGAACGAGGCGACCGTCGGCGTCGAAAATGAGCTGGGCATTGTAGAGAGATCCGTGGTCGCGTTCGTTGACGCCGAGCACCACGACCATGCCATGGCGCCGCGCCGCAGCCGCGACCGCTTCGGTCACGGGTCCGGGGACCACCACGGCATTGTCATAGAGGCGGACGTGCTCGGCGCCGGTGAGAACAGGCGGGTACACGAAGGAGAAATACGGATACCAGGGCACGAAGGTTTCTGGAAAAACCGCAAGCCGCGCACCCCCCTCCGCGGCCTCGGCGATGCTGTCCAGGACCTTGGTCAGCGTTGCGCCCGGAGTTTCCAGATCCGGCGCGATCTGCACCGCGGCGACGCGGATGCTGGCTTTATCGGCCATTTCTCGCCTCCGTCATTGGCCCCCTCCCCATGCGGAGCAGAATAGGAAGGGGGCGCAAACCGCAGCGTGTTCACACCGTCCAGGTATGAATCATAAAGGCGTTGTCCCTACGGTGCAGGAGAATGAGATCGAGCACATCGAGTGGACTGATCGGCCTGATTCCGGGAATAAGCGACGGCTCGCCGTGACCGTAAAGCGCCTGCAGGGCAAATCGGCACGCATAGACCTTGCCGCCTTCGCCCATGAACTTGGTCAGCTGATTGTTGAAGTTCTGGTGACCCGGAAAGGCTTCGTCGCCGAGTTTCGGAAAGCCGCGCTGGACGCCAAGCGTCACGCCGGGTCCATAGAGAAGGACCGAGGTTGCGAAGCCCTTGCGATGGAGGCGCAGCGCCTGAAGCATGTTCACGAGACCAATCGAGCCTTCGAAGGCGACGGTATGAAAGGTCACGAGGGCTTTCTCACCCGGCTCGGCTTTGACGTCCTCGAACACCTTCTCTTCATAGTCGACCAGGTAGTCGCCCTTCTGATGAGCGGCCGCGGCGACGGCAGGCATGTTCTCCTCCTTGCGCGAGAATTGGCGAAACAGACGCCCCCCCTCATCTCCCGGGAAAGGAGGGAAGGGGAAACTCACGCAAAAGAGCAAAGGACGTGCCAATGGCTGGATTGCATATCCATTCATCAATACCATTCATTTTGCGATCACTAATGCAGTCAATTCATCCGAAATGTGCCTAATTAAAATTCGTCGTCGCTTTAATGCAAAGACCAAAAAGTCGCCACTCTGCTGCGTTCTGTAGCAATATTGCGGAATATCAGCCACTGCCGCCGAGCTACAATTGAAGCACGACGGCCGCCATATTTGCTTGGCAGGAGCTGTTGCTACAATATACAGTCAATTTGTCTCGAAAGGTTTTGAGTGGCTGATATGGCACCGCATGCTGCGCGATCGGCGAATGACTTACACCGCAAATGCCGCGCACAACCGAGAGTGAGACGAGCATAGAGCGCCACGACGAATGACCGACTGGATGCCGAATCTGGCTGCAAGCGACAAGCCGCGTTACCTCGCCATTGCCGACGCCATCGCGCAGGACATTCGCAGCGGCCGACTCGGCGCCTCGGATCGCCTGCCGCCCCAGCGCCAGCTGGCGCGCCGGCTCGACATCGATTTCACCACCGTTGCGAGGGGCTATGTGGAAGCGCAGAAGCGCGGCCTGATTGAATCTCATGTCGGGCGCGGCACCTTTGTGCGCGCGTCGGCCCGTCGCCGCCACAGCCCGATGGCGCGCCATCCGGAAATCGTCGACCTGTCCATGAACCTGCCGCCCGAGCCCGATGATCCGGAGCTGCTCGACCGCATGCAGGACGGCCTTGAGGCGGTTGGCCGCGATCTCGTGTCTCTGCTGCGCTATCAGGGATTCGGTGGCGTCCAGGCCGACAAGGATGCGGCTTCAAACTGGTTGAGCCGCCGTGCCCTGGTGCCGCCCCAAGAGCGGCTTTTCATCGCGCCTGGCGCCCATCCGGCAATCCTCGGTATCCTCGGCCTGCTCGCCAAAGAGGGCGACGCCGTGCTGTCGGAAGAGCTCACCTATCCGGGCGCCCGCTCGATCGCAGCCCAGCTCGGCCTGAAGCTCTTCGGCCTGCCCATGGACGACGAGGGCGTCGACGCCGATGCCTTTGCGCGGGCGTGCGCGCAGCACGCGCCGAAGGCGCTTTATCTCAATCCAACGCTGCTCAACCCGACCACGCACACGATCTCCGAGCGGCGCCGGATTGCGATTGGCGAGGTGGCGCGGCGCTTCGGGGTGCCGATCGTGGAGGATGACCCATATGGGTTTCTTCCCACGAAGGGGCCGCCGCCCTTTGCGACGATCGCGCCGGAGCTCACCTGGCACGTCGCAGGACTCGCCAAATGCCTCGGCGCCGGCCTGCGGATCGCCTATGTGGTGGCGCCGGACGTGCGCTCCGGATGGCTGTTTGCTTCGGCGGTCCGTACCGCGACGGTCATGCCGTCACCCATCACCGTCGCGCTCGCCACTCGCTGGATCGTCGACGGCACGGGCGAAGCGCTGCTTGCGGCGGTGCGCCGGGAATCGCTGGAGCGCCAGCGGCTCGCAGATGCGATCCTGCGCAAGGCCCTGCCGCCAGGCTGCATTCGCGCCGATCCGATCGGCTTTCACCTGTGGGTGTCGCTCCCGGAGCCTTGGACGCGCTCGGCTTTTGTCGGCCACATGCGCTCGACCGGCATCGGCGTGGTGGCGAGCGACGCTTTTGCGACGCAAGGAGTCCCGCCCGAAGCGGCGCGCGTTTGCCTCGGCGGCCCCCCGGACCGCGCTGCCGTGCGCAGCGCGCTTGAATTCATGGCTCATGCGTTGGAAGCCTCGCCAACCCGCACGTCCACGTTCCTTTGAGCGGATAGCTACATCGATCGGTTCTGCGCGTGCGAGGCGGTGGCCCCGGTGCCCGCTGTCAGGGCGACCGGTGCTTCAAAGTGCGAAATTGACTCAAGGACAGGTGATGCGTGCGAATGCGAGCAGCTGATCTTGTTGCCACGATAAGACGTGACGACCGCGCGGAGGTCACCCATGAATGCGATTAGAAATCTCGCCGGATTGCTGTTCGGAGGCATGACGGCCTTGCTGATGGACCCGGCATCCGCACAGCATACCGACAGGCGGGCAGATTCGCCTGACGTTGGCGGTCCGCCCGTGCTGTCGTTGCGTACCCGCATCCCGTTGCCCGGCGTGTACGGACGCATCGACCATTACGGATGGGACGGCAAGCGCGCCAACCTGATCGTGTCGGCGCTCGGCAACGATACTGTCGAGGTCGTCAATTCGTGGAGACGGGTTCACACCATCGCGGGCCTGGAGCATCCGCAGGCTTCCGTCTATTTGCCGGGCGTCGATCGCATCGCGGTGTCAAGCCAATCCGGCAAGCTGCGCTTCTACGATGCGGAGTCCTATGCCCTCGTCAAAACGCTGGATTTCGGCGTCAATGCCAACACCGACAACATGCGCTACGATGCGGTCGCAAAGCGCCTCTATGTGGGTTACGGCGCCGGTGCCCGCGCTGCGCTGGCGGTCGTTGATCCCGCCGCGATGGAGCGCGTGCAGGAATTCAAGGTCGGAAGCCATCCGGAATCGTTTCAATTGGAAGCGGAAGGCCCGCGGATTTTCGTCAACCTGCCGGACCAGGAATCCATCGGTGTCGTCGACCGTAGTACGGGCGTCGTGACGAAATGGAAAACCCCGGGCTACACCAACGTTCACGCGATGGCACTGGACGAAGCCAGTCATCGGCTGTTCGCGGCCTCGCTCCAGCCCGGACGACTGACCGTGGTGGATACGCAATCCGGCGGGGTCGTTGCCATGCTTCCCTGCGTTCTTGGCGTTGACGATATTTGGTTTGATCCGCTGCAAAAGCGCATCTATGCGCCCGGCACGGGCGCGATCGATGTGTTCCAGCAGGTCGACCCGGACCACTACACCGCAGTGGCGCGCATCCAGGTCGGCGCCGGCGCCGGCAGCACCAGCTTTCACCTCAAGACGCGTACCCAGGACAGCCTGTTCATGTCCTGGCCCAACATGCTGCCCCAGGGCGGCTCGGAAGTGCTGCTCTTCTATGTAAACGATTAGTCGGTCGAGGCATTAACGCCACCTCCTTACCCTCCCCTGCAGGCGCAGGGCAATCGCAAGGGGGGAGCAGAGGCGACGCGGACGAGCGAAGAGCCGCAGCGCTTACTTTGATCATAAATATGCTGAGATGCTGGCTATGAAAAAGAAACATCCGAGATAATGGAAATAATATAAAGACAATTACGAATAAACTATTCATTTTCTTATGAAAAATCGTGTGATTTGACTCCGCAAAATGATATGTCTCAAAGCCGCAAGGTTCGCCTTGCGCCAATCGCGGTAAAAGACTCAAGGGGCAAAAAATGCAGCGAATTATCTTGACTGCAGCTGCCATGCTGCTCGGCGGGAGCCTGGCTGTGACAACGGCCAAGGCCGACATGAACTATGGGCCGGTTGTGGACCAAGCCAAAGGCCTCTGTTTCCAGAAAACGACAAATACCGATGCGGGGTTCTTCGGATACTGGGCAGAGTGCCCGAAAGCCGCGGCGACGCCTGCGGCGACGGCGAGCACAGCGACGGGGCATCGCCGTCACACCAAGCACAGCGAAAAGGACGCGCAATAGCGTAGCCCTTACGCCGCTCGCTTTAAGGCGGGTGTCGAAACCACGGCCGCCCCCGCGGCGGCCGCGGTATGATTTCTGCAAGTGGCCCGGCGCGAGTTTTGAGAAAACTCCGTCCGCGCGGAAACGGTGTCGGCAGGTCCTATTGAATTTCTGACATCGCAAATTCCTGCGCGATCCCGGGGCGGATCGCTTTCGCGGCCGCGAGATCGGCGTCTGCGCCCTCAATGTCGCCCTTCTTGCGCTTCGCAATGCCGCGCGCATAAAGCGTATCCGCGAGTCTCGGGTTGAGGGCGAGCGCGGCATCGAAATCCACAATCGAGCCGTCGAGTTCGCCGCGGCGCAGGCGGGCCAAGCCGCGGCTCATGAGCGCGAAGGTGTTTCTTGGATTGAGCTTTATGGCGTCGCCGTAATCCGCCAGCGCGCGGTCGAACTCGCCCTTGTCGCGCCACGCGTTGGCGCGGTTGACCATGGCGGCGCCGAAGCGCGGATTGAGCCTGATCGCCTCGCCGAAATCCACGACCGCGTGGTCGAGGTCACCCTTGTCGCGCCAGACGATGCCGCGATTATTGAACGCAAGGGCATAGTTGGGATCGATACGGATCGCTTGCGAATAGTAGGCCAGGGCCCGCTCGACATCGCCCCTGATCAGATAGGCGGCGCCGCGATTGTTAAACGCAACCGCATTGGTCGGATCGGCCTCGATCGCGGCGTCATAATCCGCCGCCGCACGGTCGAGATCGCCCTTCTCGCGATACGCGTTGCCGCGGTTCGTCCAAGCGGTCGCGTATTTGGGATCGATGCGGAGCGCCTGGTCGTAATCCGCAATGGCGCGGTTGAGATCGCGCTTGTCCTGGTAAGCGGCGCCGCGGTTGGTCAAGATCACCGCATTGCGGGGATCGATGCGGAGCGCTTCGGTGTAGTCAGCGATGGCGCGATCATAGTCGCCCTTGTCGCGGTACGCGGCGCCACGATTGTTGAAGGCAAACGCATAGTCGGGATCGAGCTTGATGGCCGAATCGTAATCTGAGAGAGCGCGCTCGAGATCGCCCTGCGCCCGGTAGGCAAGGCCCCGATTCGTCAATGCGACGGCGAGTTCGCGCGGCTTGCGGTTTTCTGAGCGGATCACCGCCGTGCAGCCGTCCGCCGCGATATCGGGCGGGTAGACGTTGCCCTCGTTGATACACAGCGTCCATTCGGACGGCAACTCCTGTTGCGACGCGGCCGGCGTCGCGGCCAGCAGAGAAGCAGTGATCGCCACGCCGATGCGGGTGAGGGGTGGGGTGAGGGGGTGGCCCATGTGAACTTCCCTGTGAATGCCTGTCAGCACAATATAGCACGGCTCGTCGCTGCCCCCACCCTACCCTCCCCTGCAAGCCGAGAGGAGGGTATAGCGATTTACCTCTCCGCTTGCCGGGGAGGTAGGAGCTTTGGGATATCACCATCGCACGGCGTTGATCGTCACGGCTGCGGCCCTACGAGCGCGCCGAGATGGCATCCGCAATCGCAACAGTGCGCCGCGCCATCTCGGCATGCATGCGCTCGACCATCCGGCCGTCGAGTTGGACCACGCCCTTGGCTTGGTTTTCGGGGAGTTCGAATGCCGCAATGATCTTGCGGGCCTGAGTGATTTCGACCTCGCTCGGCGAGAAAGCCGCATTGCAGGGCGCAATCTGGTTGGGGTGGATCAGCGTCTTGCCATCGAAGCCCATATCGCGCCCCTGGCCGCACTCGCGGCGAAAACCTTCCTCGTCCGCGATGTCGTTATAGACGCCGTCCAGGATATCAATACCATATGCACGAGCAGCCAGCACGGCGGTCGCAAGCCACGGGACCATCGCGGCGCGGCCGTGCAGCAGCTTGGCGCGGGTCTCTTTCGCCAGATCGTTCGTGCCCATGACGAAACCGGCCAGTCGGGTTTCCGCGTCGCGCGCCGTGGCGGCGATTTCGGCTGCGTTAATGATGGCAAGCGGCGTTTCAATCATCGCCCATACCTTAATGTTGTGATCGGCCGCGATATCGACCAACCGGTCCGCGATCACCTGCAGGTGGGCGGGTTTTGATACTTTCGGCACCAGGATGCCGTCCGGGCGCGCATGGGCTGCGGCCGCGAGGTCATGGTGCCACCAGGCGGTGTCGAGACCGTTGATGCGTACGATCACCTCGCGGGCGCCGAAGCCGCCGGCCGCAACGGCCGCCATGACCTGCCCGCGGGCCGTTTCCTTGGCCCCGGGCGCTACCGCGTCCTCAAGATCGAGAATGACGGCATCGCAGGGCAGCGTCCTTGCCTTTTCCATGGCTCTCGCATTGGCGCCCGGCATGTAGAGTACGCTGCGGCGTGGTCGAATGGTCATGGCGCAATCCGTGGCGTTTCATCTGGAGCGCGGGCGTCCCGCCCGCCTCCCCGCAAAGGTCGGTTCAAAGCAAGTCACTCCGGTCCGTGATGCAAGGTATGCACCAGATCGACCGGCGGCTGCGCGGCGGCGACTTTGCCTTCTGGCTGCATCTGCTCGCCCTGATGGCGTTCTGGGGCGGGCCCAGGCCGGTTGCGACCACCGGCGCGCGAGGACAAGGAAGCCATCTTCTTATGCCAACGATATCGGATGCCGCGGCGGAACGCCATCAGGCCGCCGCGACAGGTTTCCGGTGCTTCTTTCCGACCCGTAGCAGCATCACAGCGAACATGAAGATGATGCCAGCGAGCGCCGGGATGATCGTCAGGCCGATGATGCGCAGGCGATGGATGTCTTGCGGCGTGAGGCTGACATGGCCGGCGCTCGCCCAGGCCAGGATATCGGCCGCCATGGTGGCTTGCGGGTCGCCGGTCGTGATCGCCGGCAGCGCAGCGAGGCGGGCTTCGGCATTGCGCAGCCCGGCGTCGACGGTGTCGCGCCGCTGCGCCGCCCCAAGCGCCTGGCGCAGCTTCAGGATCTCGGCGCAAGCCGCGGCCGATGCCGCCAGCGTGATGTCGCTGCAGCCAGCCGTCTGCCGCCACACCGCGGCGGCGGAAGGCTGTGCGCGCTGAATCTCCGCCTCGATCGTCGATACCGAGCGCAGCTCGGTGATGGCGGCACGCTCGGCGCGCAGCCGTGCGACATCGGCGGCGAGGCCGGTCGTCTCGCTGGCGACCTTGCTGCGGCCGGCGACGCCGTCGCCGATATTGGTGGCAGCGAAGCCCATGGAGGCGAGGAGGGTCATCATCAGCGCAATGAGCCAGATCGACCAGGCCGCGATGCTGGCGACCGCGTGGCCGTCGCGCCAAAGTTGGGCGGCGGCGCTCGGCAGCACGATGGCGAGGAGATCGATGGCAAGGCCGAGCGATGCGAGCAGGAGTGCCGCCTCCGCGGTCTGGCCGAACGATGCCGCGAAGCGCGTGTTGACCGTGAGGCCGATGACCGCGAGGCCGAGCGCGGCGAGGCCGAGCGTCGCGGCCAGGACAATACGGCCAGCGCCGCGGTGGCGTGGTGGCGCGATGAGCGCATACTCGACGGACGGTGCGCGATCTCGCTGGTGCAGACGGTGGCCGGGGGTGGACGGAGGCATCGTAGCGGGAGCGGCCACGGGCGCGGCCGGCTTGGCTGTGGAAATGGCGACCGCTGACTTACCATCAAGGACGTTCCGGAGTGTGATGCCTTCGTACTCAAGGGTGGCGTCATCGTAAGACTCAGGCGATTGCAGCGCCTGCAGCCAGGCGCGGACCTCAGCCTCAGGGAAGGTCCTCAATCGGACAACGTCGCTCACTGGTACCCCTCACAGCAACCCGGTAACGGATTACCGGCCCCTGCAACCCGGAATCGGTTTGGGATGATTTGAGAACAAAATCGGAACAAACGTCAAGGAGAAAAAATTTTCGGCCGCCGACGTCGCGGCCGGTGTGGGTCTTGTGACTGCGCCTTGAGATCGATTTTCACCAATGATGGGGATAATGAAACCGCCATGATGCCGAGATGGGTCGCTGGGGTGGACGGCTGCAGGGCCGGGTGGGTCGTGGCGTTCGTCGACGTGAACCACGGGGACATTCGGGTTCGCGTCATGGAACATTTCACGGCTATTTTCGCCGCCCCCGAAGAGCCCTGCCTCGTCGCCGTCGACATCCCGATCGGCCTGCCGGCGCATATCGGACCGCAAGGACGGGGACCGGAAAGCGCCGTGAGGCCGCTTCTGGGCGATCGCCAATCGTCGGTGTTCGCGGTCCCGTCCCGTGGGGCAATTTATGCGCAGGACTACCGCGAAGCCTGCCGCGTGGCCTTGGTAACGTCCGACCCGCCTAAAAAAGTGTCGAAGCAGCTCTTCATGATCGCACCTAAAATTCGCGAGGTGGATGAGGCGCTGCGCAACACGCCGTCGCTGACCGGCCGCGTTTTCGAGGCTCATCCAGAGGTCGCATTCTGGCGGCTCAATGGCGGCCGGGCGCTCTCAGAACCCAAAAAGGTCAAAGGGCGTCCCTTTGGGCCCGGTCTGGCGTTGCGGCGGACATTGCTCACCGACGACGGATTTTCCAAAACCACGACAGAACAGGCCGCGCCGTCGGGCGCAGCCATGGACGATCTTCTCGATTCGCTGGCCTGCGCGGCGATCGCGCGACGCATCCTCGCTCGCACCGCTGTCCCGTTTCCGGATCCGCCGTTGCGCGATGAATTCGGATTGCCGGTAGCTATTTGGGCGTGAGGCTATTCCCTCCCCCGCAAGCGAGGGAGGGGAGGGTTCACGCCGCCTTCTGCTTCGCGTTGATCAGCTTGCGCTTGATCAGGCACTCGGCGATCTGAATGGCGTTGAGGGCCGCGCCTTTGCGCAGGTTATCGGAAACGCACCACAGCACCAGCCCGTTGTCGACAGTCGGGTCTTCGCGGACACGGCTGATATAGGTTGCGTCCTCGCCGACGCATTCATACGGCGTGACGTAGCCGCCGGGCTCATGTTTGTCGATGACCAGGCAGCCAGGGGCGTTGCGCAGAATGGCCCGTGCCTCGTCCGCGGAAATCGGCCTTTCGAACTCGATATTGACCGCCTCCGAATGGCCGATGAACACCGGTACCCGGACACAGGTGGCGACCAGCTTGATCTTCGGGTCAAGGATTTTCTTGGTCTCCGCCACCATCTTCCATTCTTCCTTGGTGAAGCCGTCCTCCATGAAGACGTCGATCTGAGGAATGAGGTTGAAGGCGATGCGCCTGGGAAACCTCGCAGTTTTGATCTCGCCGGCCGTGAACACGGCCTTGGTCTGGCTGAACAATTCGTCCATGGCGTCCTTGCCGGCGCCCGATACCGACTGGTAGGTGGCAACCACCACCCGGGTGATTTTCGCGTGATCGTGGAGGGGCTTGAGGGCGACCACAAGCTGGGCCGTCGAGCAGTTCGGATTGGCAATAATGCCCTTCTTGCGAAACCCGGCGACTGCGTCGGCGTTTACCTCGGGCACGACCAACGGGACGTCGGGGTCCATACGCCAGCATGAGGAATTGTCGATCACGACCGCGCCGCGCGCCCCGATGCGCGGCGACCACTCCTTCGATACCGCCGAACCTGCGGACATCAGGCAAATATCCACGTCGGAGAAATCGTAATGATCAAGAGCCTTAACTTTGAGGGTCCGGTCCCCGTAGGACACGTCCACGCCCATACTTTTGCGCGAGGCCAAGGGAACCACCTCGTCGGCCGGGAAAGCGCGCTCGGCCAGTATGCTGAGCATTTCGCGGCCCACATTGCCGGTGGCGCCGACGACAGCGACCTTGAAACCCATCTCGATTCTCCAACCCATTTGGTCCGCTGCAGGGCAAAAACGCAGGGATCGTCTTCGCTTCTAGTCGGGAACGCCCGGCAATTCAACGACGGCCACGCGGATCGGCTATGTGGCGGCGCGCGCGGCAGCGTGTCCGACAGTTGCCGAACTGCAACAATGAGCAATCGCCAGCGCCAACAAATAGTTGCATTTGTGCACTATCGTTTGGTTCGGCTCGCGGCTAATGTCGGTCGTGGCAAATCGTTCATGAATTGACGGGGGGTTAGATGCACGCACACAAAGTCTCGGCCGTCATGGCGGCAGTCCTTGCCGCGGCCGCAGGGGCACTTACCGCGGCCCCGTCCCAAGCCCAGACCGCGGCGCCGGAGGTGCGCCCTGGGCCCGTCCGTGCGGCGGTTGTGGTTCGTCCGCCGGCCAGGGTCACGGTGCGCAAGCGATCATATCTCGATCCGGGCACCGAGACCAAGCGCCGCGCTGAACATTACACCGACTACGCCTATCCGTCGGTCGAATATGGCTTCGCCCCGTTCAGGTATTCCACATTGTTCAAGAACGGCCCCGCGCTGCCGTTCTTTCACGACCGCATGCCGTTCCCCACTTGTCTCGATTTGGCGGGGTTCTGCCAGTAGGAAGCGGATATCGGCGAAGAGAGTGTAGGGTGGGCAAAGCCAACGGGTCCGGCCGGAGCCTGCCATCGGGCCGGCCGAAGGCCGGACCCGTTGGGCCGGACCGATGACAGGCTCCGCGTGCCCACCACTGCCTATGGCGGGTGCCTAAGGTGGGCACGCTTCGCTTTGCCCACCCTACAATTCGGCCCGATCAGTCCGCGAGTCGATCCAGCTCCTGCAGGACCGCGGCCCCCATTTCGGCAGTGCCGACCACCTTCGCACCTTCCGATTTGATGTCGTGGGTCCGCAAACCCGCCGCCAGGGCGGCCGCGATCGCCTGATCGACAAGGTCGGCCTCGCGACCCATGGCGAATGAATAGCGCAGCGCCATGCCGAACGACGCCAGCATGGCGATCGGATTGGCGAGGCCCTTGCCGGCGATATCGGGAGCCGAGCCGTGGACCGGCTCGTAGAGCGCCCTGCGTTTGCGGGTCTTGGCGTCGAGTTCGCCGAGCGAAGCCGACGGCAGCATGCCGAGTGAGCCGGTGAGCATTGCGGCGACATCCGATAGCACGTCGCCGAACAGATTGTCGGTGACGATGACGTCGAATTGCTTAGGCCAGCGGACGAGCTGCATAGCCCCGGCGTCCGCCAGCTGATGTTCAAGCTGCACATCTTTAAACTCGCGCGCGTGCACCTGATTGACGACCTCGTGCCACAACACGCCGGTCTTCATTACATTGCGCTTTTCCATTGAGGTAAGCTTGTTGCGCCGTGTACGCGCGAGTTCAAAGCCGACGCGGGCGATGCGCTCGATCTCGTAGGTGTCGTAGACCTGCGTGTCGATGGCGCGTTTCTGGCCGTTGCCGAGGTCCGTGATGGTCTTGGGTTCGCCGAAATAGACGCCGCCGGTCAGCTCGCGCACGATGACGAGGTCGAGGCCGTCGACCACCTCGCGCTTGAGGCTTGAGGACTCGGCCAGCGCCGGGTAGCAGATGGCGGGGCGCAAGTTGGCGAACAGACCGAGATCCTTGCGCAGCCTCAGCAATCCGGCCTCGGGCCGCGCCTCGTAGGGCACCGCATCCCACTTGGGGCCACCGACCGCGCCAAAGATCAGCGCATCAGCGGCGAGCGCCTGGGCCATGGTGGAGTCCGTCACCGCAACCTTGTGGGCATCGTACGCGGCGCCGCCGACAAGGCCTTCCTCGGTTTCGAACTGGCCAAATCCGCGTGCATTCATCCAGGCGATCAGCTTCTTCACCTCGGCCATGACCTCGGGCCCGATGCCGTCGCCGGGAAGCAGGAGGAGCTTGTGGGTAGGCATGGCGGAAACCTCGCGTGATGTGGAGCCGGCGATTGTCGGCGGCGCGAATTGCTAGATGGCGACGAAGCGCTTGGCAAGGCGGGCGGATGGGTAGGGTGGGCAAAGGCGCCTGGTGCACCCGATGGCATGGTGCACCGGGCTCGCGCGCCTTTGCCCACGCCGTCCGACTTCGCAATTGCGCGGACCGACCGCGTGGGCAAATGCGGAAGCAAGATCATGCCAGCGCCGCAACGCGTCGGCCGCCTTTGCCACCCTACGGCGCTACTCGAGGTAGGGAGCAACGACCTCCCTGGTTTCCTTGCTTGGCACAACGGGAATGATTTCAAAGGTTGCGCCGCAACCTCTCCATTGCAGGACCCATTTTTGCAGGAGCCTCAGGTCGTCGCAGCGCATGAGCTGGAAGCAACGGCCAAAGTTGGGCTCCACCCAGCTATCAACGTATTCCAGACCGTCCGGCAGCGAACGCCCGCTGTCCCGCAAGCGTTGATAGATCGGGATCATATCATTGTCGCGAAATCGCTCGATGACCATGAACAGCATGACGATCCCGTTGTCACGCCTCCTCCCCGGGCCGAACGATGCCCGGCAAAAGGATCTTGCGGTACTGGACGAAGCCCGAGCGGTCGGCGACGCGGTCGTAGAGGCGCATTGCGGTGGCGTTCGTTTCATGGGTCAGCCAGTAGACCCGCGCGCAGCCCTCACGCGAAGCCTCCGCGTAGACGTGTTCGATCAGTTTGCGGCCAATGCCCGAGCCGCGGACCGCCGGGGACACGAAAAGATCCTGAAGATAGCAATAGTCGCCGGTGGTCCAGCAGGAACGGTGCCGGATATGGTGGACGAGGCCCACGGCGGCCGGCCCGTTCCATGCCAGCGCCCCGGCAACAGGCTCGTCAGGATCGAGCAGCCGCGCCCATGTCGACGCCGAAACCTCCGACGGAATCTCGACTTCGTAGAAGGATTGATAGCCGCGCCATAACGGAAGCCAGGCCGCCTGATCCTCTGGCCGCAGCTGACAGATGCGCGTTTCCGGATCGGCAGTCACAGGCGCTCGACCTAAATGCCGCTGAACCAGTTGTACCCGCGGTCTTCCCAGTATCCGCCGAGGTTCTGATTCATCACGTGCATGCCGACCACATACTTGGGGTTCTTGAACCCGAGCTTGGTCGGAATCCTGATCTTCATCGGGAAACCGTACTTGCGTGGCAGAATTTCGTTATCGAACTTGAAGGTCATCTGGGTCTGCGGATGTAGCGCGGTGGGCATGTCGATGGTGTTTGAATACCCCTCTGCGCATTGGAACCAGACATATTTCGCCGTCAGGTCGGCGCCGACGCGCTGGAGGAAGTCACGCAGCGGCGTGCCGGTCCATGACCCGATGGCGCTCCAGCCTTCGACGCAGACGTGCCGCGTAATCTGCTTCTCCTGCGGCAGTGCATATAGCTCCTCAAGCGTCCACGGCTTTTTGTTCTCGACGAGGCCGCCGACCTCGAGCATGTAGGTTTCTCCGTCGACCTCCGGCGCGTCCTCCTCCGGATAATAGCCGTTGAACGGGAAGGGCCGCGTAATTGCGCTCTCCGGGTAGGTGGGGGCGAGTTTGTCGGGATTGAATATCAATGCCTGAACGCGGTCATTGAATCGGGAAATCGTCAACAAGGCCTTGGCGGCGGTGTCCTCGTTGACGATGTCGCAGCCTGTCAAAAACGTGATGGCGCCGAGGCTGGTGGCGCCGCGCAGAAACAGCCGGCGCGACGGATCAGGAAGGAGCTTCGCGGCGTCTTTGATCAGCAGCGTCGGATCGACACCAGGAATAACTCTCCGAACCTTTGGCATCGGGGCCTCCTCAGTTCCTCTCGGTTGTCCCTCCCGTCAACCCATCCTACGCGTCGCTACCCGCCCCCGCTTGCCGCGGAGGGTCGGGAGGGAGCCTTCAGCGACCGATTATCATGGCACGCAGACTCTTCGGCACCAAGATCGCAAGGGTAACGTGGACGAGCAAGAAAGCCGCGATGGTCGCCATCGCGAAAAAGTGAACGAAGCGGGCCGCATCATAGCCGCCGAAAACGGCAGTAAGTTCCTGAAACTGCACCGGCTTCCAGATCGAAACACCCGACAGCACGATCACGACGCCGGCTACAATCACACCTGCGTATAACAGGCGCTGCACCGCGTTGTAGACGGAAAGATCGTCGTGAGAGAGCTTGCCGGTCAAGGCCGCGCGCAGATCGCGAATGACTTCCAGCGGATGGATGGGCAACAGCTTGCGACGGAACCGCCCGCTGAGGATGCCGAGCGCAACATAGATGACCCCGTTCACGGCAAGGAGCCACATCGCCGCGAAATGCCAGAGCAACGCGCCCGTAAGCCCGTCGAGCCCGTCCCCGATGGTGATCTCCGGCGGAAACGTGAACGAGAATAACGGCGAAGCGTTGTAAATCCGCCAGCCCGACGTGATCATCACGAACATGGCGACGACATTGATCCAGTGGGTGATCCGAACCCAGCGGGGGTGAACCACCGCTTTGGAGCCGGGTGACACCTTGATAGGCTTGGCGTCCGCGGTTTCTGATGACATCCTGATTCCTTATGCCGGACACGATCAGCCGCATCCGCAAATACCTGACCCATCGACCGATGACAACGCTCGATTGACCGGGCGTCGAGCCAAAGGCGATGGCGGAGCAAAACGATCATAACGTTAGGACGTGTTTGCAGCTTCAGGAAATTGATTGGGCCGAGGCGCCTCGGCGACGAGTCCGATGGGTACGACCATTCGTCGTCGTCGCACTAAGCTACGTCCCGGCCCATCGCAGGGTTTCGCAGGCGGCGCATGCCTCACGCTCTCGTGATTTCGGTTTTTGGAGAGCTAAAACGCATTCCCGTAGGTTGAGACACTTGGCCTCTCCCCGGTCGTGGCCGGGCTTGTCCCGGCCGCCCCGATTGTTCTTGCGCCCCCTCCCTACCCTCCCCCGCCTGCGGGGGGAGGGTAGGGAGGGGGCGCTCGCCGGGACAAGCCGGGCGACGACGCCGGTGTAATTCAGAAGCGATCAAAACCGCTCTTGGAGTCGCTCCGTTTTGCGGTGACTTCGATTTCAACCTTCATCTCGGGCCGCAGCAGGCCGGCGACGACCAAAATTGTGCCAGCTGGTCTGACGTCGCGCAAACATTCGCCGCATACGGCCAGGACCGCATCGGCGTCCGATCGATCGACAATGTAGTATGTGGCCCGCACGATATCCGCGAGAGCGAATCCGGCTTCGCCGAGGACGGCGGCGATGGTGCGCAAGGCGTTGCGCGCCTGGTCTGCAACGCCGGCCGGCATCTTCATCGTCGCGTAGTCGTAACCGGTCGTTCCCGCGACGAAGCAGAAATCGCCATCGGCAACGGCGCGGCTATAGCCACCCTGATGCTCGAACGGGGATCCGGTGGATATGAGGCGACGGGCCATCGGGGCAATGTTCCAGGAGCTTAAAGCCAATGCGAAGGCGACAAGACCGCGGACCATGCTAACCTCATGGGGCCGGGAAGTCGCGCCCATTCGCAGCAATCCAGCACGAGATATCGTCATGATGAAAAACCATCCCGGCAATTACTTCGAGGATTTCCGCCTCGGCCAGGTCATCACCCATGCGACGCCGCGCACCGTGACGGCCGGCGATGTTTCGCTCTATACGGCGCTGTACGGCTCGCGTTTCGCAGTGCAGTCATCCGATCATTTCGCCCGCGCGATCGGCTACCCCGATGCTCCGGTCGACGACCTCCTCGTCTTCAACATCGTGTTCGGCAAGACCGTCCCGGATATCTCCCTCAACGCCGTCGCCAACCTGGGCTACGCGCACTGCCGTTTTCTGGCGCCGGTCTATCCGGGTGATACGCTGTCTGCCAGCTCCGAAATTATCGGCCTCAACGAGAACTCGAATCGGAAAACCGGCGTCGTCTATGTCCGCTCGACGGGGTTCAACGCAGCCGGCACTGCGGTTGTGGAATACGTTCGCTGGGTCATGGTGCGAAAACGGGACGAGAGCGCTCCACCGCCGGGGAAAAACGTACCCCCATTGCCGAAGCGCGTTGCACCCGACGACATTGGCGCGGCCTGCCCGCCCCTTCGCGGTGCCGCCTACGATCACGCTCTCGCCGGCAGCGCTCAAAGATTCAGCGATTATGCAGCGGGCGAGCGCATCGACCACGTCGATGGCATGACGGTGGAGGAAGCGGAGCACCAGCTTGCGACCCGCCTCTACCAGAACACGGCGAAGGTTCACTTTGACCAATTCACCCAAGGAAAGGGGCGGTTCGGTCGCCGGCTGATCTATGGCGGGCACGTGATCTCGCTCGCCCGCGCATTGTCCTTCAACGGCCTCGCTAACGCGTTCCATATTGCGGGCATCAACGGCGGCCGGCACGTGGCGCCGCTATTCGCCGGCGACACGGTATTTGCCTGGTCCGAGGTGATCGAACGGGCGGAACTGCCGGACCGCGCCGACGTCGGCGCCCTGCGACTTCGTCTCGTTGCCGCCAAGAACCGGCCTTGTGCGGACTTTCCTCACAAATCGGGCGAGGATTACGATCCGGCCGTGATTCTGGACCTCGATTATTGGGCCCTGATTCCGCGGTAGATGCATTTCGATCGCGTCGTTCCTGGTCAGTGGCGCGACGACGTGCTACTAGGGTTAACCGGTGCAAAAAAGCTCTCAAACCTCTCCCCCGCGAACCCGACACGGATTATCTACGGGCCGAGCCCCCTCCCTACCGTCCCCCGCGTGCGGGTGACGGTAGGGAGGGGGGCGCGCATGTCGCGATGCGTGCACACTGCGGTAAGGCCGCCATTGCGCTCATGCGCCGCATCTGCTTGAAGGGTGCCGTCGCGATTGTGGATTGACAACATGGCTGAAGCCAAGGTCCCCGCTGAGCGGCCGCTGTCGCCGCATCTGACGATTTACCGGCCGATGCTCTCGATGATGATGTCTATCGTGCATCGGATCACTGGTGCTGCACTCTATATCGGCACTTTGCTGTTGGTCTGGTGGCTGCTGGCCGCGGTGTCAGGCCCCGGCGCTTACGCATCGTTTCAATCTGCGGCTGCGAGCTTCATCGGCCGCATCGTTCTGTTCGGCTACACCTGGGCTTTGATCCATCACATGCTTGGCGGGATGCGGTACCTGATTTGGGATACCGGCCGCGGCTTTGGCGCGGCTGAGCGGGAGTGGCTGCTGCGCGCCAATTTGATCGGATCAATCCTGCTGACGATCATTTTGTGGGTGGTCGGCGGATACCTGATGGGAGGACTGCGGTGAGGAGGTCCACGCCATGAGCGCGCGTCCCTCGAACATGCGCACGCCGCTCGGCCGGGTGCGCGGCTACGGCTCGGCGAAATCCGGCACTGACGATTTCATCCGGCAGCGGTTGACCGCGATCGCCAACATTCCGCTCACGATCGGGGCAGTGCTGATCGTCATTTCTTTGATCGGGCGCAATCACGCCTCGGTTGCCCAGATTCTTGGCTCGACCCCGGTCGCGATCGTCATGGTGCTGTTCATCATTTCGGTTTTCTACCACATGAGAATCGGCATGCAGGTGATCATCGAGGATTACGTGCATGAAGAACGCGCCAAGTACGCGCTCTTGATCCTCAACACCTTCTTTACCATCGCGGCGGGATTCTCGTCGATTTACGCGATCCTCAAGCTGTCGTTTGGAGTTTGAGCCGATGTCCACCAACGGATCAGGAAACGGCGCCGCCCCTGCGATCAATGGGCGGGCCTATCCGATCGAGGATCACACCTACGACGTTATCGTGGTCGGCGCCGGCGGTTCGGGCCTACGCGCCGTTGTCGGATGCAGCGAGGCGGGTCTGCGGACCGCCTGCATCAGCAAGGTATTCCCGACCCGCTCTCACACGGTTGCGGCTCAGGGCGGCATCGCGGCCGCGCTCGCCAACATGGGCGAGGACGACTGGCGCTGGCACATGTACGACACCGTCAAAGGGTCGGACTGGCTCGGCGACCAGGATGCGATCGAGTATCTCTGCCGCAATGCCTCGGCGGCGGTCTACGAACTCGATCACTGGGGCTTGCCTTTCTCGCGCACCGAAGACGGCAAGATTTATCAGCGGCCGTTCGGCGGCATGACCACCCACTACGGCAAAGGCACCGCTCAGCGCACCTGTGCGGCTGCCGACCGCACCGGACACGCCATGCTGCATACGCTCTACGGCGCGGCGCTCAAGCATGCGGCCGAGTTTTTTATCGAGTACTTCGCGATCGATCTCATCATGGACGAGGGCCGCTGCCGCGGCGTGGTGGCGCTCAAGCTTGACGACGGCACCATCCACCGCTTTCGCGCCCATATGACGGTACTCGCG
>WNFS01001674.1_pt1 | contig 19080 bp, 13 predicted proteins | sample 5400141 | NCBI WGS metagenome assembly WNFS01 (sample SAMN13153358, study PRJNA577476) | soil metagenome | isolation source: 60 cm saprolite under Madrone tree | place: USA:California | collected 2016-06-14
TCTTCGTGTCGTCGAGATCACCGTCGAACTCGCTAAGGGAAAGGTCGCGGTCCTCGCCGGTGCCGGAGGCTACAACACCGCGGAGGTCCTTGCACTCGCGCGCGAGCTTGCCGCTCTCGGCGCGGATGGCATCCTCTCCGTCACGCCTTATTACAATAAGCCTACACAGGAAGGCCTCTTCCAGCATTATCGCGCCATCGCCGAAGCCATGCGGCTGCCCATCATTCTCTACAGCGTGCAGGGCCGCACCGGCGTGAACCTCGAGCCTGCGACCGTGAAGCGGCTGGCCGAAATTGAAAACATTGTCGGCATCAAGGAGGCTTCGGGTAACGTCTCGCAGATGGCCTCGATTCTCAATGCCGTCCCGGACGACTTCATCGTCCTCTCCGGCGACGACGCCATCACGCTCCCTCTCATCTCGCTCGGTGGCCGCGGCGTCATCTCCGTCGTCTCCAACTAAATCCCCGCGGAAATGTCACAATTGACGCGGCTCGCCCTCCAGGGCGACTTTCCTGGCGCGCGCGCGATTCACCGCCGCTATCATCCGCTCATGGAAATTAATTTCGTGGAGTCGAATCCTATCCCGGTAAAGGCGGCGATGGCGGAAATGGGCCTACTCGAACCAGTATGGCGCTTGCCACTCGTGCCGCCCAAGGCGGAGAATCAGGCGAGCATCCGGGCGGTGCTCGAAGCACTAGGGCTCGTCGGCCGCTCGGCGGCTGTGCCCAGGGTCGAGAGGGTTCATGCTGCCTTCGCAAATTGAAGGTCTATTTGACGAAGCTCCGGCTCAGTACGAAGAAGCACATTTCCGGCTCTTCCGCGATTTCAAAGCCGCGCTGAATCACGGCGAAATTCGCGCTGCCGAGCCCGATGCCTCCACGAAATCCGGCTGGCGCGTTAACGCCTGGGTGAAAAAGGGAATCCTGCTGGGCTTTCGAATGGGCGCTATCGCTGACATGTCGATCGACCCCTCGAAACAACCTTTTTTTGACAAGTCCACCTACCCGGCGCGTGCCTTCGCGGCTTCCGACGGTGTGCGCATCGTTCCCGGCGGCTCCAGCATTCGCGATGGCAGTTACATCGGCCGCGGGGTGATTTGCATGCCGCCGATGTTCGTCAATGTCGGCGCTTACGTTGGTGAAGGCACGATGATCGACTCGCATGCTCTCGTTGGGAGTTGCGCGCAGGTTGGCCGCAATTGCCACATTTCCGCGGGATCACAAATTGGTGGTGTTCTCGAACCTGTCGGGGCGCTACCGGTAATTATCGAAGACGAAGTCTTGGTCGGCGGGAATTCCGGTGTTTATGAAGGAACCGTCGTGAAGCGGCGCGCCGTTCTCGGAACCGGTGCGATTCTCAATCGCTCCATCCCGGTTTACGATCTCGTTCGCGACGCGATCTACACAGCTACCGAGACCGAGCCGCTGCTTATCCCGGAAGAGGCTATCGTGGTGCCCGGCTCGCGCGCCGTCGCTCATCCCTCCGGTGCAAAATGGGGACTCTCGCTGCAGGCGGCCGTCATTGTGAAGTACCGCGACTCCAAGACCGAAGGTCGAATACAGCTCGAAGATCTCCTGCGCTAGGCTTCACTGCGTCAACACTTTTTCAAAAAACTGCAGTGCCCGCGGATCATTGGATTGCCCCAGCCAAAACATCGCCTGCTTCCGCACTTCCGGGTTCCGGTTGTTCTGTGCCACTTCAATTAGCTTTGGCACGCCTTCCTCCTTCGGCAATTGGCTGAGCGCAAACACCGCTTTTTTCTTCACTTCCGTGTCGGGATCGTTCTCGATAGCCCCGCTGATGGTCCCCACCGCTTTCTTTCCGGCTTTTTGGGCCAACCAGAAAAGCGCTTGCCCCCGCACATGCGAGCTGGTGTCGTCGCGCGCCATGCGGATCAGCTCATCCAGGGATCCAACCTCGCGGCTCACGGATAGCGCAAACGCCACGTGCGCGCGCACATTCGAACTCGGATCGCTAATCGCCATGTGCTTTAAAGCGGTCAATCCGGCTTTGCCTCGCGCTGCTCCCATCCAGAATGCGGCTTGTCTCCGCAACCCCTCTCGCTGCTCCGGCATAGCGACAGATTCGAGCGCCCGGTCGGCCGACGCATCCGCATGCAGCGCGATCGCTGTCAGCGCCCCGTTGCCGACGCCACGATCCCCGTGATCTTCGAAGTCCGCCCCGCGGACGTAGGTCAGCAGGAGCGCCGTGCTCTCCGTTGCTTTCACTCCCGTCAACCAGACGAACGTCAGTCCTCCCGCATCCAGCGTGCAATCATCCGAAGCCGCGCGAATTTTTACGACCTGCCTTGCTTCTACGCGGTACAGGATGACGATTTGCCGGGCCCCTTCCAGTTTGACGTTTCCGTCCAGGTGTGTCGTATTGCTCGTTCCGCCGTTTTCCTTTTCCAACCGGCAGGTTCCGCAATTTCCATCATTCCAGTTGTTGTCGTTCCGCCGTTGCTGCAATCTCGCGAATAGTCGCATCAAGACTTGCACTGACTGCCCGCGTTTCCAGCTTCGCATTTTCAATGCGTGGAGTTTCCGCCGCCTGCGCAATGGCCAGGCTTGCTTGCCCCAACCGGGCCGGGGCCCCGCCCTTCGCCAGTTGCACGGCGGTAGTGCTAATCCCCGCTACGATCATGGCGAGCCCGAGTACCCTCTGCAGTGCCGAAACAGTCCGTTCCTCTCGCATCGTTCCTCCTCTCACTTTTGCAGCAGCTCCATCAGGTAATCGGTGCCTTCCTTGGAATGCATCAGCGTCAACTTGGACACCGCCGTTTTCTTTAGTTCCGGGTCTTTCTCGCTTCGCGCGATGGCCACCAGCGCCCTGGCGTTCCCCTGCAGGAAATACGCGTTCAATACTTCGGCCTTGACCGCGTGGTCCGTTTCCTTACCGTAGATCTCTTGCAGCGCCTTCCCTGAATCGTCCGAATGGATCAGCCCAAGGTTTCGAATCGCCGCCCGACGCAATTCCGCATCTTTTTCTCCCTGCGCTGCCTGCACGAGTCTTCCCGAATCGCCCGCCAGGAAAAATGCCTGCAGGATTTCCCGCCGGACGTCCGGCGAAGATTCCGTCTGGTACAACTGCTCCAGCTCGCTCGTCCCGTGAACCAGCCCCAGCTGCCGGATGGCCTCACGGCGCAGCGACTCGTCCTTCTCGCTCTTCGCCGCCGCGAACAAGCGTTCGTGATCGCCACCGATCATGTAACTGCGGAGTATGGCGTGCTTCACCGAAGCATCGCCGCTTGAAGCGTAAACGTCCGCAAGGGTCTGTCTGGCCTGCGCTCCTCCGAACAATCCCAGGTATTCAACCGCCTTCCGCTGCAGCTCCGGATTGCTCTGTCCCCGCGCGATCTTGCCCAGAATCTCGCGTGCTTGTGGCGACCCGCTTTGTGCCAGCACGAACAGCGCCTTCGATTTCTCTCTCGGGGAACCCCCACCGTTAATCACTTTCTCGAGTAGGGGCATCGCGCGTTCGGAGTCGCTGTTCATCAGCCCTTGAATTGCCAACATTTTCAATTCTTCGTCACTCTGGTCCGCCGGCTTGACAGGCTGGCCGGTTGACTGCTTCACTTCGATCTCCAGCGCGCTGGCATCCTTTTGCCAGCGGCTCTGAGGAAATCGGCGCTTCAGGTCAGCAATCGTGGCTAGCGCCGTATCCCTTTGGCCCAAGCGGTTCTCCGCGTAGGCCTTCCAGTAGAGCGCCGCATCCGCTTGCGGGCCGTTCATTTCCGCCAGTTGCTTGAATTTTGCCGCCGCCCGGTCGTAGCGGTCCTCATCCAGGTCCTCACGCCCGTCGTCGTACAACTCTTGCAGCCGTTCGACCTTTTCCTGGGCCCGCTCGCGCGCTTCCTGTTCCCGCTCGCGCTTTTCGTCTTCTCTCTCTCTGGCCTCTTGCTCACGTTCGCGCTTCTCCTGTTCTTTTTCCTGGGCCTCCTGCGGGTCCTGCAGAGAACCCGCAGATCGGCCGGGAAATGTCTTGAGTCCACGCGCGCGCATGCCGGCCGGCGACAGCAGCAGCGCAGCGGTTGCCATCCAGGCTATACTCGTCTTTCTAACTGCATTGCCGATGGTCATACTTTGTTCCTCTCTCTCCTTGTAGCATCGTTCTGCGCCGGCGCAGGCTTCGTGGCCTCCTGCCGTTGCTGCAGTTCCTTGTTGACCACCCGAACTTTGAACAAAATCCCGCGCCCCTCGATCTTTTTCTGGATCGCTTCGAGCTGCGCAGGGGTGACCTGTTCGGGGCTGTGAGCCACATCCAGCAACACGCGCTCAAGTTCATCCAGCACGCTGGCAAGCCCCGTATCTCCCTCTTGCAGTGCCGTCTGCCGATACAACCGGTTTTCTTGTAGCAAATCCTCTGCGCGCCGCTGCTCGGTCGCGATGTTCACTTCTTTCTGCGCCGGGTCGTTGGGCACCGCGTTCGACAATTCCACCAACATGCTCTCGGAGTGGCCCAGGTGTTCGCCCACGGCAACCACCAACACGCGCTCCCGCACCTGTTCCTTGTTCGCGATGTTGTCACCGGTTTTGCCTGGCCTTGTGATTCGACCGGCAACAAACGCCGCGACAATCAGCGCCACAATCAAGCCCGCCGCCGCGAGCCGGCGTGGCTCCGTCCACACGTGCCACCACCGTCCAGGTTTCTCTGCCAGCCGCGGCGCAATCTCACGCCACATCCGGCGTCCGTAATCTACTCCTGGGTCCGGCACGGGCAGCGTGTCCAATGCCGCCAGCACGGCTTCGATTCGTTCCAGCTCCGTGCGGCATTCTTCACAGGCCGCCAGATGCTTCGAAATCAACGCTCCCTGCTCGGCCACTCCCTCGCGATACGCAATCAACTCTTCTTCCGTCATGTGTTTCATGATTCCGTTCCCATCGCGCGTGCCTGCGCTCTTGTTTCCACAAAGGGCTGCAGAGCACGCCGCAGTTTCTGCACCGCGCGAAAGACAGTGTTTTTTGTCGCGTTCGAACTCGATTTCAAGACTTCCGCGATTTCCTCGATCCCGCAGCCTTCCCAATGCCGCATCACAAAAGCGGTTCTCTCCGCGTCCGAAAGAGCGGCCAGCGCCTGTTCCATCTGTTTTCGCAGCTCGATGCTCTGCGTTAACCGTTCCGGCGTTGGCGCCCCATCTGGAACGCGATGGAGTGGATCGTTTTCCATCCCGTCCCTGTCTTCCGTTCTCGGCGCTGCCCGCCGGGCCTCTTCCTTCTGACGCTGCCGCATGCGGTCAATCGCATAGTTCGCCGCGATTCGATAGACCCAGGTACCAAAATTCGATCGCGCCGCAAATTGCCCCAGCTTCTGGTAGCCACGCAAAAATGCCTCCTGGACCACCTCTTCGGCATCGTGCCGATTCCCGGTCATCCGATAAGCCAGCCGGAAAACATTGTGGCTGTGCCGCTCAACGAGAACGCGATAAGCATCGCGATCGCCCGCGAGCGTGCGCTCCACGGTGATGGCGTCGCTCTCGGCGATGGCCTGAGTGCTATCGACGCTCGGTTGCATCCGATTCATTAGACAGGATTCGAGGGTTGCGGTTAGGCCCAGCTTAGGGCCTTATCCATCAACAAGATAACGCTTCTTGGACGCGCCATGAGTACTACTGGAAGGAGAGTGCAGGTCTTATTCTGAGCGCGTCGCCGGATGCCGCGCGCCAGATAGACAACAGCGCCATGACGACGGGTGACCGTATTGTTGCGGTTTATCCCCAGGAGGATGGCGCGGCAAAACGGAGCCCGCGGTTGCACGCGTGCGAACGGAAGAGCGGGCCGTGAAAATCCTGAATCTATCGAACGAGCACGGGATGCAAGTAATCATCGGAGTCGAATCCCACGAGCAAGAGTACATCAGCGACGTCGAGCGCATCCTGTCGACACCAATACCTGCAAAGGCCCCTCCCCGGATTAGCCGAAACGATTACCGCCCCTTTGGGGGCTCGGGCAGGAAGTACAAGAAGTGCGCGCCGGACTAGCGGCGGGCGCATGAATTCAAGTCGTAACCTGCCGGCCCCACCGTGCCAACAGGACAATCTCCACGTGGCTCGAAGAACCATGAGTTATTCGTATCTCAGCGCCACCACAGGATCGACTCGCGTCGCCCTTCTTGCCGGCACAAAACACGCGGTCAGCGCCACGATGGTCAAAACTATCACCACGCCCGCAAAGGTCAGCGGATCGGTCGCACTCACCGCGAAGAGCAAATTGGCCATCAAGCGAGTAAGCCCCACCGCGGCAAGCAATCCAATCAGAACTCCCAGGGTGACCATCCTCACGCCCTCACCCAGGACCATGCGTAGCACGTCGGCCTGTTTTGCCCCGAGCGCCATGCGGATGCCAATCTCATGCGTCCGCTGGCCCACCAGATAGGAAATCACGCTGTAAATTCCCATGCTTGCCAACCCGAGCGCTAGGGCGGCGAACGCACCCAGCACGAACATGGAGACCCGCCGGGCAGCCAGCGTCCCCGCAATGATCTCCTCCATCGTCCGGACTCCATACATCACCTGATCACTGTTCATCTCTTTCAAAACCGTCCGAAGTGTCGCGGCGGTCCCGTGCATGCTTGCGTCAAGCTTCAGCAGCACTCCCGTGCCGCTCGTCGACAGCCGCATGGCTTCATCGGGGAGCTGCATGTATGGAAAATAAAGCTCTGCGCGCAGCGATTGTTGATCATCCGTATCGAGTCCCCACTGCTTTACGTGCCCGACGACGCCAACGATCTCCGCCGTGCCGCCCTTGTTAGTCAGATTCACGCGCCTTCCGATCGGATCTTGATCCCCAAAGAACTTCCGCGCGAAGACCTCGTCAATCACAACCACATGCGCCGAGCGTTCATTGTCTTGCGCAGTGAAAAACCGGCCGCGTTCGAGGGGAATCCTCATGACCTTCAAATAATCTTCTTGTACTACGTAGCTCAGCGTCCAACTCATATCGTTCTCGCTGGCCGGCTTTGGCTGACCTTCGAGCCAAAAGAGGTCCTCATCGTCATCCTCCAGCGGCACTGCCGCCCATGAGAGCGAGGCGGCTTGCACTCCCGGAGTCGATTCCAGCTTGCCTTGGACTTGCCGCAGCGCCGCGCGAATGGCGGCCGCGCTCGCGTCTTTCATGGACGGCGGAAGCGAAACGCTAAACGTCAACAGGTTGCGAGCATCGAAGCCCGGGTTCACGCTCCAGAGCGCGTTCAAACTGCGGGTCATCAATCCGGCAGCAATCAGCAGAACAAGTGCCATGGCCATTTCTGCGACAACAAACACTCCGTGCGCGCGATGTTTTCCGCCTCCCGATCCTCGGCCTCCCTCATTCAGTGTTTCCTGCAAGTTCGAACTGGATGTTCTTAGCGCTGGCGCCAATCCAAACAAGACTCCGCAGAGCAGCGAGACCCCCATTGTGAATACCAACACGCGCATATCCAAACCAACCTCGCTGGCGCGCGGCAATGCCGACGGCAGGCGCTGCAGCGCTACCTTCATGCCCCACGCTGCCAGAAGCCAACCCAGCCCTCCACCAGCCAGCGCCAGCATTATGCTTTCTGTTAGAAGCTGGCGCACGATTCTCTCTCGCCCGGCACCGAGTGCGGCGCGAACCGCAAACTCTCTGGTGCGTCCCGCCGAGCGGACCATCAGCAGGTTGGCCACGTTCACGCAAGCGATCAAGAGCACAAAGCCAACGGCCGCGAGCAGAACCAGCAGCAGCCGGCGCACGTGTCCTACCACCTGTTCTTTGAGCGGCATAAGTGTGGCACCGATTCCCGTGTCGGGGCCGGGATACGCCTCCGTCAAATGTTGGGTGACGCGTTGCATGTCAGCCCGCGCCTGTTGAATCGTCAAGCCCGGTTTCAGCCGGCCAACTCCGTGAAATCCGAGCCCTGCCGCCCGGTTGTTGAGCAGCGGATTGGTCCATTGGCCGAGGGGCAGATAGAGCTCGCTTGGGCGGAAGCCCCAAACCTGCAATTGGAAACTCGCAGGGACCACGCCGATGATCGTGTAGCTTCGTCCGTCGAGCGTAATGCCTTTCCCGATGACGTTCGACGGCGAGCCAAACTTGCGGCTCCAGAACTCCGCGCTGATCAGCACGAGGGGGCTTGCGCCGATTTGGTCTTCTCCCTCAGAAAAGAATCGTCCGATGACGGGCTTCACGCTCAGCAATTGCAAGTAGTCCGACGAAATAAATTGCGCTCCGACCTGCTCCGCGTCACCTGTTCCCGTGAGGTTGAACGAGGATTCTCGCGCCATGCCCATCGCGGAAAAGGTGCGGTTATCTTTACGCCAGTCTCGAAAATTAGGGAAGGAGATCGATCCTGAGGCAAAATTCGGCTTGCTCTCGGCCAGTGTCACGAGCTGTTCTGGCTCGGGGAAGGGCAGCGGATTTAGCAGCACTCCATTCACGACGGAGAACAGCGCGGTATTCGCGCCGATTCCGAGCGCCAGCGTCAGAATCGCCACGCCCGTAAACCCTGGCGATTTCGCCGTCATGCGCATGCCAAAACGCAGGTCCTGCATCAGCCGGTCGGGTGAGCCCCAGCCCCACGTCTCGCGCGTAATCTCCTTCACCAGTCCCACATTTCCGAATTCCCGCCGCACCGCGTGCTCCGCTTCCTCGGTCGTAGCACCCCGTTCCACGCGATCCCGCGTCGCCATCTCCAGATGACTCTGCAACTCTTCGTCAAGTTTCTTCTCTCGCTTGCCTCTACCAAAGAGTCCACTCAACCAGCTCATTGCGGTTCGCCTTCTTCCTCCCATTTCTGATTTTCTGCTTCCCAATTTCTGATTTCTATTCGTATCTCAGCGCCACCACGGGATCGACGGACGACGCCCTTCGCGCAGGGATGAAGCATGACAAGCCAGAAGTCACGACCAGTAGCAGGACCACGCCCGATAGGATCAGGGCATCGGATGAGCTGCCCTGAATCCAGCGCGCGAGCACTCGATTAAGCGTGATCGTCAGCACTACACCGGTCAGAACACCGCCAGCCACGCTCATCGTCGCCGAGCGAAACACCATCAGCAGCACATCTTTGCGCACTGCTCCCAGCGCCATGCGTATGCCGAATTCGCCCGTTCGTTGAGCAACCGTGTAGGAAATCACGCTGTATAGCCCGGTTGCGGCGAGCGCCAGCGCGAGCACGGCAAATCCCCCGAACAGTGTTGCTACCAAATGTCCCTGCTGCCATTCCGGCTGTCCGGTGATCCAGCCGTCGAGATCGCGAACGTCTCTGACAGACTGCTGGTCCGGATCAACCGTATGAATCTGTTCGCGGACGGCGCGGAGGATGGTGAGCGGCGGAACCCTGGTGCGGACGAGGATCTGGGTCCAAACCGGCATCATGATGGTGTACGGCACGTACAGGGCGGGCTTGGTGGGATGGCGCAGACCGTCATTGCGAGCATCGCTTACGATGCCAGCGACTTGAAACCAACTGTCGCTCCCGGCCACCGCCAATTGAAACGGTGGCTCGCCTTTGAGTTCGGGCACGCGGATCTGGCTGCCGATCGCATCGCCGTTCGGAAAATACTGGCGAGCCAGAGTTTGATTGATCAACGCGATCTTGGAACCGTGCATGGTTTCGCTTTCATCCCAGATTCGTCCTTGCAGCAGCGCAATGTGAAGCACGGAGAAATACTCCAGGCTCACGAAGTTGACGCGCGCTCGTTCTTGCTCCGCCGCCGGCTTGCCGGAAATCTCGAAGCGCTGTTCCCAGCCGTTGTTCGGGGGTGTGGCATTCGTAGAAAGCCCGGCCGAAACAACATCCGGCATCATCCTGACCCTCTGTAAGAGCTGATCGAAGTACATTCTCCTCGCCTCCCACGTGGTGTAGGTGTTGTCGTGCACCGGGATGCCAACCGACATGGAGTTGTGTGGGTCATAGCCGAGGTTCACGCGCATTACCCGTATGAAGCCTTGCATGGCCGCGCCGGCTGCAGCTAGTAACAGAAGCGTCAGGGCCATCTGGCCTGCGATCAGGATGCCGTGAGTCCTGCGGCCGCGTACTCCGGCCGTCATTCTGCGCGTGCTCGATTGCATCACCTGGGCCACGTCCGGGCATGAGGATTGAAGAGCTGGCGAGATGCCGAAGACGATTCCGGTCAGCAGTGCCAGTCCGACGCTGAAGAACAGTACCGGCAGATTGATGCTGAGCGTCGCTTCATGCGGGAACGAGAATTCCGGAAGCCAGTTTACGATGAGCTTGACCAAGCCATACGCCAGCGCCACACCCATGGCCGCGCCAGTAAACGACAGCATCAGCGCTTCCGTGAGCAACTGCCGCAAAATGCGCGAGCGCTCCGCGCCGATCGCCGACCGGACGGCCATCTCGTGCTGACGCGCCGTGCCCCGGGCCAGCAGCAGAATCGAAACGTTTCCGCACCCGATCAGCAACAACAGTGCCACTGCGGAGAGCAGCAGGAAGAACGTCCCGCCGATCCGATCTACGAACTGATCGTTCAATCCTTCGAGCATCACGTGGAAATGCTCGGGAAAATGGCCCGGCGTTTCCTTTGCAAATTGTTCGAGCAGCGACTGGAGCTCTGCACTTGCCGCCGCCCGCGTGACTCCTGGCTTGAGCCGAGTCATGACGAAGAAAGTTCGCGCCGGATCGGCTGTGAGTTTGAGCGGCAGATAGACTTCGCCGTCGCCCCAAGTGAAGCGCGGCTTGACCACGCCGACGATCGCGTAGCTCTTGTGGACTAGCTGGATATTCTTACCGACAATGTCGGGATCGCCGTTGTAGTATCTCTGCCAGAACTGATAACCCAGCACCGCCACATTCTCCGGATCCTGGCCCTCGGGTGCATCCGACGGCAGCAGTCCACGCCCCAGCAGCGTCGGCACGCCAAAATAGCTGAAAGCGTTGGAAGTCAGATACACAGCCTGGACGTTTTCGGGAAGATCGCCTTCGGTCGTGGCGAGGTCCCACCCTTGCATGGCGGCAGCGCTCTCGACCGACCTGGCCTTCCGCAGCTCTTGCAATTGCGGTCCGTTGAGGTTGACAAAACGGCGGTTGCCACCGCTGTCGTGAACCGTCAGATGCACCATTCGGTCTGCATTGGCATACGGATACGGGTTCACCAGGACGCCATAGACCACGCTGAACACCGCTGTCGTGGCGCCGATGCCCAGCGCTAGTGACAGAATGGCAACGATCGTGAATCCCGGATTCTTCCACAAAATCCTCATTTCGTAGCGCGCGTCATCGGCGATGTCTCTCAGCCACCTACCTCCCCAAACGTCCCGGGTGACTTCCTTCACCAATCCCATATTTCCGAATTCCCGCCGTGCCGCTTGCCCTGCCTCTTCTTTGTCCTGGCCTCTTTCCACTCGCTCTCGCGAGGCCATCTCCAAATGGTTTCGCACTTCCTCTTCGAGCTCCGCTTCTCGCCTCTTCCGCCACCAAAATCTCACAGGTCACCTCTGCATTTCCCCACCTGGTCATCTCTGCTCCGGGTTCAGTACCCCCGCGATGGCATCCGAGAGCTGTGACCACTTCGAGCGTTCCTTGGTCAGTTGCTTCTTTCCGGCGGCTGTTAGTTGGTAAAATTTTGCCCGCTGCTTGTTTTCGGAGAGTCTCCACTCCGCCTTGATCCACTTCTGTTTTTCCAGACGATGCAGCGCCGGATAAAGTGAACCGGTATCCACCCGCAAAAGCTCGCCGGAGCGACTCCGGATCGCCACGCTAATCCCATAGCCATGTTGCGGCCCCCATTGCAGGGTCTGCAAAATCAGCAGGTCCAGCGTTCCCTGCAAAAGCTCAATGCGGTTCTGGTACGGCTCTCTCTTCTCGGCCATCGCTTTGTCCCTCACACCATGCCTTCCATGTCCAAGCAGGTCCCTCGAGGGCCCTGGTCATGCCGTCTTCTTGCTTTCTCTCTTGGTTACGACGTCATGACCCTGCCCTTTGTTCCATCCAAGGCTGTCGACGTCCTACCCCCAGCCTGTAGACACCCTACATCCTTGGCTTCTGCAACTCCCGTGCCGCTCCGTTGATGCCTCGAACTCCTTTTTCCTTAGCGTCTTATCCATGCTGGCCCTTCGCTTTCAGGGTGCCAATCGCTCGCTTCCGCGACGGCTCATCCCATTTTCGGACACCGGATTCTCGAAACCCACGCGCCGTGCACATTTCCTCATCTGCGGTATCATGGAACAAGGAAACACCGGGAACTGCCCGCGCAATCTTTTTTTGTTTTTGTGGAGAAGGCATTGATACCACGCTACACGCGCCAGGAGATGGGCCACGTTTGGAGCGACGCCAACAAGTTCGCCAAGTGGCTGGAAGTCGAGCTTGCCGCCACGGAGACCCTTGCCGAAGCAGGCCAGGTCCCGAAAGAGGCCGCTGCCGCGATTCGCTCTCGCGCCAAGGTGGATGTCGCCCGCATTTACGAGCTGGAAGCACGTGTGAAACACGATGTCGTCGCCTTCACTATGGCCGTCGGCGATTCCATCGAAGATCCTGCCGCGGCTCGCTGGTTGCATTACGGCATGACTTCGAATGATGTCGTCGACACAGCGCAAGCTCTCCAGGTTCGCGATGCATCGAAATTAATCGAGCGAGACTTAGTGATGTTCGGAGAAATTCTCGACGTGCGCGCTCACGAATTCCGCCACACGCCGCAGATCGGCCGCACTCACGGCATTCATGCCGAGCCCATCACCTTTGGCCTGAAAATCGCCAATTGGTTCTCGGAGAATCAGCGCAATATCACACGCTTCCGCGACGCCGCCGAGCAGATGGCCGTTGGGAAAATCTCCGGCGCCGTCGGCAATGCTTCGCACCTTGGCACGGAAATGGAGGAGCGCATCTGCAAGCGTCTTGGGCTCAGCGTCGCTCCCGTTGCTTCACAAGTGATTCAGCGCGACCGTCATGCGCAATATCTCAGCGCCCTCGCGCTCATCGCCGCTACACTCGAAAAAATCGCGCTCGAAATTCGCCATCTGCAACGTACCGAAGTCCGCGAGGCTGAAGAACCCTTCAGCGGCGAACAGCGCGGCAGCTCCGCGATGCCCCATAAGCGCAATCCCGTCACGTGCGAGCAAATCTGCGGCCTCGCGCGCCTGGTGCGTTCGAATATGCTCGCTGCATTCGAGAACGTGGCCTTGTGGCACGAGCGCGACATCTCCCACAGTTCGGCGGAACGAATCATCCTTCCCGATTCCACCATTCTTGTGGACTACATGCTTTCCAAAATGACCGCCATCCTCGGCCAGATGCGTGTTTTCCCTGAACGAATGATTCGAAACCTCGAATCCACCCACGGCCTGGTTTACTCGGGACAATTGCTCCAGGATTTGGTGGAGAAAGGGATGCCCCGGGATGACGCCTACAAGGCGGTGCAGGAAAGCGCCATGGCAGCCTGGGAGTCAGACGCCAGTTTCCGTGACCGTATTGCAACCGATGCGCGCATCGCGAAGTACCTCGATGCGAAAGCGCTCGCGCACACGTTTGATCTTCAACGGCAGCTTCGCCATGTGGATGCTATCTTCGATCGCGTATTTGGCGCACATCCTGCCGGAGAGAAATCCGCGGCGGGTTCAGCGGGAAAACTCTAAGGAGAAAAGCAAAGGCGCCACCGCCTGAGCCGGGGCGCCGTTCTGCCTCTACTAATTCCGGCTTGCGCTGAAATTAGCTGCGGAGGCGGAAACTGAGAAACGGAAAATCGAAATCAGAAAAGGGAAATTGCAGCCTCAAGAAGCCTCAAGACTGAAAACTAGAAGCCGAAACTAAAGACTACTCGACGCGCTGAACGTAACGTGCTTCCGAGGTATCCACTTTAATTCTGTCCCCCTCATTTACGAAAGGCGGCACCTGGACCACCAGACCGGTCTCGAGCGTCGCGGGTTTCATCACCGCGCTGGCGGTGGCCTTCTGGAGCGTCGGCTCCGTCTGGATCACCTTCATATCCATGGTATCGGGCAAGTCCACGCCGATGGGTTTTTCCTCGAAAAATTCGACCTTCACGATGGTGCTGGGTATTAAATAGTAGACGGATTCCCCGAGCTCTTCACGGCTCATCTGCATCTGCTCGTAGTTCTTGGTGTTCATGAAGTGAAAATCGTCACCCTCGCTGTAGAGGTACTCGAACTCGACTTCGTCAAGGATGGCGCGGTCCACGAATTCTTCGGCGCGGAACCGGTAGTCGATGATCGCACCCGTGCGGAGGTTTCTCATGCGCGTCTGCATCGAGCCGCGCTTATTGCCGGGTGTGCGGTGATCGACGCTGAAAATAGTGAAAAGCTGGCCGTCGTGCTGAATGACCATGCCGGGGCGGAGTTGTGTCGCTTTGACGCTGCTCATTGTGTTTGTGGCCCCGACCGGGTCGGGGCCGACCGCTCCCTAGAAAGTCTGCTGATTTCGGAAATTCCGGCGGGCGGGCTTAAGTTCGCGCCTACACTGCTCGCGGAATGACTCGAGGCACGCTGACGCGCAATCCACGTCCAGCGCGAACAATTAGTATAAGATGCCACATTCCCGGCGGTCAATCTGCCCTCCTCGCTGCGGTGAGCCCGCTTGCATCAGAAATGTTCCCTCCGCTCAGAAACCTTGGCCTTCTGCCGTTACCGGCATTCCGGAATAGTGGACGTGAACCAAGCGCCATCGACCTTGTTCCCTGCGATAGAGCTGTGTTTCCCCACCGTGGGTCGTCAGGGGAGAGCCATCTTCTCTGAACTTGGCAGCGAAATCCCAATAGAATCCGACCCAGGCTGCGTCCCCGTAAACATGAAGGGAAATGTCATGAACCGTCAGTTTGCGTTCCGAGAAGGTATCGCCCATCAAACGCATGTAAACATTTTGCTTGATTTGCTCGAAACCGTGCTCGTGACCCAACGGGTGGAGGAAGGAGACATCCGACGAATCCGACCAGACCTCAGCAGCGAGAGCGGTGTCTGCGGCATCAACCGATTTCGCATAGTTCTCAATCAAGCTCCGGATCACACTGCCGTCGGTGGATGTTTCCGCTGACGAAACGTTTCGGGCCTCGCCTTTTTCTGTTTTTGCGCGTGCCGGCGCGGCTCCCGCCATGATCTTTTCGATTTCACCCGGATCTCGGGGGAGGCGTTCGCTGAGCAGCCTGTGGCCGGTTTCGGTGATGAGGACGTCGTCTTCGATGCGCACGCCAAGATTCTCTTCGGGGATGTAGATGCCTGGCTCAATGGTGATGACCATGCCGGGCTGGAAAGGGGTGCAGTATTCGCCCGGGTCGTGAACATCGAGGCCGATATGATGGCCGAGGCCGTGAATGAAATAGGTGCCGAGTGGCTTATCGTGGAGATCCTTGCCGTGGGAATTTATGTAATTGTAGGCAATTTTGTGGACGCTCTTGTCGCCCTTGATACAGAAGTCCATTCCGGGCTTTAGAGCGGCGAGGGCCGCGTTTTGCGCTCCGAGAACGATGTCATAGATTTCGCGCTGGCGCGGCGTGAACTTGCCGTTGGCGGGCAGCGTGCGGGTGATGTCCGAGGAGTAGCCGGAGTATTGCGCGCCAACGTCGAGAACGACGATGTCGCCGTCTTCGATCTTGCGCGAGAGCCTGTCGTAGTGCAGCGCGGTGGAGTTCGGGCCGGCGCCAACAATCGGGGCGTAACCCTCCTGTTCTGAACCGCCCCAGGCGTGGACTTCGACCATTTTTGCCGCCACCTGATATTCGTAGAGGCCGGGGCGCATCAACCTCATCGCTTCAAGGTGGGAGTCCACCGACAGGTCAATCGCTTGTTTCAGAAAGGCGATTTCCCCGGGTGACTTGATCTGGCGCAGGGTATTGATCTGCGTGCGAATGTCCTTCAGCTTGGCCTGCGGTGCAGCAAGTTGCAGCCAATCGACAACGGCTTTCTCGTGCGGGTAACCGCCGAGTTCTTTTTGATAGGGAAGGATGGTATAGAAATCCGGAAATGTCTTCGCAAGATTCTCCACAACGGAGCGGAAGTCGCTCTCGAACGGTTTTACGACAACAAAGCCAGTGCGCGCTTCGATGCCCGGGTCCGAGGATGACATGCGGACGCCATTCCATTTTTCTTTCTGCGGATTCTTTGCCGGGAGAAAAAGAGTTTCGCGCAAAACGCTGGCGACGTCGCCCTTCTGCCCCGCGGGGAGGATAATCAAGCCGGCGCCTTCTTCATTGTGACCGGTGAGGTAGTAGAAATTCTCCTCCTGGGCAAAAACGTAGGCCTGTGAAACTTCCTCCCGGCCCGTGAAACCCCAGAGGATGATTGGCCCATCGACTTGCACGCCCAGCTTTGCACGGCGTTCGGCGTAGACGCTGTTGGGCTCGCGCTCGCGGCGCTCCTGGGCTTGCACGCCGGCTGCGCAGCAAACCACACAGAGCAATCCGCGGAGAGCCCGTCTTGCGGAATTCAGCAAACCAGGCGACCGCACCGGCCACAAGCGACCACTCATTCGCGCACCTCGAAACCACCATTTGATTGTTGCGCCCACCGGGCACGTGAGTTCGCGGGCGTGCCACTCACAGCCGGGCGATTGTAACTGAAACGTCCGGCCTTTCGAAATATCTGGTTAACCCGCCAGTGAGGATTGAATGGCCATAGGGGCGGATCGTGCGTCCCGCTGCACCTGCGCTGCCGACCCGGAATTACCCGCGCGGCAACACCTGAATGCCCGGAGCAACAAACGACCAGCATGCCGCGCGGCTCAAGCGCGAAAGAAGTCCGCGAGTATCTGCGAGACTCGATCAGGTTCCTCGTGCTGCAGCCAGTGCGTGGCGTTGGCAAAGGTGAAGAGCTCAGCGCTGGTGCAATAGCGCAGGCTGTCGTGAGCCATTTCAGACAGGAGAAAGTCGTCGCGCTCGCCCCACAGGATGCGGGTGGGGACGCGGACGTTTTTGTCCTGAAATTTGACGCCAGTGCGGAAGAGGGCGCGATACCAGTTGATCATGCCAGTCAGAGCGCCGGGCTGAGACCAGGCGCCCCGATATTGGGCGAGGTCTTCAGCAGAGAAGGTGCCCGGGCGGCTGGAGTGGAGAAGCGCGCGCGCGCCAAGGCGGAAGTTGAAGGTGGAGAAAAGCGCTTCCGGCAGCCAGGGGAGTTGGAAGAAAAACATGTACCAACTGCGGAAGAATTGACGCGGATGCGTGCTGAGGAATTTGCGCATCACCGCAGGATGAGGGACGTTGAGGACGGCGAGCTTGGCGATGCGCTGCGGATGCAAGAGGGCCGTGCTCCAGGCAACTGCGGCGCCCCAATCATGGCCGGCGAGAAAGATTTTGTCCTGACCGAGTTGATCGGCGATGGCCAGGATGTCGGAGACGAGTTCCGTTAAAGCGTAAGCTGCCACGCCGGCGGGTTTACTGCTGAGATTGTAACCGCGTTGGTCAGGGACGACGACTCGGAATCCCGCGGAGACCAGCGGCTCGATTTGCCGGTGCCAACCATACCAGAATTCCGGGAAACCATGGAGCAAGACCACCACGGGGCCGTCTTTGGGCCCGGCGGTGATGGCATGGAACCGCAGTCCAGCGTTTTGAAAGAAACGTACGGACGATTCGCTCTGGGCGCACGCGGTTTGCCGCCGTTCCGGGGAAACGCTGTCGCGAGCATGGGAAAGAATGAGGGCTTCCTGTTCGCTTCCAGGAAGGAGTCCGGTGCCCTGCATTTCGATCTCATTGAAGATCGGCATCAACTCTTCAGGAAAGCACTGCATCCGGAGCCTATCTCGCCAGATTTCGAATGGGTCTCGAGCGCCTTCGAGGATGTCACGACAGACATCTTTGGCAGACCAAAGAAGTGCTTCCCTTGGGGACATCTTGGAAGCGCCCATTTCACTTAGGGCCGGCATAAGTCAATCAGAAGCCCGGCGCCCCGGAGGTGGCGGGACGCATTTCAGGGGCGTTGACGCCGAAGCGGAGACGCGCGAAGTATGTTTGGCCGAGGGACATCGCGCCAGTGTAGAGGTAACCCCAAACGAAGAGCAGCAGGAACGGCACGGTGGCATAGTTTTCGTTGAGGATGGCGTAGACCACAGTCGAAGAAAAGTACAAGCCTAAGAGAATTTCCGCGTAGGGCATCCAGCCGGCTTTGTTTTTGTACGATTTTTTTGCGAAAGTTCCTTGTTTGCCTTCGATATTGAATTTCGGCGTGCGGGCGAATTCGCTTCTCTTGCCGAGTAGCGCTTCGATCACCGCTTGTGCGTTGCGCACGGAAATTCCTATGCCCGTGGCCATGACGAAAGGCAAATACAGAAACGTGCGCCGCCACGTCTTAGGACGAAGCTCTCTTTGCGCCACGAGATAGAAGCTGGAGATGGAACACGTGGAGGCGAGAAAGAGCGGCAGGTCGATCACTAGCATCTGGAACCAGCCCTGATAGAAGCGCACGATCATTGCTGGCAGCAACATGGTAGAGAGCAGGATCATCAGCGGGTAGCTGATGTTGCCGGTTAGGTGGAAGAATGCTTCTGCTTTGACGTGCCAGGGCGCGTCGGATTTCCAAACTCTTGGGAGGATTTTTTTTGCGGTTTGCATCAGGCCCTTGGCCCAGCGCGCTTGTTGGGCTTTGAAACCGTTCATATCCACAGGGAGTTCGGAAGCACATTCGATTTGCGGGAGGTAGAGAAACCTCCAGCCTTTGAGTTGCGAGCGATACGAGAGATCGGTGTCTTCAGTGAGTGTGTCGTGCTCCCAGCCGCCGGCATCATCGATAGCTTTGCGGCGCCAGACCCCGGCGGTCCCGTTGAAATTGAAAAAAGTGCCCCGGCGAGAACGCGCACCGTGCTCAACCACGAAATGACCGTCGAGAAGAATGGTCTCAACGTTAGTGAGCAGGGAGTAGTCGCTGTTGAGATAGGTCCAGCGCGTCTGCACCATGCCGATTTTACTGCCGCCTTGCGGATTCATGAAGTAGGGAATGGTGCGCAGCAGAAAATCGGGTTCGGGGAGAAAGTCGGCGTCGAAGATGGCAACGAATTCGCCCTGGGCGGTTTTCAAGCCGTTTTCCAGAGCGCCGGCTTTGTAGCCTTCGCGGTTGCGGCGATGGAGGTGAACGATTCGCACGCCCTGTGCGGCGTGGCGCTCCACACAGGCTCGAGCGACTTCGCAGGTCTCATCGGTGGAGTCGTCCAGCACCTGCACGTCGAGCA
>WNFS01002553.1_pt1 | contig 19046 bp, 9 predicted proteins | sample 5400141 | NCBI WGS metagenome assembly WNFS01 (sample SAMN13153358, study PRJNA577476) | soil metagenome | isolation source: 60 cm saprolite under Madrone tree | place: USA:California | collected 2016-06-14
GTGGCGGCCGGCCCTGGTTCTGGGGCTCGGCGGCGTCGGCTATGGCCTGGTGGGCTACCTGATCCGCCGCTGGCGGCCGAACGATCCGCTTGACGTCATCGAGGCCAATGCACTCCATGGTGGCAATCTGCCCTTGTGGGATGGTCTGATCATCGCCTTCATGACTGTCACGGCGGTGGGCCTGGGCGCCTCCGTCGGATTGGAAGCCGGCGTCACCCAGCTGGGCGCCGCCGCGGCAAGCTGGATGGGGCGGCGCTTCAGGCTCGACCGTGCCTCGATGCGCACGATGGTGGGCTGCGGGGCGGCGGCGGCCATCGCGGCAGCCTTCAACGCGCCGATTGCCGGAATCTTCTACGCGCTGGAGCTCGTGATCGGCGGCTATGCCGTCACGGCGTTGATGCCCGTTGCGGTGGCCGCGATCGCTGGCACATTGACCGCCCGTCTCATGTTCGATGTCGACCCGATTTATTTCGTCGTGACACCGCCCATGCTGAATTCGGCCGACTATGGGCTGTTTGCCATTTTGGGAGTCGCCGCGGCCGGTGTGGGCGTCGTCGTCATGCGCGCCGCCACCACCTTCGAAGCCTTGCTGAAGGCGGCATATATTCCCAACTGGCTGCGCCCGGGCATAGGCGGGTTGGTGCTGGCGGCTATCGGTTGTCTCTATCCCCAGGTGCTGGGATCGGGCCATGGTACGCTCGATGCAACATTGAACGGCAATGTCGCGATCCAAATTCTATTGGTGCTGCTGCTGGCGAAGGCGCTGGCTTCCGCCATCAGCATCGGCAGCGGATTTCGCGGCGGTCTGTTTAGTGCCTCACTCTTGCTCGGTAGCCTGCTGGGCAGCGCCTTCTGGAATGCCGGGTTCTATCTGTTTCCGGCAAGTATCGCGGTCCATTCGGCCTACGCCGTGGTGGGGATCGGCGCCGTGGCGGCCTCGGTCGTGGGCGCGCCCTTGACCATGATCCTGTTGGTCTTCGAGACCACCTCGGACTACACCATGACGGTCGGGGTCGCCGTGGGCGTCATGGTGGCGACCGTGGTGACGCGCCGATGGTTCGGCTATTCCTTCTCGACGTGGCGTTTCCATCTGCGCGGCGTTCCCCTGAGGGGCGCCTTCGACGTCGCCCGCATGTACGACCTCACGGTTCGTCGCGTCCTCGATCGCGAGATCTTGATGGTCAACGCCGGCACTAAACTCGAGGCACTGCGCATTGCCCTCTTCACGGCGCGTCAGTCCCTGGCCTTCGTTCAGCGCGACGACGGCGCCTTCGTGGGCATCGTCGATAGTGCGGAGGTTCAGGCCAAACTGGTCGAAGATCCTCTCCTGGACGTGACAGCCGAAACGCTCGCCCATCCTCAGACTCATCTGCTCACGTCCGACGATCGACTGAGCACCGCCCTCCATGTTCTTGAATCGAGTGAATTCGAAGCCGTGGCCGTGGTGATGTCGCGCATCGACCCCCGGCTGGTGGGCTGCGTCCACGAGGCGGAGCTTCTGCGCTGTTACGTCGGGGAGGCCGACCGCATGCGGCGCGAGGAGTTGGGCGCCGTGGGCCTTTTCACCGATCTCGCCGGCCGCGAGTAGGCTTGAAGAACCTCAATGGCGCGATCGGGTAGTCCTGTTTGCACGGAGAGCCACGATTCAGCCAACATTGCGCCGGCATGATCAATGCCTTCAAAAAGCCTCAATCTCCGCCAAGCCCTGGCCGCAGGAAAGCCCCCGACGGCGCGTGTATCTGTTGTCGAGCGATGGGCTCGCGGTTTCATCAACCCGCGGGAACGTTTGGGTGGTTGGCTGGTTATGTAGGAAGGGAGTCCTGTCTTCTACGGCGTGACAATCGCACGCCTTACGCCACGGAGCAGGTCATGAGCTTAAGGCTTTTGCCATAGCAAGGTGCCAGCGAGCGCGAAGTTCGCGCCGTTCGAGTTCCATGATCGCGGCGGTCGGTACGTTTGGTTTCGACATTTCCTCAAAACAACAGGCCCAACATGAATAACTGTCGGTTTCTCGCCACCAGCCTGATCGGCATCGTCCTCGGGCTCGCCCCGCTGGCCGCGGCATTGGCCCAATCGCAGCCCGGCGATCCGCCGGGCCGCGTCGGGCGCGTGGCGGAGATGTCGGGAACCGTCTCCTTCCACACCGCCGACGTCACTCAGTGGGGCCCGGCGTCGCTCAATTATCCGGTGACCGGCGGCAATTCCTTCTGGACCGAGCCGCGTTCGCATGCGGCCATCGACGTGGGCGCCAGCCGTCTCTATCTCGACAGTTCCACCGAACTCGACGTGTCCAATGTGGACGATCAGTCCTTCGTGGCCTCGTTGGCGCAGGGCGCCGTCTATCTTCGCATCTCGTCCAGTGCCAATGGCGATCAATACGAGATCGATACGCCGCGCGGCGCCGTGCATATCGCGCAGCCTGGCAGTTATGAAGTCGTGGCGGGCGACGCCGATCACCCGACCACCGTCACGGCCTTCGAGGGCAGCGCCCAGATCGTGGGCCCGGAGCTCAACGCCACAGTCAACCCGCAGCAGGCGATCTATATCTCCGGCCAGAATCCCGCCTCGGTGAACCAGGGCCAGGCTCAGACCGACGATTTCATCCGCTTCGTTCAAGACGAGGAGCGGCCCTATCAGAATGCTGCACCCGCCCCTCAATACGTTTCGCCAGAGATGACCGGCTATCAGGATCTGGGTCGCTATGGCCAGTGGAACCAGGATCCCAGCTATGGCCAGGTCTGGTATCCTCAGGTCGACGCCGGATGGGCCCCCTATCGCGAGGGCCATTGGGCCTATGTGGCGCCCTGGGGCTGGACCTGGGTCGACGACGCGCCGTGGGGTTTCACCCCCTTCCACTACGGCCGTTGGGTCCAGGTTCGCAACCGCTGGGCCTGGTGGCCGGGCAGGGTGGCCGCGCGTCCAGTCTATGCCCCGGCGCTGGTCAGCTTTTTCGGCGGATTCAATCTCGGCGGCTTGAGCCTCGGCATCGGCGTCGGCCAGGCCGTCGGCTGGATTCCCCTGGGCCCGGAAGAGGTCTATGTCCCGCCCTATCGCCACAGCGACCGCTATGTCCGTAACGTAAACATCACCTATGTCCATAACGAGACGACGATCATCAACGTCGTGAACAACAGGACCGTCATCAACAACTACAACAACTACCACAATCGCAATGGGGCGACGGTGGTGGACGGTTCGACCATGACCGGCTCCCGCCCCGTGGCGCCGGAGTTCCATAAATTCGCGCCCAATGGCCAGTTCGACAACAAGCGTTGGGCCGATGCCAAAGGCATGGGCGGCAATCCGCCGGTCAAACCGACGGCGCTGACCCGTGGTGCCAACGGCTATAAGCCACCGGTCTCCCCCGGTCCGGACAATACGAAAAGGATCATCACCAATGGTCAGGGCCAAAACGGCCAGTTTCAGAGCAAGAATGGTCAGAACACCCAGAACCTGAAGGTCCAGAACAACGGGCAGCCGCAAGGCAACGGCCCGGCTGTCGTGGGCGGTTCGAATTCCGAACTTCCCCCACTGCCTGCCGGGCAGAAGCCGGGCCAGACTAAATTTGGCCAGGGGCAAACCGGTCAGGGGCAAAATGGCCAAAATCAGAATGGACAGAATTTGAAGGTCCAGAACAACGGCCAGTCGCAAGGCAACGGCCCGGCCGTTGTGGGTGGCTCGAACACCAAGCTGCCGCCATTGCCTGCCGGGCAGAAGCCAGGCCAATCTCAATTTGGACAAGGTCAGACTGGCCAGGGCCAGAATGATCAAAGCCGGAACGGCCAGAACCTGAAGGTCCAGAACAACGGCCAGCTGCAGAATTTGAAGACCAACCAACCGAACAACGGCTCGGCCTTCGTCCCGCAGGGTCAGCAACAACAGAAATTGAAGACCAACAAGCCGAACGCAAATCCGAACTCGGCCTTCGTCCCACAGGGGGGTCAGCAGCAACAGAAGTTGAAGACCAACAAGCCGAACGGGAATTCGAACTCAGCCTTCGTCCCGCAGGGCCAGCAGCAACAGAACCAGACGCACAACTTCACGGGTGGCGGCGGCCAATCGACCCAGAAAGTACAGAAGAAGCAGCCCGATGGAAAAGGCACGATTCCTCCGCTGAACAACAAGAACGGTCAACAGACCAATTAGCCGTGGGACGCCGGGCGGCCATCGGATCGAGGGCCCTCGCCGTCAGGCGGGGGCCTTTTCCGTTCAGGGATTGGGCGGAAGCTGGTTCACGTCCCAGCCGCCACCCAGCGCCGTAACAAGGGCGACGCTGGCCGTGATCCTGCTCTGAAGGATGCCCAGCGCCGTCTGGCGGTTGCTCAGCGCATTGGCTTGCGCGGTGATGACGCTGGTGTAGTCGACGGTTCCGGCTTCGTACTGATTGAGGGTCAGGCGCTCAGCCTCCGCCGCCGCGTTGACGGCGTCATCCTGGACTACGGCCTGTTGCGCCAGGATGCGCAAGGCGGCCAACTGATCTTCGACCTGCTGGAACGCCGTCAGCACTGTCTGGCGATAGAGGGCCACCGTCTGGTCGTAGGTTGCGCGCGCCGCCTCCACCTGGGCGGCGCGTAAGCCACCCTCGTAGAGCGTGGCGGCGAGTTGCGGGCCGACGGCCCAAACCACCGACTCCGGAGAGAACAGCGCCGACAACGCCGTCGAAGCCAAGCCGTAGGAGCCGCTCAGCGAGATGGTGGGATAATAAGCAGCGACGGCGACACCAATTTGGGCATTGGCGGCAGCCATCTGGCGCTCCGCCGCGGCGATATCGGGCCGGCGTTCCAGCAGTCCGGACGGTAGGCCCGGTGGCGTGACCGGCACGTCCGCCACGACAACGGGTGCCGGTGCCAGGGTGAAATCGGCAGGCGGCTTGCCGGTCAGGACCGCGATGGCATGCTCCAGCTGGCTGCGCAGGACGCCGACGTTGATGGCCTGGGCGCGCGTCGATTCGAGCTGCGTCCTGGCCGAGGCGACATCGGTCTCGGCCGCCACGCCGGCGTCGTATTTGTTTTGGGTAATCTGCAAAGAATGCGCGAACGCGACGACGGTGGCATCAAGCAGGCGCTTCAATTCGTCTTCCACGCGCAGATCGAAGTAGTCGGCCGCCAACGCTGCTTGGGCAGAGAGGCGCGCGGCGGCGAGATCCGCGGCGCTGGCTTGTGCGTTGGCCGAAGTGCTCTCCACCTCTCGGCGGATCCGGCCCCAGATATCGATCTCCCAACTTGCGCCCACCGAACCGGCGTACAGAGTCTGAACGTGGGATTGCTGCTGTGCGCGCTGAACCGAGGCACCGAGGGTGAGAGTGGGGAAGAAATTGGCCCGCGCCTCGCCGACCAGAGCCACTGCTTGGCGATAGGCTGCCTCCGAGGATTTCAGATTCTGGTTCGAGATATCGATTTGCTTCTCCAACTCGTCGAGGGGCGCGTCGTTGTAGATCGACCACCAGGCCTGGTCGCTTCCCGCCTGCTGCGGTTCGCCGATCTTCCACCCCTGGGATTCCTTATAGGCCGGCGGCACCTCGGCAGCCGGCCTCTTGTAGTCCGGCCCGACCTCGCAGGCCGCCAGGCTCGCAACCAAAGCCGCCGCGTTCACAAAGCGCGAGCGCCAGAGAGCCTTTGCCAGGAATTCCACCGCCATGCCTAATGCGCCTCAGGTCTCGTTGGCCGGCCCGAGGCCGCTCAAGGAATCGGGATGGCGCTCGCGCCAGACCCGCAGCGACCAGAGGCGGAACCGATCGAGATAGAGGTAGACCACCGGCGTGGTGTAGAGGGTCAGCATCTGGCTGACGAGCAAGCCGCCGACGATCGATACGCCAAGGGGCCGGCGCAATTCGGCGCCCACGCCAGTGCCCAGCGCCAGCGGAAGCGCGCCCAACATGGCGGCCATCGTCGTCATCATGATGGGGCGAAATCGCATCAGGGCTGCTTCATAGATCGCATCGCGCGAGGACAATCCGCGCTGGCGTTCCGCATCGAGCGCGAAATCGATCATCATGATGGCATTCTTCTTGACGATGCCGATCAGCAGGACCACACCGATGAGGGCAATGATGCTGAAATCCATCTTCATGGCCAGCAACGCCAAGAGAGCCCCGACGCCCGCCGAGGGCAGGGTCGACAGAATCGTGATCGGATGGATGTAGCTCTCGTAGAGGATACCCAGCACGATATAGACGGCGGCCAGCGCCGCCAGGACCAGCAAGGGCTCGCTGGCGAGCGAGGATTGAAAGACCTGGGCCGTCCCCTGGAAGCTGCCGTGGATTGAGGCGGGCATGCCAATGCGGTTGACGGCGGCGTCGATGGCTTTCACCGCATCGCTGAGCGATTTGCCGATCGCCAGATTGAAGGACAGCGTGCTCGCCGCAAACAAGCCCTGGTGGTTGACCGACAGCGGCGTGTTGCCCGGCCCATCATGGGTAATTGCCGCGAGCGGCACCATGGTCTCTGCCGCCGTACTGACGGCCGCGCCGGTCGAGCTGCCGCCATTTCCAACCGCCGTAAGTGAATTGTTGCTGAGATTGCGCGCCGAATCTGCGGCCACGGCTGCCGCGGAAACGGCGGCAGCTTTCCCGATGATGGTTGTGCCGGCGACCGCGTTGGTTCCCTCGACCCCGCTGACGGGGCCGCCCGACGTGCTGACGAAGATGTCGCGCAATGTTTCCGGGCTCTGCCAGAACTGCGGGGCCACCTCCATGACGACGTGATACTGGTTCAAGGGATTGTAGATGGTGGAAACCTGGCGCTGGCCGAAGGCATCGTAGAGCGTGTTGTCGATCTGGCTGGTGGTGAGGCCAAGGCGCATGGCCGTCGGCCGGTCGATGGTGAGTTCGGTTTCCAGGCCGCCCTGTTGCTGATCCGAGTTCACGTCGGTCAGTTCCGGCGCATGCATCAGCGCGTCCGTCAGCTTCGGCGCCCATTCGTAGAGATCCGCGAGGTTATCGGCCTGCAGGGTGTACTGGTATTGGGCATTGCCCTGCCGGCCGCCGACGCGGATATCCTGCACTGCCTGCAGGAAAAGACTGGCGCCCGGGACCTTGGCGAGATTGCCTCTGAGCCGCGCCATGACCGCGTCGGCGGTAAGTTTGCGCTGGCCCAGGGGTTTCAGCGCTACGAAGACGGAGCCGGCGTTGGTCTGACCGCCGCCGGTGAATCCGACCACGCTGGCCACGTCGGGATCCTTCTGTAGGATCGCGACGTATTGGATCATCTTCTGGCGCATCGCTTGGAAGGAGATGCTCTGATCGGCCACGACGCTGCCCGTGACCCGCCCTGTATCCTGCTGGGGAAAGAAGCCCTTGGGGACGATGACGTAGAGATAGAGGTTGAGCCCGAGGGTCGCCAACAGAATGAGCATCACCGTGCCGGCTCGGGACAAGGCCCAGCTAAGCGTTCGCTCATAGCCGCGCAGCAAGGCATTGAATGCGCCTTCGGCCTGGCGGGCGATCCAGCCCGGCTCGCGCTCGCCTTTTCGCACGATCAACCGGGCACAGATCGTCGGTGTAGCGGTCAACGAAATCACGAGCGACACCAGTACGGCGACCGACAAAGTAATCGCGAATTCGCGGAAGAGGCGCCCGACGATGCCGCCCATCAGGATGATGGGCAGGAAGACGGCGATCAGGGACAGGCTCATGGAAACCACTGTGAAACCGACTTCGCGGGCGCCGAGCAAGGCCGCCTCGAAACGCGACATGCCGGCTTCGACATGGCGGGTGATGTTTTCCAGGACGACGATGGCGTCGTCGACGACAAACCCCGTCGCCACGGTCAGCGCCATCAGCGACAGATTGTCTAGGCTGTAGCCCAGGAGATACATGACTCCGAATGTGCCGATGAGCGAAACGGGAACGGCGACGCTTGGGATCAGGGTCGCCCGGATGTTGCGCAGGAAGGCGAAGACCACGAGGATTACGAGGCCGATGGAGATCAGCAGAGTGCGCTCGACGTCGTGGAGCGAGGCACGGATCGTCACCGAACGATCGTTGGCGACGGCGATGTTGATATCCTTGCCGACCGATGCCTCGAGCTGCGGCAGCGCAAGCATCACGCGGTCGATCGTGGCGATGATGTTGGCGCCGGGCTGGGAAAATAGAATTACCAGCACTGAGGGCTTGCCATTGGCAAGACCAGCATTGCGCAGGTTTTCGACCGAATCGACCACCTCTCCCACGTCCGATAATCGCACCGCAGCACCATTGCGATAGGCGATCACCAGAGAGCGATATTGGTCGGCCGCGCGGGCCTGGTCGTTGGCATAGATCTGGAAGCGCTGGTTTTCGTCCTCAATCGTACCCTTCGGGCTATGGGCATTGGCAGCCGCCAATGCCGCGCGAACATCTTCGAGGCCGATGCCGTATTTGAAGAGGGCCCGCGGATTGAGTTCGGCGCGGACGGCGGGCAGCGAGCTGCCGCCGACCGTGACCTGGCCGATGCCCTCGATCTGGGAAAGCCTTTGTGCGAGCACCGTGCTCGCCGCGTCATAGACCTTGCCCTGGCTCAAAGTGTCCGACGTCAGCGCCAGAATCATGATCGGCGCATCAGCCGGATTGACCTTGCGATAGGTGGGATTGCTCCGCAGGCTGGCTGGCAGATCGACGCGTGCTGCGTTGATCGCCGCCTGGACGTCGCGCGCCGCGCCGTCGATGTCGCGGTCAAGCCCGAATTGCAGGGTGACCCGCGCCGAGCTCACATTGCTTGCCGACGTCATCTCGGTCACATCGGCAATCTGGCCCAGATGACGCTCCAATGGCGTTGCCACGCTGCTCGCCATGATCTCCGGGCTGGCGCCAGGCAATTGCGCCTGTACCGATATGGTAGGGAAATCGACCTGGGGCAGAGGGGCGACCGGCAATAGGAAGTAGGACACACCTCCGGCAAGGGCGATGCCGAGGGTCAGGAGGGTCGTCGCCACCGGCCGGCGAATGAAAATCTCCGACGGGTTCATGACGCCGGGCTCTCGGTTGGGCTTTCCCCTGGGCCTTCATCGCTGCCGAACCGGCGCCGCAGGCGGGTGGCAATCCGGTCGAAGGCCAGATAGATCACCGGCGTGGTGAAAAGCGTCAAAACCTGACTGACGACGAGGCCGCCTACGATGGCGATGCCGAGCGGATGGCGCAGTTCCGAACCGTTGCCAGTGCCCAGCATCAGCGGCAGAGCGCCCAGAATGGCCGCCATGGTCGTCATCAGAATCGGGCGCAGGCGCAGCAGACAGGCCTGATGGATGGCCTCGCGCGGCGATTTGCCCTCGACGCGCTCGGCGTCGAGCGCAAAATCGATCATCATGATGGCGTTTTTCTTGACGATGCCGATCAGGAGCACGATCCCGATGATGGCGATAATGTCGAGATCGTGTCCCGAGACGATCAGTGCCAGGAGGGCGCCGATCCCTGCCGAGGGCAGCGTCGAGAGGATCGTCACCGGATGGACGAAACTCTCGTATAGGACGCCGAGCGCGATGTAGACCGTGACCACGGCCGCCAGGATCAGGAACAGCTCGTTCTTCAGCGAGGACTGGAAACTGAGCGCCGCGCCCTGAAAGCTGGTGAGAATGCTCGCCGGCAAGGCGATGTCGTGCTCGACCTGCGTGACCGCGGCGACTGCGGCGCCCAACGAGGCGCCCGGCGCCAGATTGAAGGACACCGTCGTCGACGGAAATTGGCCGAGATGGCTGATTTGCAACGGGGCCGTCTGCTCGCTGACTTTGGCGACGGCCGAGAGCGGCACCTGGCCCCCGGCCGCTCTCGCCGCCGGCAGATAGATCGCATTCAGGGAATCGAGCGAGCGCTGCAGCGAGGGATCGACTTCGATGATGATGCGGTACTGGTTCGTCTGGGTGAAGATGGTCGAGATGATGCGCTGACCGAACGCATCGTAGAGCGCGTTGTCGATCGTCGCCGGGGTGATGCCAAATCGTCCGGCCGTATCCCGATCGATGGTGATATAGGCCGAGAGGCCGTTCTGCTGCAGATCGCTGGAGACGTCTTGAATCTGCGGTTGTTCGCCGAGGGCGGCCACCAGCTTGGGTGTCCAGCTTGCCAGTTCATCCGGGTTCGCATCCTCCAGTACGAACTGGTACTGGGTGCGGCTGACGCTGGTATCGATAGTCAGATCTTGAACAGGCTGAAGATAGAGGGTGACGCCCGACACGCCGGCCACTTCCTGCTGCAGCCGGCGGATGACGTCACCTACGGCGTCGGCGCGTTCGTTGTTCGGCTTCAGATTGATCAGGAAGCGGCCGCTGTTGAGCGTTGGGTTGGTCCCATCGACGCCGATGAACGAGGTCAGGCTGACGACGTCTTGATCCTTGAGAATGACCGCAGCCAAGGCCTCTTGCGTGCGCGCCATGGCGACATAGGAGACGGAGGGCCCGGCCTCGGATATGCCCTGGATGACGCCGGTATCCTGGACTGGGAAAAAGCCTTTCGGGATGGCGACATAAAGCAAGCCCGTCACGACCAGTGTCGCGAAAGCGACCAGCAAGGTAAACGCTTGCCGGTCGAGCACCCAGCCCAATGCGGAATCGTAGAGTCGGACGAGGGCATCGAACCATTCCCGGCTGCGCCGCGCAAAGCCGGTTTCCGTCGCCTCGTCGTGGCGGCGCAGAATCTTGGCGCAGAGCATGGGCACCAGGGTCAGCGAGACCGCCGCCGAGAACAGAATGGTGACGGCGAGCGTGATGGCAAATTCGCGAAAGAGCCGGCCCACTACGTCGCCCATGAACAACAGTGGAATGAGAACGGCGATGAGTGAAACTGTCAGCGACACGATGGTGAAGCCGACTTGTTCGGATCCCTTGAGCGCTGCCCGAAGCGGCGACAGGCCTTCCTCGAGATATCGGGAGATGTTTTCGATCATGACGATGGCGTCATCGACCACGAACCCGGTGGCGATGGTCAGGGCCATCAACGACAGATTGTCGATGCTGAAGCCCAGCAGGTACATGGCGCCCAGCGTGCCGATCAGCGAAAGCGGGACGGAAAGACTGGGAATTATGGTCGCCCTCAGGTTCCTGAGGAACACGAAGATCACCAGAACGACCAGAATGACCGCCAGCGCCAGTTCGAATTCGACATCGCGGACCGAGGCACGGATCGTCACGGTCCGATCGGTCATGATGGCGATATCGACCGAGGCAGGAATCGCGGTTTGCAGGGTGGGCAGCAGCGCCTTGATGCGGTCGACCACCTCGATGACATTGGCGCCGGGCTGGCGCTGTATGTTGAGGATGACCGCCGGCACGGTATTCATCCAGGCGCCGAGCTTGTTGTTTTCGGCGCTGTCGGCGACCTGAGCCACGTCGGAGAGGTGCACCGGCGCGCCGTTCCTGAAGGCGATGACCAGATCGCGGTACTGGTCGGCGCTCTGCAGCTGATCGTTGGCGTTGATGGTATAGGCGCGCGAGGGCCCGTCGAAGCCGCCCTTGGGCGTGTTGACGTTGGCGTTGGCGATGGTGCTGCGCAGATCGTCGAGGTTGAGGCCATAGGCGGCAAGCGCGCGCGGATTGGCCCGCACGCGCACGGCCGGGCGCTGTCCCCCGCTGATGCTGACCAGACCGACGCCGGCAACCTGCGAGATCTTCTGGGCCAGGCGGGTATTGGCGAAATTCTCGATCTGGGGCAAGGGCAACGTCTTGGAGGTCAGGGCCAATGTGAGGATTGGCGCGTCGGCGGGATTTACCTTGGCGTAGATGGGGGGTGCCGGCAGATCGGCGGGCAGCAGATTTCCCGCCGCGTTGATGGCTGCCTGCACCTCCTGCTCGGCGATATCCAGGCTGATGTCGAGGCTGAATTGCAGGGTGATGATCGAGGCGCCGGCGGAACTGGTGGACGCCATCTGCACCAGGCTCGGCATTTGGCCCAGCTGGACTTCCAGCGGCGCCGTGACCGAGGAGGTCATCACATCGGGGCTGGCGCCGGGAAGGAACGTCTGCACCTGGATTGTCGGATAATCGACCTCCGGCAATGCTGCCAGCGGCAGGAACTGATAGGCGACGATGCCGGTCAGCATGATTGCCGCCATCAGCAAAGAGGTTGCCACGGGCCGAAGGATGAAGGGCCGCGAGGGATTCACCGCCGGCCGGCCCTACCTTGGCGAGCAGCAGGGCGCGATCATGGCGCGGTCGCCGCTGTCGTGCGGGACTTGTGCGTCCTGCCCCCCGCGGTCGGCTCCGTGGCGGCAGAAGCGGTCGAACCTGCCGTGTTCCCGGCCGATCCGACGACGACCGACGAGCCATCCTTCAGCTTGTCGGCGCCTTCGACGACCACACGGTCGCCGACGGCGAGGCCGGATTCAATGGCGACCCTCTCGCCGTCGGCGGGCCCGAGTTTGACCGTCCGCACGGCCACCTTGCCGTCGGCGCCCAGCAGAAAGACGAAATCGCCCGGCGCGCCGTGTTGAACCGCCGCCGCGGGAACGACGACCGCGTCATGCAGGGTATCGACCAGAAGCTGGGCATTGACGAACTGGTTGGGAAACAGGCTCTCGTCCTGATTGTCGAACGCCGCCTTGAGCTTCACTTGGCCGGTGGTGGTGTCGATCTGGTTGTCGAGCGTGGCAAGCGTTCCGCTGGCGAGCTTGGTCGTCTGGCTGCGATCGAAGGCGATGACGGGAAGCACCGCGCCGGTCTGGCGCCGTTTCATGATCGCGGGCAGATCGTCCTCCGGCAGGGTGAAGAGCACGGTGATCGGCTGCAATTGCGTGACGATGACGATACCGTTCGGTTCGGACGGCGTCACAAAGTTGCCCAGATCCACCTGGCGCAGCCCGACCCGTCCGTCGACGGGCGCGATGACATGGCAGTAAATGAGATTGAGCTTGGCCGTGTCGATCTGGGCCTGGTCCAACTGGACCGTCGCCTTGTCCTGCTGAACGAGGGAGACCTGGGTGTCGTAGACTTGGCGCGCAACCGAGTTCTGGGCGATCAGTTTCTCGAAGCGGGCGAGATCGAGTTCCGCATTCCGCAGCAATGCTTTATCGCGGGCGAATTGTGCCTGTGCCAGCTCCAGGGCAATGGCAAAGGGGCGGGTATCGATGACCACCAGAAGATCGCCTTTCTTGACGATCTGGCCCTCCTGGAAATCGATTTCGGTGAGAACGCCGCTGACCTGCGCCTGCACCGTGACCGTCGCCAGCGGCACCACCGTGCCCAGCCCGTTGAGCCTGATGGGGATATCGCCTTTCTGCGCCGTGGCTAGTACAACGGAGGCCGGGGTTCGGCCGGTTCCCGGTTTGCCGGCGCCCGGGGCTGCGCCGGGGCCGCGATGAAACCAGAGAGCCAGTTCGATGAGGGCGAGCACCCAGAGAATGATCCAGGCGATCCGCCACCAGATCGACCGGCGGCGGGTTTGTGAGTGCGATTGGGGGGTCAAATCATCCACTTCGGTCGGATCGAGAACGACATCGCTTGGCAGCAAAATATAAATCCTGCGGCCCGCGCCCCCCGGTGCGCGCCGCAGAAGGGTGGGCCGCCGGCCTATCGGGGGCCGGCGGTCCGGTCTTCCATGAAATCACCGAAGAGGTACACGGCGACGGCCGGCGAATCCTGCGCGAACTTTCGAAGCCGGTGCCAAGAATTCCGGCCCTGCCGGGTTATGGCCGACAGGCGTCTGACGACGATATAGTGGTTTCGGCCAAAAGGATTAGCCGAAGGCGCTCAAGAATCGGATGAATGGGATTTCAGGTCAGCCGACGAACCGCCCTTTGTCTTTGGCGACCGATCTGCCTGGATTCAGGGCAGGGGCAGCAGATAACCGATCATCCCGCCAATCGAACGACCACCGTACGATATGAGTAAGAGCGGTATCTTGTGCCGTGATAAAAATGGGGCCGTCCCGGCCAAGATTGACGGCAAACCTTCGATTGCCTCGCGCTACCGGCGGATACAACTCTTTTTCCTCTCCGCGCTTCAGGGGAGAGAGTAGCGTGATCGCAGCGATGACCTTGCGGTCGTGATGACCAGACAAAAATCGCGGGCCGGCCTGCCTGCAAGAAAAATCACCATCGTGGCCAGCGATATAATTCGTATAGTGGCGCCAAGGCGAGGGCGTCGATCGATCCCGGTTAGCAGCGAGCATGTACCACAACGCCATCGCCGAGCGCCTGATGAATCTCTCGCCCGAGCAGCTGCGGCGGGATCTGTTCGCCTCAGCCGCCAGCCGCAGCAGCTATGCCGATGTGCGCGAGGGCATGCTGGCCTATGCCTCATGGCTGACCGAGGGGGAGGGAATCAGGCCCGGCGATCGCGTCGCGCTTTGCCTGCCCAAGAACCTCGAAACGGTCACGGCGATCTACGGCATCCTTTGCGCCGGGGCGACCTATGCGGCCTTGCAGTTCCAGGGCCCGCCGGCCCGGCTGCATCTGATCCTCGCTTCGCTGCGGCCGAGGCTGCTGATCACCACAAAAGACATGGCGGCCCGACTTCGGGATACGGGCGATCCATCGTCGGCGCCGGTTCGCACGGTCGAAATCGCCAATGACGATGGGGCTCTGGCCGCCCTTCGGCGGGGCATCGCGCCGCGGCGGACGATCGCCGAGGTAGCGCCGGAGGATCTCGCCACCATCTTCTTTACGTCCGGCTCGACGGGCGAACCCAAGGGAGTGATGTGGTCGCAGCGCGGCATGGCGGCCTCGGTTTCCGCATTGCCCCGTTGGCGACAGCAAACCGCAGACGATCGGTTGATCAGCGTCTCGGGGCTGCACTATTCGGCCTCCTGCGAGATCTTTTATCCGGTCGTCTCATCGGCCAGCGTCTACCTCTGCGGCGATCACGAGATGATGTTCGCCGACCGCCTGGCCGATGTGCTGGAGCACGAGGGAACCACGGTTTGGTCGTCCACGGCGACGGCGCTGCGGATGTTGGTGGAGGCCGGCAATCTGCCCGCGAGGGACCTGCGTGCCCTGCGGCGGATGGAAGTCTTCGGCGAGCGCATGCAGATTGCGGCGCTTCGCGCGGCGATGGCCGCGGTACCCCATGCCGAATTCCATAATCTTTATGCAGCCACCGAAGCCTTCGACATGATCGAATACCAGGTGCCGCGACCGCTTGGCGCCGATGTAACGGAACTCCCCCTCGGGCGCCCGAGTCCGATCTACGAGCTGAGCCTGCGCGATGACACCGGCCGCGAGGTGCGGTCCGAAGAAATCGGAGAGATCTGTGTTGTCGGACCCTCCGTTACGGCAGGCTACTGGAACGACCCCGCCCTCAGCGAGGCCAAGCGGATAGCCGGCCGGCCGGATAGCTATCGAACCGGCGATCTCGCTATCCGGGGCGAGGATGGGCTGCTGAAACTCATCGGCCGCAGGGACCATGTGGTCAAGCTGCGCGGCCATCGCTTCGACCTGGGCGAAATAGAGGCGGCGGCGAAGGCACAGCCTCGGGTGCGCGACGCTGTCGCCTCTACTATGGAGAGGCCGAGGAAAGAGGTTGAGATCGTCCTCGCCGTCCTCGCCGATGGGGCGAGCGATCACCACACCGACCTCGAGCGCGAGCTGCACCGGCTTTGCCTGGAGCGGCTGCCGAGTTTCGCGCGCCCCAGTCGAATCGTCATATTCAATGAATTTCCGCTGCTTTCGAGCGGCAAAATCGACCGTCGCGCGCTGCAGAAACGCCTCGCGGCGAGGTGACGCGAGCGGCCGCGATGCGGTGGCTGGCCCAAGAATATGGCTGCGGCCCCGCCCGGACTGATGTAAGAGCAGTTTACATGAGCTGGTCGAAGCACGGGCCCGAGGCGGGCCGCCGGGGATATCATCACGGCAATCTGCGCGAGGCCTTGATCCGCGCCGCCCTTTCCTTGATCGCGGAGAAGGGTCCCTCGGGCTTCACCTTCGCCGAGGCGGCGCGCTCCGCCGGCGTCAGTCCCGCCGCTCCCTATCGTCATTTCCGCGATCGCGACGAACTCATGGCCGATGTGGCCCGGCGCGGCTTCGAGCGTTTCGAGGCCGATCTCTCCGCGGCGTGGAACGGGGGGTTGCCCGATCCGCTGCGCGCCTTCGAGAATCTGGGTCGCGCATACCTCGCCTTCGCACGCAACGAGCCCGCCTATTATTCCGCCATGTTCGAGGCGGGGCTTCCCCTGGATACGGATCCGGGACTGTTGCAGGCGAGTGAACGCGCGTTTGCAGTCCTGCGTGCGGCCTCCGAGGTGCTTGCCGCCCGCCTGCCGAAGGAATCCCGCCCGCCCTCGCTGATGATGGCCTTGCATATCTGGGCGCTTTCCCACGGCGTCGCCTCGCTTTTCGGTCGGGGCGACGGTGCCAGGAAAGAGAAACTCGGTTCGAAAAAAAATTCTTCTCTGTCCTCAGTGGTTTTCGCAAAATCTTTGGAGACCGTCTTGACAGATCCGCGGCGCACCCCAATTATGTGAATGTAAGTAACATTAACATGGGATCTACGATGAGCATCGCAGCCAAACTGGATGATTTGGGCAAGCCGGCGTGGATCGGCCTGATGATCCTCAGTTTCATGGCCTATTGGCCGGCCGGGCTTGCGGTCCTGGCCTATCTAATATGGAGCGGAAGAATGAGATCTTGGAAGCAGGGCGGCTTCGGCCGCTGGCAGCAGGCTGGCATGGATCGCATGCAGGGCGCCCGCGACAGGTGGTGCGGCGGCGCCCGGCATACGGATACCAGCGGCAACCATGCCTTCGACGAATATCGCAACGAGACGTTGCGCCGCCTCGAGGACGAGCAACGCGAGTTCCTCGCCTTCCTGGAACGCCTGCGGCAAGCGAAGGACAAGGCGGAGTTCGACCAGTTCATGTCCGAGCGCAATCGCCCCTCCCCGGGAGCCGAGGCGCCTTCACCAAGCTGAACCCGATCGCATCCGTTGAATACGTGGGCAAACGCCGGGCACCGATTCGCCCGGCGTTTTGCTGCGGGGCTTCGGATCGCCGATGCCTCGGCCTTGACCGGCATGGAAAAGGCTTTCAGCATGTCCATGGGACCGTCGCTTGGGTTTGCTGGCCTGCCCCAACGGGGCTCTGCCGCCGATTTCCTTTATCCGGGGAGCAAGAATCAGATCATGGCCACCTGCGGCGAGTTGCTGGTCCAGCTGCTCGAGGCCTATGGCGTCGAACTGGTGTTCGGGATTCCGGGCGTCCACACGGTGGAGCTCTATCGCGGCCTGCCCAAGACCCGGATCCGCCATGTCACGCCGCGCCATGAGCAAGGCGCCGGTTTCATGGCCGACGGGTATGCCCGGGTCACGGGAAAGCCCGGCGTCTGTTTCATCATCACCGGACCCGGCATGACCAATATCCTGACCGCCATGGGCCAGGCCTATGGCGATTCGGTGCCTATGCTGGTGATTTCCAGCGTCAACCGCCGCGAGCAATTGGGTATGGGCGACGGCCGGCTGCATGAGCTGCCCAACCAGCGCAATTTGGTGGCTGGCGTCGCTGCCTTCAGCCATACCCTGTTGCAGGCCGATCAACTGCCCCAGGTCCTGGCCCGCGCCTTCGCCATTTTCGCCAGCGCCCGGCCGCGGCCCGTCCATATCGAAATTCCCATCGATGTGATCGCCGAGCCCGTCGATGCCGCGATCATCACCACGCGCCCCATGCCGAGCGCCCCGGCCGCGGCACCCGAGGCGGTGCGACAAGCCGCGGCCTGGCTAAGCGCGGCCAAGAAACCACTTGTCATATTGGGCGGCGGCGCGGTCGAAGGGGCGGCCGAAGCTCTTGCCCTCATCGAACATCTCGATGCGCCGGTCATCCATACCGTCAACGCCAAGGGCATTCTGCCGCCGGGCCACTCCTTGCGCGCCGGCGAGAACATGGCTTTCGCCCCGGTACGCGAGGCCATCGGCCAGGCCGACGTCGTGTTGGCGGTGGGCAATGAATTCGGTGAAACAGAAATGTATCCCGATCCCAAGCCCCTCGTCTTCCCCGACAAATTCATCCGCATCGACATCGATCCCGAGCAGCTGGTACGCGGCTTTCCTGCCAGCCTGCCGATCCTGGCCAATGCGCGGTTGGCGCTGAGCGAGATCAATCGCGAGCTCGGCGTCGCAAAGAAATCGCCCGTGGCGCCGAATAGCCCCGGCGCCAAGCGCGCGGCCGAGGCTCGCGCCGGCACGGCGAAATTCTGGGGGCCGGCTGTGGCCGTCCATCGCCGGATTGCCGAGGTCCTGCAAAAAAGCCTGCCCGACGCGATCGTCGTCGGCGATTCCGCCGAGCCGGTCTACGCGCTCAATCTCTGCTTCGAGCCCTCGCGCCCGCGTTCCTTCTTCAATTCCAGCACGGGCTACGGCACCTTGGGCTATGGCCTGCCGGCGGGCATCGGAGCCAAGCTCGCGGCACCGGACCGGCCGGTGATTGTTCTGGTGGGCGATGGCGGGTTTCAATTCACCATCGGCGAACTCGCCTCGGCGTTCGAAGCCAAGGTCGGGCTGATCGTGCTTCTGTGGAACAACGAGGGCTATGGCGAGATTAAGACCTACATGCTGGAGCGCCAGATCGCGCCCATCGGCGTCGATATCTTCACGCCCGACTTTCTCACCATCGCCAAGGGCTTCGGCTGCCAGGCGGTGCGTGTGGAGAGCTTCGAGCAGCTTGCCAAGGAACTGACCGCGGCCAATGCGCGCACCCTGCCCACCATCATCGAAATCCGCGCCGACGCCCCCTTCGTGAAACGCTGATCGAGGGATCCGACGTTTCACCCCCACCCCGACCCGCCCCCATCAAAGGGGGCGGGGGAATTTATATTCCGCGCGTGGGAACTCCAGCGTCGAATTTTCCTCAAAGGAAGTCGGCGGAGTAATCGCGCACGTTGCGGCGGGCGCCCAATAATCTCCCGCCCCCTTGATGGGGGCGGGCCGGGGTGGGGGTGAGCCTCTGCCCAGCCGCGCGAGAAACCCTCTCTCGATCGTGCCCTGCTTCTGCAGGAAATCTGCAGGGCAGCCAGGGCGTCATCGGAGCTTAAATTAAATGTACCACAGGCCCCCCTAACCCGCGCATACGAAAGGGTACGGGGACAGCAAGAGACGCCGTTATCTCTTCCCCGCCCCCTTTCTTCAATGGGGTTGGCCGGATTCGGTTTGGAATCGAAACC
>WNFS01001511.1_pt1 | contig 19036 bp, 15 predicted proteins | sample 5400141 | NCBI WGS metagenome assembly WNFS01 (sample SAMN13153358, study PRJNA577476) | soil metagenome | isolation source: 60 cm saprolite under Madrone tree | place: USA:California | collected 2016-06-14
GTGCCGTGATCGAGAGCCCATGGCATGTTGGCGGCGCCCTCGGCTACCTCACCAACGATTGGCAGCTTTCTCCCATCTACGCCGCTCAGAGTGGGCTTCCGTATTCTTTGGCAACCGCGGGTACTCCGCCCACTCTTACTACCTCCACAACGGATGCCGTCACCGGCAACATTACCACCGTCACCTACACTCCTCTCGGTGGTGGCGTCAACGGCTCCAACGGCCGCAAAGGCATCGACATCGTCGGCCGCAATACCTTCCAGATGAAGCGCACCATCAACATGGACCTGCGCCTTTCCAAGCGCGTCAAGTTTGGCGACCACTACTCCGTCGAAGCTCTCGGGGAAGCTTTCAACATTTTCAACCATCAGAACGTCACCGGTGTCAACAGCACCGGTTACTTCGTGGGCGGCACTGGCAGTGCCCCCACGCTCTCGTTTAACGCGCCCTTTGGCTCGGTCACCAACTCCAACAGCAATTTCGCCTACACCAGCCGCCAAGTCCAGATCGGCTTCCGCTTCTTCTTCTGAGCCAGTCGTAAACCCTCACGAAACGCGGCGGCGTCAGCTGCCGCGTTTCTTTTTGCTGTCACAACATCGCACCCCAGAACACATTCATATCGGCCACTTGTTGGTCTCGCACCTGGGACTTTTGATTTTTCACGGCCGTCCCGCGCCCTCGGCTGCTGTTCAACCCGCCCCCACCACCGTTCAACCTCCAATTTCTGCCATTCAATGCAAACTGCTTAACAAGGTCATTACAGCGTGCTATTCTCTCCCGTGTTTGCCGCCAACCATCTTCGGTCTATCTCTTCCTTTGCTCCTCTCTGTGACCTCCTTGACCGCTGTGTTGAAATCCCCACGCCCTTTGACTCCGACTCCTGCTCTTGCGCTGGAATCCTCCCGAAAAATACCCAAAATAGACTCTTCAAAATCAGAGACTTGCGCACTCTTTCATTTTCCGTATCTTGCAAGCCCTGTGTTTGCCACTCTTCTGCGAATTTTGCATCCCGGAAGGTTCTACGGGACGAAATCTGCCCGGGTGTGTATTCAACAATTCCCATTTTGGAACCCATTTCGCAGAGCTCGCACTCGCACTACACCTCAAGTTCTTTCTTTTCACATTCTTGCGCACTCTTTGGCACAGCGAAAAACTCAACCCTTTTATTTTCAAGCAATTCCGCACTCTTTACCCAAAAACACCCGGGGGTGGGGGTACCCCTCTCTTCAAAAAATCGGCAAGAGCCCCGCCTCGGCTATACTCTCCTCTCCGGAGGCTCCCTTGGAAGTCGCCAAAAGTATCCTGCGTGGACCGCGGCCCCGAAGTCCAGAAAAAAGTGAATCCCAACGATGTTTTTCGCAGCGCCTTCTATCCTCTCACTCTCCCGCTAACGGTTGGGCCAGGTTCCATCTCCATGGCCATCACGCTTGGCGCCAATGAGCCGCACCACCTCGGCCCGAATCTCCTCGCGATTCTCGCTGCGGTGATTGGTTCCGCTCTGGTAGCCGTAAGTATCTATCTTTGCTATGGATTCTCGGACCGCCTCGCCGCCGTCATCGGCGAAAGCGGCATGAGCATTATTTTGCGGCTTTCTTCCTTTCTGCTCGTTTGCATTGGCGTCCAGATTTTTTGGAATGGAGCAAGTACGTTGATACGCACCCTGCAGGTCCATGTGAATTAATGCGTCCGAAACAATTCTTCCGATATTCGCTGGAAGAACTGCTTCGGGCGTCCCAGTTGCACGACGCGCAAAAACCATCACAGAACGCGTAAATCTCTGGGACTTTCCAGGAATGGAGTTGCTATACTTTGTTAGGGCGGCAGAAATTCCTGGATTCATGCTTCGCCGTTGCAAATAAGAAGAATCGAGTGGAAATCAAAACTACTATGCGGAAGCGGCGATTGACGGTGGTCATCCCGGTGCACAATGAGGCCGACAACCTCGCTGTCCTAGTCGAAGAACTGCGGACTGCCGCGAGCCAAATCAAACACTGGGACACGGAGATCTTGTTCGTTGACGACGGCAGCTCCGACGACTCCGTGGAAAAAATGCATGAAATTCGCACGAGTGGGACGCCGGTCGGATACGTCCGCCTCAGCAAGAATTTCGGCCATCAAGCCGCCCTGTCTGCGGGACTTGCATATGCCTCGGGGGATGCCGTCATCATGATGGATTCCGACTTGCAACATCCTCCGGGTGAAATTCCTCGTATGGTGGAGGCCCACGAACGCGGTGCCGACGTGGTTCAGATGGTCCGCTCTGACCCCTCGGGTGTGAAACGTGGGCTGTTTTCAATGCTGGCGTATCGACTTTTCAACCATATTTCGGACACACCTATCGTGCCGAATGCCTCGGACTTCCGGCTGCTCAGTCGGCGGGTGGTCAGTGTGCTGATGAATATTCCGGAGCGCGAAAAATTCCTGCGGGGTCTGATTCCTTCGCTCGGCTTCCACCAAACGAGATTGGAATTCAACCAGGCAGAGCGACTGCACGGGACCCCGTCCTATTCGTACCGAATGCTGTTACGCATGGCGCGCAAAGCACTTTTTGATTACAGCACTGTGCCACTTAGACTGGTGTTCTGGCTGGGCATGACGATCTCGTTCATTTCATTCCTGTTCGGCGCGGGCCACTTCGCGTGGAAGCTGTTGCACTGGGATAGCGTCGTAGCTGGTTTTACGGATCTTATTACCGCCATCTTTTTCCTTAGCGGTTGCGTGCTTGCCTCGCTTGGAATCTTGGGGCGCTACACGTTGTTGATCCTCGAGCAAGTCCGCGCGCGGCCGGCGTTCGTGGTTATGGACTTGATCCCCGGGGATACAATTCCCATAACGAGTTCTGCGACAGTTTCCCTGGGACCAGCCGGGCTTGACAGCGACGTACGCGCCGCTGTGCGCAAGGATTAGGCGAGCGTGAACGGCGACGATCGTCGCGCCCGCTTGCTGGTCAACGCCGATGATTTTGGGCTGCACTCGGATATTGACCGCGGCATACTGCAATGCGTCGAACGGAGGCGCGTGCAGGGCATATCGTTTTGTCCCACAGGACAATCCCTTGAGTGGAACAAGATGGTTGAACTCATGGATCAAGGGCTGCACGTGGGGCTACATTTAACTTTAGTTGGCGAACCGTGGTCGACCGATGGGCGGCTTATTCCCAATTGGAAGCATCTGGCAAGGCAACTATTGCTTGGAGGGCAGGCAATCAGGGTAGCGATCGCCGCCGAGATTCAGCGACAGTTGCTGCTCTGCGCGGATAATGGTGTTGACCCGCGGAGACTTTCCCATCTGGACAGTCACCAGCACGTGCATGTTCTGGCTGGCATTTGGGAATTGTGCCTGAATCAGGCGAAGGAACACGGCATCCGGCGGATTCGCGTACCTTGGTGTCCCACGCTGCGCATTATCAAGAAGTCTGTTGGTGGGCTGGCGCTTCAGAGTCTTTCGTGGCGCCGGGCGCAACAAGTTGACGGATTTTTTGCCTGTCTGGGCCTTGCTCACGCCGGCAACAACACTGCTGCCATTCTCTCCGACGAGCTCCATGCCGCAGCTTGCATGGGGAGACCGCACGTCGAACTAGTGGCACACCCTGGAAAGGGCACGAAGGAGCTGCGAACTCGCTATTCCTCTTGGGAATTCGATTGGGATACCGAGCGCGATGCCCTATTATCCACGGAGTTTGCTGATGCTGTCGCGCTGAACGGCTACGCCTTTGCTGAGCCTTTTCATTAGGCTTTTTGATCCATCTGACGGCCGCCGAATCGAAGGGTGGCCCGATGAGTCCGTGATTCTACCGCCCGTGCGGATCCAGAGATGCCGTCAAAACATCTTGACAGTGAAGTTTCCAAAGTGCATCGAGATGGCCTTTGAACAGATTGCCGCTTCGAGGAGCGCCTCATTTCTACTCAAAATCCTTTAGTGCACGGACCATTGCTAACAAGCAATATATCCATCTGCCTGCTTGTGACTCTATTCTCTGCGGCGATTTATCTCGGCTGCATCGTTTCTCCGCCGTCTTTGATGGACGACACGGATGCGGCGATGGCCCAAACCGCGCGAGCGATGCTTGCAACCGGTGATTGGATAACGCCGCGGCTGAATGGCATCGCCCTGCTCGAGAAACCACCGTTGTATTACTGGCCCATGGCGATTTCTTTCGGGATTTTTGGAGTTCATGATTGGGCCGCGCGCATTCCTTTCGCGCTTGCCGCGATCGGATTGGCCTGCCTAACGTGCGCCTTCGGTGCATGGGCTTTCGGACGGAAAGCAGGATTATGTGCGGGGTTGTGCATGGCAACCTGTGTTGGCCTCTTCCTGTTTACCCGAGTGGTTATCTCCGATGTGATTTTGACGCTCACCATCGCTCTAGCGATGTGGGCATTCCTGCGTGTCCTAGATGAAGAGGAGCCGCGCCCGCGATTCTGGGCATGCGTTCTCGCCGTCAGCCTGGGAGCTGGGGTTCTTCTAAAGAGTTTGATTGGCGCGGTATTTCCGATCGCCACAGGCGTACTGTATCTCTTCGTGACCAAGCAATTTTTTGTGGCTCGCACCTGGAAGCGGTTGCGCCCCATCAGCGGATTCTTCATTGCACTCCTCGTAGCGGCACCCTGGCACATTCTGGCTACAATTCGAAATCCACCTTATTTCTCTCTTTCGCTTCACAGCGGTCCGGGCGAATATCACGGCTTTCTGTGGTTCTACCTCATCAATGAGCAGGTTCTCCGCTTCCTCAACTTGCGATACCCGCACGATTACAATACAGTCCCTCGGCTCTGGTTCTGGCTGCTTCATTTCCTATGGCTTTTTCCTTGGAGCGTTTATTTCCCCGCAGTCGCAAAGCTCTCTTTTAAACCGATCGACCGCGCCGGCCGTGTACGCCTGCTGGCGATTTGCTGGATCGGATGTATCCTCGGCTTCTTCGCTTTTTCGACGACGCAGGAATATTACTCGATGCCCTGCTATCCCGCGCTGGCTTTGCTACTTGGCTCAGCAATGGCTGCGGGCGGTGATTGGATCCGGCGCGGAACTCGTGTTCTTTCCGTGGTTGCCGGCGTTGGGGGACTCGCATGCCTCACCATTTTTTTCCTAGTGCGAAACGTTCCAGCGCCGGGTGACATCTCTTCCGCGCTCGGCCATCATCCCGGTGCTTATTCGCTCTCCCTGGGCCACATGATGGACCTTACCCTCGATTCCTTTGCTTATCTGCGCCTTCCCCTGGCGGTCGCTGCGATCGCCTTGCTTGCAGGCGCCATTACAACTGCGCGATGGGTCGACCTACGCTCTTTCCTGGCAGCAGCGCTAATGATGGTGGTGTTTTACCACGCAGCGCGTCTGGCGATGGTGGTATTCGATCCATTTCTGTCCTCGCGGCCACTGGCCGAGGTTCTCGCGAAATCACCAGAGGGCAAACTGATCATTGACCGAAATTTATGGAGCCTATCTTCCATTGCGTTTTACCTGGACCGAGATGCGCTCATTCTGAATGGCCGGTACCACAATCTTGAATACGGCTCTTATGCGCCGGGCGCTCCGGACGTTTTCATCGACGACGCGCGATTCAAAAGGCTTTGGCTCGACTCGCAACGCTGCTATCTTGTGACCTACCAGCCAAAGCTCCAACCATTCAAAGATATGGTTGGCCCCGAGCATCTCGAAATCGTCGCTGCTGGGGGCGGGAAACTTGTTCTCACCAACCATCCGTTAGGGCACGCCGGCGGGGCGGGCGGGATGCCCCGTTTGTCAGCAGTTTCCAAAAACCCGCTTGCAAAGCCCTGGATATACAGGTAAAAAAAGAAAGTCCAGTCCAAAGCACTTTTGCTCAGTACCCCTGTTTGTCCGGCTGCGCATCTAAGGAGAGTCACCCGCAGTTCGGACTGCCGTAGAAATCTGAAAGGAATCTGCCCGAAGGAGGGTACATGAAGATTGCCGTGCTCGGTGGGGACGGCTATTGCGGTTGGGCCACAGCTCTCTATCTGTCGCAGCGGGGCCATTCGGTCGCTATTGTTGACAACTTTTTGCGACGCCTTTGGGACCACGAGCTTGGCGCGCAAACGCTGACTCCGATTCGTCCGCTGACGGATCGCGTGAGAGTGTGGCAAAACCTAACCGGCAAGAACATTGAGCTGTTCGTTGGCGACGTGGCCGACTACGACTTTCTCGCTTCGGCCTTCAAATCCTTCGAGCCGGAAGCCGTGGTGCATTTTGCGGAGCAGCGGTCTGCTCCCTATTCGATGATTGACCGCAAGCACGCGGTCTTCACGCAGGTCAATAACGTCGTCGGAACACTGAACGTACTTTTCGCCATGCGCGAATTCTTGCCGGACTGTCACCTCGTCAAGCTGGGGACCATGGGCGAATATGGCACGCCCAACATCGACATCGAAGAAGGCTACATCGCCATCGAACACAACGGGCGCAAGGACGTAGTTCCCTTCCCGAAGCAGCCCGGATCTTTTTATCACCTCTCCAAGGTGCACGACAGCCACAACATGATGTTCGCCTGCAAGATTTGGGGGATTCGCGCCACGGACCTGAATCAGGGCGTGGTCTATGGAACAATGACGGACGAAACCGCCCTTGATGAAGCGCTGATCAACCGGTTCGATTACGACGACGTGTTCGGCACGGTCCTCAATCGTTTTTGCGTGCAGGCAGCCATCGGCCAGCCGCTCACGGTTTACGGCAAGGGCGGTCAGACCCGCGGTTTCCTGGACATTCGCGACACGGTCCGGTGCATCGAGCTTGCCTGCCACAATCCCGCAGCCAAAGGCGAGTGCCGCGTGTACAACCAGTTCACCGAACAATTCTCCGTTTTAGATTTGGCTCACATGGTGGAGTCCGCGGCGAAGAAACTTGGCGTAACTGTGGAAATCGATCATATTCCCGATCCTCGCGTCGAGGCCGAGCAGCATTATTACAACGCCAAGCATTCGAAGCTCATCGACCTGGGGTTGCAACCACACCACCTCTCGGATTCGCTGCTCGATTCGCTCATGAACATCGCCATGAAGTATCGCGACAGAGTGGACGCCTCCCTCATGCTGCCGCAGGTCAACTGGCGCGCGCCAAAGAACGACCGGCGAATGCAGATGAGTTTGCCCGGAAAATCCTCAGTATCGGAACCGCGTGCGGATCTTGCGACTTCCGCGGTAGGAAGAGCCAAGAAGGCGTAGGAGCCTCTTCGGCCGAGCATTCATTGAGGTGGACTTTGCGCAGGACTTGGGGCAGCAGGTACGAGCATACCCTCTTGAATCCTGTAGTCGACGTTACGCCACCGTATTCTGCTGCGTCCAAAGGATAACAGCCAGATAACAAAGGCGGTGGCGTCCCAGACCACGATGAGCGGCATCCACTTCCAGAGTCCTTTCTGTTGCAATCCCCAGACGCCGATCAGCCACGTCATCGCCACGCGAAAACCCAGATAGGCGGCGACGTAGGCGAGGCCAATTGCACGGGAGTGAGTCAGCACAATGGCCAGACACCATGGCAATCCCTGGGTGAAAGCAAGTCCCACATGTCCCCAAGGACGCATGTGCCGCATGACGGTCATCCAACGAAGCCGCTTGCTAAAGAGCGCGCGAGGCGAATCATAGTCGGGTACGGTCTGCACCACGTAGGGAAGCAATTCGACTTTCAAACCTTGTTGCGCGATCAAACGGCCAACCAGAAGATCATCGGCGGGCTTGTTTTCAAGCGCTTCGTATCCGCCGAATCCGGCAAGGTGCAAACGCGTTGTAACAACGGTAGGTCCCAGAGTGAACTTGATTCCATCCAACTGCCGAGCGACCAGAATTCCAGGATAGAAGTCAGAATACATGCCGATGGACTGCAGATGTTGCGCGAAGGTTTCATCGTGGATGGATACGTAGAAGCAGGTCACGCAGCCGACTTTCGGGTCACACAACGGTGCGACGACGGTGCGCAAGTAGTCCGGACGAACGCGAACGTCACTGTCGCTGATGACCAAAAACTCGTTTTCCGCCTCGTTCACCATCCTCACTAGTTTGGCCACCTTGTCGTTGATGGCGCTACGTCCGGAGCCGAAAAGCACGCGGATTCGGCGTTCGGGGAAATCAGCCTTCAATTTTTCTAAGGCGGGCACCGCCGGGTCATCGCGGTCCCCGACACAAAAAATGAGCTCATAGTTCGGATAGTCCTGCCGACAGAAACTCGCGTAGTTTTCGTATGCTTCGGGGTCTAATCCCCGGACGGGCTTCAAATTGCTGACCGGCGGAGCAAAATCCAATTTCCTGGAGGAATGATCTTTCGAGCTCCGGAAAAAACGGAAGGAACTATGCAGGACGAGCAAATAGTACACGAAGGGTGCGATAGCAAAGGCGAGAAAAAGATAATCGGCGGCTTTCGAAATCGTCGCACCTCGCACACTAAGATTATGTCACGCTCCTCCCTCGACAATAAGACGTGACTTGAATGGCCTGTACGGTAGAAAAAGCATAACAAAAAATCAGCCATTTCGGTGGCGGGGCTTTGGTCCCGGCAAGACATCCTGTAAGATAATTTTTGAGCGATCTACGAGGCGTTGACAACGTTTCGGGATTGTTCACTTCCTGACGTCCGAAGACATCCATTCGCGGACCTCGCGGGCAAGGACTCGGCAACGGGACGCGGCGCTCGTTAAGTATGCGAGAGACGAAGCAGAAACCATATGAAAGATTCTCCAGGCTTGCACCTGAAAACCTATGCTCTCATTCTGTTCATCGTTTTATTCGCTCCTCTCGGCAACGTCCTGCTTAGTAAAGGAATGAAGAGAGTTGGCTCCGCCAAGAACTGGGCGCCGGGGGACATTTTACATATTTTCGCCAGCGTTATCACTTCGGGCTACATCTGGCTGGGGATCGCCTGCCTGCTCACTTTCTTTGTAGCCTACATGCTGGTTCTCACCTGGGCGGACTACAGCTACGTTCAGCCAGCTTCGTCATTTTCCTACGCGGTGGTCGCCCTGCTGGGCTATTTCCTCCTGGGAGAAGCTGTGCCTCTCCTTCGGTGGATCGGAATATTTGTCATTTGCGTCGGCGTTTTTGTTGTCGGGCACACGCATCCGCGAACCACGGAGAAGGCGTAAACGTGCGCGAGTTTCTATTCCTTTTCATGATTGTTGCCGCGGGAACCGGCGGTGAGCTCTGCGTTTCCCGTGCCATGAAAGTGGTTGGCGAAGTTCACGACTTCCGGCCGGCCGCGCTCATTCGTTTTGTTTTCCGCGCGATGCGCGTGGGCTGGATGTGGATGGGAATCGCGATGATGACGCTGGCGTTCTTCTCGCTCTTGGCGATGCTTTCCATTGAGAACGTGAGTTTCGTCGTTCCCGTGACGGCGTTGAGCTACGCCGCAGGAGCCTTTGGCGCGATGCTGTTCTTGCACGAACGCATAAGCCCGCAGCGCTGGCTCGGCGTTTTCATCGTTTGTGTCGGGGTTACGCTCGTCTGGCTCAGCAGACGTTAGGCCTCGCGCGCGGTTCACCGGCCTTATGGCTTCTCGGGGTCCACCTGCGTCGGCTTTCCAATCTTGATGGTGGAGCCGAACCGCTTGTAGTCCGTATATTTAACGGAGACGCGAATGCGCACATCAGGACCAGTCTTGAAGTGCAGTACGTCGTCGGCTCGCGTGTAAGTCGGGAACCAGAAGTGGCCCTCGATATTCTCTCGAAAGGTCTCGAAAGTCGGGAAGGCCTGCTCGTCCTTCTTCTTCAGCAAACCGGTGGCTTTGCCTCTGGTTTTGACAATCTGCAGATCCTTGTCTTCCACCCAGACGCGCCCTTGGAAGTAACGCTGGCGTTTTTCCATCTTCAGGGGCGTGATGTCAAAAACATAGGTGCTTACTTCGTCGACCTGCTCCCGGCCCACATACTTGACGTCGTACTTGGGCAATTCGCCCGGGGTCATCACCAGCGGCCACACTTTTTCAATATCGTCAAAATCCTCCTGGGTCATTTGAATGCGACTGAGAGTCGAAACTGGAGCAAAGACATCTTTTTGGTAGCGCTTGCCAGACGGCGTAAAGAGAATGTCACTGGTCAGGCGGTACTCTCCGTCCGGCTGGCCGTCGTCATCGATCGTCTGCATAATAACGAATTGCGTGTAGGTGTAATTCTCGCGCTCCTTGCGGAATTCATCCTCGTGCTCGGTGAATTTCTGGATGATTTGCTGCACGGGAACCGCTGGCGCGTCAGTGGTGATGTGGGAGGACGCCTCTTGCCGGGGAGCACTTGTCTTTGCGGGCTCCGCGGGCGCGCTGGAAGGCATCGCAGTGCCGGGAGGCGGAGGCAGTGGACCTTGACGCTGCGCAGCCATGGGCAAGGCCAGCGTGGCGCACGCACATATCACCAGCGAACACGATCCTAGCCGCTTACGTTTGCTTTCTGTCGCCAACGAAATGACTTCACTCATTCTTTCTGGGCTCCTTACTCTCTTCAGTCTCTACTGTACTTGAAGATTGGATGCGGCGGGCACGGGTTTCGTATCCCGCACCTGATCTGTAAAGGAGGGCGTCAATGCTTGGGAACGTTCGCTTGCAGCTTCGCGGGGCCAAGGCTTGACTGTGCTCTTCGCGATACACCATGTCGTCAAGAAAGTCTTGCATCGGTTTGCGGCTTTTTGCTAGGTTATGTTTTGATGGCGAATTGTTATGAAAGGAATTACGGTTTCCATTAACGAGAAATCCAAGCTCAGATCCGGCAAAAAGGTCTCCTTCAGCGCCCAGGCTTTTCTCGATTCGGCTGGGGTGGCGAGAAAAATCAAGGAGTTCAAGAGGGGGGAGATCGTCTACTCTCAAGGGGACGCCGCCAAGAGCGTAATGCACTTACAAGAAGGCGGGGTACAGCTCTCCGTCGTTAATGAAGCAGGCAAAGAGGCGGTTGTCGCCATTCTGGGACCAGGAGATTTCTTTGGTGAAGGCTGCCTGGCAGGTCAGTCCGTTCGCATGGGATCGGCTAAGGCGATTACGCCCAGCACTGTGCTCATCATCGAGAAGGGTGAAATGTTCAAGGTGCTTCATCAGCAGCATGCCCTCTCTGACCGCTTCATCAGTTTCATGCTGGCACGGAACATTCGAATCGAGGAGGACTTGATCGATCAGCTGTTCAACTCAAGCGAGAAACGGCTCGCGCGCACTCTGCTATTGCTTGCCCGTTACGGCAAGGAAGACAAGCCACACGGATTACTTCCCAAAGTATCGCAAGAAATGCTGGCGGAAATGGTCGGCACAACGCGGTCGCGGGTGAATTTTTTTATGAACAAGTTCAGAAAGCTGGGTTTTATCAAATACAACGGCGGTCTGCAGATCAACACTTCTCTGTTGAGTGTGGTGCTGCACGATTGACGCAAGCCGCCATGCACACAATGGCAGAGCTGAAAACTCGGCGTTTGAATACCGGTAGAGGGATTATGCGACGTGCCCCGCACGAGCAGCTTTTGAGCGCTTTTGTTTCATGGCATAGAGAGCCCTGTCGGCTGCGTAGAGCAGCGTTGCGGTGGTTTCGGCATCCTTCGGATAACTGGCAACGCCTACGCTCACGGACAGCGCTGGTTCCTCGCCATCTTTCGCAAGAAGATCGCAAATTCGCCATGCCACCAGTGTAGCGGCGTCTGCGCCTGTTTCCGGCAGAACCAGAGCGAACTCGTCCCCGCCCTGCCGCGCGGCAGTGTCTACGGACCGGCAGCAGTCAATCAGGATCTGCGCCAGCCGGCACAGTGCGCGGTTTCCCACGAGATGCCCAAATCGATCGTTGATCTCTTTCAGTCCATCGAGGTCCAGCAACAATAGAGAGAACTCCCGCCCGGTTCGGTCTGTCCGGCAGATCTCCGCCTGCAGCACATCGAAGAGACGGCGGTGGTTGGCCAAGCCAGTCAACGAATCGCTGAATGCCTGGCGACGCAACTGATCCTCAAGCGCGCGTTGTTCGGTGACGTCAACAACAATGATCTCATAGCTGGCGAAATCCCCATTCTCGTTATAAACGCCGCGCCCGCTCAGCCTGGCTTTCAGTGTCGTGTCGTTTTTCCGCTTCCACTCAACTTCGACTGGCTCGATTCTCACTGACTCTTGGGAGCATCCTGCCAACGGCGCTCCGTGACCAAGATCGAGGGCGATTTTGAACGTGTGGTTCGCCGCCAACAGTTCTGCCTTGGTTTCATAACCAAGCATCGTCAAGAGCGCCTGGTTGACGTCGAGAAACTTTCCTTCCGCATCGCACCGGCATATTCCGTACGCGGGGTTCTCCACCAGCGCTCGATACAGCGATTGGGAATGGCGCAAGGCTTTCCCGGCTTCTTCCAGCTCGGTGCGCAGTTTTCTTTCATTCAAAACTCGGCGAACCACCAGGGGCAATTGAGCGAGATGCTGGCGATCAACGCAATCAAAGACACCATCGGCATTTAGCTGCGCGATGGATTCACTTGCCATGGCGGTGGTCAAGAAGAGCAGGGGAATCTCCTGCACCGTTTGACGAAGGAGTTGCAAAGCCTGCGGTCCTTTGCAACTCGGGCTGGGATACTCGGCGACGACCACATCGTAAGATTGGGAGCGGAGCTGATGCGCACATTGCGCTATGGTCAAAACAAAATCGGCCCTTACGCTGAACTTCGCTTTCTTGAGCTCTTCCAGACAGGCGTCTGCTACGTCCGCGTCGCGGTGGATGAAGAGGACGCTAACGGCCCGGCGTCTGTGAATATCCCCGCTATCCGAACGGATTCTCCGCAGATCAGATTGGACTTCGCTCTGTGCCAGTCTTGCCATCGAAGCCTGTACCCGGAGTTGCCGAGACCACAGTCAAAGTCATTCTTGAGTCGCTAGGAGATCTATTTTTCCTTATTTACCTTAATTCCGGCAGACCAGCTTGTCTGTTCAATTTTGAACAGTTGCGGTATTAGATAAGCCGGCGGGTTAGGGGAAGTCCGCGGGGAGCTGACTCCATCTGCCTCAGATATCGATTCACAAAGTCGGTGAGTTCCTCTCTCCTGATGCGGTTCAGGAGCTTCTCTTTCTGTTTGATCGTACGCGCCATCTTCTTCACGCCCTCGTCGGTTGATGATACTATCTGGAGGTACAGCGGTTGAACGCACTTGTGGGCGGATTCCGCAAGACGTAGGTGGCTCACTACGGAAGAGCCCCAGCGTCAAAAAGATGGCTAGGTTAGCCCCAAAGATCGAGATGCTTGGAAAGCACAACGCGAGAAGCAATGCAGTCAGGGTGTTGACTCTTACCCTGGCCGTCTTGTTCGCACTGTTCGCCGCCCAGGGCCTGACTCACTCCCACGCCGACGGACAGAATGAGGCAACTTGCCAGCTTTGCCAAGCGGCGCACCTGGGGTCGGCACCGACAGCAGGAACGACATCACTGGTAAGTCCTCTTCTTGCAACTGGATATGTTCAGCCGTTCGTTGTAACGATTCACCAAGAGCTTTTCTTCCACGATTCGCCTTCCCGCGCTCCGCCTATCGCATAATTTACTTCTGCTCCGTTCTCCATGGCACCGACCCCACGATTTAGGCGGTGCAACCGCCCTTTTTCCAGGCGGCCACTCCAACCACAGCAGACACACATCCCAACTTAGGGGTAGGAGGAAAAATTCAAATGGGTTTTAGAAGGCTCGCATGTTTGGTTTTGAGTTTAGGCTTTCTGATCTGCGCAAAATCCAGCTGGGCGCAGCTGGGAAATTCCGGCTCGATTGATGGCGTGGTGAAAGACCCGTCCGGAGGAGTCATTGCCGGGGCCACGGTCGAGATCAGCTTTCCCGTGACCGGCTATCAACGACAGACCACCACGGGGAGCGATGGGAGCTTTCATTTTTCGAACGTGCCGTTCAACCCGTATCATTTGACGGTGACGGCGACGGGGTTCACTTCTTATTCGCAGGACGTGGACGTGCGTTCGAGTGTGCCTATCACGGTCCAGATCAGCCTGAAGATCGGCACGGCAGCCACCAGCATCACCGTCGAAGCGAACGGTGGAGACTTGGTCGAGAAGGACCCGAGCTTTCATACAGACGTAGACACGACGCTGACGGACAGAATGCCACTAGAAAGCCAGTCATCTTCGGTAAGTTCACTGGTTACACTGGCGACGCCAGGCGTTGTGGCGGACTCGAACGGCCTGTTTCACGGGCTCGGCGACCACGCCGAGAATTCGTTCTCGGTGGATGGGCAACCCATTACAGACCAACAGAGCAAAGTCTTCTCCAACCAGATTCCATTGGACTCGATTCAGTCGCTCGAAGCTGTCTCCGGAGGGCCACCAGCAGAGTATGGCGGAAAAACTAGCCTGGTGATTAAAGTGACCACACAATCCGGCCTAGGGGTGACCAAGCCACGGGGCACTGTGTACTCTTCGTATGGCAGTTTCGGTTCAGTCAGTGGTGGCTTCCGGCTGGCCTTCGGCGGCCAAAAATGGGGGAATTTTATTGCTGCGAACGGATTGAACAGCAGCCGGTTTCTCGACCCACCGGAACTTCACGCCATCCACGACAAGGGCAACGAGGAGAATCTGTTTGACCGCGTCGATTACAACGTAACCAGCGTGGATTCGATCCACACGAACTTTCAATACACCCGCTCGTGGTTCCAGACACCAAATACGATCGATAATCTGAACGCGGGAGTACCCGACCCCCTTACTGGGCTTCAACTGCCCGCGCAAGACCAGCGTGCGCAGATCAAGACGTTTAACATCGCGCCGGTGTGGACCCGACTGATCAGCACGACGACGCTGTTCACCTTCGGCGGTTTCGTCCGCCAGGATCGATTTAATTACTACCCGAGCGGAAACGTGTTTGCGGACGGCACGGGAGTCATTCCCGGCGGTTCATCTGCAACACTCAATCAGCAAAGAAAGTTGACCAACGCGGGACTTCGCACGGACGTGTCTTACGTGAAGGGCAGGCACAACGTCAAGGCGGGCGTCACGTTTCAACATACGTTCCTGACCGAGAATTTCAACTTCGGTGTTACAGATCCCGTTTTCAATTCGCCTTGTCTGGATGCGAGCAACAATCCCGTTCGAGATATCGCTCTGAACGATCCAAGTCAGTGTGCTGGAAGCGGGTTTCAACGAAATGATAATACCAATCCTAACGCCACCGTCCCATTTGTGCCCATTCTGGGCTGCTTCGACCTGACCAGAGCAACGCCATCGCCTAACGACGGATGCAGCGGTACGCAAAGCTCGCTGTTTCCGTTCCGCGGCCGCGCAGATGTCAAGGAGCTAGCGCTCTACTTGCAAGACACGATCAGCGTGGGCAATTGGGCCTTCAATCTGGGATTCCGCGAGGATCTCTATCGCGGGGTCGTGCACGATAGTCAACCGCAGCCTCGCGTGGGCTTTGCCTACAATGTCAAGAAGACCAACTCGGTCCTGCGCGTTTCGTATTCGCGCATTCTGGAGACGCCATTCAATGAGAACCTGATTCTCGCGAGCCTGGGCGCAGCTAACCCAGTCATCGTCGACGTCATCGGTGGCGCGAACTTACAGGCGCCGATCCGCTCCGGCCAGCGCAACCAGTTCAATGCCGGCTTTCAGCAAGCTTTTGGAAAGTACGTGGTGGTGGACGCCGATTACTTGTGGAAGTATACGCACAACGCGTATGACTTCAGCGCGTTCGGCAACACGCCCATCTTCTTCCCTATCGCCTGGAAAAACTCGAAGATTGACGGCCCTTCCGTGCGTGTCAGCATGCCGAATTTTCATGGATTTACAGCACTCGTGGTGCTCGCTCACGTCAGGGCGCGGTACTTCCCGCCACAAGTGGGTGGACTCGGCGCAACAGTGGGCCAAGGTGGATCAGTCTTCCGCATCGACCACGACCAGGCCTTCAATCAGACAACCCATTTTCAATACCAGCCGTGGAAGACGTTGCCGTGGCTGGCCTTCAACTGGAGGTACGATAGCGGCCTGGTCGCAAGCAACCCCCTGGTTACCGATTTCCAGACAGCCATCGGGGCAAATGGAGGCACTCCCCTGGACGGAGCTCAGCAAGCGGCGATCGGGCTTTTTTGCGGCAATACATTCGCCACAATCAACATCCCCATCACCAGTTGCCCCCTAACCACGCCTCAAGGCTCAACGCTGCTGAATCTTGCAGCCAATGGCACCAATAACCCCGATCACAATCCGTCGCGTGTAAAACCGCGCAACCTATTCGACATGAGCGTCGGCGACGACAACCTGTTCCACGGTGACCGCTTCAAGTGGAGTCTGCGCCTCACCGCCATCAACTTGACGAACAAGACGGCGCTCTACAACTTCCTGTCCACCTTTAGCGGAACGCACTTCGTGACACCGCGGTCGTACACGGCGGAGCTTGGCTTCCACTTCTAAGCCGGTGAAGATCACTTGAGCTCTCTTGGGTCTGAGATTGTTTCCAGGGGAACTTCGGCAGGAGCAAGCGCGAGCATGGGAGCGACCGGCGTTGGCGTGCGCGCCCTATGAGAAGCGTATATCCCTGCGATCCAAATTTTGCCAACCATCAATTTGTGCATTAGCTTCTCCTCTTTACCCAGTACCAAGGCGTTCCAAACTTCTACGCGCGACATCGTGGGATATACGGAACAGGGGTTTAGCCGTCTGTGCAAATTTGAACAGCGTGCGCAAAGCGCTACAGAACTATCCGAGTGTCCTCTTTTGAACAGTTCCGGGAGGAGCCTCCTTGTTAAGGTAGGAACGGGCGCGGAGTAGCCATGCGAGTGTAAGAGGTGGCACTTCCACTTGAATATGAAAGCAAAAACAATAAAGAAGAACGGAACTACCGGAGCGTTGACCCGCAGGTCTTCCTCGATACCGCAGGAGTGGCGAGAAAGGTTGTAGAATTTCGAAGGGGCGAATCGATTTACTCTCAAGGAGAGGCTGCGGAAAGCGTCAGGTACGTCCAGAAGGGCGGCGTGAAATTCTCCGTGGTGAATGGCTCCGGAAAAGAAGCAGTCGTCGCCATGTTTGGCCCGACTGACTTTTTTGGCGAGGGCTGCATGGCGGGCCGGTCGATCCGGATGGGGACGGCTAGAGCCATCACGCCGACCACACTTCTGGTCATGGGGAAAAACGAGTTGCTACGTGTACTCCACGCAGAGCATGAGTTATCCGATCATTTCATCAGGTATATGCTGGCGCATAACATCCAGGTAGAAGAGGATCTGATCGATCAACTCTTCAACTCGAGCGAAAAACGCCTGGCGCGTACACTTCTGCTTCTCGCACGATATGGAAAACAAGATCAGCCGGTCCGCGTACTGGCGAAGGTTTCCCAAGAGACCTGGCGAGCATGATCGGGACCACACGATCACGCGTGAATTTTTTCATGAACAAATTTAGAAAACTGGGCTTCATCGAGTACCACGGAAAAATCAAAATCAATAAATCTCTGTTGACGGTTGTCTTACACGAGTAAAACCGCCAGATCGTTGCGGCTCATCGGGATTGCACCACTGATTCAGCAGAAAAGCCCGGTGGTCCAAGCACATCCAACGTTTTGTTCAATTGGTGTCAAACGGTGAATTGGTGTCAAACCCAAAAACAAATGCAGTGAAATGAAGGAGATTGGTAGGGGCGGTGGGGATCGAAAACAATACCGATTGGAACTTCAAGGACTTCGAAGAAATGGCGAGGAGCGCTAAGGCATTGAAAAGGAACGATAAGGAGTCCAACGGAATCCTTATTGGCCCCTCAATGGCCCCTCGTTTTTTTCGAGCCGATCAAATTCCTTCGTGGTGCGTTTTTCGCCCACTGCCCCAGATACAAAGTCGGCTTCGGGCCCAAATTTCGCGGCGCGGATGGCAAGCCGACGATCGAACTTTTTTTGAGAGACGAACGTCAATCCGGATGACTGCCGCCCGAACCATACACAACTTAGATTTACCGACGACGTACGGTTTCGGAGACCAGGGCCGGTCAGCTATTCTCTTGATTCGCTTAGCTCAGTCTTGCGCCCGTACAGCCCTTTTTTCCATGGTGTTCGGAGGGTTTCGGACCTTAATCAGACTCAACTTGGTGTTACATATCGCTTCCACTCCCGGCGCGAAAGCGCCACCATCCCTGCATTGTAATCCGCTTTCCGTTAACCGCTAGTGACGGGGCGAAACCCTAGTCCCTGAACGACGAGAGAGTATCCGGAGAATGCGGATCGTCGCGCGCCGGCGCCGGAACGCGCTTGTAGAAATCCTTTGAGCTGGGTGGCGGCAAGCTTCGGCATTTTTCAGCGTGAGCCGCTCTCATACGGCAGCTGTGTGAAGGTCGAACGCAAGCAACCGATCATCTTTCAAAGCGCAGGAGAAATTTGAATATAGGTACCGCTTGAGACCAGGATAGTATTCCAGCCACCAAAAGGTAGACGAGACGAAAATCATGAAGTTCGCGCCGGAAAGTCGTAGCCGAGTGACCTCGCGAATGGCGGCCTCGTCATCCGTCGGCTTCCCCCCGTAATATCCATCCTTTTCGAGAAAAGGAATACATCGCCGAGGGGCGACCAAAGGCGCGGCTTCCAACCGGCCCTCATGCGTCACCTCATATACGAGGTGCCAAGCAGGATCTGTTCTTCGACTTCGCGGAATCCCAGCGAATCGATCGTCCGCGAATTGGAAAACCTCCGCGTAACGGCCGACCTGCGTCATCGTGCCGCGGTACTCGTTCAGCGCGCTTACCGCTCGGTCGTAACGAATCTGTTTTATCTGCGAGCGGTGGGCACGCACTGCTTGAAGTTTGCGCGCCATTGTCTGGCCAATGTTCTCCACACGATCGTATTCAGAAAGCGGCGTCCAGACCTCATAGCCCAAGAGCGTGGGCGGAGGAATCAGGCTGCTGGATAGCGCCGCTTGGACAATCGGTCGGCAGGCACGGTGATCCGGATGCCCGTCGTACGCATGTGGCAGATAGATGAGTTGCGGCTGCTGTCGTTCCAAGAGCGGACGCAGCTCTGTCGCTGCCTCTTCGATTCCATCGCCAAGGCAGTGGTCCGGGCGTCTCAAAAACGTTACGCTTGTGATTCCAAGAATTCTCGCCGACTCCTCCGCTTCACCTTCACGTATGGCCCAAGCCTTTTC
>WNFS01001268.1_pt1 | contig 19024 bp, 22 predicted proteins | sample 5400141 | NCBI WGS metagenome assembly WNFS01 (sample SAMN13153358, study PRJNA577476) | soil metagenome | isolation source: 60 cm saprolite under Madrone tree | place: USA:California | collected 2016-06-14
AAGCGGGCACAGGCACTCGGTTGGCTCGCGGGAATTGTAATTGTCGCGAGCTTCGTGCTGATGATCCTGCACTTTCGCGACCCGCTGCCGGGGCGATAGTCAGATTCCAGCGACGCGTCGAGAAAAAGTGCGATACTGTATTCATCGCAAGGGGCACCACTCGTGGATCCGCACTCCATCGTTGTCGTCAGTCTCCACACACCCAAGGAAAAAGTGTGGGGCGAACTCCTGGCTATCAACCCTTCCGGAATTACGATCCGGGGCGTCGATCTGAATTCCTTCGACCACTTCATCCGGCAGATCAATGAGCCCGACGGCGAGCGCGTGGGCCTCCCCACCATTTTCTTTCCCATGAACCGCCTCGAGCGCATCTCTCTCGACGAAGCCTCCGGCTCCATCCCCTCGATGAACGAGCTTTTCGCGCGCAAGGTGGGACGTTCCCTTTCCGACTATCTCGCGCAATTCGCCTGAACTGATGTCGTACGAACGGTACCGGTGGGCTCTTCTCGTTCTGGTCGTGGCGGGACTATCGGACGGAATCGACGGCCTTCTCGCCCGCCGCCTCAATCAACGTTCCGCTCTTGGCGCGTATCTCGATCCCATCGCCGACAAACTCTTGCTCTCCTCTTCTTTCCTCATTCTGGCATTCAAGAAGCAATTGGCCTGGTGGCTCACGATCATCGTTCTTAGCCGCGACGTACTGATCCTCATCGTCGCTGTTGTTATTTTGCTTGTCTCCGGGTACCGGCCTTTTCCGCCCAGCATCTACGGCAAAGCCACTACCGCCACTCAGATCGTCCTTGTTTTCACTGTGGTTCTCGCGGCTGCATATCCCAATCTTGAGCTCGGCACATTTATCCGCGTGCTCATTTACTTAGTCACGGTGTTGAGCGTGGTATCGAGCTTCCACTATTCGTTCACCACCGCCCGGCACCCCGGCGGTTCCACTCCAGAAGAGAAGTGAAAAGCTAATCGGGCGGCGAGGCGGCTACTTTTTGGCGGCTTCGTAAGCGCGGGCAAGCCAGCCTAGGGCATCCTTGGTGGCTGAAGCTTCGTCGAGCTCAAAGAAAAACCATCCCCCACCGCTCATACCCGAAACGGTGTTCACTCTGGAATCTCTATTGGCAGACTCGAGGATCGCTGGCGTCATCGAGGAAAACTTGAACATGAGGGATCTTGGCGACCGCATGGCGCGGGAACGAGGGAGCGCAGCAAAGATTTTTCCGCCCCGGTAAAGACCTTGGTACCCGAACATAGGTTTCTTTGAGATGGCAGGCCAGTCTGCGACTTCTTTTTCAAGCATGGCCGAAAGCTCCTTCATCTCGTCGTCGATGGGGAAAAACTTCGGCATCTTCGGGCGCTTGGATTTTACTTTGGCAGATTTTTTCTTTGGCTTCATGTGACGCGCGTTCGCTTTCTACCATTCATTCCTAAACGGGCATGGGTTTGGGGCCGCCGGGTCGGAGGAGGAGCTTGGGCTCGGTAAGGGATTGGACCTGTTCGAGCGTGGCATCGGGTGCGAGTTCGCGCAGTACAAGACCTTCGGGCGTGACGTCGATGAGGGCGAGCTCGGTGACGATGTGGTCGACGACTTCGACGCCGGTAAGAGGCAGCGTACATTTTTTCAGGATTTTTGGTTTGTTGTCGCGCGTGGCGTGTTCCATGGCGATGAAGACGCGTTTGGCGCCAGCGACGAGGTCCATTGCGCCGCCCATGCCTTTTAACATTTTGCCGGGGATGGCCCAGTTGGCGAGGGTTCCCTTTTCATCGACCTGCAACGCGCCGAGAACGGTGAGGTCGACGTGGCCGCCACGAATCATGGCGAAAGAATCGGCGGAAGAAAAGTAGGCGCTGCCGGCGAGTTCGGTGACGGTTTCCTTTCCGGCGTTGATGAGATCGGGGTCGACTTCGGATTCGAGCGGATAGGGGCCGACGCCGAGCATGCCGTTTTCGGATTGCAGAATGACGTCCATACCTTTCGGGACGTAATTGGCGACGAGCGTGGGCATGCCAATGCCGAGATTGACGTAGTAGCCGTCGCGCAGTTCGAGGGCGATTCGTCGTGCGATGCGTTCGCGTTTTTGGTCTTCGGTCAGCAGCATGAGAAGTTCACAGTTGACAGTTTACAGTTAACAGCAAAGAACAATAGCAGGAGGACAGGCAGGAATGCCTCCCACCTAAATCTTTCGAGTTGTACGGCGCTCGATGCGCTTTTCGTACTTGGGGCCCTGGAAAATGGCGTCGATGAAAATGCCGGGCGTATGAACTTGATTAGGGTCCAGCTGCCCGAGTTCAACGAGTTCTTCGACTTCGGCGATGACGTAGTCGGCAGCGGTGGCCATCATGGGATTGAAGTTGCGCGCGGTCTTGCGGTAGATCAAGTTTCCCCAGCGGTCTCCTTTCCAGGCTCTGATGAAAGCGAAATTGCCGCGGATGGCGCGTTCCATGACGAACATGCGGCCGTCGAACTCGCGAGTTTCTTTTCCTTCCGCGACCATGGTGCCGTAACCGGTAGGCGTGTAGAACGCGGGAATGCCGGCGCCGCCAGCGCGCAAGCGCTCGCTCAACGTGCCTTGCGGATTCAATTCCACTTGCAATTCTCCGCTCAGGACTAATTGCTCGAACAGTTTGTTTTCGCCGACGTAAGTGGAGATCATTTTCTTGACTTGGCGTTGCTGGAGCAGGACGCCAATGCCGAAATCGTCGACGCCGGCGTTGTTGCTAACGATGGTGAGGTCCTTCGCGCCTTTGCGGCGGACAGCGGCGATGAGGTTTTCCGGGATGCCGCAGAGCCCGAATCCGCCCATCAGGATGGTGGCGCCGTCGTGGATTTTCTCAATGGCGACGTCGGCAGAGGCGATGCGTTTGTCCATACTGTGCTCCGAAGTGTTCGGGGCAGTTTACTTCATCCGGCGTTCGGGCTGGAAGACGGTCGTAATACAGATCGAGGTGAGTGATGACCCTGCGAAATTTGTAGCGTTCGTGGGCAGCCTCTAAGCCAGCTTCGAGTTCGCGGTGGACTCATTTTCAGCAATCCATGTTAAAACTCGGAGGCGATAACGCGGTTGGAGCGAGTGGATGCCAACCGGGAAAGACGCCACCCAATGATCAACCAGACCTCCCGTCACACGCTAATTCGCAACATCTCTCTGCGTTACACGATGGGGATGTTTCTCGCCCTGCTAGCGTGGTGTCCACCGGGCCGCGCGCAGGCCAACAATCAGGCTCAGGCATCGGCCGAGGAGGTCAAACAAGTGCGCGAGGTGGTGCAGAGCTTGCTGACACGCGTAACGGAATTAGAAAATGAGCTGAAACAACGGCAGCACTCTTCCACGGAGAGAACAGAGAGAAATCACACAGATGCAGTCGCTGCGCTCCCCGCCGCCGCCACAGTAACGACAACACCTACACAAGCGCCCGCGCAGAGCGCCTCCCGGGAGGTACCTAAAGAACAGGCAGTCGCCGGGGATCGCGGGATTCTTGACTACTTGCACGGAGCAACCCTGAATTTCGCCCTGGATGAATATTATGGATACAACTTCAACCGCCCCGTGGGCCGGGTGAACGCACTGCGAGCGTACGACGTTCTGAGCAACAATATCAGCTTGAATCAGGCCGATCTGGTTTTCGAGCGCGCTCCGGATGCCAGCGCGGGACGCCCGTTTGGAGTCCGCATCGACTTACAATTCGGCCAAGCGACGGACACCTTGCAAGGAAATCCCGCGAACGAACCAAGGCCGCAGATCTATCGAAATATATTTCAGGCTTACGGAACCTATGTCGCTCCGCTCGGCAGCGGGCTGACCTTGGATGTCGGCAAGTGGGGAAGCTCCATCGGAATCGAAGGAAACTACACCAAAGACCAGACGAACTACTCGCGAGCCTTGTGGTTCGATTTCCTGCCGTTCTATCACATGGGCGTGCGCGCTGGCTACAAACTCAGCGATCGGCTGACATTGAACTACTGGCTCGTGAACGGCACGAACCAGGCCGAAGCCACCAACGGCTTTAAAGACGAGCTGTTCGGCTTCACGGCCACGCCACGCAAGACGATCACTTGGAATGTGAACTACTACCTGGGGCAGGAGCATCCCGACCGTGTCCCGGTATCGACGAGCGGACCGATACCAGTTCAGCCGGGGCTGACGTTTACTGCGATCCGGCCGGCTCCGGACGGCAGGTTGCACATATTCGACAGTTACGTGAGCTGGCAAGCCACGCCAAAATTAACACTGACATTGGAAGGCGATTACGTAATCCAGCGCGAGTGGAGAACTTCGGCACCGGGGCGTTCCTCGGCGCCTTCCCACGTCATCGGCGGCGCAGCCTATGCGCAGTACCAATTCACGCCAAAAATTGCCGTGGCGGGCCGGGCCGAGTATCTCTCCGATCGCGGCGGCCTCTTCAGCGGGCGCACGCAGGCCTTGAAGGAAACTACCGCTACTTTCGATTACAAATTTGCCGAGGGATTCCTGATGCGGTACGAGTGGCGCCGGGACTTCTCGAACCAGCCGTCATTTCTAACCAGCAGGGACGGCGTGCTGAGCAAAGAACAGCAGACCGCCACACTCGGGGTGATCTGGTGGGTTGGGAGGAAGGAAGGCGCTTGGTAGACGGAATCACAAGCAAGGACGCTAGAGGGCATGGTGTATCGCGCTCGCCCGCAAAAAAGATCATGGCGTTAGAGGCTGCGCAGGAGCTTGTAGAGCTCGTTGGCGGCGTCGAAATCGGCTTCGAGCTCACGTGAGGCGAGTTTCTCGCGGAGATCGTCGAGGCGGCGGGCGAAGAGATCGAGGGCGGCGGAGAGGACTTCCTGGTTGGTGAGGACGATGTCGCGCCAGGTGGAGTAGGGACTGCCGGCGAGACGAAGCGAATCGCGGAGGCCGGGACCCGCGAGCGTGATGGGAAGGCCGTTTTCGTCGAGACGGTCGTAAAGGAATCCCGCGAGAGCGACGGCGGCGAGTTGCGGGAGATGGGATGCCAGGCCGACGGCGTAGTCGTGCTGCGGCGCGCCGAGCCAAAGGGGACGGGCGCCGATTTTTTCAAGAATTTTGACGAAGGCGGAAACACGGGGATCGTCAGAGGAGCCGCGTTCACTAGCGGGGGGAAAGGAACGGGTCTGAAGACCCGCCACTACGGGTTCGGGAGATTTGGCGATCAGCGCGTAGGTGTTTTCGCGGAAAAGATCTGCATCGGCGTGTGCGATTCCGGGGAGTTCCCTGCCGGCCATGGGATGGCCGCCAAGGAAAAACGGGCCCTTTTCGTCAGGAAAAAGTTCGGCGGCGGCTTGGGCGATGCGGACTTTGGTGCTGCACGCGTCGGTGACAAGCACGTGAGGAGGAGCGTGCCGCGCGATTTCCGGAAGAAGATCGATAGTCGCGGCGATGGGTAGCGCGATGTAGATCAAATCGGAGTTGTGCAGAGCGGGTGCTAGTTCGCCCGAAAAGGATTCGTCGACTGCGCTGCGACTTCGCGCTTCGCGAACGATATCGGGACGGTCCCAGCCAGAGATGTGCATGTCGGCGGCGTATTTGCGGAGCGCGAGGGCGAAAGAGCCACCGATGAGGCCGGTGCCGAGGATGGTGACGCGGGAAATAAGGTGCTGGGACATTGAGAGTTTTTAGTTATTAGCTGTCAGTTGTTAGTTCTCCGTCCGAGCAACAAATCGGAGGACAAATGCTAACGCAGAGACGCCTAAGGCGCAAAGGCTGGCGGAAAAACCGCGCCCTCGAATTATCTGCACAAACAGGTTGACCTCACCGGAGACCTCGCGGACGTGGATAAAAAAGTCGCACAGCCAGAATGGCTTGTATCTCCGCCAACCGCAAGACGCGGCTCTCTTGATTCGGCAACTTAAAACTAACAACTTATAACTGAATACTCCCTCACGCGATGCGGCGGCCGATGGCGGGAGCAATGATGCGGAGTTCGGCCATAAGCTGAGTGAAAGCGTTGGGTTCGAGCGATTGCGCGCCGTCGGAGAGCGCGTGGTCGGGATCGTTGTGGACTTCGATGAGCAAGCCGTCAGCTCCGGCAGCGACGGCGGCGCGGGCCATGGGCGGGACTTTATCGCGGCGGCCGGTGCCGTGCGAGGGATCGGCAAGCATCGGCAGATGCGAAAGTTTTTTGATGACGGGAATAGCCGCGATGTCGAAGGTGTTGCGGGTGTACGTTTCGAACGTGCGAATGCCGCGCTCGCAGAGAATGACGTTGTAGTTGCCGCCGGCAAGGATATATTCGGCGCTCATCAGGAGCTCTTCCATGGTGGCGGACATGCCGCGCTTCAAAAGAACCGGTTTACGGATTTCGCCGAGCGCGCGAAGGAGGTAGTAGTTCTGCATGTTGCGCGCGCCGACCTGGAAAATGTCGACGTAGCCCATCATCATCTGAATCTGCGACGCGTCCATCACTTCGCTGATGGTAAAGAGGCCGAATTTGTCGGCCGCTTCACGCATGAGCTTGAGGCCTGGTTCACCCATGCCTTGGAAGGCGTAAGGAGAAGTGCGCGGCTTGAAGGCGCCGCCGCGCAGGATTTTGGCGCCGGCCTTGGCAACGCTTTCCGCAATGGAATGGATTTGCTCGCGTGATTCGACCGAACACGGGCCCGCGGCAACGGCAACTTCCGGGCCGCCGATCCGGACACCGCGGCCGAGATCGACGATGGTGCCTTCGGGCTTGAACTGGCGGCTGGCAAGTTTGAACGGCTGGGTGATGCGCATGACTTCGCGCACGCCGTCGAGCAATTCGAAGTCGCGATGATCGAAGTCGCGGTGAACGCCGACGGCGCCGAGGACGGTGTGCGATTCGCCGGTGGAGCGGTGAACGTTGAAGCCGCTGGCGACGAGGCGGTCGATGACATGCTGGATTTGGGCGTCAGTGGCCCCTTCTTGCATCACGATGACCATAAGAGTTTCCTGTTTCCTTCTCTAAGCGATGTAGTGGCGGAACTTTAGTCCCGCATCTTTTCTTCGAAAACGATCAAATCGGAAATGCCGCACCACAGTCCGGCCGCTACAACAACCCTGACTACACATACCGCGTTGGCCTGTCATTCATTCCCGCCTTTGGCGTGACTGTCGCCGGAATGCATGGCGTCGCGTTCCGCGGCGCGCGCTTCGTCAATGATGCGCTCGAAAAGGCGGCGAATGGCTGCGTCGGTCAGCGGACCGGAATTGTTGCGCTCGGCATTGGCGAGCACTTCGTTTTCGCGGTCGGGCTGGTACAGCGGAATTTTCGCCGCTTGCTTGAGCTTGCCGACTTCGAGAGCGCATTGCGAGCGCTCGTTCAAGAGTTGCACGAGTTTCTTGTCGATTTCATCGATGCGCCGTCGCCAGTCGCTAAGGTTCATGTGGCGACCTCGCCCCGATGCATCGCGGCTTCGCGGCGGGAGAGGCCGTGGCGGGCGGCTTCTTTGAACGAGCGAACGCGTTCCGCGAGCGCCGCGGCAGCGGCATCCACGGATTGCGCCTTTTCAATTTCGGAGACAAGAGCGGAGCCGACGACGGCGGCGTCGGCGAGGCCCCCGAGAACGGAAACGTGGCCGGGAAGCGAGATGCCGAAGCCGACGGCGATGGGGAGCTGCGTGACGCTGCGGGTGCGGCGGATGAGCGCGGGGAGATCGTCGGGCAAGGCATCCTTCGCGCCCGTAACGCCGGTGCGGGAAATCAAATAGAGAAAGCCGGAAGAGCAGGCGGCGATTTTCGCGAGGCGTTCGTCTGTGGAAGTAGGAGCGCCAAGAAAAATGGTGTCGAGAAGGTGCGCGCCGAGAATGCGGCGATAGTCGTCGGATTCTTCAGGCGTGAGATCGGTGGCGAGAACTCCGTCCGCGCTGGCAGACGCTGCGGAAGATGCGAATTTTTCGAGGCCCATTTGCAAGATGGGATTGTAGTAGCTAAAGAGAACAAGCGGGACTTGGGAAGACTGACGAATGCGACGGACAAGATCGAGAACACCGGCGAGAGTTGTCCCGGATCTCAAAGCGCGCTCCGAAGCGCGCTGGATCGTCGGCCCATCCGCGAGAGGATCGCTGAAGGGCACGCCGAGTTCGATTACGTCCGCGCCGGCCTCAGCAAGTGCGCGGACAAATTTCAACGAAGCGTCAAGGGATGGATCGCCGGCGGTGATGTAAGCGACGATGCCAAGTTCGCCGGATGCGCGCAATTCGGCGAAGCGTTTGGAAATGCGGCTCGAATTGGTCGTTACGGCACTCATTCGTTTCTCGGGAATCAGCGAGAACTTGTTTTCAAAACCTTTTCGCATTCTGCTCGAATAACCAGCGCAGGGTGATCGACCTACGGCTTTGAGGAATTTGTAAACTCCTTGTTCTCATAGCATTCCGTTCTTACTAAAAACTCAAAACTAACAACTAAAAACTCTTATTCTCCTCTGCCCCTACTGAGAACTGACAGCTGAAGGCTGAAAACCAGTAAAGATTAGAGCAGGCGGGAGTAAGTGTCCATGTCCTTGTCGCCCCGGCCGGAGAGATTGAGGATGACGAGGTCGTCTTTCTTCAATTGCGGGAGACGCTCGATCAGGCCGGCGATGGCGTGAGCGGACTCGAGCGCGGGAATGATCCCTTCAGTGCGGGAGAGAAGGCGCGCGGCGTCGAGAGCGGCTTGATCGGAAACGGCGGAATACTCGGCGCGGTGCTGGTCTGCGAGCCAGGCGTGCTCGGGGCCGATGGCGGGATAGTCGAGGCCGGCAGAAATGGAATGCGTCGTGGCGATCTGGCCGTCTTCGTTTTGTAAAACGTAGGTGTAAGTGCCCTGGAGAACGCCGGGGCGCGCGCCGGAAAAACCCTGATGCGCGGCCAGGCGAGCGGCGTGTTCACCAAGTTCGGCGCCGCGGCCGCCGGCTTCGATGCCGATCATTTTTACGCCGGCATCGCGAAGGAAATTGTAAAAGAGGCCGATGGAATTCGAACCGCCGCCGACGCACGCGAAAAGGTGCGTCGGCAGGCGCTTTTCGGCAGCAAGGATTTGTTCGCGGGCTTCGCGGCCGATGACCACGTGAAAATCGCGCACCATCGTGGGATAAGGATGCGCGCCGAGAACGGAGCCGAGGAGATAGTGCGTGGTGCGGACGTTGGTGACCCAATCGCGCATGGCCTCGTTGATGGCGTCCTTGAGCGTGCGGCTGCCGGAATCGACGCCGACGACTTGCGTGCCGAGCATGCGCATACGCGCGACGTTGAGGGCCTGGCGCGCCATGTCTTCCGTGCCCATGTAGACGACGCATTCGAGGCCGAGATGCGCGGCGACGGTTGCGGAGGCAACGCCGTGCTGGCCTGCACCCGTTTCCGCGATGATGCGCGGCTTGCCCATTTTCACGGCGAGCAGGCCCTGGCCGATGGCGTTATTGATTTTGTGCGCGCCGGTATGGAGCAGATCTTCGCGCTTCAGATAAATGCGAGGTCCGCCGAGTTTTTCGGTGAGGCGCGAGGCAAACTGCAGCGGCGTCGGGCGGCCGGCGAAATTTTTTAGAAGATCGTGGAACCGGGATTGAAACGATGGATCCAACTTCGCAGCTTCATAGGCTCGTTCGAGTTCGAAGAGCGGCACCACTAGCGTTTCAGGAACGTAGCGGCCGCCGTAGGGACCGAATCGTCCCGGCGCTGTGGTTGGTGATTGGAGGATGGAGCTCATGGATTTTCGTGAATCTTCCAGTAGATAATTCTATTTCCGCTCGCCGCGGCGGACTTCCCGAATGAATTCGCGGAGCAGGCCGTGATCTTTCTTTCCCGGCCTTGATTCTACGCCGCTGGCGACGTCAATTCCGTAGGGGCGTACAATGCGCACGGCCGCAGCTACGTTTTCGACGTTCAGGCCGCCTGCCAAAATGATACGGCGGCCAACCGCGGCGCGCCGCGCAACATCCCAATCCGTGGTGCGGCCCGTACCACCATATTGGCCTGTGTTCGCGGCGTCAAACAGAAAGGCAAAAGCCTCGGGATATTCATCGAGAGTTCCCAAGCGAAATTCAGGCTCGACGCGGAAGGCTTTGAAAACCGGAACGCTGCGGGACAATTCGGCAACGGTTTCCGGGGTCTCGTCGCCATGAAGCTGGGCGGCGTCGAGCTTCAGCGATTTGCAGAGTTCAGCGACGTCAACCGGTGCGGCGTTAACGAAAATGCCCACAGCTTTGACCTTTTTCGGAAGCTGCCGGCGAATCTTTGCGGCTTCCTCCTCGGTGATTTGGCGGGGACTCTTCGCGTAGAAATTGAAGCCGAGGAGATTGGCGCCGGCTTCGATGGCGCCGACGGCGTCCGCCGCGTTTGTGATGCCGCAGATTTTGACGCGAATCATGGCCACCTACAAGGTTCCCGGGGGAGAATTGAGGAGAGCGGAAAGAGCGGCGGCGGGATCGGGAGAAAGCATGAGGTGCGTGCCGACGAGGAAAGCGTCGAAACCGGCAGCGCGAAGCTTCACGAGTTCGTCGTGGGTGCGCAAGCCGGACTCACTGACGGCGATGCAGTCGTCGGGAATGCGGTCGATCAATTCGAAGGATGCTTCGACGCTGACGGTGAGCGTCTTGAGATTGCGGTTGTTTACGCCGACGATGCGTGCCCCGGCGGCGAGGGCGCGCTCGAGTTCATGCGCGGTGTGGACCTCGACGAGCGGCTCCATGCCCATTTCGCGGCCGAGTGCAATGAGGTCGCGAAGCAGCGCATCTTCAAGTATGGAGACGATGAGGAGGAAGCTATCCGCATCGTTCGCGCGAGTTTCCCAGACCTGCCAGGGATCGAAGATAAAATCCTTGCGCAGAACCGGGAGCTGGATGGACTTGCGGGCGTCGCGGAGATTTTTCAACGAGCTGCGGAAAAATTCGCTTTCGGTCAGAACGGAGAGCGCGGAAGCGCCCGCAGTTTCGAGCGATTGCGCGAGGGCCACGGGATCGAAAGGATCGCGAAGGACGCCGCGAGAAGGCGATGCCGGCTTGAGTTCCGCAAGCACGTTTAGAGTATCGCGGCAGAGCGCCGCGGAAAAATTGCGGAGCGGAGTGGCTGCCTTCACGCCGTACTTCAGCGCGGTCTCCGGTAAGACGCGTTTGCGATGATCGACTTCGGCGCGGCGCGCCTCGAGAATCCGATCGAGGACGGTTCCGGTGTTGGCTTGAGCAGACATTCGCGTAACTTTGTATGCTAGGGGTGCGCGAGGAGAGAGTCAAATCAGGCGACTCAGCCCGATGATGTACATCGAATAGGGAGAACGAATGGGATACGGGGAAACGTATGGGGCGCTGCTCGAGGCGATCGCGGAGGAGGCGGATGCGATTGCGATGCGGTATTTCCGCGCGGATGAGTTGCGAGTTGAAAGGAAGGGCGACGGCACGGCGGTAACGCAGGCCGACCGCAGCGTGGAAGAGATGGCCCGGGCAAGAGTAGCGGCTAGCGGGCTCGCGCTGGACGTTCTGGGTGAAGAGATGGGCGGCGGCGATGCGCAGTCTGCGAGCGCTTCGGGGCGAGCGCGGATGATTATTGATCCCATCGATGGCACCGAAGAGTTTTCCCGTGGGATTCCGACGTTTGGGACGCTTATCGGAATCGAGCTGAACGGCGAAATTGTTGCCGGGATGGCGAGCGCTCCGGGATTGGGTTCGCGGTGGTGGGCTTATCGCCGGGAAGGCGCTTACCGGAATGGCAAGCGCATTCACGTCTCGAGCGTGGACACGCTCGGCAAGGCGATGATCTTCACAACCGGCACTGGACCCAAGAAAGATCCAGCAATGCGGGCGAAACTGCGCTTGCTGTCCGATATGGCGCGAAATGGCCGCTCGATTGGCGGGTTCTGGCAACACATGCTGGTCGCCGAGGGCGCCACGGAAGTTGCCGTGGACCTGACCTCTCAGCCGTGGGATCTTGCGCCGCTGGGAATTATCGTTGAGGAAGCGGGAGGCCGCTCGACGAATCTGCGCGGCGAGAGGACGATCTATTCGGGGCAACTCGTCAGCACCAACGGGAAGATTCACGACGAGGTGCTGAAGATTCTGGAGTGAGGTGGGGTCATGGACGTCCGCATACAAGCCGAGAAAGCCGAGCGGTTCCGAAAGTTGCATGCGGGACCGAATATCCTGGCGCTCCCAAATGCCTGGGACGTGGCCAGTGCGCGAATCCTGGAAGAAGCTCGTTATCCGGCGATTGCGACGAGCAGTGCCGGAGTTGCTTTCTCTCTCGGGTATCCGGACGGCCAGCGCGTTTCCAGAGATCAGATGCTGGAGGTGGTAGGACGGATCGCCCATGCGGTTCGCGTTCCGGTGACCGCGGACATGGAGGCCGGCTACGGCACAACGGTGAATAACATGGAGGAAACCGCGAAAGCGGTGATTGCCGCGGGAGCCATCGGAATGAACCTCGAAGACGTGACGGGCGAGGACGAGAGCTCGCAAGTAGACACGGTGCAACAGGTGGAAAAGATCCGCGCGATCCGCGAGGCCGCTTCCATGCAAGGTGTTCCTCTCGTCTTGAATGCGCGCACGGACATTTACTTGATGCCGATCGGTGAAGCCGCGACGCGCTTCGAGCGAGCGGTGGAACGATTGCGCGCTTACCGTCAAGCGGGGGCGGATTGTGTCTTCGCTCCGGGAGTCAGCGACCGGGATACGATCCCCAAGTTAGTGAAGGCGATTGCCGCGCCGCTCAACATCCTGATCTCACCCAACTGTCCCTCGCTCACGGAACTGGAAAAGATGGGAGTCGCGCGGGTAAGCGCAGGCTCCGCCGTGATGCGTGCTGCACTCGGACTCGTTAGGCGAATTGGGAAAGAGTGGATGGAAGCAGGAACGTCGAATTCTCTTTTCGATGGCGCGGTACCGTTTGCCGAATTGAATCAGATGATGGGACGCCAGATCTCGTAACTTCATGCCTGAAAAACCTCTCTTGCTTCGTGTTCTGAATGAGGAAATTGTGGCCTGCCGGAAGTGTCCGCGGCTGGTGAGCTACCGCGAGAAAGTGGCGCGGGAAAAACGGCGCGCGTATCGCGAATGGACCTATTGGGGAAAACCGGTCCCGGGATTCGGAGAGGCGCGCGCACAGCTTTTGATTCTGGGACTTGCACCGGCGGCGCATGGAGGAAATCGCACGGGGCGGATGTTCACGGGTGATCGATCTGGCGATTTTCTGTATGCGGCGCTGCACAAAGTGGGCTTTGCGAACCAGGCTACTTCGCTGCACTCAGATGACGGATTGCGTCTGAAAAATGCATATATCAGCGCGACGTGCCGGTGCGCGCCGCCGGACAACAAGCCGCTTCCCAAGGAAATCTCAAATTGCCGCAGCTATCTTGAACGTGAATTCGAGATCTTGAAGCCGAAGGCGATTTTGGCGCTGGGGAAAATCGCCTGGGACGGATACCTTGAAATCTTGAAGCAGCACGGAGCGATTCCCTCACGAGCGCTCTACAAATTTGCACACGGCGCGGAAGCCGAAGTGGCGCCGGGCGTTCCTCGATTGTTCGGCGTCTACCACCCCAGCCAGCAAAACACGCAGACCGGCCGCGTAACACCGACGATGTATTCCGCGGTCCTGCGCCGGATTCGGCGTTTCCTCGAAAAGTAATAGGCGGACCTGCCATAAGCGCTCTCAGAAAGTGTCGGAATCCTCTTGCGGGACAGTGGCGGGATTCTCCGACAGAGGTCTCATCATCCGCTTTGAGTGTCGAGTGGCGCCTCCAAGTGCATGTTTTTCAATGCTTTGCGGCACATCGCGACGGCCAGTTATGGCTCCCCATGTGCACTCCCTTGCTCAGGATTCCGCGGGAGGAACCAATGGGACGAACAAAATGTAGCGGTGTATTCGGCAGCTTGGCGATTTTCACGATGACGCTTGCGTTGGGAGTCACGTGCAAGGCGCAGGAGCAGAGCCAGGAACAGTCGCGAGAAGCAACGCTGCCAGCGCCAGACCAGCAGCGTCATAAGGCGGACGGCGAACGGCACGGGCTGCCGATTGAAACCTACGCCGTGGCCCCGGGCACCAAGTTTCTGGTGCGGCTGGATGAAGAGTTGGGCACGAAAGGTACGCAAGCAAACGCCCGCTTCAAGGTGAAGACGCTGGAGCCGCTCGAAGCGGGCAGCGGCATCTATCTGCCGGCTGGAGCGGAGATTCGCGGCCACATCAGCCATGTCGAGCCGGCAGGGGTGGCGGGCCGAGCGAAACTCTGGCTGACGTTTGATGAAATCCACACCAGGTTCGGCGATCTGCCGATCGTGGCCGAAGTCGTGGACGTGCCGGGCGACCACAGCGTGAAATCGGGGCCGCGCAAGGAAGGACTCATAGAGGGCAGAAGCAGCACGCAGCAAGACGCGGCAGATGCAGCCGCTGGCGGCGCGGCAATCGGCGCCGTGAAGGGCGTCAAGGACAAAGACAAGAAAGAGGCAGCCGAAGGCGCTGCGCTGGGAGCACTTACCGCGTATCTCATGGAATCAGGGCGCGGGCACGAGCTGAACCTTCCCAAGGGCGCAAAGCTCGAACTGGAACTGGAGCGGGCGCTGTATCTTGTTAAGGAATGAGGCATAGCTTCCCGCGTCGTCAGTTTTCTGTGTTCAGTGTTCAGCAAAAAACGAGGAGAAGACAACCGCACTCCGCCACGCAGATGAGGAAGCGCACCTGGGACACAATCTGTATGGCTAGGTTAGGTTTCATCCCGCTTTGCGAGATTGAAAAACTATCCTGGCGCGATCTCCCATGTTGCATGTGCGGCGTTCCAATTTGAGGCCGCGCCAGGGCCGAACGTGTTTCCAGACGAATTAGCTTAGATGAAGAAGGCGCCGTTCTGCTCACGCCCTAGCACGGAAACCAAGTTCCGCCCAGGGACGGGCGGCGTCTCCGACTCGAACCGGAAGCCAGGCTGCTCGACGGACCACTTGATCGTGGCTCCCGTGCTGAGGAACGAACCTTTGAAGCTCTGCGCGCTGTTATGAATTTCTGTCGTCGCGCCGCCCCCGTTCCATTCCACATCGAAAGAGACGGTTGCGCGGACGGGGGCGACAGGCGGGATGGGCGGAAGCGTAAGCCCTCCCGTGTTACCAGGAAACCCGAGTCCGAACGTCAGCGAGTTCACAATGTCATGGTCATCGAAGACCCTTAGCCCATTCACTCGCAAGCGCGCACGCGCTTCGTCGAAGTCAACCTCGACGGCATGTTGCGCCACAGGGACCATCCAGAACACGTCGTTGGAGTCGATGTGCACGTTGTAGTCGTGGATTTGCTCAGGGATGTTGGCCGATCCAGCCGGACCGGTGTAGAGGTCAAGTCAAACAAAGGCGAAAGTGCCCTCATGATGGCCACCGTCGGTGCCGATAAACTTACCCTTACTGAAGCCCATGTCCGCCCGGAATGCGAGAGGCGTGGTGCTGCCGGTCATGGTGTTTGTTCCGGTTCCGCCCCCGCGGATGTTCGTCAAACCCACAAACCCGTCGAAGTCTGTAATCTGCGACGGGTCGCTTATATTGGCGAGCGGTGTTGCGGGGTTCAGCGGGTTGTGGTGGATAAAAACTCCAAACGGCTTAAATGGCGCAAGACCACCAGGAATCGGATTGACTTGATTGCATCCGGCGCCGTGCCTATCCTCATCGTCTTCGGCATGAGCCGGCTTTGGATGTAAGAGGCCGGCTCCCAGCGCGGCGCCTGCAGCTCCACGAATAAGACTGCGCCGGCTGAGCCACTTGTCCTGAAGTGGGTTCCCTGTAAATGGGCCCTGTTTGTTCATTGTCGTTCTCCTTCGAGTTACCGGCCGCGCACACAAAAAGGATGTGCTCACCGGCGAGTGATGGCCCGGGATACCGAAAATACCTGGAGAGAAACCATGAGAAAGAGCAGCCGCAAAGGAAAATCGGGGAAACTGGAGTAACTCTGCGCCTCTTAGCTCGGACTTGTCAAGTATGAAAGCAGCAAGAGATTGCGAAACGCGGCCGGGGTACGCGGCCGCCCAATAAATCAATCACCAGGCAATTTTGTCGGGAAAAAAGTCTGATACGAGGTCTTGGTAAAAAGGAAGAATCTCTTGCGTTTTGGGACGCTCGCGGCCTTTGGAGTACAGATCGTAGGGATTGAATTTCCGAACCCACTCAAACATGCGTTCGTCTTGCTCGTTCATCAGATGCCGGTAAGCACCGTGCCGGTGCGCGGCGTAAAAGGAATGATACCGCAGCATGTACTGGGCTTCTTCCGGCAGATACCTCCGCGTCGCCTGATAGATGTATTCATCATGTCCAAACGAGAGGTGGACCTTATCGAGCCCGCAGTTCGGTTCGTAGATGCCATACTCGGTCTGGTACGCGGGAATCTTGCTATCCGGGTTGGCGGCAAAGAATTCCGGGAAAACGATCTGATCCGAGTATCCACATCCGGCAGGGAAGGTATCTCCCACCACGGCCCATTGGGGCTCCCCATACAAGCAGAGCACTTTTCCAAGATCGTGTACAAAGCCGGCGAGGATGAACCAACGCGGATGACCATCCTTGCGAATGGCTTCGGCGGTCTGAAGGAGGTGCTCGATCTGCGTGAGATCGGTGTCGGGGTCGCTGTCGTCCACCAGGGTATTCAGATACTCGGCCATTTCCCAGATGCTTTTCTTGTCTCGACTCAAGCTGCAATATTCCGCCTTCTTGCTGAGGACAAAATCAAGCGTCTGGTGGGCGTGGTTCTGGCGGTAAAACTCCGTTACCGTGGGATTGGCGTCGGCCTTATAGTCGCGGAATTCCTCTTCTGATTTGCCTTGACGATAGCGGGTGGCTACAAACTCGTCCCACTCGTCCACGTGCTGCAGAGGGGTGTTATCAGCGTTGTATTGCATGGTGATGCTCCCAAACCATAATTATGAGCGCGTGCGGCTTGCCCCGCAATAGTGGTCTCTTTTTAGTGGGTCAGTTTCCGATTATCCCCCTATACGTCCAAGTGAAGAAGGTTAGACCCACGCAACTTCCATAAAGAGGGTCCGGGAAGTTGAGATTGCAACTGCCAGATTCACTTAGACGCATAAGGCGGTAATCGGAGAAGTGGAATCCACCCCAAAATCACTTGCGCAGAGGGCCAGTAACCCGACTACACAGGAGTTAGTCCAGAGGCCAGGTAGTGGCTCACCTCGCGCTCGATGGAGTGAAGTGGAAAGTAAACGAAAATCCAAGCAACTTTACGCGTGCTTTATAGTCCGCCGCAAGGTAGATGATCGGCGCTTCGTCGGTGCCGGTGCGTTGCACTGTCACTTGCTCAGGTTCAAGCTGAATCTCGTGTTCTTCGGCTTTGCGGATGACCGCCCTGCGGAAATCCTCATCCGTGCTCTGAGGAGTCAACCCGATTCGGGTTCCGACTTGCGCCGCGAGGTCCCGCATATCCTCGCGCAGCTCGATGCTGGCCAGCCCGCACGAACCGATCCGCCAGCCCGCGAATCCTGCCAACGCAAGAACCGCCAATGCGAGGATGAGCTTCACTTTTCCCATCACGACAACCGGGTAATTCGGCTTACTGGAACTAAGCACTCCGCGCTGGTCCATCAACACTTCTTCAAAAGGTGTTCGTCGGACCAGACGGTTAGAATTGGCGAATTCATAGTCGCTTTGGGCTTCATTCGTTCATTGTACGGGATTGACGGCTTTCGGGAACGCCAATTCCATCCGGGGAGAAGCGACTCCTGACAAAAGCGCTAATCGGAAACTGACGTACCACCCTCTTTTTCATCATGTCTTACTTTGGATTAGAAGTGGGCCACGGCCATGATGTGGGCACTGGCACCTTGCACCGAAGGTTCGCGCTCGATCATCACTAGAAACTCCATTAGGCTCTGTCGCTGGGCCGGGTCGTCCCAAGCCTCACGGAACAGAGCCGCACTCCATGCAGGACCTTCGACGGCAAGAATCTGGACATCGCCAAAACCGGCATCGTGAACTTCGGCGGCCAGGTCCTCGGGACGGTGAAAGTACGCGGTCGTGAAGTATGCGGGGTGGTTCATCGGATTGCGGTGCTGGCCGGAGGCGAGATCTGCCGCAACGATTCCGCGAAACTGCTCGTCTCGAAAGAAACCGCTCGAAAGCCCATCGATCAAGGAGGCGAAACGACAGATCGCGGCGGAGAAAAGGACACCATGCGGTTTGAGCACGCGGCGGGCTTCACGAAGCGCCTGCTGACGGTCCGAATATTCGACCAGATGGTACAACGGGCCTAGCAGAAGAACTGCATCAGCACTGCCTGAGGGGATATCCAAGTGACGAGCGTCGCCCCGCGTGATCGATCTAAGCGCGATACCCGACGTGGCTGCGTAAGATCTCGCTTGCTCTAGGTGCAGCTCCACGGGATCGATCAAATGCACCTGGTATCCTTGCTTGGCAAGCGGAAAGGCATGGATCCCAGCGGCGCCGCCTACGTCGAAAATTTCTGCCGGTGCCGGTGGAAGATTATGAGCGAGAATCGCTTGTGTCCGAAGTTGCTCGAGTTCGCCTCGCTCGCCCGATAGTCGCTCGGACTCCTTGCCTCGCAGATAATGCTCCTCGATTTCTTTCGGTATCAGGCTCATCCGCGCCTCTATGTGCAAAACCCACCCGGACCGAACCTCCAAGTCTGGAGACTACCGCCGGGTTCCTGTCGAAATCAAATTCCTTTGCCAGGACCGTCATGCGGGCGCGGAATCGAAATCTCGAAGAATTTCCTGGCAGCCAAAAGGCGCGCGGGAGGCCAGGCGGCTGGTGCAGACGGGAAGTAGATTCCTCGCTTCGTTCGGGATGACAATTAATGGGCCTTTTCACAAATATTTTCAGCACATTGCTAAGAACTTGGCAAGCGGCTGGCAGCTTGTTAGAGTCGAGGGGTCCAGCAAATCGGTGCGTGGGCCATTCATCAAGAGCATGCCGAAGAGAGGCTGAAACCCATGGGGGAAGAGACTCGTGCGGCGGTGCGGGCCGCCGAGATGGTGGAGCGGAAGGACCGCGTGCTGATTGTCGAAGATGAAGACAATGCACGAAAGGGCTACGAACAGCTTCTGCAGCGCTGGGGCTGCGACGTTGTGGGCGTGGGAACGGCGGAAGAAGCGCTGGCGAAATT
>WNFS01005048.1_pt1 | contig 19024 bp, 17 predicted proteins | sample 5400141 | NCBI WGS metagenome assembly WNFS01 (sample SAMN13153358, study PRJNA577476) | soil metagenome | isolation source: 60 cm saprolite under Madrone tree | place: USA:California | collected 2016-06-14
AATTTGTTTGACGGCAATGGGAATGCTGCCAGTTTCAGCCTTCGCAGACAATCCCTTGGTCATCCACGAGGTGAAGCACGATATTTCTCCTCCGCTGCGAAATCTGGCCCCGTCGGGCCAAGCGAGCACCGCCACGGACCAGCAGCAAATCGTGGCGCGGCCAACCGGGACAGCACGCGCCAATTCTCAACCGGACCCGGTCGCTCAGCAGCCCACTGCTCCACTTTCGGGTTTAAGCACGGTCCTGAACTTTGACGGCCAGAGCGCGAACGACAATCGCAACTTGCTCGGGTTCGCTTTCGTGCCCCCCGACACGAACGGAGCAGTCGGAGCAACGCAATTCATGCAGATCGTCAATGTCACATACGCGGTGTACGACAAGAAGACCGGTGCGCTGGTACTGGGGCCGGCGCTCATTCACACCGTCTGGACGGGTTTCGGCGGGCCGTGCGAAGAAGCTGGCGACGGTGGCGACCCGGTCGTGCTCTACGATCAGTTGGCTGGCAGATGGCTCATAAGCCAGTTACAGTTCAACAGCACCTTCACCAGCAACCAGCAATGCATTGCCGTCTCCACGACATCGGATGCCACCGGCAGTTACAACCGGTACGTATTCGATTTTGGAGCTAACTTCCCGGATTATCCCAAGTTCGGAGTTTGGCCGGACGCCTACTACTACACGGCGAACACATTTGGCCCGAGGAGCTTCCTGGGAGCGCAAGCGTGCGCCTTTGATCGCGCCGCCATGCTGGCCGGGAGTTCCGCCAGCATGATCTGCTTCCAGAACCCGCCGAGCATCGCCAGCCTGTTGCCTTCCGATCTCGACGGGAACACCCTGCCACCAGCCGGCCAGCCCAACTTCTTTGTCGATATCGCCGACTCCGGTGATCTCAACATCTTCCAATTCCACGTGGATTTCGCGAATCCGGCCAATTCCACATTCACCGAGCCTGTCCTGATCCCCGTGGCACCCTTCACAGAGATCTGCGCCCGAGCCATCACACTGGCGTGCATCCCAGAGCCGCCTCCGGGAGAAAAAGTCGACGGGCTTGGTGACCGCCTGATGTTCCGTCTGGCCTATCGCAATTTAGGCGACCACGAATCCTTAGTGGTCAATCACACCATCAAGGGCGGCGCTTTGGCGGGAGTCCGGTGGTATGAAATTCGCAGTCCGGGGTCGTCGCCGTCCGTCTTCCAGCAAGGAACGGTAGTAGATCCGAACACCGACTTTTGGTTGGGAAGCATCGCCATGGACAAGGCGGGCAACATCGCACTCGGCTTCAGCGCCTCCAGCCATGATCTGAATCCAAGCGTGTTCCTGGTGGGACGTGCGCCGAGCGATCCTCTGGGAACTATGGCAGGGCCAACCGTCCTGGTGAACGGAGGTGGAGTCCAAGAACAGTCTTTCAAGCGGTGGGGGGATTACAGCAGCATGGCGATTGATCCGAGCGACGACTGCACCTTCTGGTACACGCAGGAATACTACAAGACTAGCGGCAGCTTTAACTGGAGCACCCGAATAATTGCATTCAAGTTCGACTCCTGTAAAGGGCGCGCGAAGTAGCAGCTTTGGGGGAGTGCTGGGGTTCCGCCGCGGCTGCTTGGGCAGCGCTTCGCTTTGGGCACGGCAAACCGACCGAGCAGGGTGTGAGGATAAGGGGGGCGAGAGTAGCGGTTCGTCCCTCACGGAAACGGTCTTGAGCTCAGGATTCAGGAACTGGTCTCTTTTAGGTCATCCGAAGCTTGCTTGTTTGCCTTCTTTGTCTCGGCCTTGGCGTCGGCATTGGGTGCGAATCCTTTGATGGCCGTGCCAAGACTAACGGCGCCGCTGCCGGTTACTTTTGCCTTGAGCGCGTCGAAGCCGCCTGGAATGTCTAGATTCTTCGCTACGTGCGCCGCTGCGACACACTGACCGATGTTCTTGAAGCCGCTGCATGCCGACTGTGCGTCCTGGCCGGTCAGCGTCTTGATCTTCCCTGCGATCGCGGTGTTATGGCTCAGGACGTCGCTCGGCGAACCGTGTGACACGTTGGTGGCATGTGCCGCAGCCCCGCCTGCGTGCGACCCGCTCATATCGGAGCCGCTTCCCGATCCGCGTCCCGAAGGTGGCCCCCCGGGGCTTGGATGCGAGCGCTGAGCGAAGGCTGGCGCGCCGAAGGCGACTGCTGTCGCTGCAACCAGAATCAGAGTCGAACGTTTCATGTTGCTCCTCCTCTTTTCGGGGCTGGCGGGGAAACGACCGGCTTGTTGCCTGTCTTGACCGAGGATTTCCTCTATGGTTTCTAGGATGCGTCGAACGTCCGCCAGGATGCATGGCATGGACGATATCGTTTCCAGTGAGCGCTGTGACGTTCGCCCGTTTTGCCCGCGTTAGAGTTTGAGTAGTTCGCAGCGGTAACAAAGAGGCGTCGTTTCCGCGGCTGACATCTATCCGTTCGTATCGATCGGTATGGCGACCAGACGCCAGCTCACTTGCCCTGGCTTGCACTTCCACCGGTCATTATGCCTTGAACAGTCTTCCGTGGAAGGTAAGGGTGTGCCGCGTCCGGCAACGATTTCGAAACCACATGCCGCGCACTGATAGATGCCAGATTGTGGTGTGCTTGTCTCAGGGGGGAAGATTTTTTCAAAGAGCCTGCTTGCTGATTGTTGATAGGCCCCGATATCCCTCAGGTATGGCATGCTCACTCCCCATCTGACGAAGGAAATCCAGGTGGCTCTACTCACCCTCAGACCCGGTTAAGACAAAAGCTCATGAGGTCCACGATTCCAGAACTTTTCTATTACCTCTTAGATGGTTTGGGCTTCAGCGTCTTGATGTATGCGTAGCTCAACTCAAAATACTTCTGCAGCTCCTTCGTATTTCGCAACAATTTATCGGGCACGGTTACATATTCTTTCATGATGGTGCCATACGCTTCAAAGAGCTTCGTCGCGTATTTCTTCAGAAAATCTTCTCTTACATCCTTGGGAAGCCTGAGCGCCAATGAACCAGATGGATCCAGATACGTAAACATGTGCCCATTCAGCGAGGTATAAGCAGCGCCTTTCCGTTCGATCTTCGGATTGGTTTTGATGAGCCCGTCATAAAAATCCAGCTTGTCAGCCGGGATATTGTTCTTTTTCTGTGCGCTCACCGTTTTCCTCGAATCAGTAAATCATCAGTGCAAAAAGAGTGAAATTGATCCTGATGACCTCCGACAGTCCGATCTAGGCGGTTCAGTGCGCAGCAGCCAAAGCAGGTTTGTATATGAGTCCGATCACGATGCATACGATCATCCACTGGACAAGCGCGCTTGCGGCCAGCTCAAGCGCGAGTTTCCTGCCTATGTTAAGGGTCACATAGTTGGCACCTACGAACGTACACGCCACGAAGATACCGACCAGCACACCAAGCCGGGCGCCCTCCGCGGCGCCGGATCCCCCTTCGTAGCCCTTCGCGTACACCATCGCGATCACGAAGGTCGCAATCAGGGTGCAAGCGAACCCGAGGGGGATATAGCCCGGCATTGTTTCAGCCGACCGGTACACTGCGGAGTATGGAGAAAAGTCTTTTCTAATGAGCAGACCTTCCACGAGAAACCCATAGGCGTAATACACAACCGTGGCAGCAACTGCAGCAATAGCGATTCGTCCGTAGTTCATGACGATCCTTTCGTAAAGTCAATTATCCGAAATTTTCTCTTTGACTTCGAAAACGGCAACGATTGTATACTCATCTCGCCTGCTCGTGACATTGTGAGACGGTTTTCATCGCGAGCACTCCCCGACGGTTGGCCAACAGAAATGTCCATCTTTGACAGAAACGCGCGCCGCGAGAACTGATTTCTCTTTCAGACGACTCTATCTCTTCGGTTTCAAAAAGACATCAGTAGTGGGACGATCGCTGCCGATCGCAGCACCGAGTTCTGATTGTTGCTGTGTCACATGGTCGCAAGACTGACCGTCGGACCGTAACCAGAATTCCGCCGGTGGCCTTTGCAGCCCAGCTGGTTAGCGATTCTATTCGACATCGCGCCGGGCCTCATCCGCGTCCTCAGCCAAGTCAGTCAGAAAAGCAAAGAACTCCTTCGATTGGCCGAGGAACAGTCCCATGGCCGTTAGAAACTTGAGGGCTCCCATGGCGGCACCCTTTGTGCCAGTGGGGCGAATAATGGAGCATGCCGGGAGCTTCCTGCTGAGAAATACGGTGGGTTCAGGCATGATCAGGTTGGTTTGGAAATCCTCACCGCCGAAAGGCGGCGCGTTAAGGTTGGGAAATACTAGCGTAGGGTCCTTGGGGTCGGTCAAAGCCGGGGCATTGCCGGCCTTGTCTTGCCACGTCTGAAAGTGCATGGCCTCGGTCGGGCCGATGCTGAGCACGACTCGCAAGACTTCCACATTGGTCACCCTTTGAGCCAACGATGGATATAGGCTGGTGCCGCCCTGCTCGATCGAGCCAAAGTGAAACCCGGCCGTGTTGGCAATTGCTTGAATGTGGTCGCTGGGAGTCAGGTCGTCATCGCTTCTGGGGATTGCCGGATGCTGGCCAACAGCCAAAGCCGGGATTGCTTGAGGGAATGTATCACCGAAATCAGGGTTTTTCGTACGACTGCGGTAGCGAGTCCACCACGTTGTGTCCACAGTGAGCTGCATGATGTTCGTTAGCCGCCCGATTTGCTGCGCTCCAGTGGCCTTGCTGCTTGGCAATGTGCGAAATCGCTCCAAGTCAACTGTATCTGCACCTTTTGAGGCGAGGTAGGCGTTGATGAACACTTCGTGAGTCAGCTCATCCTCGGTATTGTCGTGGATGTATTGGTCCATGTCGCCGTCAAGAACTTTAAGTGCGGCGGTGTAGAGAGGACTACCACTCCCTCCTGGGACTTCGTTGTCTTGGATTCCTCCGAGCTCGTTGTACTGTTGCCACAGATCGGTTTCGAGAATTTCGGCAGCAGCCAGAAACCTGAGAATGGAGGCGTCCCCCGGCGTAAGACGGCCTGATTTTTCTTCTGGTCCGTGGCTGACAGCCGAAAGCCGGGTTGCAAGGAGCCCGGCGCCCGCGGTTGCTGCTCCTGCTGCGAGGACCCCTCTCTTCAAGAATGTACGCCGATTCGCTTTGTGATTGGGTTTACTTCTACCTTCTTTCATGTTCATTCTCCCTCTATGACGTTTGTCTACTCCGTAGTAGTGACGAAAGCCTTTTACGCTGTAGTTTCCTGCAAGAAGAAATTCGTGAAGTCCTGGTGGACCCCCGTGGTTCAGCGCGTGGCAAATGATTCCGGGAAGTTTGCGGGCCGGTGCGATGATGGCGCGGCCGGTTCCTCCAGCTGCGGATTCGCTCGTAGTCCCTCGCCAACCTTCCGCGCCCGCTTGTGAGGGATGATCCCGAGAAGAACCTCCGCGCGCACGTCCTTCCCTGATTCACGCTCTCCTCAGCGCTTGCGCACTTTTTTCGCGACAAGCTCTGGTGAAAGCGCGCCGTTTTTGAAAAGAAGCCCTCGCAGGGACACAGTGTTGCCGTCAGCCAAAGCGGTAACGTCTGAAACGCCTTCGAAGTCCGTATTGCTCGATGTTTGAACGTGGATGCTGCTAATGCCGGCGTTGGTGAACAGCGCTGGCAGAGTATCGACGCTAAAGTTGGGTGGCACGATCGAGCCGGCCTTCACGTTTGCTGTGAACTGAGTCATCCGTAGCCGCACGCGGTTAGCGGTCACCGCGACAGGCGGACCTGGATTTGCCGGACCTGTCAGCCGGATCTCGACCGTCTGACCCGGCAATAGCTGCGATGTATCCGTCGCTCCTTCGAAATCGCCCTGTAGCGCACTCGGTACCGATAGGCCGTCAGCCTTCACCTGGAATCCCGGATTGCTCAAAGTGACTACGACGGGGTTGCCAACGCTCACGTTGTTGACGCTTCTAAGTTCGTCGAGGACAACCATCTCGAAATGCGTCGCATCGTCGATTTTGAAGACGATGCCTTCGAGTTCGTCATCCTCGGCGTCGTCTTCGAACCCAATCTTCTTGGCCAGGAACGTTCCACCAGCCATGAGTTTTGCGTCCACCTCGACAACCTGATTGTTCTGCAAGCAGGTGAAATTGTTCGCAGCGCACGCCTCGAAGTCGAACTCCGTATTGTTGTCGGTTGTGATCGGAAAGTCGCCGCCCGAGGTATGCAGCGTGAACTTCTTGTTCATGGTATCGAGGTTTTGAACCGCTCCCCTCAAGTCATCCAGATCGTCCAGTTCACCGGCTGGCTTCATCGTAAGTTGCTGGACGCTGACTGCTCCGGCGAGACTGAAATCCACGCCCAAAGTAGCGCTGAGAATTGTGTTCGGGTTGACATCCACCTGGATGCCGGTCGGCGAGTTCGCCATGATGATAATGCCCGACCCTGGAAAATTAACCGTTGAGGTAAGCGTTCCCGTTGGTTTGATTTCGCATACGGCTCCAGCGGCGCAGCCGGCCAGCGCGGCTCCCGTGTCGTTCTTGAAAGTGAGTTCGGGGTTGGCAAACGTCAGGGTGAGGCTCGTGAACGTCCCCGCGGGCACAGTGGCTGTGCTAAGAAGCGCCGATTCTGTTTCGAGTTGCTTTACTTCAATCTGGGTTGGCCCTTTGCCGCCCAGCAGATCCACGCTGCCCGGATTTAGCATGGCCCCCGTTACGCTTACTTCGAACGATAACAGCGTCACGCCCGCTGACGGCGTGTCCGTCATGGTGACCGACACCGCCGCGGCGCCGGCGGCAGCCGCCGCCGTAACGGTGATCGCGGCAGTGGAACTTTTCGAGGTGTCGTTGACCGAGGTTGCAGTGAGTGTGACGGTGGCAGGATTGGGAACGGAGGCTGGTGCATTGTAGGTAACAGCACTCGAGGTCATGTTGGAGAGCGAACCGCAGGCGGCTCCGCTGCAACCTGCGCCGGAGAGGGCCCAGGTGACTCCTCTGCTCAAGTAGTCATTCATGACTGTAGCAGTGAAATTTTTCGTTCCGGCGCCAGCCGGCACGCTGGCGCTCGTCGGTGAGATGGTCACGGAAGTTGGTGTTGGTGGCGGCTGAGAAGGCGCGTTATAACTGCCGCAGCCCACAAGGCCGAGAAGGCCCGCAGACAAGGTCAATCCAGACAAAATACAGCGCGATATCAAACCGATTATGTGCCGTGGCATGTTCTAACGCCTCCCGCCCGAATCGGTGATGCAACCCGACCCGTTTGATTTGATTGCCTAGTGGCAGGTACCCCGAAAAGCGAGGTTAGGCAATTCACGAAATGCGGTTGTCATAGAATTGTCGGGGAGATGTAAAAAGAAAGGAAAAACGGAGAAAAATCCTGGTACTAGTACATTTTTCTGGGAGTCGCCCGGAAGAGCGAAACCACAGCGGAACCAAGGACAGGAGCTTAAAGTCTCCTTATCAGTTCGGCGGCGTGTCTATCGATATAAACTCTCTCAGTAAGGATGGTACAAAGACTCGGGCTGGTCAGGTGTACTCGTCTAAGCCAAGATCGGCGGTAGTGCTCCGAGAAGGATTCGCCACAGATGAATTCCTGCTGCTTATAAGGGAGGTCGTCATGGGAAGCATGTTTAAGAGGAAACGCACACTGGCGGTCAGCGCACTATTTGGCTTATTGCTGATGTGTGCGCAGATTGCCTACGCACAAGAGACCAGGAATGCCCGTGAAGGCGAAACATCGCAGTCGGCGCAAAAGGTCGATCTTGCGACAATTGTATCTTTACTGCAAACGCTACGAGCGGATGTGCGAGATCTGAAGGTGCAGGTAAAGGACCTAAAGATACAGCAAGAATCCGCGCAGGCTGAATCTGTGGAGTTGCGGAAGGTACTCGAGCAAACCAGATCTCAGCTCGTCGCCCAGGCTGGCTCCGCGAATTCTGTTGCCTCGGAGCGTGTGGTCTCCGAGACTACCGCTGGGCAAACATCAAACGAGGAGCGCATCACGAAACTTGAGGAGGACCAACAACTAGCGGATGCCAAGATCGCGGAGCAGAACCAAACTAAAGTCGAAAGCGCATCAAAGTACCGTGCTCTGCTGTCGGGAATAGTGCTGTTCAATACGTACAGTGAGCGCGGATCGGTGGACAACGCAGATTTTCCACAGTTGGCCATTCCTCGCGGGCTCCTCTCGTCAGCCGGCTCTTTCGGCGCATCCGTGCGTCAGTCGCAGATTGGTATCCAGGCGTTTGGCCCGACCATTGCCGGTGCCCGTACGAGTGCAGATATCCAATTTGATTTTGTCGGTGGATTCCCCGAGGCACAAAACGGGGCGTCGTTTGGGATCATGCGTCTGAGGACTGGCACAATTCGGTTTGACTGGACGGATACGTCGCTGGTAGGCGGGCAGGATTCACTTTTCTTTGCACCCTTAAGTCCCACCTCGATTGCAACACTTGGAATCCCCGCTTTGGCTTATTCAGGAAATCTTTGGAGTTGGACGCCACAGATTCGCGTCGAGCACAAGTTTACTCTGTCGGACTCCTCATCTTTTGCAATGCAAGGTGGAATTCTGGACAATCTGTCCGGCGATCCTCCGCCTTCCCTGTACGAGCGATATCCCAGTTGGGGCGAATACTCTGGCCAGCCGGCATACGCCACAAGATTTTCGTGGACCCGATCGCTTGATGGACAGGATCTTACGATCGGCGCCGGAGGATATTACAGCCGCCAGCTTTGGGGATTCGGCCGGAGCATGGACGGATGGGCGGGCACGATGGATTTTAAAATTCCGCTCGGCAGGATGTTTGAATTCACCAGTCAATTTTACCGGGGGCGTGCCGTGGGGGGCATTGGCGGCGCCATCGGACAGAGTGTTCTTTGGAATGGATCCCTGTCCGACCCAAACACTCAAGTGCATGGCCTGCAGTCTGTCGGAGGGTGGGCGCAACTGAAGTATAAAGCTACGCCGAAATTGCAGTTCAATGGTGCCTTCGGACAGGACAACCCTTTTTCTTCGAACTTGAGGAATTTCGGCGGCAATGGGGGCTATTACGGCGTGCTATTCTCAAGAAACCAAAGCGCCCTTGTGAATTTTATCTATCAGCCACGGTCTGACTTCATGTTTTCTTTGGAATACAGAAGGCTGAATAGCTTCATATTGGACAACAACCCCAACTCGGCAAACCTGGTCAATTTGAGTGCGGGGTATATATTTTAGTGCGAGCTTCTAACAAGGTTCGGCGCATCACGACGGCAGGAATTGTCTGCTGGACTTCTCTCTTGTTTGGCGGCCTTGCCTATGGGCAGTTGAACACGGTGAGCGCGCATGTGGAGATCAAGAAAAAAGCCGACCCCAAGCCGCAGGAAGGAGTCGTGTCTCCGGCTGATTTGTCGGATGTAGTGTTGTGGCTGAAGCCGTTGGATCGCACGGCGTCGGAGGTGGCTCTTACCCAGCAATCTCGCAAGAAATTGCAGCTGACACAGAAGAACAAGAGCTTTCAGCCTCATGTCCTTGTCGTACCAGTCGGTTCGGCGGTGGACTTTCCCAATCACGATCCATTCTTTCACAATGTTTTTTCCCTGTTTGACGGCAAACGATTTGATCTCGGGCTTTATGAAGCGGGAGCATCCAACTCCGTTCGATTCGATCGCCTGGGAGTCAGCTTTTTGTTTTGTAACATTCACCCAGAGATGAGTGCAGTTGTAATTGCGGTGGATACCTCTTACTACGGGGTATCCGACCGCGCCGGAAACATCACTATACCCAACCTCCCGGATGGCAAATACGAATTGCATCTGTGGTACGAGCGGAGTCTGCCAGAGGATTTACGGAAGCTAACGAGAACTATCAGTGTGTCATCGGTGACAAAGGATCTTGGCACAATCAGCGTCCCTGAAAATCCCAATTTCTCCCCGGCTCACAAGAACAAGTACGGACAGGACTACACGCATCCGCACGCACGACCCTATTCGCATCCTTAGCGGATCTCAAAGGGAAGAATTCTGCTCGAAAATGGCTTGAACCATTCCCCATCAATTCCAGAGTGGTGCTCAAGTGAATACGGATTCCACACCGTGGGTGGCGGGTTGATATGAAAAAGGCAGTCGTACGAGGACGGTGGTTCCGCGTTCCGAAGTCTGCTCGATGGACACAGAACCAGAATGGTCGAATGGTCTTGTACGATCTTGCTGACAATAGCAAGGCCCAGCCCCGTGCCGTTAGGTTTTCCATAGCTGACGAACGGATCGAACAGCGTGTCCCGAATGCACTCAGGAATACCGGGGGCGCCGTCCGTGATGCGTATTTCGAAGCCTTGGCCGGTATTCTTGGCAGTAATCCTGATAGGGGCATCGAGCCCCAGCGAGGCTTCGCATGCATTCAGAATTAGGTTAACAAAAACACGCTCCAGTTTTTTGGGGTCAAACATCCCTTCGAGGTCTTCAGGTGCACTGAGGACAATATTCGAATAGCGAAATTCAGGTCTTGCGTGAATGGCCTCGATCGCCCGCCGAATCACTTGGTCGATTCTCGTTCGTGTCGGACTGATCGCATTGCGCTGATACGACAGCTCCCTGAGAGAGTCGATCAGGTCGGTCATCTGGGTCGCCGCGGTTTTGATCTCTTCGTAGATCTCGTCCTTTTTCAGCTTTAATTCGTCTGCCTCGTAGAGAAACTCCGCATTGGCGACAATCGCGGCGAGATAATGCCGCAAATCATGGGAGATGGAACTTGCAGCTCGAGCTAGTGCAGCGACACGCTCGGCATCTATTCTCTGTTGTTGCAAGGCCAAGAGCTGGCCTCGCATTTGCGCGAAAGATGTACTCAACTCGACAAGCTCCGTGCTGCCTCGAGGTTTAATGGAGTAAGTGAAGTCCCCGTCGGCAAGAGCTTTTACACCTGCCACCAGATTGTCCAGAGGACGGGTCACTGTACGAGCTACGAACGCAAACAGCACCGCTTCAAAAAGCACAGCCAATACGCATACCAAATAAATGGTATGGTTCAATCGTGCAATCAAAGAGTTGAGGGGCGCAAGCGGCATCATCACGTAACAGTGGACCGGAGACGTTGACGATCCATGCAGCAAGACGGACGAAAATGCATACTGATCTGTTTCGAGTGCCAACTTCCCCGAAGTGACGCTTGCCCCAATATCTCCTGAGCGAATGCGTCGCTCAAGGTCTGCTTCATCTCGCGGCGGGAGGGTGGAGGCAATCATGGTGTCGCCGGTGCTAAGGGCGATCTGGTTTCCGGCGACCGCGGCGAGTTGTTGTGCCACGGCAGAATCCACTTGGTAGCCGACAGCGAGTAGACCCAACTGTTGCTCCTTTTGTCCGGCTCCAGAGGTGATGGAATGCAAGAAAACCCAGTAGAGTCGGCCGTCGTCATACCACCAGGAGGCATCCTCTCCAAGATCAATGGAACGGTTCAGGTCTCGTTCGGCCGCAGCCAGGGACCATCCAGGCTTCGTCATGTGGAGCGCTACGACCTTCCGGTCGAGTTTGGACAATATAAAGAGATCGCTCCCCGCCAGTTTCCAGAACGTATCTGAACCATCCTGGATCGTGGGCGCGTGTTCAGTTGTCATGAGCGCCTTGAGGGTGGGCAGTTCAGCAAGCATCGCAGCAGTTCGCGATAGTTGTAATTCCCGCTGTCTCTGTACGGTTTCGAAAGCACGTACCGATGCATTCGTTCCATCTCGTATGTTTCTTTCAACTTCGACATTTACAGTGTGCCGAATGAAGAGCAGGATCGACCCTGCCAATCCAAGAACGATCAACAGAGCAGCGATAAAGAGCTGAGACCGCAGTCGATAGGTAGTCATTGTGTATCTGCTAGAGAACATGCGCTCCTCGTCCCGGCACTAAGCTTCCAGGACAAGCTTGTAACCCGCGCCGTGCATCGTCAGCAGGAAGCGCGGCTCGGCGGGGTCCGGTTCGAGCTTCTGACGTAGCCGCAGGATGTGATTGTCCACTGTCCGCGTGGAGGGATAATTCTGATATCCCCATACCTCGTTGAGCAGTTCTTCCCGCGATACCACCCTACTGGCGGAAGAGGCCAAATACTTCAGTAGTTTGAATTCTTGTGTTGTGAGTGTGACGGCCTGACCTGATCGGGTCGCTTCCATGCTCGTAAAGTCGATGTGCGCGTCACCCAAAGTAAGTACCTCATGGCTGATCTGCTTGGCGGCAACTTCCGAAACCATCTGGGCTTTTGCTCCACTGCGGCGCATCGCACGGCGTACACGAGCCAGAAGCTCTTTCGGACTGAACGGCTTGGTCACGTAGTCGTCCGCTCCCAGTTCCAGAAGCAGAACTTTGTCTTCCACTTCCGAATCTGCACTTAGAATAACGATCGGGACCGTCGCTGCCAGAGCTTTAAATTCGCGGCAAAGTTCCTTGCCCGAAATGCCTGGGAGCTTTAGATCGAGAACCACCACACACGGCAGCTCTTTGCGGAACATTTCGAGGCCGCTTGGGCCATCCGAAGCAATTTGAACCTGAAGTGAGTCTGCTTCGAATAGGCGCTGAAGCGTGCGCTGCATCGGGCGGCTGTCTTCCACGACCAGAACGGTTGCCATGCTAATCGCCTCGGCTTGTCGAAAGTCCGCAGTGGCTTGGTGATGATTCTTAGGATCTGGAGAATAAGCGTCCGCTACGATGATAACTCCTGGGCCGCTAGGATAGTTTGAGATTCTTGATAAGTTATAGGGAAGATGATTTCGATCGGTTGGTAGATGGGAAGCCACGGTCACCTCCTACCTCGTATTAGAGAAATGCCCTACTCTCCGAAGTTCACAAACCGCAGAGCTTTGCGAACTGTACCTGCGTGAGAGGGAATTCGTGCTTCCACATGGTAATCCCGTGGAGAGCTGCAAAACAGTCATTTGCCGCTGATTTTTCAAATTGTTGACAATTCCGCGACGGAAATCAGACTTATGGGAGTTCCAGTGCAGGTTCTTGCGGGACAACACCCTTTTGCAGCTCTTCTGGAGAAGTCTTTGCCTGTTCTACGGAACAGGTAAACCCCTCAAATCATAACAATTTGTTTGCTTGCCCGTGACATTCCTGGGACAACTAACGCTTCTTTCTCCCCTATCCTCTGTCGTCAGGACACGGGCGGTGGTTCTCACAATTCGTCACTACGTGAAAACTCAAGCGCGTCTCCGGCCTTTGCAGCCATGTTCATTTAGAGACACGGAGGAACATCTAGATGCGAAGAATAACGGCATTATTCCTGGGCTTACTCAGTGCAGTGTTACTTGCGGGTTGTGGCGGTTCATACAGCGCGCCAGTGATCGGCCCAGGTCCGCAATCCGCACAGGTCAGTGTTTCTCTCACGGATGCCCCTCCCGCTGGCGTTACCGTCCTCACGTTTGAAGTCACGGTGACAGGTGCAACTCTGAATCCCGGCAGTGCAGATCTCCTTGCTGGAAAAGGTCCCGTTCGAATTGAGGTCAAGAAGCTGGAGACGGAGAATGCGTTTCTTAGCACGGCAAACATCGTCGCTGGAAACTACACAAGCCTTAACCTCACTTTTTCCAATCCGGAGCTGACGTTTCGCAACGACACGGGGGCCACGCTGGCCGGATGTGCCTCAGGTAGCGTTTGCGAGATCAAGCCATCAGGAACGCTGACTGCCACAGTGAGCGGTCAATTCTCTACGACGGGTGGAACGCAGACGGGGGTGTTGGTTGATCTGAATCTCGCCAATCTGTTAACCCCATCGCTTGGCGTGGACTTCAGCACCGCAAGCGCGGTGACAGTAACTCAACAAACCAAGGAAGCCGAAGGGGAGCTAGAGGATCTCGATGATCTGGATGGTATTGTTGCAAATCCCTCGTCCAGTCAATTCACACTGCAAACCACCGACATGGGGAACATTACCGTAGCCATCGATTCGAACACCCAGTTCGATGGATTCGATACGTGCGCCGCAGCGAACGTAACGTGCGTTCAGAGCGGTCAGTCCGTCGAGGTCGATTTGATGCTGCTTGCAAGTGGTAGCTTTTTGGCTAAAAAGATCGAACTACAAGACGATGCCCAAGGGGCGGCCGATGACGAACTCGACGGCGTCATCTCTAAGGTCGACGGGCCCTCACAGTTTGAAATGGTCGTCAATGACGAGCTTCGTGCCGTTGCCAACGTTTCAGTCGGCGATCCTGTCACAGTGATGCTTACCACCACAGGCGGGGGCACTTCGTTTCAGGTGGACACAAACGGTCTCACCGTCCCGTCAACCCTCCAGCAAGCGTTCGAAGGAGCGACCGACACCTCGCAATTGCTACCAGGTCAAACCGTTCAGGTCCGAATGCGCGCCATGACTGGTGGACCAGCGCCCGCGGCTATTACCATCACCACCGATCGCGTCCGACTCCGGGACACACGCTTCACCGCAACGGTTTCGGGAGCACCGGCCGGGAGCAGTTTCAACGTCGGGGGACTGCCTAGCTTGTTTACCTCAGCGGGTGTAAGCCAAATTCAGGTCCAGACCTCTTCGCAGACGAATTTTGAAAACGTCAGCGGAGTCAGCGGACTTGCCGACGGCTCGACTGTCTCGCTTCGCGGGTTGCTTTTCAGAAGCACACCGAACCCAGTATTAATCGCAGACAGGGTTCGCAAACGCTGAGGAATCTGGCATTTGGAACATGCGGACCCCGAGGTCTCTCCCACTCCACTATGGGAGAGGCTTTGGGACCCGCTCATCATAATTCACCTCGAATTGGAGCGGGCCATGATTAAGTCCTTCCCCTCTTTTTGAGGAAGGTGGACCTCTTCGGCATTTGGCTCGGCGCGGATCGAGAAGCTCTGGATGTCTCGTAACGTAATTTCGATGCGGGTTTTCCGAGGTGGAAACTGTCTCTCGCCAAAATTGAAAACGCGGTTGGAATGGAGTGCCTTCAGAGAGGCCGATTGACTTGCCGCATCGATGAAATTTGGGGTCTTGCGATTTCTTGGCGAACAACAACCCGGCGGGCCAAGCAACTCCAATCTTGGACAGAACCATGGTTGACGTTCTAATTTCCGGCGGCGGCGTTGCAGGTTCCACGCTTGCGATTCTGCTTGGACGACGTGGCTTGCAGGTGGAACTCTTCGAGCGCAGCCACTTTCCCAAAGAGAAACCATGCGGCGAAGGATTGATGCCTGCTGGTGTGGCCGTTTTGAACCGTCTTGGTGTGGGAGAGGTAGTCGGAGGCGCTCCGTTCTACGGCGTGCGGTACCACTCCGGAAATCATGTCACTGAGGGAAGATTTCCGCAGACAGCCGGCTTTCCCGTCTCTGGCTACGGCCAACGACGGAAGCACCTGGATGAGGTGCTGTTCCGCACGGCGGCTAACGCGCCGGGTGTCATCGCTCACACGGGAGCGCAGGTGGATGGTCCGCTGCATGAAAATGGACGCGTCGTAGGGATTTTTGTCCACGGACAGCCACACCGCGCAGCGCTGGTGGTGGCTGCCGACGGAGTGCATTCACTGCTCCGTCATAAGATGGGCCTGAACGTTCCGGTCCGTCGCAAGCGATTCGGGATTCGCGCGCATTTCCGGCTGGCGAAGGGACAGGTCCAGGCGCCTTGTGTCGATGTGTTCCTCGGGCCTGGTCACGAACTCTACGTAACGCCATTACCCGGCGGTGAAGTGCTCGTCGCCGTGCTCGCAGATGCGCAACAACTCGGTGAACCTCTCGAGCGCTCCTTCCGCCGATGGCTGCTTGCGGAACCAGAGCTTGCCAAACGCCTGGAGGGGGCCGAACAAATAACTCCTGTGCTCGCAACCTCGCCGCTAGCCGCGCAGGCCCGCAGCGGAGTGGCCCCTGGGTTTGTGCTGCTTGGCGACGCCGCAGGGTTCCTCGACCCCATTACCGGCGGAGGCATGACTCAAGCTCTGATGACTGCGGAATTGCTGGACCGGTACATTCCGAACCAGGTGAGCCAGGATGATTCCTGGCTCTGGAAGTTCGAGCGCGCACGTCGGGCGCTTCTCTTTGACTATCGCATCCTGACACGGATGGTCCTGTGGCTGGCCGACCATCCCCGGTTGGGTCAACGACTGCTTTGGATCATGGATGGCCTGCCGTCCTTTTTCTCTCATGTGATAGGCGTTTCGGGAGGTGTCCGCCGCCTCGTGGCATTTCCCTGGAGCCGCTCATTGGATTTCAATGCAGTGGCGGGAATCAAGCCGGTCCTCTCCCCCCGCTCTCCAGAGAGCGACTCCATCTCCAAGGGCTGAGTTTATGCTCGGTCTTGCTTGTGTCGTCGATGCCAAATCTCTCGCTGGCATACTTATTCTCCATTCCAACATCATGGGTGAACTCGCCGCGCTCGCGAAGTCGTGGCGACACGTTTTTTACACGATTGTGACAAATTCCTGACATCTTGCCTCTTCGCCTCTGCTAGCTTGCGGTCCCGTCCGAGCGCAGGAGATGTGGCCATGGACAAGCGTGCTCTCTCCCAGGGGACAGTTGAATTGATCGTATTCGCTTTCTTGTTAGCCTCATTCTTACAGGCGAGAAACGAGCTGCACTTTCGATCGGCACAGTGGCGAATCGCCGGACAAGATCTAAGCAACAGTTGGAACCAGCCAGCGGAGCGCCGGATTAACGTTGCGAACGTCGACACCCTCGCGCCCAAGTGGGTGTTCACCACGGGCAGCGATGTCCGGACGCCGTCCGAGGAGGAATTTGTTCCCGCACGTTCGTCGAGTGTTGAATGCAATCTCAAAGTAGAAAACGAGGAGGTCTAAGTATGAAAACGAAGTGTCTGGCTGTTACCGCCGTCCTAGCGATCGGCATGGCTGCTCTAGTCGTCGCAGTCAATGCCGACGAAGAATCGCGCAACAAGCTGCGCGCCACACTGAAAGGCTTCAATGAAACGCCCGCGAATTCCACCCCCGCTTCCGGCTCGTTTCGCGCTACCGTCAGCGGAGACTCCATTACGTTCGAACTGAAGTATTCAGGCCTGGTTGCCGATTCACTATTCGCTCACATCCATCTGGGCCAGAAAAACGTCGCGGGAGGGGTGATGATCTTCTTCTGCGATAATTCCAACCCCTCACACTCTCCCCGCACTTGCCCAGCTCGCGGTGGCACCGTCACCGGCACTGTTAGCCCCGCCGATGTTATCGGTCCGAACGGACAGGGTATTGCTCCAGGTGAGTTTTCCAAGGTCCTGGAAGCGATCCAATCGGGAGTTACTTACGTGAACGTTCATTCGACGAAATTCCCGGCTGGCGAAATTCGAGGACAAGTCCGCGTCACTGGCGAAGATGACGACGATCGTTGAACAAAAACGAAATCTACTCCGTTTTGAGGTGACACATCATTTGGAGCAGTTTCATTCTCAAGTGTGGAGGAAACTATGACAGCATGGATGTATCGATTTCTGATCATGGGCTTGGTTTTCTTCGGCATCACCCCCGCATCCCGGCATGCTAATGACGACCAGCCGGGACTGCTGAACGTTCATCTCCGCGACTATTGCGATCCCGTCACTTTTGCGGCAATCGGCTGCGTCCGCACGGTTACTCCTATTTCGGCTGGAGTGATCACCTTCTCTGGTTTTCAGGCGGAACTCGGTGCTGATAAATCCGTCGGTGCGTGGCGCTTCGTTCCCGATCAAGCCAAGGCTGAAGAGGGCCTCAGCCTCATGCTCCAGAATCTCGGAGGCGAAACACACACATTTACACGCGTCCGAGAATTCGGTGGTGGATTTGTTGCTCCTCTAAACGCCGCATCTGGCAATCCTGTTCCGGCTCCCGAGTGCGCGCGCATGGTAAACGGACAGCTCGCGCCACAACCTCCGAGCCCGGACAATATCTTTCTCCAGGGAAATGCGAGCGCAACTGGCCCCCTCGTGCCCGAGGGGCAAACCGCCAAATTTCAATGCTGCATCCATCCCTGGATGCGCATGACTATCAACGCGAAGGAACATCAAGAGCACGAATGACGGGCGCGATTGCTAGTTCGTTCGAGCCATTCGTGGAATTGATGTCATGTCGTGATAACGGATCGGCAAGCGCAGTCGTCATGTCCGATTTTCTTCACTTGGGGGATGGAACTTCACGCGCTCCAAGGATGGATTGAGGCACATCAGGAGGAACGGATAGAACTTCGATTGGAATGTGTCCGCGTCGATGACCTGGTAGTAGCTCTTCCAATCCTCGATCTCGGCCTCCGTGAGCGAATGCAGCATTACCAAGTCAAGCGTCCCTCGTACTCGGCCATTTCCCCGTCACAAGGCAAATGCTCGATCGGAAGGAAGTTTTCATCGAGCGCAATGTGGAGTTCAGTGGCAAGAATCTTCTCCGGGTCAAACGCGTGATTGTCCCGAAACTTCTCCAGGACTTCGCGTGCTTCGGCGCCAACACCTCTGACCAAGGCGTCGAACACTTCGAGGTCGGTCGTGCGCCTGGTTCTCACTAGGTGGTTGATGTAGGCTGCCAGGATTTGGTGGATTTCTATCCCTCGTGCCGCAGGTTCGGATTCGGCGAGCTTTGCACGCTGGACATGCTTATGAACGTAGAGGGTTTGGCATGCCATATCGCCGTGTCGTGATTGGCTCAAAGGAGGGAGCGGCTGTGCATGGTCCGAACCTAGAGAATCTGTAGATATTTTCATGGCGCACCTCGGCCACACTGCAATTACAAGGAATTGTTCTTCTCGGGTGGGATCGCTCGGACTACGTCAGAACCCCGACGAGGATTCGCTAAACGACAATAGGGGCCAAAACCTCAATCGAGGGTTCGAATCTCTCCCACTCCGCCAGAGTTTCCTTAACGCTTCGCGTGGGTGAAACTAGAGCATTCGGTTGTTAACCGAATGCTTGGCAAGCTCGCAGTACGTACCGCCGCTACCCCAAGCACGCAGACGACAACAATAGCGACTGCAGCCATTCGGTTCGGACAAGCCGAAGGGAAGAAACTAATTTCTGTTCTCGAGCAAACGCGCCATCATCTGTGGATCGGTTGTCGGCAGCTTACAAACATAGTTTTCGCAAACATACGCGGTGGCACGATCCTTCATACGATGGGCTCCGGCTACAAACGGCAACCAGCGGGCAAGTTGCTGCTGTCCGGCTCCGCCATCGGCGAGAAGTAGAATCTTGTTT
>WNFS01001228.1_pt1 | contig 19021 bp, 13 predicted proteins | sample 5400141 | NCBI WGS metagenome assembly WNFS01 (sample SAMN13153358, study PRJNA577476) | soil metagenome | isolation source: 60 cm saprolite under Madrone tree | place: USA:California | collected 2016-06-14
GCGCCGAAGTCGAGGTAGCGGCGACCCCCGTGGCGCCGGGCGAAGTGCAGCGCCGTGACATAGGAGAGCGGCGAGGCATCCTCGGTCAGGGTGTGCCACCACATGAGTTCGTAGATGGTGCTCTGACTCTCGTCATAGAACCGCTCGATCGAGTCGCGGCTGCCCGGGATCACCTTCGCCTGCCACTCGCCCTTCAGCACGGCGACGGCGCGCGCGCACCGCGCCTCGATCTCGGCCGGGTCCGCGCACAACATGTATGTGCCGAGCTCAGAGAGGAGGCTCTCGCGCAGCGTCGGGTGCCCTTCCAGGATCAGGGCGTCGGCCCACGTGCGACGGTAGTCGTCGAGCAGTCGCTCCTGCTCACTGGTGAACGCCTCCACGCTGAGCTGATGTTCGTCGACCGCGCGCCACAGCTCCTTCAGACGATCGGGCAGCAGTGGTTCCATGGCCCTCCCTGCGTGAGCGGACGACAGGACGTCGGTCAATTCTAAGCTCGCGGCGAGATCGAGCGCGTCCTCTTCCTACGCGCGTACGGCACGCTCCCGCGGCATTCACGACGGCCACACCTGATGCGGACCGCGGGAGAGAGTCAAGCTGGTGTGCATTGCGGAGGTCGGACGCGGATTGTACGATGAGACAGACCGCGTGGGCCGCACCGTCGGCCGGTTGATCAACCATCAGTAAGACGGCGGCCTGGACCTGGTTCCTGCAGTATCTTTTCGGTCCGAGCGGAGGCGCCGCTGGCGCAGCGTATTCTGTTTTCGGGTTCCATGGCCGGTCACGCCGTCGGCTACGGCGGCAATACCTGGGCGTTCCTGCAGTGGGTCCTCGGCTTCCGCCGTCTCGGGTTCGACGTCTATTACGTCGAGGAGCGCCAGGGCAAGGACCTCATGGACGAAGACCTCAAGCCGGCGCAGTTCTCGAAGAGCGCAAACGCACAGTCCTTCCGGCGGCTGATCGACCGCTTCGAGCTGGGTGATCGCGCCGCGTTGCTGGAAGCCGGCACCTCGGCCCATGTCGGCCTCTCCCGCGAGGACATCGAAAAGGTCGCCGCTGACGTTGACCTCTTCCTGAACCAGTTCGGTGCCTACACAGCCGTCCTCGATCGTGTTCGCCGCAGCGTGTACCTCGATCTGGACCCGGGCCATACCCAGATTTGGCAGGAGCGGTACGGCGTCGACATGCGCCTGCGGGGACACGACCTCTATCTGACGATCAGCCTGAACCTGGGCGAGCCAGGCTGCCCTTTGCCGACCTGCGGAGTGCGCTGGGAGAAGACCCTATTTCCGATCGTGCTGTCCGAATGGGCGACGGACGATTCCCCGGGACCAGCGTTCACGACCGTGGCCAACTGGCGCGACTACAGCTGGGTCGAGTGGCAAGGCGTGTGGTACGCGCAGAAGGCGGAGGCTTTCAAGGCCGTGATCGACCTCCCCCGCCGAGTCTCGATGCCGATCGAGCTGTGCCTATCGATCGCCGACTCGGATCCCGACCTGCCGGCGCTGCGCGCCAACGGGTGGCGGGTCGTGTCCCCCCGCGAGCGGGTCGGAGACCCGGACTCATATCGCCGGTATATACACGGATCGCGAGGCGAGTTCTCTCCCGTGAGACCGATCTGTTCCCTCGGGAAGAGCGGCTGGTTCAGCGACCGAAGCGGTTGCTACCTGGCCGCCGGGCGGCCCGTGGTGATGGAGGATACCGGCCTCGCTCGGCATGTCCCGGTAGGCCTGGGGCTGCTCACCTATACCGACCTCGAGAGTGCGGCGTGGTGCCTCGAGGCGGTTCAGCGAGACTATGCCAGACATGCGCTCGCGGCGCGGGAGTTTGCGCGCGAGTATCTCGACTCCGATCGTGTCCTCTCGCGCATCCTGGCGCTGGCGCGCGTCTAGGAGCTGCTGAGCACCTGCAGGGAGTGGCTGCGTGTCAGCGCGGTGACGACCACGGACTCGCGATACCCGGGAGGTGGTGAATGTCGGGAAATGGGCTCGTATCAAGGGCGCCGGAGAGCCATGGCCGTACCGAGGGAAAGTCGACGACAGTGCTTCGTGTTTTGAGTCCGGCCGGTGACGATCCTCAAACACGAAGGTGGTGGCCCCAACGGGATACGCCCGTAAGGCTGTTAGCCCTCTCGTCCTGCTCTTCGAGACACTGGCCTGCGCCGCGTGATTCCTGAAATACGCGGACCATCGGCTGATCCTCCCAGCGCTGATATTCACAGGGCCAGCGTCCACCTGGCCGACGAGTTCCTTCCGGCAGCCTGGCATCCGTGGCTGAATAGCGGGGAGGTGGCACTGGATCCCACGCCGTCAGAGACTCGCTGGCAGAGCGCGGCCGGGATGGAGAGCGTGATCGAGTCCCAGGCGTTCTTCATCCCGGCCGGCCACGGCCGGCGTACGCTCGTGCAGGTCGGCCGCGACATCACTGAGCGCAAGCAGACGGACGAGGCGTTGGAGCGGCGCAGCGCCCAGCGGGAGGCCGGTGCCTCCCGCTTCCGTGAGTTGCGCATCGCCGGGCCGTTCAGGACCCAGAACATCGGTCGTTGCTCCCAGTGAGGACAGTTACGGCGCGCAAAACGCCCTGAAGCCATCCTGTAGCGCTGCCACGCTTGAAAACCCCAGGGCGGAGGCAGCGGCATGAAGGCCCCCAAACTGGTGGGCCAACGCAGAGACGCTCTCGCCGTGACAGTTGGCCTGCCCGGGCGTTCCGGCGTCGGGAACGGTCTCGCCAGTCAGCGAAAACGCCTGATTGAACGCGGCAGTGCCGCCGACGATGTCTTTACCGATTCGCAGCCAGTCCGGCTTCAAGGCCGAGTTGCGGATCCACGATTGCAGGTCTGTCTTGTCTGGCGGGAACGGCGTCCCGGGCGCCACGATCGGCCTGGGCGCCGACAGGTACAGGAACTGGCCGCCGTTCACCAGAACCTCCGGACGGAAGAAATAGTGATCGGCCGGCAGAAGGATCGGAGGCGTGAAGGTGATGGTGATCTTGACCGCGTCGCCGCTCGCGGGTCCATCGCCGCGGGTCACGTTATGGGGCGCCGGATTGATGCCTCGCACCACGGTGTTCGGGACGGAGAAGCTCGGCTCGAGCACGCTCGCGGTCGCGTGCAGTGTGCCCAGGCTCCCATCGCGCGTGGCGGTATCGATCTCGTTATCGGCAGGCGAGTTGACGCGCGTGGGCACCTGCGACGTGCTGAAGTTCGGTGGCCCAGAGGTGCGGTCCACGTCGGAATCGCCGGGGAAGACGTGATAGATCTCGACCTCGACGTTCTCGATACTCGCCAAGGACGTCCCCGACGGGATCAACCCGAAGATGGTGGCTTCCGTGATGCTCGTGGTCTCGGTCAGGATGAAGTCATCGGCGGTCTCGGTCTCGGGCGTCTCGGAGCCGGCAGGCTGGGACAGCGCTCCGAGCAGCCCGTCGGGGTCCCCGGTGCTGAAGAAGAAGGGCTCTGCCGACACGGGCGTCACGAGCCCTAGCCCGAGGGCCACCGTGGCCGCGATGAAGCTCAGCAGCAAGGGCGCGGCCAGAGCGCGCGCCAGCGTCCGGCTGGCCAGGGATGTTTGTGATTTCGCCATCGTGCGTGACCGATTCATACGCGTCTCCTCTTGGTTAAGGGTTATTCGGAGCCGAGAGACGTCTGCCACTCGCTGAAAGCCTCTTTGCGCCCTTCTGCAATCGTCATGGCTGTGTCTCCGTAGTTCCGTTGTATCGAACGGGCGTTCCCGTGGCGTGGCGGCGGCCGTGGAAAATGCGTTCAATGCGAAGGCGGGGCGTGAAAAGTAGCGTCCAAAAGGTGCTATCGTAGCCGCCGGGTCATGGCGCGGTTGGAGTTGATGCTTCTGGGCGGGTTCCAGGCCCGGCTGGTGCCGGGGGGCCCCATCAACCTCCCCACGCGAAAAGCAAAGGTCCTGCTCGCCTACCTCGCGCTGCCGGCCGGCAAGCCCCACGCGCGCGACCAGCTCGCGGCGTTGCTATGGGGTGACGTCCCCGAATCCCAGTCCCGCGGCAGCCTGCGCAAGGCGCTCTTCTGGCTGCGTCAGGCTCTCGCTGACACCGTGATGGCCGATGCCGAGACGGTGGAATTGAAAGCTGGCGCGGTGAGCGTCGATGTCGGCGAGTTCGAGCGGCGGGTGTCCGACGGATCGGCCACGGCGCTGGCGGAGGCGGCCGACCTCTACCAGGGCGACCTCCTGGCTGGCCTCACCGTCCGGGAAGCCCCATTCGAGGAATGGCTGAGCGGCGAGCGCGAGCGGCTCCGCGAGCTTTGGGTCAAAGCGCTGGCCCAGTCGCTCGCTCACCAGCGCCAGGGTGGGCAGACGGACAGCGCGATCCTGACCGCCGTCAAACTGATCGCGGCGGATCCCCTTGAAGAGCCGGTGCACCGGACGCTGATGCAGCTCTACATGCAAGCCGGGCGGCGCGGTGCGGCACTGCGCCAGTACCAGGCCTGCGTGACGCTCCTCGAGCGTGAGTTGCGAGCCCAGCCGGAGGAAGCAACGAAGGCGCTCTACCGCGAGATTCTCCAATCCTCGGATGCCGCTGCTGCTTCTCAAGGTCCCGCGCCCGCCAAGCAACGAATGACGGCGATGCCCAGCGTCGCGGTCTCGCCCGGCGTTGTACCGCCCCTCTCCTCGGAGGAGGCGCCGCTGATCGGGCGGCAGCGTGAACTGTCCGAGCTGACGGCCCTCCTCAGCGACGCCTGGGCGGGAGGTCGGCGGCTGGCGGTCATCGTCGGGGAAGCGGGCGTGGGCAAGAGCCGACTGGCCGCCAGCGTGGGGACACTCGCCATTCAGCGCGGTGGCCAGATCCTGCTCGGGCGATGTTACGAGAGCGAGCAGTCATTGCCGTTCGCCCCGTGGATCGACGCCCTCCGGGGTGCGCGCCTCACTGCGAACAGCGACGCGGTCGCGGGGCTGAGCCCGGTGTGGCGATCGGAACTCGCGCGGCTCCTTCCCGAGCTCGCGGACGGGGCCCTCCTGCCCGCGAATCCCGCCGATGCGCTGCGCCTGTTCGAAGCCGTGGCGCAATGCCTCGACGCGCTGGCCGGACGCGTTCCACTGCTGATCATCCTGGAGGATCTCCAGTGGGCCGATGAGCTGAGCGTCCGGCTGGGCGGCTTCATCGGGCGGCGCGCTCGCACCGGGCCGATGCTGGTTCTCGGCACGAGACGAGAGGGGGAAGTTGACAGCGGCGGGCCGCGGCGGGCGCTGGGCGACGCACTGGCCCGCGAGGGCCTCCTGGTCCGCCTGCACCTGTCGCGCCTGACGAGGGACGAGACCGCAGCGCTCACGCGCGAGCTGGCCGGCGCGAGTCCGACCCCGGTACTGGCCGCGATGGAAGGGGAGATCTGGCGGGTCAGCGAAGGCAATCCGTTCATGGTCGTCGAGACCGTTCGGGCCATGCGCGAGTACCGGGGGGCGCCCGGGACCTGGGAGGGGCTCGTGCCCCCCCGTGTGCGCGACCTCATCTCGGGGCGTCTGCGTACGCTCACCGAGCGTGGGCGAAGCCTCGTCGATGTGGCCGCCGTCATCGGGCGGCGGTTCGAATTCGCGCTGCTCCAGCGCGCCTCCGGCCTCGACGAGGACGAGGCGGCCGATGGCGTCGAGGAGCTGGTGCGCCGACGCATCCTGGAACAAACCGAGGACGGCTTCGAGTTCGCGCACGATCAGATCCGCCAGGTTCACCACGCCGACCTGGTGGCGCCCCGCCGAGCGCTGCTCCATCGTCGCGTCGCCGCGGCCCTGGAGTCGCTCCACCCTGGCGACGTCGGACGTCACGCGCTGGCGCTCGGCACGCACTACCGCGAGGCCGGCGACTGGGACAAGGCCGTGATCCATTTGCGCCAGGCAGGTCTGATCGCGGCCGAGCGGTACGCCGGGCGCGAGGCTGGTGCCTGTTTCGAGGAAGCGCTCCGAGCACTTCAGCATCTCCCGGAGAGCCGTCAATCGCTGGAGCAGCGCTTCGAGCTGTCGCTGAGCCTGAACCGGACGCAGTACTGGTCCGGCCAGTTCGACCGCGCCATGACGGGATACCGCGACGCCGAGCGCCTGGCCCACGCGCTCGGTGACAACCGGCGCCTCGGCCAGGTGCTCGGCGCCCTCGTCTACCTGCTGACGTCCGCGGGCCGCTACTTCGAGGCCATTGATTCGGGCCAGCGCGCTCTGGCCATCGCGAACGCGATCGCCGATCGCTCACTGCGGGTATGGACGTTGATCGGGCTCGGCCGCTCCTACTTCGCCATTGGCGACTACCGGCGCGGGGCCGAGCTGACCCAGGAGCTGGCAGAGTCGATGGACGAGGCCGAGCTGGACGAGCACCTCCGCCCCGCCGCCCTCCGCCCATCGGTCGGATGCCGGACCTGGTTGGCGTTGTGCCTTGAGCGTCTGGGATCCTTCGACGAGAGCCTTCGATGGGCGGAGGACGCCGTGAGAATCGCCAAGGGCATCGACAGCCTCCAGGCGGAGGTGTGGGCGTGGTACACGCTGGGCCACGTCCGCCTCGCCCGTGGAGACGCGGATCCGTCGATCCCTGCCCTGGAACGCGCGCTGGCCCTTTGTGAGAAGGGCGAGTTCCCGGTCTATCGACCTCGCGTGCTCGGGGCCCTCGGCCAGGCCCTGGCGTTCACAGGAAAGATCGACGCCGGCTTGGGCCTGCTGAAGCAGGCTCTGGAGGAGGCGCGCGCCACCCAGGTGGTCTATGGCTATACGAGCCTACTCATCGCGGAGGCCGAGACGCACCTCGAGGGGGGCCGTCTCAACGACGCCGCCCGGGTCGCTGCCGAGGCCCTCCCTCCGGCGCGCGAGCGGGGCGAGCGCGGAGACGAGGGATGGCTCTCCGGCGTGCTCGGCGCCATAGCGCTACGCCGAGGCCGCCCGGCGGTCGGCGAGGCGAGCGCTCGGCTCGAGGAGGCGATCACCGTCGCCCGCGAGCTCGCCATGCGGCCGCTGGAAGCCCACAGCCTCGCCGGGCTCGGCGAGGCCGATCTGCTGGCCGGGCGACGCCAGGACGCGCACGCGCATCTCGCGGAAGCCGTTAGCCTGTTCCGCTCGGCCGCCATGCATCGCTGGCTCGCCCCAGCCGCAGCGCTGCTCGCGGTCACCGTCTGAGTTTCTATGATGCAAACTACCCGACCGACCCAGTGTCGCGACTGGTGCGATCAGTGCGATCCCTATTGGAACAGAGAGTGTCTCGAGCCAGGGACGATACGCACGGCTGAACGACGAGCTGTACCACCCACAGATCGAAGCATTGCGTCATCTTGTCGAAGTCCTTGGTGTCGGAAGCCGCGCCGATACCTGTACCTCTTCACCCTGGTCGGCACCAAGCTCGTCGATTACCTTGGTTGGTCTACGCTGCCAGGTCTGCGCCAGGCTTCGATTCTGGTCGCAGGGTCGATACGTGACCAGCTTCTCGCGAGCCCTCTTCGCACCGATCCTTCAAGGCCACCGTATCGTCTTGCCGGTTTCTAGGCGCCCATGGGATCCACGGGCGGTGTCCGATCCGCGCCTTGTAGCCGAGGAACTGTTTCAACTGGAGGAAGCGTGATCAGCTGCGCCGCAGTCTGAAAGTGGCCGACACTCGTTCCCCCGCGGTGACGACTGGTTCTGGCTGCAGCTCCTGACCGGCTGGAACTGGGCCTACGGGGGCTGACCGGGACATCGCCCTTGACAATCCGTATCTGCGGGGCGTACCTATCGGCTGCCCTTCGGTGATGGCTGTCCCGCGGATGACCGAAGGGCGACACGAGGGAGGATCGCCGCAAAACTCAGGAGGGTGTCCAATGAAGCGCACCGCACTTCGAGTCATGGTGGGAGCTGGCATGGCGCTCCTGCTCGCCGGAGTCATTCCCCTCGCCCACGCGCAGTCGCCCGCGGGCATGAAACTCTACGCGTTCAGCTCGGGGGCCCTCACCGTTCCCAAGAACTTCCTGCAAGCTGGCGCCCCGGCTACGGCGATCCAGGTCCCGGTCGGTTTCTACGTCGTCCGGCACCCGAAGGGCAACGTTCTGTTCGACACGGGAAACAACGACCGCATCATCACCGATCCGGGCTACTGGGGCGCCTTCATCCAGGGGCTCAATCCGGTTCGGACGCCGGATGTGGCCATCGACGTGCAGCTCGGGAAGATCGGGCTCAAGCCCGACGACATCAAGTACGTGGTCATCGGCCACATGCACCTGGACCACGGGGGGAACGTGGGCAAGTTCACGAAGTCGACCATCGTCCTTCAGAAGGACGAGATCAGGAACGCCTTCTGGGGGGAGCCCGGCACGCCCCAGAACTACATCCCCGGCGACTTCATGATGCTGCGGAACGACCCGGGGCAGATGATGCCGAACAAGTACCCCATGATCCAGCTCCAGGGTGACTTGGACCTCTTCGCGGACAACAGCGTCGTCGTGAAGCGCTGGGTGGGCCACACGCCTGGAAGCCAGATGATGATCGTCCGTCTTCCCAAGACGGGCACCGTGATCCTCACCAGCGACAGCGTGTACTTCGCGGAGAACGTGACCAAGAACCTCTTGCCCGACGTGTCGCTCGCGTATGATCCCAGTGGGATTTTTGCCGCCTATCAGTATATCCGGGAGATGCAGGCGCGCGAGGGAGCGCAGTTCTTCACCGCCCACGACCCCGACGCCTGGAAGGCCATGAAGAAGGCGCCGGACTCTCTCGAGTAGGCGCGAGCGGCCGCTCGCGCGGTCGTGCGACGAAGCCAGGGCGGGATCGCACGCGCCCTGGCTTCGTTCTTCATGAGCACCGCCGGTCATGTCGTCCGTCATCGTAGCCGATCAGATCACCAAGTGGTACGGACCTCGGCTCGCCGTCGATCGGGTGACCCTCGAGGTCCGGGCGGGTGAGGTGCTGGGCCTCCTCGGGCCGAACGGCTCCGGCAAGACGACCATCCTCCGCATCTTGACCGGCTACTTGCGTCCCTCGTCGGGCACGGTCAGCATCGCCGGGCTCGACATCATCGACGACGCCCTCGCCGTCAAGCGGCGGGTCGGCTACGTGCCCGAGAATGCGCCCCTCTATGACGGAATGCGAGTGCGGGAGTTCCTCGAGCTCATGGCGCGCATCAAGGGAGAGGAGCGGGCGTCGGTGCCCGCCGCTGTCGACGGCGTGTGCGGACGACTCGATCTCACCGAGGTTGCGCGCCGGCAGATCGGCACGTTGTCCAAGGGGTTTCGCCAGCGCGTGGCCATCGCCCAGGCGCTCCTGGGCACCCCCGACATCCTGATCCTCGACGAGCCCGGAAACGGGCTCGACCCGCGCCAGATTATCGAGCTGCGCGAGCTCATCCGGTCGCTGGCCGGGCCCTTCACCGTGCTCGTGACCTCCCACATCCTCGGCGAGATCGAGCGGGTGGCCGACCGCGCCGCCATCCTCCTCGCCGGCCGCCTGCTCGCGATTCATCCGCTGCGCGGGAGCGATGCCGGCCGCCGACTCCGGGTGGAGGTCCGCGGCGACCCCGACCGCGTGCGCAGCCGCCTCGGCCAGGTCGCCGGAGTCGGCGCGATCGTCCCTGCCACGCCGTCCCGGCAAGGAGTTTCCGCCTACCTCCTCTCGATGCGAGGCCCCGACCTCGCTGAGCGCGTCGCCGCCGCCCTGGTCGATGGCGGCTTCGGCTTGGCCGAGCTTCGCGACGAGTCCGTCGACCTCGAGACGCTCTTCCTCGATCTGACCGGCGCTGCACCCGCGCGCCCGACCGCCGCGTGAAGCACTTCGCCGCCCTTCTCGGCAAGGAGGAGCGCGCCGTCTTCTTCTCTCCGATCGCCTACGCGCTGATTGCCGTCTTCCTCCTGCTCATGGGCTACACGTTCACGAGCGTCCTTTTCCTCAACAAGCTGGCCAGCCTCTCGCACATCTTCTTTCAGATGTCCGCCCTCTTCCTCCTCTTGGTGCCCATCATCACCATGCGCCTCGTCGCCGAGGAGCGGAAGTCGGGCACCCTCGAGGTGCTCCTGACCGCGCCCGTGCGCGAGATCGAGGTGGTGCTCGCCAAGTTCGTGGCGAGCATGACCCTCATCGCGGCGATGCTGGCGCTCTCGGCCAGCTACCCGGTGGTCCTCGCCCTCTACGGCAATCCGGACTGGGGTCCCGTGTACAGCGGCTACCTCGGCCTGATCCTGTTCGCGGGCGCCCTCCTCGCCATCGGCCTCTTGATCTCGAGCTTGACCTCGAACCAGATCGTGGCCGCGGTGATCTCCCTCGGTCTCTTCTTCCTCTCGTGGATGATCGACTCGGTCGGCTATCTCCTTCCCGATCCGTTCGACACCGCGTCCGTCAGCCTCTCTCTCCTCGCCCACCTGAGCCCGTTCGCCCTCGGGTCGGTGTTCCTGTCCGACGTGGGGTTCTTCCTCTCCGTCATCCTGGTCGGGCTGTTCCTCTCCGTCCGCGCGCTCGCGCGCCGGTGAGCCGATGCACGGCGAGGGCGCGTTCCCGTGGCGGGAGCTGCTGTGGTTCGTCGGCTGGGTGGTGGCCCTCGTGGTGCTGCTGCTCGTCGGACTCCGGCTGCCGCTGCAGACCCGCTTCCGGCGCTTCGGCGCGCTCGCTTACAACGGCGCGATCGTGCTGGGTGCGCTGGCGGTGGCGGTGCTGGCCAATATCGCCCTCGCGCGCCACGAGGCGCATCTCGACCTGACCCGCGAGCGGACGTTCACCCCGTCCCTGGAGGCGGACGCCGTCGCGGGCTCGCTCACACGGGACGTCCAACTCACGTACTTCTATCACGCCGCCGACCAGAACGGCCGTCGGGCCAAGTCGCTCGTTGAGATTCTCGGCCGCCGCCACCCGCGGCTTCACGTGCGCACCGTCGATCCCGACAAGCAGCCGAAGCTGGCCGAGACGTACGGCATTCGCCTGTACAATGCCGCCATCCTGGAGGCCGACGGCCGCCGCGTCCAGGTGATGGGCACCGACGAGAACGACATCGCGCTCGGCATCCTCCGGCTCCTTCGCCAGCGCACCACCACCGTCTGCTTCCTGGAGGGGCACGGCGAATACCCGTTCGACAACTTCGAGTTCCATACCCACGTCGAGACCCTGCAGGCCCACACCCACGGCGACAAGAGCTCGGCGGTCACCCAGATGCCGGGACACGGAGTCGGCCGCATGCGACGAGCCCTCGAGGGGCTCGGCTTCGAAGCCCGTCGGATCATCCCGGCTACCCTCACGCGCATTCCCTCCGACTGCGCCGTCGTGATCGCGGTGAACCCGCGCACGACCTACCTGCCCGCCGAGAGCGATCTCCTCACGGACTACCTGGCCCGCGGCGGGGCCGCCCTTCTCATGTACGACCTCGGCTTCGTCGTCGAGCCGCGTCTGGCCGGGCTGCTCGCCCGCCTCGGCGTGCGCCTCGAGCAACAGGTCGTGGTCGACCCGCTGGATCACTACTCCACCGACCTCGAATCGGTCGCGGTCCCCATCTACAATTCTCATCCGATCACGAACCGCATGGCCCTCACCTTCTATCCCGGCGTTCGGCCGATCACGCTCCTGCCCACGCCGCCGGGTGTGACGGCGACGCCGCTCTTCGCGAGCAGCAAGGAGAGCTATGCGCGCCCGGTGCCGCCGATCGAGGAGCGTCAGCCCGTCGCGGAGCCGGCCGGTCGAGGATCGGCGAGCTCCGCGGCGGCGCTGCCTCCGGGGCGCCGAGTCCTCGCGGTGGCGGTGGAGGGCGCCTGGCCGGAAGCGTCCGGCGGGCAAGCGTCGCCGAGCCCGTTCCGCGTCGTCGTAGTCGGAGATGGCGACTTCGCCAGCAACTCCTTCTTTCCGTATATGTCGAACAGCGACCTCGTGCTCTCGATGGTCCGGTGGCTCGCGCGGGAGGAGCGCGCGCCCAAGGTCCGCGCCGGCGTGCCGATGACCCCGTTCATCCTGCTCACCGGGCAGCAGATGAAGCGCATCTTCCTGGTCCTCGAGGTGCTGCTGCCGCTCGGCGTGATCGCGGTGGGCGCCGTGGTCTGGTGGCGCCGGCGGTGAGGCGTCCGCGCCCTAGCCTGTTGCTGGTGGGCGCCGGGATAGCCGCACTGGCGTTTCTCCTCGTCATGATCGGCTCGGGGCGGACGCGTCCCATGCAGAGCCTCGTCGCCTTCGAGGCGGCCGGGCTCATGCGGGAGGCGCCGGATCAGATCGACCGCGTCGACCTCGAGGCGTCGGGCCAGCGATGGACCTTCGCCAGGCGGGAGGACGGGTGGCGCCTCACGACATCACCCGAGAAGCTCATGGCCGGGACGGCGTCGCACCTCGAGACGTCGCTCAAGTTCATGCACGTGGCGGCGCCCGCGCGCGTCATGTCGCGCGACGAGTACCAGCCCGGAGCGCTCGCCGAGTACGGCCTCGATCCCCCGCGCTATGCCCTCTCCCTGCAGCGCCGCGGTCAGACGGTGCTGGCGGCAAGCTTTGGCGCCCGGAACCCTCAGAACGTCCTCCAGTACGTCCGCGTGGCCGGCCGCGACGAGCTCTATCTCCTGCCCGTCTTCGTCGGCCGGGAGTGGGAGCTGGTGGCAGAGGGAGTGCGGCCCTGAGGTCACCGGAGGCTCTGGACAACGCCCGAGCATCGGGGTTTACTACCCGCGCCGGTGGGCAGCGTCGTCCCCCAACCTGCCACAACCGCGACCCCCGCAAAGGGAGGACACCGATGGCTTCCGCGCGCGATGACCAGACCCGCTTGACCCGCCGGACCCTGCTCAAGACCGCCGCCGCGGGCGCTCTCGCCCTGGGCATGCCCGCCATCGTCCGCGCCCAACCCGACGCCATCCGCGTCGGGCACATCACGCCGCGCACGGGCTTCCTCGGCCAGTTGGGCGAGTACGGGCTCAACGCCGCGCAGATGGCGGTGGACGAGACCAACACGGCCGGCGGGGTGCTGGGCCGGAAGGTCGAGCTGATCGCGGAAGACAGCGTCAACCCCGGCGTGGCGGTGACCAAGGTGCAGAAGCTCGTGGAGCGCGACAAGGTCCTCTGCCTGGTGGGCGAGATCAGCTCCGCCTCGGCGCTCGCCATCGCCGAGCAGGCCAATCGCTACAAGGTCGTCTACATCAACTCGGGCGCCAACTCCGACGAGCTCCGCGGCAAGAACTGCAACCGCTTCATGTTCCACGTCGAGGGCTGCAACACGATGTACACCAAGACCATCGGCACGTGGCAGAAGAGCAAGAATCTCATCAAGGGCGCCAAGTGGTACATGCTCACGGCCGACTACGCCTTCGGCCACGACCTCTTCCGGGTCTCCTCGCGCTTCCTCACCGAGAACGGCGGCACCGTGATGGCCAATGACATGGTCCCCACGAACACGCCGGACTACAGCGCCTATATCCTCAAGATTCGGCAGGCCAAGCCGGACTTCGTCTACATCAACCTGGCCGGCGCCGACCAGACCACCTTCCTCAAGCAGTACAAGGAATACGGCCTACCGATCCCCCTGGCGGGCGGCGTCATGGATACCGTCCCGTTCTGGGGGGCGGGGATCGATTCGCTGTCGGGCCACTGGCAGAGCCTCTGGTACCACGGGCTCACGGTGCCGGCCTCGCAGGCCTTCACCAAGCGCTACAGCGACAAACACGGCAAGCCGCCCGACAACCAGGCCTGGGGCGATTACGTTGCGGTGAAGATCCTGCTCCAGGCCATGGCGGAGACCAAGAGCACCGAGGCCGCCAAGTGGGTCCCGTACTTCGAGAAGGGCGCAACCTTCGACATCCTCAAGGGCCGCAAGGGCAGCTTCCGCGACTGGGATCACCAGCTTCTTCAGGAAATGTATGTGGTCAAGGTCAAGGACAAGAAGGACGCCAAGGACAAGTGGGACATCTTCGAGCTGGTGCAGACGGTGCCGGCCTCGGGTGAGTCCCTCGAGCTGATCCAGCCGACCAAGCAGGAAAACCCCTGCACGATGGCGTAACCACCGCCCCTCACCCAATTCTCCCCCTGTCCACCTTCGTCATCCTCGAGCACATGGCCAATGGCCTGCTCGTGGGCGCGTACTACATCGTCCTCGCGCTCGGGCTCTCGCTCATCTTCAGCCTGGGTGGCGTCGTCAACCTGGCCCACGGCGCCTTCTACGCCCTGGGCGCCTATCTGGCCTACGAGATCCAGCGGCGCCTGGGCTTCGCCGGCGCCATGGCGCTCTCACCGATCGGGGTCGCGCTCATCGGCGTGGTCATCGAGCGCCTGGCCATCCGCCGCTTCTATCGAGAAGACCCGGGGCTCGCGCTCCTCTTCACCTTCGGGCTCGCGATGGCCGCCGAGCAGAGCCTGAGGCTCGTCTGGGGCGCCACGGGGCTGCCGTTCGGCATTCCGGAGGCGCTGCGCGGCCAGGTCTTCCTCGGCGACTTCATCTACTCCCGCTACCGCATCGCGGTGCTGGCAGTGTCGGCCTCAGCCGTGACCGGCTGCTGGCTCCTGCTGAACAAGACCTCCTTCGGGCTGGTCGTCCGCGCGGGCACCCGTGACGCCGAGATGGTGCGCGCGCTCGGCATTGCGCTGAGCCCCATCCTGACCGCGATCTTCGCGCTCGGCGTGGGACTGGCCGGCCTGGCCGGCGTGATGTCGGCGCCGCTGGCCGGCGTGCACCCGGCCATGGGCACGGAGATCCTGGTCGCCGCCTTCGTCATCGTGGTGATCGGGGGGCTCGGCAGCTTCTGGGGCGTGGTCTGGGCGGGGTTGATCGTCGGCGTCGTCCGCGGGCTCACCGTGCTCTTCTACCCGCCGGCGGCCGAGGCCTCGATGTACGCCCTCATGGTGCTGGTCCTGCTCGTGCGTCCCCGGGGGCTCATGGGCGAGCGCTTCGAGCGCTTCGAATGAGCGCGGCCGCGCGCCTCTATCAGCCACTCGTCCTCCTGGCCGCGGCGCTGCTCCTGCTGCCGTGGGCCATGCGGCCCATCGGCATGACCGAGGGCCTGGCCACCGAGATCGCGATCTTCGCCCTGGTGGGCCTGGGCTTCAACCTGCTCCTGGGCTACACGGGTCTCCTTTCCTTCGGCCACGGCGCGTTCTTCGGGCTGGCTGCCTATGCCGCCGCGCTCGTGCAAATCCACTACCTGCCCGGCCACGTGCTCGCGCCCATCGCCCTCGGCACCTTCTTCGCCGCGGCGATGGGCCTGATCGTCGGCTTCCTGGCCCTGCGCCGGCGCGGCGTCTACTTCTCCCTGCTCACGCTCGCCTTCACGGCCCTGATCTTCTCGGTGGCCTTCCGGTGGACGGCCCTCACCGGCGGAGAGAATGGGCTGCGCGGGATCTCGCGGCGGTCGCTGCTGGGATTGCCGGTCGAAAGCCAGTTCGCCTTCTACTATCTGACCGCGGCCATCGTGCTCTTGGTCGCATGGGCGCTCTGGCGCGTCGTCCATTCCCCCTTGGGGCGGGTGCTCCTGGCCATCCGCGACAACGAGCGCCGGGCGCGCTTCCTGGGCTACCCCGTGCAGCGCTACAAGCTCATCGCCTTCACGCTGTCCGCGGCGGTGACGGGCTTGGGCGGCTGCCTCTTCACCTTTCTCAAGGTGTTCGCGTCGGCCGACCAGGTCCACGTGGCCTTCTCGGGCGAGATCGTGGCGATGACCATCGTGGGCGGCATGGGGCATTTCCTCGGGCCCGCGCTGGGCAGCGCCTTCTTCATCCTGTTCCGCGAGCTGCTCTCAGAACACACGGCTTCGTGGCAGTTCTGGTTCGGGCTCATGTTCATGGCCTTCATCCTCTACTCGCCCTCGGGATTGATTGGTCTCGGCGAGCGGCTACTCCGCCCCTTCCGCCGGCGGGCAGAGGAGGCGGCCGCCATGGCCGCGCGCCTCACGCCGCGGCCTGCTACTGAAGTGCCCGACTTCTTGCGTGGTGCAGCGCCGGCAGCGGGCCCTCTCCTCGACTGCCGCATTGTGACCAAGCGCTTCGGCGATTTCACTGCGGTAGACTCGGTAGACCTCACCCTGGCCGATCGCCGGCTGCACGCCCTGATCGGGCCGAACGGCGCGGGCAAGACGACGCTCTTCAACGCCGTCTCAGGCATGTACCCGCCCGACGGCGGCTCGATCGTCCTCGACGGTCGGCGAATCGACGGGCTCCCCCCCGAGCGGGTCGTGGGCCAGGGCATCGCCCGCTCCTTCCAAATCACCAACCTCTTCCCCTCGCTCACCCTGTTCGAGAACCTGCGCCTGGCCGTTCAAGCGCGCGATCCGCGGCGCTTCAACTGCTGGCGCCCCTCGACAAGCCTCACCCGGGTGAACGAGGAAACTCGCGCGCTGGTGCGGTTCCTGGGGCTCGAAGGCCTGGAGCAGGTGCCCGCCTCGAGCCTCTCCTATGGCGGCCAGAGGCTCCTCGAGCTGGGGCTGCCGCTGGCGGCCTGTCCCCGAGTGCTGCTCCTCGATGAGCCCCTGGCCGGCCTCGCCGCCGCCGAGCGCGAGCGGATCACGGCGCTGCTGCGCCGGCTCTGCGAGCGGATGGCGGTGCTGATGGTCGAGCACGACATCGACCGCGTCTTCACCCTCGCCGACCGCATCACCGTCATGAACGAGGGGCGCGTGGTCGTGGACGGCCCGGCCGCCGAGGTGCGCGAGCATCCCAAAGTCCACGAGGTCTATCTCGGCCACGGCCGCGACCTCCTCTTCGCCGAGGCCGGCCGCGCCCTATCCGGCCCGGCCGGGCCCCCGGTGCTCCGCGTCTCCGGCATCGACACCTTCTATGGCAAGAGCCATATCCTCCACGAGGTCTCGCTCGAGCTGAGATCGGGCGAGGTGGTGGCCTTGCTTGGGCGCAACGGCGCCGGCAAGTCCTCGACCCTCAAGAGCGTGATGGGCCTGGCCCCGCCGGCCCGAGGCCGCATCGAGTTCGCCGGGCGCGAGATCGCCGGCCACTCCCCCGAGGCGATCGCGCGCTTGGGCGTGGGCTTCGTGCCCCAGGGGCGCCGGCTCATCCCGAGCCTCACGGTGGCCGAGAACCTCGAGCTCGGCCGGCTCCGGCGGCGGGGCGGCGAGGGCGTCCGCTGGGAGCCCGAGCGCATCTTCGAGTTCTTCCCCCGCATCCGGGAGCGGCTCGGGAGCCGCGCCGAGACCCTCTCGGGTGGCGAGCAGCAGATGGTGGCCATCGCGCGCGCCCTGTCGGGCAACCTCCAGCTCCTGCTCCTGGATGAGCCCTTCGAGGGCCTGGCCCCGGCGGTGAGCGAGACGATCTTCCGCGCCCTCGACCGCCTGCGCCGGGAGGTGCCCATCCTGATCGTCGAGCACGACCTCGACCTCGTGCTGGCGCTGGCCGATCGGGTCAGCGTGCTGGACCGCGGCCGCATCACCCACGAGGGCCCGGCGGCCCCCCTGCGCGCCGACCGCGAGCTGCGCCGCCAAGTGCTCTGGGTGTAACCGGGCGCCTGGCAGGGCCTCGGCCAAGGTCCTCAGGCTCATCGCGGAGCTCGAGGCCGAGGGGCGCCGGATGATTTCGCGCTTGGCGGCACGTCCCCATCCCAACTCTACCGACTTCTTGATCAAACGAACTATCGGAAGTCCGTCGACCAATTGCTTCGACTGCTCGAGGTTCTCGATCCGCGCGCTTCCTTCTCGGGCCGATCGTTCGTGAAGTTCACCCGTCCCGGCGTCGCACCCGGCGTCTCGTACACCGATCATCGGCCGTTTGATTCACCGCGCGCGCGCGCATACGATCCGCCTGGAGCTCACTTTCATGGCGAGGTGATCACTATGGAGCCGCTGGGTCGTGGAGCGTCCCTGGGGGAGGATTTCAGCGCAGGCCGGATCGGCCGGCGCGCGCTGCTCCGCAGCATGCTGGTACTCGGTGGAGGGCTGGCCATGGCCGCGTGCGGCGCCCTGGCCCAGATCGCGCCCGGCAGGGCGAGCGGGCGCATGACGGGCGGTAAAGTATCCGTGCGCTGGCTCGGCGGAGGGGTCGTGGAGCTCGCCACACCCGACTACAAGCAGATCGCCTATCTCGACGCCTGGGTGTGGAACAACGCCGGGTGGAGCCGCTTCGGGGTGGCGAAGCCGCCCGAGTACGCGTCCAAGGACGGCTTCGTGCAGTACGTCGCGGGCAAGAAGCCCGAAGCCATCTTCGTGCTCCTCACGCACGATCACGGCGATCACATCGGGGACTACTTCGAGATGCTCCAGGGTCTCACGGCGGCCGGGCTCCCCGTCATGACGGCCGGCCAGAGCGATCTCATGCGCAAGGGCCTCGTCGACGACTTCAAGGCCGCCGGCCTCGACCCTGCGAAGGTCGTCGTGAACTCCGGCGCGGGGATCAACTTCGGCGGCATCGCGAAGCACGGCGCGATGACCGTCCGTCTGGTGCCGGCCGTCCACTCCAACCTCCACGGGTTCCCGTCAGCGGGATTCATGCTGGACATCGGGGGCGTGCGCGCTTACCTGAGCGGCGACACCGACCTCTACGGCGAAATGAAAACGCTCGGCGAGCGCTATCAGCCGAATCTCGCGATCGTCTGCGTGGGCGATGGCCCGTTCACGATGGGACCGCAGGACGCCGCGCGCGCGTGCCAGTGGATGGGCGTGTCGCAGGCGGTGCCGGTGCACTTCGCGCACAACGCTCTCGTGCTCGGCACGAGCGCGAGCGAGGACTTCCGCAGCGCGCTCGCCAGCATCGCCCCCGGCGTGACCGCGAACATCATGCAACCCGGCGACACGCGACTGATCCAGACCTGACGCGAACGGTCCGCCCCCGCGCCTGCTCGATCGTGCCGACGAAGACGCGCCCGTACCGGCCGGCCGGGGGACGCTCGAGCGGCGACCGCCTCCGCGCCGAGCGCCGTGGCCGGCGCCACGCCAAGCAGCGCCATCTCCTCGGCGGCAAAGCGCACCGCGCCTCAGTCTTCGAACTGCGCCCGCGCTATTCCACTCTGTCTAATGATCGACAGAAGCGTGCCGATCGCAAGCTCGCGGTGATCCGGAACCGGGACCGTGATGCTGCCCGTGTCGGTCGACCGCTGCATACGACGTGACTTCCACGCCGGCGCACCTCGGCGAAGCCGTGCTGCTGGAGAATCCGACAGACCTCGCGTCCCGACAGGACGCGAAGCCTAC
>WNFS01002885.1_pt1 | contig 19006 bp, 14 predicted proteins | sample 5400141 | NCBI WGS metagenome assembly WNFS01 (sample SAMN13153358, study PRJNA577476) | soil metagenome | isolation source: 60 cm saprolite under Madrone tree | place: USA:California | collected 2016-06-14
TCTTGTCCGCCCGAGTGGAGAAGTACGCGAGATACGCTGGCGACAAACAGCCCGAGCGAAGATTCGATGCTCTAAACTACTGCGTCTTCTCCGCGGCAGAGATGCCACAGGGCTGGAAAAAGAACTACGCAGTCCCGAACAGCAAAGCACCGCCGGCGCTCCTTGCGCTCGCGACGCAGTTTCGTAGCTATGCCAAATAATTGTCACTGGCCTAACCAGTCGATGAAGCCGACTCCGAAAGCGTTCGCGAGCAGGCTGGCCCCATTGCGAAGCAACTTCAGTAAGCTTGCCACAGCACCCTGCCGTGACTTATCTCTATCTCGTTAGGCCCAATTGGAGCAATGACTACTTTGCAGAACATGACTTTTCGCCACGCCCTTTTTATTTTAGTCGTTTTTACCAGCGCAGCTTGTTTCGGAGCCGACACAAAAAAATCTTCACCGGAAGATTTCCTTGGCTCGCTTTATCGTTTTCATCAACCATGGACAGAGCAGCGAGGTTGGTGGGACAATAAGCAAACGTTATCCAAGTATTTCGACAAGGAACTTACGGCCCTGTTCTTAAAGGATGCTGAATGCCAGAAACGTGAACAGGGTGTCTGCAATCTCGATTTCGACCCAATTTACGACGCCCAAGATTTCGAAAAAACGACTAACCTTCAAATTGCTGCAGTGGCGGGTCAGCCTGATTTATTCAAGGTGACGTTCACCAACCTGGGAACGCGAACGCTCGTCTACAAACTCACGAACACTCCAAGTGGATGGCGAATCAGCGATATCAAGTATTCAGAAGGGCCTTCGCTAAAAGAAACATTGTCCCATGAGATCAAATAATTGTGCCTGGTCAATCTGTGCACCCGACGCCACCAAGCACTGGCCTCAATGTCCTTCATTGAGCGATGATACCCAATCATCTAACCAGCCGATGAAGCCAATCCAGCACTTTGTTGTTAGCTTTCGATTGATGCGCACGTTAATTCTGAAGGTGTTGGGTGGCTTATCTCTTTCTCGTTAGAGCCCATGCGCCGTTTAGCTATCGTCATTCTGCTGATCTGCTGCACATCAGCATTCGCGCAGAAAGGGACGCGTGAGAAAGGCGCTCCACCACAGCCCGCGACAAAAGCATATTTCGACCGCGTCGGCGCGATCATCTTGAAGACGCTTGCTCCTGAGTTGGCAAAGCATCGAGAGCGGCTTGGCGGAGCACTCAAAGTCTCACTGTTCATTAACCGCCAGGGTCATATTCAGAGTCCAAAAATCATCTCCACAACCTCGAACCGCTGGGTTCAGGACGCCGCGCTCCGCGTAGTTCGCACGGTCAATCTGCCGCAGATGCCAAAGGAAGTCATTGCAGAGCAGGGCCACGAGCCAGTGCACTTTGAAGTCCAATGGACTTTCAAGTGACAGGATTGAGGTGCCTTGTGAAGAAGCAACTTGCGATTGTCTGGCTAATCTCATTGGCAACGTTTGCGGCCGCTGACCCAACACTCAATTCGCTGCAACGGGCCAAAGGTGCTTTTGAGGGTCAGCATATTCTGGCTTTATCTATTCCTGGCCAGCGCGTCACACGGTGTGCTCGACGCATTCACGAATGGTGGGCTTGGCGTTGCGTTCTTCTCACCTTTCGACGCCACTCGCTACTTCTTCCCTTGTCATCCGATCGAAATTTCCCCGATCGGCGCGGCTTTTTTCTCCGAGCGAGGCCTATCCGTGCTGCAAAGCGAATTCGTCTGGGTTTGGCTCCCTTCGATCGTTTTTGCTATTCTGGCGTTTGCGATTCGACGCCTGTTTGAATGCTCGACAGGTCTAAGCGATCGCTCGATCAACCGCTGACAGGCGTCCGAGGAGGCATTCTATCGGGCTTTGCACCCGGCTGCTACAGTTTTCCTTTTGATCGCGCCACATCTGTACCGGTTCCCGCGCCCACTTCCGGTCGCCAGCGGAATTTATCCAGCAGGGGATTGTCTTTTCCTTCCACTGCGTCGGCAATGATCTCACCCAGCACCGGGGCAAATTTGAACCCATGTCCGCTGTCACCTGCAGCAACGACTAAGCCTTGGCGCTCCGGATCGCGCGCGATCCAGAAATGTCCATCGTGCGTGTCGCAGTACATGCACACCCGCGTATCGACAATCGGCGCGTCGGTGAGCGACGGAAAGGTCGAGGCCAGAAATTTACGCAAGTTGTTTTTGTCATCGGACGTCACGACGCGCTCGGGAGAGTCGGGCGACATCTCGCGCCCAGTACCGTGATTGGCAATCTTTAGCACGCCGTCGCGATTGATCGGAAACCCGTAGTAGCCGGTTGTTGTGATGTCCGCGCCGAAAACCGGAAAACGCTGGGGCGCGAACAACTCAGGCTTTGAAGGCTTCAGGTGAAAGACTGGCTGCCCGGTCGCGTGAAAAAACTTCTTCGTAAAGGGCAGCACGTACGGCGTCCACGCGCCAACAGCCATGACTACGAAATCCCCGGCGATTTGCTGTCCGTCATTGAGAGCGATGCCGCTCACGCGATTGTCACGCTCGTTCAGCTGCGAAAACGTCGCGCCTTCGCATAGTTTAACGCCGGCAGATTTGGCGCGCTGGATTAACATTGCAACCGCGCGACCGCTCTCCGCATAACCCGCCTCGATCTCTAGAACGCCATCGCGATAAAGTTCCGGATTCCATGCGGGAAAACGTTTCCACAGCTGCGGCGCGTTCATTCGCTCGACCTTGTGGCCGCGCTTTTCTAAGGTTTTGAAACTTTCATGCTCAAAATCGCCAGGTTTCATTTCCTGCCGGCGAACGAACATCACGCCAACCTCGTGATACAACTGTGTGCCGAATTGTTGATTCCATTTCCGCCAGCGTTCGATCGAGCGTTCAGCCAGTTCTGTGTACTCTTCATCTGCGCCGTATGCGGCGCGAACTGCTTTGCTAATGTCGGTTGATGCGGCGAGCGGATGCGGCAGCGGCCCAGGGTCGACCAGAACAACTTCTTGTCCGCGTTTCCTCAATTCGATCGCGGTGGTAACACCGTTAATGCCCGCGCCAACGACAATAACTTTCGACATAGAAGGATCCTGTCATTCTGAGCGAAGCGAAGAATCTCTGATCTGCACCCCGACACCATGTCAGCCAGTAAGTCAGAGATGTTTCGCTTCGCTCAACATGACAAGACCATAGGATGTGCCCATTCAAAACGTTTAACACCTGTCGGCTACGTTTTTCTTCGCGGCGGGCGTTGTAGCGGCGCTCGCCGCGGCGAGCGCCGATGTTGCCTGTTGTAGGGCAACCGCTCCGGTTGCCGACCGGCAGGCGAAGCGCCTGCCCTACAAAAACCCCGCATTAAGTCGCCGTTCGCAGCGCGCGTTCGCGTTCCAGCAACGTCGGATGTGAGTAATAAAAAGCGCTGTAGATCGGGTGCGGGGTAAGATTGGTCAGATTCTTTTCGCTCAATTTGCGCAGCGCTTGAATAAGTGGTTGTGCCTCACCCGTAGTCACGTGCGCGAATGCATCCGCCTCGTACTCGAAACGGCGCGACCAGATGTGAAGGAGCGGCGACAACCAGAAAGTTATTGTGCCCGCCAGCAGCGCAAACAGCAGCATCGCAGGGACAACATTCACTGCCAGGAAGCCTCCCTCATACTCGAAACCAAACGCGCGATAAAACCACTGCTGACGCGCCAGCCACGCGATCGCGGCGAACGCCACGAACACACCAGCAATGGAAACACCCAGCAACTTCAGTACGTGGCGCTTTTTGTAATGGCCGATTTCATGCGCAAGCACCGATTCCAGTTCCGGCTCGTTGAGCTGCGCGATGAGTGTGTCGAACAGGACGATTTTTCGAAATCGTCCGAACCCGGTAAAGAAGGCGTTGGAGTGGCGCGAGCGTTTGCTGCCGTCCATCACATCGATGCTGCGCGTGGGAAAATTTGTGCGCTGCGCCAGTCCGAACAGGCGCCCGCGCAACGCTCCCTCCGGCAGCGGTGTGAACTTGTTGAACAGCGGCATGATTATTGCCGGCGCGATCAGCAGCAGGAGCAATTGAAACGCGATGACAACCGCCGCAGCCCAGAGCCACCAGTTTGCACCGGTCCACTCGATCAGTTTCAAGACCAGCGCCAGCAGCGGGTAGCCGAGCAGCAGCGCGAGCAGAAATCCTTTTACGCGATCGACCACCCACGTCTTCATTGTGGTGGTGTTGAAACCGAATCGTTCTTCGAGTTTGAATTGTGCGTACCAGGCGAAAGGCAATGCGAGGACGCTCAATGCGATGCCCGTAACCAGGAGGAAACTGGCCATTGCCCAGACCGACGTGCCGAAGTTCGCCGTGAATTTTCCAAATGCCCATGGCAGCACGCCACTGAAAAGCACTGCGATGAGCAGCAGGAAATCGAACGCACCCGCGATTTCGCCAAAGCGGCTCTTGGCGAGCGTGTAATCAACCGAACGACGATAGGTCGGCTCGTCAATGATTTCGCGAAATGCCTGCGGCACTTCATTCGCATTCGCGTGCACGTGACGCTGGTTCAGCCTGTTCAGACACAGTTCAGTGATGGTGCGCGCCAGAATTAAAAACAAAGCGACGATGGCGAACGGCTGCATGAAGGCCATCCTAATATGTCATTCTGAGCGGAGCGAAGAATCTCAGTTTGTGATCAACAGACACCGAAATTCAGAGATGTTTCGCTTCGCTCAACATGACACAGAATTTAGTGGGTCGCGAAGAGCTTCCGATAATAGCGATACCAATCACTCTGAAAACGTTCAGTCGGATCGTACTTTCTTTTCAGCTCGAGAAATTGCTTGAACTGCGGATAGCATGCCAATACCTGCTCGGTTTTTGCGAACTTATGATACGTCAGGTAATAACTTCCGCCGCGGGCGATCGCCAAATCGATCAGGCCCCGAAAGGAATTCGCCGACGCTTCAATTCCTGTCGGCGTATGGAATGCGAGCAGATTGAAAATGATGCACGCATAAGGTTCTTTGGCCCAGGCGAGGAAGCTCTCATCATCTTTTTCGATCAGTCGCACAGTACCGTAGATGACTGTCGTGCGGTTCGAGCGCAACAGTTTTGCCGCTTGTGCCAGAAAGTCCGGAAGATCCCTGCGTGGGACGTAAATCTCAGTGATGATGAGGCTCGATTCTTCTCCGCCAATTAGCTCGCGGAGCTTCTGCGCGTAATTCGACAGATAGGCGCTAAGCTGACTCGTGTCGGACCAATAAGTCTGTCCATTGGTCGACAGATAGTAATCGCTGTAACGTTTGAAAGCCTTTTCGCGGTCCGTATACGCAAGCCGCAACAGATCCAGCCAGTCGTCATCGCGTAATTCTTTTTTGGCAACGACCGGTTCGTGTTCGTCGATCGGTTCGTAGCAGGAAAACACGCCGCGCTGCAGAAAGTCCGGCGACTTTTCATCGACTGAAAATTGAAAATCGCCGTAGAGAAACTTCTGCGCGATGCGTTCTTCGAACCGTTTCGGCAGCTCGTCCGCGTGAATGATCTCGACGACACGTCGCAATTTTTGCCGCGGAACGAGCCGGAGCGTCACGCTGTCGATCAATCCAAAAAGACCGTACCCGCCGATTGCGAGCCGGAACAATTCGGTGTTTTCATCGCGCGAACAGCGAATCGGTTTCCCGTCCGCGTTGATCAAGGTGAATGATTCGATATTGGAAATGAGCGGCTTCATGGCCAGGCCGCGCCCATGCACGTTCGAGGAGAGGCTGCCACCAAGCGTGAATGTGTCGGCGCCGGTTTGTTTTTGAGCGATGCCCCATTGCTTTTGCTTGCCCGATTCAGCCTCCAGATACGCGCGAATCAATTTCGACCATTGGATTCCCGCTTCGGCTTCAACCAGACCGCGTTCCTGGTCGAAAGAAATGACGCGATCAAGCGAACGCGTATCGATGCAAATGCTGTCTGTGGCAAATTGTTGGCCACCCATCGAATGCCGGCAACCCGAAACTGAAATAGGAACGGCTTTTCGCGAGGCCGAACGCACGATCTCTGCAAGCTGATCTCGATTACGTGGCATCAAAAGCTCGCGCACACGGGTACGATTCAGCTGCGAATGGACATCATTGACCCAAATCTCTCGCCTGGTTTCCGCGAAAACGCGCGGTGCGAGCGCGAAAAGCGCCGCCGTACGTATGAATTGGCGCCGCGTAAGCATGAGGAAAGTTAATCGACCCGCTCAGATTTCGGCGAGGCAAATTACTTCGCCTTTGGCGATGGGTTCATCAGCCAGTGCGAATTCTTTGCGCAGATCATCGTGATCAAAGAATCGGATGATCTGCCATGGGCGAACGAGGTCGACGAGTTCATCTCGTGTACTCCCCCACACGAATGGTTCGCCCCGTTTACTTAACCACCAATCAACGAGTTTTGTTTGCGAATCGAAACGGATTCGGCGATCAGCCTGTTTTTCCATGAATGTAAATGCAAACTGGCTACCTGGGGCACTCAAGCTGGCCAGTGTTCTCATCAATAATGAAACGGTCTCTCCCGTTAAATACATCAAGAGACCTTCTGCGATCCAGAATGTGCGTTGAGTTGGATCAAAACTGCTTTTGATCAATGGTTCTCTATCGAGCGCGGCGCCGCTCAAATCAGTTGCGACGAAATGCAGTCGTTCAATTCCGATTTCGGAACAGGCGCGCACTTTGTGACGCTGCGTAGCCGGGTGATCGATTTCCCAAAATAGCGCAGTTGGAAACTCCCGCCGCAATTCGGAACTGAGCGGATCGAAGCCGGCGCCAATGACCACGACTTGTGTACCCCCATTGGCAAGCGCTGAGCGTGCAAGTTTTGCGATACATTTCTTTCGCAACGCGTAATGCAGCAAGATTCCTGGAATCGTGATCCGCTCGATCATCCTGGCAATCGCCCGAAACCAGCTCTGTCGAGCAATCTTGGATAACAGCCGCGTCTCAGCGGAATAGCTGTCCAGCACCCGACCGCAGAATTCGGCAGAGGTCTTTGAAACGAGACCCGAGTGTTTTTGATCGTGATGTAAAGTGATCAAGCTCGCTGCAATGAGCAGCGCTGTGCGGCTAGCTTGATCGTTTTGCACTCAGGACGCGCCGAGCGTTTTTTTATTCGCGACTGTTGGCAACGTCCCTCGAATTCGGCGCCTTCGTTTGGGCGGCAAGAAATTCACGAACGTGATTCAATTCATCGCGTGAGCCGTCGGACTTTGTCGTTTGTGCGGCGAGTTTTGCGTAATAGCGGCTCGCGTTTTGCTTGTCCCCAGCTTGCTCGGCAGCAAGCGCCGCTCCGTATAAACCTCTGAATCGTCCCGGGTAGATTTTGAGCGCGGCTTCAAATTCTCGCTGTGCTTGCTTCGCTTGACCCACTTCGAGCAATAGAGTGCCGAGCTGTTCGCGAATGGGAACAAACGCGCCCGGCGAAACCGGATGCTTGCCCAGAATATCTTCGGCATCGGCGGCTCGGCGCAGCGTCTCAATCGCTTCATTCTTCTTGCCTTCCGCTGCTGCCACCCATGCTGAAGCGGCCTGCATCTGCAGATCGAGATGGCGCTTGAAATAGTCGAACTTTGGATCCTTCGTCGCGTCGCGTAGCTCCCGCATCCGCGCGATCGCTTTTCGCGCGCCGTCGTGGTCGCCCGTGTGCGCTCGTCCAAGCGCGTGACCATATTCGATCAACGCTTCCATGAATGGGAACGAAGACCAGTGTGGAAGGTTCGGAACCGTCAATGTCGCGGCGCTCGCCCAATCATTCCGCTCAAACGCATAACGCGTTGGGATCGCCGCCAGGGCGTAAGCTCCGCTGAATTCCAGCTCTGGATTTGTCTTCCGTACTGTGCCTGCAAAATCGACAATCTTCCTGGCCTCAGTGTCCCTAGCCTCCTGCAAATAAGAATACGCCATGTAATCGAGCGCGTGTAATTCTTCGGCTTCAGTGGCGTCGCGATGGCGCATGGCTGCGTAAGCGCGTGAAGCTTCGGCCGAAGCTCGATTCGCGGCGATGGATTGGTCCCACATCCCCAAGCGCGTAAAAATGTGCGATGGCATGTGCAGCGCATGCGGCACCCATGGCGCGATTGAATCGTAAGTTTGCGCCGCGGCGAGTCCGCGTTGAGCGAACTGCGGATAATCGTAGCAATGGATCAGGTAATGAACGACGCCGGGATGGTTCGGATTTTGCTTCCAGAGCTTTTCCAGGATGGCGGCTGCCTCAAGTTGTTTCGATAAAGTAGCGTCGTCGAGCGTGGCATAACCAACAGCGAGCACCGCGAAGGCATAGAAGGTTTGCACTTCGAAATCGTCCGGATACCTGTCGCGCAACTGGCGCATCGCCGTTTCGTAGGCGACGACACGATCGCGTGGTCCGACTGGCCCATGACACGATTGCCCGACGGCAGCAGCGGTTCGAGCGTCGGGGCTGTTGTAATAAATATTCAGCGCCCTGATAAATCCGCGCTCGCGCTCCGTGCCGGGATTCATTGCCATCGCTTTTTCAATAGCCGCTTTGCCCGCGCTCATTTCATCCGGAGTAGGTGGCGTCCAGATCGGATGCCACCAAGTCATGGCGATTCCCCACTGCGCCATTGCGCATTTCGGGTCGCGTTCGGCCACCGCTGTGAAAACGCGTCGTGCCTCCTCGTAAAAGAATGAATGCAGCAAGGCCACGCCACGCGCGAATTCAGATTGGACGGCAGGCGCGCACGATATCGGAAACTCCACTTTTCCAACCCCGCGCATGTCGCCCGGTTCGGGAGCAGTCGCGCATTTGATGTCATCCAACGCGAGAAAACAACCGGTCAGTCCGATAAGAAAAATTATGCGGTGGCAATGTCGAAACATCCTTGAAGCTATACTTGTGCTTGTGCTTTAAATTCGCAAATGACGTCGGCGGCTAGGAAGCCATCCTACTATGTCATTCTGAGCGCAGCGAAGAATCTCAGTTCATCCTCGAAGGCTGAACCGCCGGATTAGTCAGAGATGTTTCGCTCCGCTCAACATGACAGAGAATTTGGTCTGGCTGGGGTCCCGACGCTCTCGATCCGTAAGCGTGTTCAGTGGGTCCACAGCTCACTCAAAACTCGAAAATGATTTTGCCGCTGCGCTTGCTTTGCGCCGCATGAGCAACCGCCGCTTTCGCTTCGCCGAGCGGATAAGCTTTTTCGATTTTTGTTTTCAGCAGACCGCGTTTTGCCATTTCGAACAACGGTTGGAAGGCTTCCATTCGTTGCTGCTTTGTCGCGTTGTCGTACCATTTGTTGATCCAGATGCCGCGGAAACGCAGGTCTTTGAAAATGAGAAGGCCGTTCGGAATTTTCAACGGTTGCAAACCCATCGCTCCAAATGTGACCAGCGTTGATCCTGGCGCGAGGCAATTCGCCAGACGGAGGGCGCTGTCGCCGCCGACGGCATTTAGTCCCAGACGGATCGACGCGCCGGTCGTCGCAGCTTTCACTTCGTCGCGAAGATTTTCGCCATCAACGAGCACTACGTCGCCGCCTTCTGCGCGCAGTTCATCAGTCAATTCGCCGCGCCGAACGACGTTCACACTTTTATAGCCGAGTTCGTGCGCGATTTGAATCACCGCGCGACCAGCAGCGGAATTCGCTGCATTTTGGATGAGCCAATCTCCTTTTTTGAGATCGACGTAATCGTGCAACAAACGCCACGCTGTCATCGGATTGATTTTCAACATCGCCGCGTGCACAGGCTCAATCCCTTTTGGGACGACGACCAATTCATCCGCCTTCACCGCAACGGCGTCTCGCCATGTGCCGATGTTGTGCGGCAAAATTACCAGGTCACCCACGGCGACATTCGTCACGTTCGCGCCAACTTCAGCAACCAACCCCGCGCCTTCGAATCCAGGCGTCGCCGGCAACTCTGCTCGCACTGGATATTTTCCTTCGATCTGGTTTAAGTCGGCAGGATTGATTGGGGCCGCACGCATTTTCACGACAGCTTCACCTGCGGCTGGTGCGGGCCATGCCCGCGATTCAACATGCAACACGTCCCGAGGATTTCCGTGCGTTTCGTACACGGCTGCATTTATAGTTTTGTTCATCGATGGGAGCGCAAAATCATCCCTCCAGCAAAGTTCTGCAAACTGCCGCGCGTGTCGCGCTGCTTGGGCTTGTGATTAATGTCGGGCTCGCAACGGCAAAAATTGTGGCCGGCTTTATTGGTCATGCATACGTCTTGATCGCTGACGGAATCGAATCTGCCCTGGATGTAGGCGGCTCAATTGTAATTTGGGGAGGACTGACTGTCGCGGCACTTCCTCCGGACGAAACGCACCCTTACGGCCACGGAAAAGCCGAGCCGATCGCTGCGATGGTGGTCGCTCTCGGCGTATTGGCTGCCGCGTTAGTGATCGCCATTCAAAGTGTGCGCGAAATTTTGCTCCCGCATCATGCGCCTGCTCCGTGGACGCTGGTAGTTCTCGTCGTTGCGGTGGCCGTGAAGGAGACATTATTTCGCTATGTAATCCAATTTGGTCGCAAGGTGGAAAGCACCGCGGTAAAAACCGACGCCTGGCATCATCGCATTGATGCTATGACTTCTATTGCAGCATTCATTGGAATTTCCCTCGCGCTAATTGGCGGTGAAAAATGGCGAAGCGCCGATGACTGGGCGGCACTCGTTGCATGTGCACTCATCGCGGCAAACGGCATTCGCCTGGCACGGCCGGCGTTCTTTGAAATCATGGATACGGCGCCCGGTGAAAAAATTGTCAGGTCAATTCAGCGCGTTGCCACCTCAGTCCCGGGTGTTGTCGAGGTGGAGAAATGTCATGCCCGCAAGATGGGCTTGGATTATTACGTCGATCTTCACGTCGGTGTGGACGGCAACATTTCCGTACATGACGGCCACGAGATCGCGCATCGAGTGAAAAGCGCAATCCAGCAAAGCGACTCGCGAATCGCCGACGTGCTTGTGCACATCGAGCCTGCGGGAAATATGTAGCCACCGGCTGTGGCCAGGTTGATACGAAACGAGAAAACGCAGACGGCTCACAGAGCCGTGGCTACAGATTTGTAGGGCAACCGCTCCGGTTGCCAGACGGCAGGCGATGCGCCTGCCCTACAATTTTTTGACGATCTCAACAAGCGCGGTCGCTAGAATCTTTCGCGCGCGCGCAATTCTGCGTGCGAACTCGATTAGACGCGGAATTTTATTGGGGTGCGCAAGTAGGAATCTCGCCAGCTTTACCAGATGAGTTCGCTGCCGTTCGATGTCGAATAAGATCTTCGGCGGCGCCGGGAATGGTTCACGAGGCGTATCGGTAATTACGCGCAGCGAGAGCAGCGGAATGGGGTGTTCAGCACAGGCGCGCGCAATGAATTCCGTTTCCATGTCCACGGCGGCTGCGCCGGTCGAGCGCGCGATTTCATTTCGCTCATCACTGGAATCGATCAAAGCAGGCAGCGTCAACAGATCGGCCTGATGAATTGGCAAGCTTGGAAAGGATTGCCTCTCGGTAAGATCAATGGTCGAAAAATTTCGCGCGAGCAAGAGATCAGCAGAGTGCAGTTGATCATTGAGCGCACCTGCAAATCCAGCGCTGATTAAGAATTCAAATTGCTGATTCTCGAGAAATTTTCCCACGTGTTGGCGGCAAACCTTCTCGCCGACACCGGTATGAAGCACTTCAATCTCACGATCATCAAGGGTGCCGCGAATCGTTCTGATCCCATTTCGATCAACACGAAACTTGTTCCCGAGCCGGCGCAAGAACTCCGAACTTTCCGCCGGCAAAGCAAACGTGACCGCAATCATGAGATAGCAGCAAGATTTTTACAGAAGGCAACGAAGGAAACAAAGGTTGTAATCGATCTGGAACTCTTCGTTATCTTTGTTTCCTTCTGTTGGACTCCGCTGGGCGAAATGATCAATTGGATCTTGCTGGATCTTCGACGATCTGCACAACGAAGCTCTTCTTCTCCGCCGTGGCCGGGATCGTTCCTGTAGCTGGGGTCGGCTTGTCCGCCGTAGCCTCGGCGAAGGCGGATGACCCCGGTGTTTTTCCACCAATGGACATCATTGCTGCAAGAAAATCTTGCTCACGATTCGCTGGAAGGTCCACAAGAACGCTGAGTCGACCCTGATCTTGTAGGCCTTTTGTAGCGGAACCGCCAAAGCGAGAGGTGATTGTGACGACTTCGTCAGCGGTGGCGTCCAGTTTACCGACTGCGACAGCCACTGTGATTTCGCTTACCCCCAAAGCGTTTGGGGCCGGCGTGAACGTCGCCGCAGCGCGTTCGAGTGATTTGGCGATCTGCTGGCGCATCTGGTTTTCGAGCAGCGCCCGATTTGGGTTCCCGGTTTCATGTCTCACTATTAGCCAGAGACCGAATCCCACATTCACGGCCATGAGAATGATGAATGCGACGCCTACGCGAAGCGCCATTTTGCGGCCTTGCTCAGTTACATCTGGTTGTGATGGCAGCACAACTTCGCGAGAATCGCCGAGCATTCCCGCATGAATCTGTCGCGCCACCGCCAACTCGCGTTGCAATTGTTTGTCGGAGACCAATCGCTCTTCCAAAGCGGCGCGCTCCGACGCGGACAGCCTGCCCTCGAGGTAATCAAACAGTTTGTCCGGATTCATTGCCTGGCGATCGAGAAAGCGTGACGCGAGAGCTCTCGGCACGCAATGGCTAACTGGAACCGTTGCTGGAGTGGGGCATTTGCCCTTTCCTCTACGGCAGGGCCGCAATAGACTCCGCTCGTGGCTGAAGAAGATCAGGCACGGGTGACACGCCACGGGCTTTGGCGGCGCGTGATGATTGGCCTCGCTGTCTGCGTGGCTCTGTTGATCATTTTCCATCGCCCAATTCTGCTCGCAATCGGCCGGAAGGTTGTGCTCCGTTATGCTGCGAAAGAAAATCTAAAGGCTGACTTTCGCGTTGAAGGGAATCCGTTCGGCAGCGTCACAATCCGCAATCTTCACGCGTTCGCGGTTGGTCCTTCGCGAATCGAATCGATTGATATCGATTATCTCTACCTTGAAGCTGAAATTGCCGAGGTTCTTTCCGGAACACCTCCGTGCAACAGACTTGACCTTTATCGTTAGAAATCAGCCGTACGACTTTGTCGTCGGACATGCGGACCTTGATCTGAATCCGCGCACTCCGGGCGAGCTGCGGATCGAAACACTTCAGCTTCCCTCAGGCGACACTTGGTTGAGGATCTCCGGCCAAACCTCTTATGCGAACAAGAACCTAATTCTGCGCGATCTGAATTTAAGCGACCAGGAGCAGCTTCACCTTCTGGACATTAATGCATCGCAAATTGATGCGAACGCACTTTCAATCGTTCTCAAGTGCACAGTCGGCGGCGGCCAAATATCTGCGTCTTCCGAGCTGACGGAAACGAAGTCTTCGCTCGACATGAAGGTACATGTGGCTGCCGACAATGTTGCGGCGGAAGCGCTGAACAAATTCGTCGTTTTTCCGGAGAATTATCTTTCGGGCGAAATTGATCGCCTTGCCCTGGAAGGCTCAGGCACCATCGACGCGCCCCGAACCTGGAACGGCACGCTGTCGCTGCAGCTGAGCGACGTGCATCGGCCGGCAATCAATTTCGACCGCGCAGTTGCAACAATATCGGCAGAACAAGGCCGGGGAGTTTTGCAGTCAGGCGACATCACTGAGGAAACCAATGAATTTCACCTGCGTGGCTCAATGGAATTGCCAGCTACGTTCGCAGATTTCGGCCGCACACCAACGGATCTGGAAATCTCAGGCACTGCACCTGATTTGGAACGATTGACCGCGGGCACCACTGTCGCGTTGACAGGATCGGCTCAGTTCAGCGGCAGAATCGATATTGCCAATGCAACTGTGAACGCAACCCTCGGCGTAACCGGAAACGCGGTCGGATTCCAGGATGGAATAATCGACAAGCTGAATTGCACGCTTCGCGCGTCCAAGCGCGTCGCGCGCGGCGATACAAAAAGAGCGTGGTTCGCGGATCTTCGCACTGCAATGGAGTTCGATTTAACCGGAATTCGTTATCGCGATTACGTCGCCGATTCAGCAGAAGGCTCGCTCAACTCAAGCGATGACATGCTCGGGCTCGATCGCTTCAATGTGCGGCGAAACCAAAATGAACTGAATGTTCATGGCCGGTATTTGCTTCCAGCGGAGGTCGGAAAATTTTCTTCGCAGCCCGCAGATGTTGATGTCTCGCTGAACGCGCCCGAAGCGGCAGACTTTTGGGTTGCCGATTCGCCAGACAGACTTAGCGGCCCCTTGCAGCTTGCGGCGCAGGTTCAATGGAAACAAGAGATCGCCAACGGACAAATGTGGCTTGCAGGATCAAATCTCAGCATGCGAGACCTGGTCTTCCGGCAAGTCAGCGCTCAATGTTCGATTTCGAACAACATCATTTATCTGAACGACCTCAGCGCGTTGCTAAACGATACGGACTACGTTAATGCGACTGGCAGGTTCAACCTGCGCCGGCCTTATCATTACAGTGGCAGGCTCTCCGCGAATGTCGCGAACCTCTCAACGCTTCAGCCGCTGTTTCACGCTTCCGGTAATCAGAATCAACTGGCGGGATCGACCACATTGGATTGGGAGGGAAACGGCGACGCGCAGACTTTTAACAACTCAGGCAAACTGAAGTTCGTATTGCAAAAAGCGCGCTATGGAAATTTGCAATCCCTGCAGGCGAACGTCGACGCATCCTATTTGCCGGATGGTCTCGACGTGCCGATCATCTTTTTCGCGACCAGCGGGATGGATTTCCGTGCTATCGCGCAGGCGAAAGGTGACAAACTCGAAATTGATAAGATCGAGCTTAACCAGGTCGTAAAGCCCCAACCGCAAGCGACAAGGCGCAGCGGTGCGCGCGGCGCGGCTCCGGCGCCGCCGACCCGTAGAAATTACGCATACGGTTACGTATCGATCCCGTTTGTGTGGAGAAATCTCGGGACCAACGCGGCGGTCATTCCGTCATCTGGCAAAGTATCGGCAACAATTCAGTCTGAGAATCTCGACTTAAAAAAACTTTTCGATGATCTCGGACTGAACGCGAAGACCTCAGGCATCGTAAACGCGAAACTCGATGCGGATGGAACGATCGCCGATTTGAGCGCGCGATTGGACCTTCAGATTCAAGATCTGCGAAGTGAATATTGGCCGAAGATGGAGCCGGCGACGTTCTCGTTGAACGCGCAAGCTGTGCACGATCGGCTGACCGTTTCAGGGAAACTGGAACAGGCGCGGCTTCAGCCCGTTGAAATAAACGCAAGCGTGCCGCTCAACATTCCAAAGATTGTGGCGGCCAGAAAATTTCCGGACGACACGCCGATTACGGCGAAAGCTCACATTGCGCGCACGTCTGTAAATTTCGTTCGGCAATTTGTTCCGGAGCTTGAGCAACTCGATGGCGAGCTGGGAATGGATGTCGATGTGAGCGGTACGATCGGTCACCCGATTTTGAGCGGGGCAGGGGACATGACGGTCAATGTGATGCGTTTTACAAATGCAACGATCCCTGCAGTGAGAGGCTTTGGTGCGCGGCTGACTTTCAGGGACAACGCGCTCACTCTCGATCGCTTCGGGGGCGATATCGCTGGTGGGCCATTCACCATGGGTGGCCGAGTCACGTTTCCCAAACTGATCGAACCGACTCTCGATTTACAATTCAAAGCGCAGAGCATGTTGATTGCACGAAACGACACACTCACCATGCGGGCGGACGCGGATGTGCGGATCACCGGGCCGTTCGCGGCCGCGACCGTCGCCGGGAATGTCGCACTGACAAACAGCCGCTTCCTCAAGAACATCGATTTAATCCCTATCGGGCTCCCGGGCAGACCCGCACCGCAACCTCCATCGGCGCGCCCCGAGTTTTTTTCACTGCCGGCTCCGCCGTTCCGCGATTGGAAATTTGATGTCGCAATCAAGACCAAGGATCCGGTGCTGATTCGCGGCAGTCTGGCGACTGGCGAGGCGACGACTGATTTGAAATTAACAGGGACTGGATTTCATCCCGGCTTACAAGGCTCGGTGGGGATGGAAGATGTCGAAGCTACATTGCCTTTCAGCCGACTCGACGTTTCGCGCGGCTCGCTCACGTTCACACCGGAGGATTCGATGAATCCGCGCGTCGATCTGCAAGGCACGTCGGTTATCCGCGATTACACGGTGCGCGTTTACGTTTACGGAACTTTGCTTTCCCCAGAAGCGATTTTCACGAGCGAGCCGCCGCTCGCGCAGGAGGAAATCATTTCATTGATCGCCACTGGCGCGACCAGACAGGAACTTTCGACCGGCAACGTTCTGGCGGGGCGTGCGGCCATGTTTACCGGTCAACAGCAAGCGACCGTGCGATTTAAGGTTAGTGACAACATTGTGCTTACGGGAGATGTCGGCATCCACGGGGATTTCCGAGGGAAGGTGAAATATCTGATTCATTTTCGCTGAAATGCGATACGGATTCCTGTTCTCTCTTGGAAGCGTGGCCCTGGCATTTGAAGTCGCAGCGCAAAGCGCAGTCGATGTCGCTCGACCGGAGCAACGCCAGAAGGAGCGGCGCGCGGTTGAAAAAGTGCAGGAAAAACGCGCGAAGCACGCGAGCATCATCGAATTTCGCGGTGAACAGGCTTTCAATGAGAAAGACTTACGCTCGGCGCTGAAGGAAGAGATCACCACGATCGAAGATTTTGGATTGAGTCCTGCTCGAGCGGACGACCTGGCATTTTTCCTTGAAGTTTTTTATCGAAAGCACGGCTACACGAAAGTGAATGTGCACTACGTCATTGAATCGTCGGATCGCTTGCGTCTGGACATCACCGAAGGCCCGCGGTTCATGCTGCAGACGGTGGTTTTTGACGGAAACACGCGCGAGCCGGCGGACAAACTTTTCGAGTACATGGTGGGGCCGACCCGCGAGCGATATTCGCGCCTTGAGAAAAGATTGCCCTTCGTGGCCGCCGACATGCAAGAGGGCGCGCACCTGGTGCAGCGTTTTTACATTGCGGAAGGTTTTCTCGATGTCGTAGTCGATCCGCCGCGCTATAAGTTTCAGCCGCAACGTGACGACGTCGATGTCGTCGTTCCAATTCACGAGGGGCGACAATATTCGTTCGGTCACATCGTATTTACCGGCCAGACTGTTTACGGTGCGGAGACGCTTCGCCCACAACTAGTCGATTTGCTACAGCGTCCTTACACCGGTGCGCGCGTGGAGGATATCCCGCGGCGACTCGAGGCTTATTTCAAGGCGCGCGGCTACTACGATGTCAAAGTTGTAGCCAATGGCGCGCCAGAGGAAGCAGTCGGAGGTCGAGTTCCGGTGCATGTGGTGATTTCGGCAGGGCCCGTTTACCACTTTGACGGCGTGACGGTTAATGGGCTGCGACGATTGCATCCTGGTTTTGTGACGAAACGGTTTACCAGATTAAGCGGCAAAACCTACAGCCCCGATGTTCTTGACGAGCGGTTTCGCACGCTGATGAAAACGGGGCAGTTCAATTTGCTGCAAATCAAGCCGGTTCCTGTGGATGGACATCTGTTACGGCTCGACATCTCGGCAGAGGAAGCCAAGAGCAGGGAATTCGGTTTTTGGGTCGGATTCGACACTTACGAAGGCGCGCTCGCCGGTGTGCAGCTGGGCGATCGCGATCTGTTTGGCTATGGCCGTCCGCTCACTGTGTCGATTGAGGTCTCACAACGCAGTTACCGTGGCGACATTTTGTATGAGGACCCCTTCTTCTTTGACACAGATTTTTACTTCAAGGCACGAGGCTCCGCCTTCACTTTTGATTACGATGGCTACACAAAATTCGAAGTAGGCGGACGGTTCGAGCTGAGCCGCAAAATTACCAAAAACGATGAGGCGGCGCTGATCCTTTCCATCCGGCATGTGAAAATAACCGACTCAGAGATCAGGCCGGATTTCCTTCTTGGCCCGAGAGAGTATCAGGTAGACACCATCGGACTAAGCAACACACTTGATATGCGAGAGAGTCCATACGTAAACCCGCGCGGGTTTCTGGTCATTAACACCCTTGATGTGGCCTCGAGCGCTCTTGGAAGCGACATTGAATACATCCGCGGTACCATGCGCGTCGGCTATTATCTTCCATTTGGACCGAAGCCGCTCACGCCCGGAGTCGTGGCAGACGAACCCACCGGCACGCCATTTCAGCGGTGGTTCCGGCAATCCTCCATTGCATTTGGTGCGCGCGCAGGAATTATCCACTCACTCACAACGAGTGGGTCTGGCGAAGGAACCGCCATTCCCATCGACGAACGCTTTTTCAATGGCGGCGCCACAACCGTGCGCAGTTTCGGCGAACGCGATCTCGGCCCGCACGATAATCACGGTCATCCTGTTGGTGGGGAATTTTATACCGTTTTTAATGTCGAATACACTTTCCCCATTTTTGGAGAACTGCAGGGCGCGATATTCACCGATGCCGGAAATCTTTTACCCACGTCAGAAGACATTGGCTTAAACAACATGCGTTATGCGGTTGGTGCGGGCTTGCGCTACAAGCTGCCGGTTCAGCCGCGTGAATGCGGAGGTCCAAACTGAACTGCTAACTTCGACAGTCCCAATCCTGTCTGCGGGTGTTTAGCGCCAAAGGCGCATCTTCACCGACAGCCTGGGGCAGCGCCCCAGGGTTGAGGTCGTTCAAAGACGTGCGAGCGCTGAAGGCGCGATTCACGAGCCAATTGAATCGCGCTGTCAGCGCTTATTTTAGCGGCGCTTCACATTCCCTGGGGCGATGCCCCAGGCTTTAATGAGAGAGCGCCTTTGGCTCTAAGCGGATTCTACTCCGACACCAATGTTTATTTGCGCCGTGGATGCTTGCAGGCAGGATTGCCTCCATCGCGAATGAAAGATCAGCAACCACCCGGCGACACTGCGCCCGAGGAATTTCGGAAGCAGCTGCATGAACTGGCGGATTGGATTGCGGACTTCCGTGAAAATATAGAGAAACTACGCGTTGCGCCTGACGACAAACCTGGCGCGATTCGTGCACAGCTTCCTGCGCAGGCGCCCGAG